>Ga0207691_10000043_pt1 | contig 102398 bp, 96 predicted proteins | sample KBSM13metaG_FD_184327 | JGI IMG/M metagenome (GOLD analysis project Ga0207691, IMG submission 184327) | Miscanthus rhizosphere microbial communities from Kellogg Biological Station, Michigan, USA - KBS M1-3 metaG (SPAdes) (version 2) | ecosystem: Host-associated > Plants > Roots > Rhizosphere...
CCGAGATCGAGCGCGGCATGGCGATAACGCGCGGCAGCACGCGCGGCGCCTGCACGATTGCCATGCTCGATTTGCGGCCGAAGGCGTCCTTGCCCTCGAGCTCAACCGCGAAATTCAGGCTTTTATTCAGTAAACGTGGAAACGGATGGGCGGGGTCAAGGCCGAGCGGCGTCAGCACGGGCAGCAGCTCGCGAAAAAAATAATCCTTTACCCAGTCTTTCTGCGCCGCATTCCACTTACTCCGGCGCAGGAAGCGGATGCCTTCGGCTGCCAGTTGTGGCAGCAGCTCCTCATTCAGCACCTGGTATTGGCGCGCGACCAGAGCCTGCGCTTTCTGAGAGACGAGCCGAAAGACCTCCGTAAGTGGCAAACCATCCGGCCCCTCGGGCGCGTTTGCAGCAATCTCCTCCTTGAGCCCGGCTACTCTGATCTCGAAGAATTCATCCATGTTGCTGTCGACTATGCACAGGAAGCGCAGCCGTTCGAGCGCAGGAATAGTGCGGTCTTCGGCGAGCGCCAGAACGCGTCGGTTGAATTCGAGCTGACCGAGCTCGCGGTTCAGGTACAGATCAGGCGGGACGTGACGCTTTGGCATCGGGCGATCTGTGTTCGTATCATCGGCAGGGGACAGGCGCGTCCACAGAATAATGCGGCCGCTAGTCTGTCGGCCTGTGTCGCCCATCGCGGCTAACCCGTGCTGGGCGGTGGCGTCTTCCGGTTGATTACATTCTACGCCATAGTTACGGCGCAGGTGCGGGTCCGGTCCCAGTGCCGGAACGGATCGCTTTGGCGATAACTACCGATCTTGCGCGGATTAACAGCATCGCGGTGAGCTCTGTCAATGCACATTTTTTTCCCGCAAAAACGAGTCACAGAATCTGTGGATAAGCTTGTGCATTAAGCGCGATGTAAAGAGCCAAATTACTATTCCGTAAAGGATTGCAGGGCGCTGATTACGTTTTAAGCAAATTCGGAATTTGATCGGTGTCTTGCGCGAGGAACCCAGGCCCCCAAAAAAAAGACTTGAAGACGCCTTCAGGATTGCCTAAATTATCCATGAGCTCTTAGAAAATGATAATTGAGTGCGCCGTCCGTAAGGGGCAGTCGCGAGTCTCTACTAATAGCAACACCGTCTCTTTGCACCGTCTGCTCCGCATCCCTCGCTAACATCGTCAGGCGTAGTAAGACGCGGACATCGAGCATGATACTTAAGTCGGTTTATCACCACCGTAACTCCCCTCCGCAGCATCCGTAATTGCGTCCTCAAAAGTAGCCCTCATCAAATTCTTTTACAGGACTTGTTATGAAGACAGATCGGAACGTTATTAATGACCAAATGAATTGGGCAGATTATTGCGATGCATTGCGCAGCGAACATTACGCGGGCGCTTTGACCAGGTTTGAAGGCAGAAACGACGTCAGGAAGGTTTTGAAGAAAGCGAGTGTGGAACAGGATCGCGACGTCGCCGCCGCAACCGTCGCACAGGAAAAGAGCATCGGCGCCCGCGAATGAGGACGCCGAAGAACTGATTTTTTCACGCACCTGGAGGCTTTATGCGCAAAAAAGAGGATGGCACAAGGCAAGCGGCATCGAATGGCAACGGGAAGACGGAAACCGGACAACCGGGCAAGAAGCCGGCGGCGGCGAAAGTGCTGCTCGACCGCGATCAATCACGCATCGTAGTGGAGCTGGTGAGGAGGCGTCTCAAGAAACTGGCGAAGAAGGGGCAGAAGAACAACAAGGGCAAAGAGGTTAAGCGCCTGCGTAACGTTGCGAGCGCTCTTGGCACCGACTATCGCCTCAAGTGGTCGAAAGGTAAAGATAAGTACATCGTCAAAGCACATAGCGAGGACGCCGGTGCCAGCTGAATGATATTCAGCGGTCTCGCCAGCACGAGCAATGACGTTAACCGTGGGAGCCTTGACGTGTCATTTGCGGTCACTGCAGTGATTGGTGACGGTTGATCACCGTACTGATCGCCCGTTCACAAATGATCACAACCGCGAATGCGTCCAAGCAATGGAAGCCCTCCGCTGCTGATGCCTTTAATCGCGGATGGTGCGGTGTGTCCTGACTTTGCACTCGGGCACTGCTACTTTTCAACCCGGTCTATCGTCTTCTGGCAGACGCCGACGATACGTTTGTACGCCGTCTGACGCTTGCGGCGGCTGGCATGCTCGGGAAGCGCTTCAATTCGTTTGATCACTTTCTTGCAGGCGTGAAGCAGGCTGCGTGCTTCGGACAGTATTTTCGGATACTTCTTGAGCGTGCTGAGATCCCTGCGGGTCAATTTTTGCAGCGCGCGATATTGACCGTGTGTTACCTTAACCGTTTTCATAATCGTTTTTTGACCGGCCCTTTAGCGGCGGCTTGATACGGACAGAGATATCGCCGCTATGGGCCGGCGCAGCGCACACGGTGTTTTCCCGGTGGCTCCCAACCGCGCACGTTAATCTCAAAGTATTACAACCGTATTACAGCGCATCAATTCTCTACAGCGCCCGCGTGCGCCGTCTATTCGCACGTCTGAGGCTGGCGCTCGCTTCGCTTTAGCTTATGACTCATATCGTTGAATATGAATACGGCATCAGCGCTGTCGATTCGGGGTATCAGCGGCCGCAGCTGGATGCAATTCATATGATAGTCGAAGGCGATCGAGCGGCGATCGTCGATACCGGTGTGAACAGTTCTGTGCCGCGGGTGCTCGATGCATTGCAAGCGAAGGCCATTGCGCCCGCGCAGGTGGAGTATGTGATTCTCACGCATATCCATCTCGATCATGCCGGCGGCGCCGGGCTGCTGATGCAGCAGCTACCCAATGCGATGTTGACTGTGCATCCGAGGGGCGCTGTTCACATGATCGACCCGGGCAAGCTCGAGGCGAGCACGGTCGCCGTGTATGGCGCGGAAGCAATGGCGCGCACACACGGTCGTATCGTACCGGTGCCGCGGGACCGGATTATCGAGACACCACATGAATATCAAATCAAGCTGAACGGACGGGAGTTGGTTTTCTTCGATACACCGGGACACGCGCGTCACCACGTTTCGATGCTCGACACCTTATCGGGGCACGTGTTCGCGGGCGATACGTTCGGGCTGTCGTATCGCGAACTCGATCATCACGGGCGGCAATTCATTTTTCCGACATCAAGCCCGACGCAGTTCGACCCGGCAGCCGAGCATCGATCGCTTGACTTGATCGAGTCACTCAATCCGCAAGCAGTGTACGTCACGCATTACGGGCAAGTGCGCGACATCCCGCGCCTGGCCGCCGACATGCATCGGCTCGTCGACGCACATGCGGAACTGGCGAGCCGCGAACAGCGCCCGACTGCCGGGCGGCATGAGCGCCTTAAAGCCGGGATCGTATCGATGATTCTGGACGAAGCAAGACGTTACGATTGGCGCTTTACGGATGACGACGTGCTGCGCGTTTTCGATGGTGACATCGAGCTCAACGCTCAGGGGTTGGCGGATTGGCTGCACACCGTCGAGCGTAAACGAAGTGCAGGTAACGCTGACGCTCGTTAGTAACCATTATGCGAGTCTCTCCGACACCGGCGCTCGGGGGCCCATGCTAGCATGCCCCTCCCTGCGCCTGCCGCCGGCGACCGAGAGTACCCCGCATGAAACCCCAACCGAACATCCCCGCACATCCCATAGAGCTTCATGACGCGCTGACCGCAACACGCGTTTCCAGGATTGCGCTTCAGTACGCAACCGTGCGCGCGCAAACACTGCGGCTTGCACAGCCGCTGTCAGCCGAAGATTGCGCGCTGCAGTCAATGCCGGACGCGAGCCCTGTCAAATGGCATCTCGCGCACACGACCTGGTTCTTTGAAACGTTTGTGCTCGAGCGTTTTGCGCCGGGCTACCGGTTATTCAATCCGCATTTCCGTGTTCTGTTCAATTCGTACTATGTCGCGGTCGGTCCGCGCCATCCGCGACCCGAGCGCGGCCTGCTGTCGCGCCCATCGCTTGATGAAGTGTGCGCATATCGTCAACATGTCGATAACCATATGACAGCACTGTTAGCGGACGTTTCGCTGCACGCTGCCGTGATCGACTTGATCGAACTCGGCATTAACCACGAGCAGCAGCATCAGGAATTGATAGTAACGGACTTGAAGCACTTACTTTCCCGCAATCCGCTCAGACCACGCTATCGGGCCAGTGCCATTACGGTGCAGGGAACGATGTCTCCTATCTCGTGGAGGGCATCGCCGGATGGCATTCGACAAATCGGTCACCAAGGTGACGGCTTTCACTTTGACAATGAGGGCCCCCGGCATCGGGTGTTTATCAATGCTTTCGAGATTGCATCGCAGCCGGTCAGCAACGCGGAGTTTGCGCAGTTCATCGCTGACGATGGGTATTCGCGTGCCGAATTCTGGTTGTCCGAAGGGTGGGATGTGAAAAACGCCCAGGGCTGGAATGCGCCGCTCTATTGGGAAGCGGGCGACGGCGGCTGGCAGGCATTCACTCTCAATGGAATGCAGACCGTCGATCCGCATGCACCCGTGTGTCATGTCAGTTTCTTCGAGGCGGATGCGTACGCGCGTTGGGCGCAGACCCGGCTGCCTACAGAGGCCGAATGGGAGTGCTTCGCGGGCACGCATGCCATCTCAGGAAACTTCCTGGAAGACGGGCGCTTTCATCCCGTACCCATAAATGTCAGCTCGAATGCGGGCTCCAACGATGTCTACGGCAATGTCTGGCAGTGGACACGCAGCGCCTATGAGCCTTATCCGGGGTATCGAACCGCGCCCGGTGCCGTCGGCGAGTACAACGGCAAATTCATGTCAAACCAATACGTCTTGCGCGGCGGCTCATGCGCGACGCCCGCCTCGCACATTCGCGCAACGTATCGCAATTTTTTCCCGGCGGCGGCACGCTGGCAGTTCAGCGGCATACGCCTCGCGCGCGACCTCGCTTAGTTCCAAAAAAGACGGCGCCGCCAGGGCGCCGTGTCCCTGAGCGACCGCTTGTTATCCGGTGTTTCCTGAGGCGGGAAGCGCGTCCCGCGCTGACGTTTTGCGCACGCCGTATCTGGACGCGATGTCCCCAATGGCGGTGGCTTGCAGCGCGAGGGTGTGAGTGGATGGCATCACCAGTTTCTCCCCTTGTCCCTCGAGCGCTGCTATAAACAGGATGCAACTCCTGATGATGGGTCGCTCCACTTTATTACTTAATGCGGGCCATATCAACAAGCGAAACCAGCGTTGCAGGCGCGTCGTCGAACATTGGAAAACAGTCGATTTTCATTGGGAGACAGGCCATATTTTCTCTCTAAGATAGCCACCACAAGCGCAAAGATTGGATTACAATCCCCCGAACCCAAATAATTTTGGGTGACACCCAGTCTATACTGTCAAGGAGAACAGACGATGGCCGCTAAGAAAAAAGCTAGCAAGAAAGCCGCAAAGAAAAAATCAGGACGCAAACCAAGCGCAGCATTCATGAAGCCGATGCAAATCTCCGGTTCCCTCGGGGCAGTGATTGGCGCCGGTCCCTATCCGCGTACTGAAGTCACCAAAAAACTATGGGGATACATCAAGAAGCACGGTCTTCAAGACAGCAAGAACCGCCGTATGATCAACGGCGATGACAAACTCAGAGAAGTGTTCGGCGGCAAAAAGCAGGTGTCGATGTTCGACATGACCAAACTGGTCAGCAAACACCTCAAGTAAACGCCCTACTTCCGGATAACGGCCGCGACTGCAGCAGCAGCGCGGCCGTTTTTTATTTGGCCGGCATTATGCCGCCGGTTTACGCAATACCCAGCCACCCGCAACAAGTGCTATCGCCATTGTCCAGAATACCGGCGTCATGCCGAGTGCCGCGCCCAGCGCGCCAAACATGAGCGGAATTGCGCTCTGACTGATGTTGATAAGAAAAGTGCGGACACCGATCGCTTCGGCGCCGCGGCCCTGCGGTGCTTTGTTGTAAAGCAGGGTCATAATCATGGGCTGTGCGCCACCCAGCCCAATGCCCAGAAAAAAAGCGAGCGCGATGAGAACCGCCGCGGTCTTCACCAATGGGAAAATAAACAGCGCAATGCCGGTCGATATCATTGCGCCAATCAACATCTGCCATTCGCTCACGCGATTGACGATTAGCGGCATCGCCAGTCGCACCACGAATACCGCGCCGCCGAAGGCCCCGAGAATAAGTCCAATCGTAGACGCGGACAGGTGAATCGTCGAGCCGTGGATCGGCACGACGAACGAAAACAGATCCCACACCATCGATAACAGACCACTGACGATGAAGACGCGCCGCATGCCGGGACTGCGCAACAGGTCGACCAGCCTGCGCTGGCGTGCGCCATGCGCGTCGGCGGGCTGACGCGGCACCTCGATGTGCTTCAGATAAAGCCCGACCAGTGCCGCGAGCGCAAAACATGCGAGCAGCAACATTGTCAGGCGATGACCGATCCAATCGATCGCAAAGCCCGCGATCATCGGTCCGAGGAAGCCTGAGGTCGAAAAGCCCAGAGCGAGCCAGCTGAAATTGCGGACACGGTCTTCCGGCTTACCGACCACCGCGGAAAAGTAATTGACGGCGATATGCAGCAGTATAAATCCCGAGCCGACAACGCAGCTCGTGATGAAAAGCGCCGGCAACGCGGGCCACGCTACAGCGACCATGATGCCGGCAAATTCCAATGCGGCCGCGATCAACATCGGCCGGCGCACACCGACGCGGTCGATCAAGCGTCCGACCGGAACTGAAAACGTCATTGGCACCAGCGCAAACAGCGAGAGCAACATGCCAACGGTAAATGGCGAAGCGTCCAGCTTTAAAGCGAACAGCGACAAAGTCACCCGGCATCCCGCATAGGCGAGATGCAGCATGATGGTCAGGGGTAGAACAAAGAAGAGTGATGACACGCGAGGAGCTACGCAGGTAAAGGACGATTTTACCCGTCTACCAGCGCGGGGTCGCGAACTATACGGGCAAGACGTGCTGCATCATTGCCCGCGCGCTGCTTGTTATACTCTTTCATTCCAAATCGAAGGCCGCAGCGGCGTTAGCAACACATGTCACAACGCGAAATGCACATCAGGCAGATTGCGGGGGCGCTCGGTGCCGAGGTGACCGGCATCGATCTCACTGGTGAGCTTGATGAGTCGATCGTGCATTCGCTGCGTCGCGCATGGCTCGAGCACTGTGTCATCTTCTTCCGCCGCCAGCAGTTGAGTCCCGCGAAGTTTCTCAAGGTGGCAGCACACTTCGGCACACCAATCGAGTATCCGTTTGTGAAAGGCATCGACGGTTTTCCGCAGATCACGCCGGTCGTGAAGCTCGAGCACGAACGCACCAATTTCGGCGGCATCTGGCATTCCGACACGACCTATCTCGACGCGCCGCCGATGGGCACGCTGCTGCTCGCGCTTGAAGTGCCGCCGGTCGGCGGCGATACGTTATTCGCCAATCAGTATCTTGCGTACGAAACCTTATCTGACGGACTCAAGCAAACGCTCGAGGGCTTGATGGCGATTGCAAGCTCGTCGAAGGCGGACGTGAGCAAAACGCGTGAAGACCGCGTCAAGACGGATGGCCGCGATGATGCGCTGAAGGAATACAGTGCCGAGCATCCGGTGGTGCGCGTGCATCCCGAGACCGGACGCAAAGCGCTTTATGTCAATGTTGGCCACACCGCACGCTTCAAGGGATGGACAGCGGATGAAAGCGCGCCGCTGCTCAATTTCCTCTTTCAGCATCAAACGAAGCCAGAGTTCACCTGCCGGTTCAGTTGGGAGCCGGGCTCCATTGCATTCTGGGATAATCGCTGCGCGCAGCATCATCCGGTCAACGACTACCATGGCTTCCGCCGGGTCATGCATCGCGTGACACTCAAAGGCGATCGGCCGCGCGGATCGCGTACCGTTACCTAGCCGTGTTAAAGAGGTGACCATGAAGATGACGTTTGTGCGGATTGCAGCATCATCGCTCGCCGCTTGCTGCCTCGTCCCGACGCATGCACAAACATTTCCCGAACGGCCGATACGCTTCATCGTGCCGCAGACGCCCGGCGGTGCCTCTGACACGCTCGCGCGGATTACCGCGCAGAAGCTCGGCGATCAGTGGGGGCAGCAGATCGTCATCGACAATCGGGGCGGCGCCGGCGGCAACATCGGTACTGACATCGCAGCGAAGAGTCCCCCCGATGGCTACACCTGGTTGCTGGCTTACGTCGGCACGCACGCGATCAACGCCGCGCTATACAAAAAACTGCCTTTCAATCCGGACAAGGATTTTGCGCCGGCGGCAACACTCGCTACACTTCCGTTCCTCGTCATCGTCAACAATAATCTGCCCGTCAAAAACGTGCAGGATCTGATAGCGCTTGCAAAAGCGAAGCCCGGCGGTCTCTCGTACGGCTCCGCCGGCAGCGGATCCGTCAATCATTTAATCGGTGTAATGTTGAACTCGCTCGGCGGCGTCAACATCGTACATGTCCCCTACCGCGGTGCCGCTGCCGCGCTCACTGACACTATCAGCGGGCAAGTCCAGCTCTACTACGCCAGCATGCCGTCAGTTGTGCAGCAAGTGCGCGCCGGTGCAGTGCGCGCCATCGCCGTAACCAGCGCGCGACGCTCGGATGCGCTTAAGGATGTACCGACAATTGCTGAATCCGGCTATCCGGGTTTCGACGTCAATCCGTGGTTCGGCATTCTGCTTACGGCCGGTTCGCCATCCGCCGTTATCAAAAAGATCAACAGCGATGTGAATCAGATGCTGGCGCAGAAAGACGTAATTGAACGCTTCACCGGCCTCGGGGCCGTACCATTTGCCAGCACACCCGAGCAATTTACCAAAATTGCGCACGAGGACATGGTCAAGTGGGCGAAGGTCGTCAAGGAGTCCGGCGCCACCGTCGACTGAACGGACGAGTTATTGCGTTGACCCGTGTATCGTCATGCACGCTACTCGGGTGCAGGCTGATCGCGTTTCCAGGCTACTAATGCAACGCCGGCGCACGTCACGGCAATCCCGATAACGCTCACTGCCGTCGGCACGACTTTGAATAGTGCGAACTCGAGCACTACCGCGAATATCGGGGTCAGATAAAAAAGGCTCGTCACGCGCGTCGCCTCGCCATGACGCATCAATGTGTGGAGCGCGCTTACGGCGAGTATCGAGGCGCATATCACCAGAAATACAATCGCCGCAAACATGGGCCACGCCCAGCGGACGCTGAAGCCTTCCACGATCCAGGCGAGCGGTGCCAGCACCACGGCCGAGGCGATGAACTGAATGAGTGTCGATGTCCGTAAATCCACACGCGGACAAAACACGCGCTGATACAGCGTACCCGCAGTGACCGCCAGCAGTGCCACGATGACGGCGATCAGGCTGCCGAGCGTCATCTCGCGGATATCGATTTTGTGCCACACGACGAGCACGACGCCCGCAAAACCAACCGCGATGCCGGCCCATTGGCGTGGCGACAGCCGCTCACCTAACCAGCGCGACGCGATGAATGCGGTCAGCAGCGGCTGCACAGTGAGCAGCACTGCGGTGATTCCGGCCGATACCCCGAGATATTGCGTGTAGTGGCTGCCGCCGAGATGCATCGCGTGCATGAGCAGTCCCGCAACGATGACATGCCCGAGCTCCGGACGCGACGCCGGCCACAACGGCCGCGTGATGAGCACGAGCGGCAGCATGCACAGGATACCGAAGATGAATCGCAGGGTAAGAAATGAGAACGGCGGCGCATACAGCATGCCGATCTTCGAGGCGAGGAATCCCGATCCCCAGATGGTGACGAAGTACCAGGCGAGAAATGAATCGAACCAGCGGTGATCTGATAATCGTGTAGTCACGCGGGGAGCGCTGGTTGGTCACATCGTGCGCGCGAGTATACCTTGCGTGAAACGGTCTACGGTCGACGGCAAACCGGCTAAACTACCGCCCTGTTCAGCGCACCGATGGCAAGCTTCAGTGGTGCGCAGATTGGAGAAGACGATGTTCAGCCGCCTCATGCCTCGCGAAGGCAGATTTTTCGATTTATTCAGCGAGCACGCGCAGCAGATCGTGCTTGCGAGTGGTGAACTTGCTGCGCTCATGTCGAGCGGCGATGATCTGCAGCGGCGCGCCCACAATATCGAATCGATCGAGAAACGCGCCGACCGCATCGCGCGCAACACAATTGAGCTGCTGCATAAGACTTTCATTACGCCGCTCGACCGCGAAGACATCCATCAGCTTATCAGCAAGATGGATGACATCCTCGACTTGATCGAGGATGCGGCTCAACTCATGTTTTTGTATGACGTGCACGTTCCCACGGCTGAGGCGAAAAAACTCGCGGACATCTGCGTTACGTGCTGTGAGAAAGTGAAAGACGCGGTAACGCTGCTCTCAAACATGGACAATGCGGCCAGGATCATGGCGATTTGTGCGGATATCGATAGGCTCGAGTCGGAAGCCGACCATGTAATGCGTGCAGCTATCGCGCGGCTTTTCCGCGAGGAGCCGGACGTGCGCGAACTGATCAAGCTGCGCACCGTTTACGAACATCTGGAAACGGTGACCGACCGTTGCGAAGACGTCGCGAATATCATTCAGGGCATCGTGCTCGAGAACTCGTGATCGCGCCGATCGGCTTCGGGCGGTTATCAGCCTTTCCTGCATTACCAGCGCACACGATCTCATTGGCATGAGTATCCACGTCCTCATCTTGCTCATACTCGTTGCACTGGCGTTCGACTTCATGAACGGTTTTCACGACGCCGCGAACTCCATTGCAACAGTGGTTTCAACGCGCGTGCTGCGACCGCAATGGGCCGTAGCCTGGGCCGCTTTTTTCAACTTCGTTGCATTCCTCTTGTTTGGCGCCGCCGTGGCGGCAACGATCGGCAAAGGAATAATCGATCCGAAAATCGTCGACCATTACCTTATCTTCGGCGCGCTGGTAGGCGCCATCTCATGGAATATCATCACGTGGATTTACGGCATCCCATCGAGTTCTTCTCACGCCCTGATCGGCGGTTTGGCCGGGGCAGCGGTGGCCAAAGGCGGGGTGCACACGCTCGTTGCCAGCGGTCTTATCAAGACCGCATTCGCTATCGTGCTGTCACCCGCCCTTGGCTTTTTCCTGGGCACATTGCTCATGGTTGCCGTCTCATGGATGTGCGCACGCCAGACGCCGCGCAGGGTCGATCGCTGGTTTCGCCGGCTCCAACTGGTGTCCGCGGGCTTATATAGTCTTGGACACGGCGGCAATGATGCGCAGAAGACTATGGGCATCATCTGGATGCTGCTGATCGCGGGCGGCAGCCTGCAGGCGTCTGATGATTTGCCGCTGTGGGTGGTATTTGCGTGCTACGGCACGATTTCGCTGGGAACGCTGTTTGGCGGCTGGCGCATTGTAAAGACGATGGGCCAGCGCATCACCAAGCTGAAACCTGTGAGCGGCTTTTGCGCTGAGACTGGCGGAGCGATCACGCTGTTCCTGGCAACCGCGCTCGGAGTACCGGTGTCCACCACGCACACGATCACCGGCGCCGTGGTCGGCGTCGGGTCGGTGCAAAAACTTTCAGCAGTGCGGTGGGGGGTGGCAGGCAACATCGTGTGGGCATGGATATTCACCATTCCATGCTCCGCCTTTGTTGCCGCCATGGCGTGGTGGCTTGCCCGCCTTTACATGTGACCGGCCGCTCAATGCCGCCGGTCGCAGCGTCTTAGCTGCTGAGCGACGAAGTCGCGGCTGGCTGTTGGCCGGTGCGAATACTGCTCGAGGTCGAGGGTGAGCTGCGCACGGATTTGCCATCGTCCGCGAGTTTGCTCACTTCGCCGGCAATTTCACCGCCTTCTTCGACGATCAGCTTCTTGTACGTAATCTTGCCGGAGACCCTGCCCGTCGCGTAGACGGTGAGCGTTTTGCGGACCGTCAGCTCGCCGGTGAAGGAGCCGCGGATTTCCGCGCTGTCGAGACCCGCGGTGCCTTGGAATGTACCGCCCGGCGCGATCTGAATCATGCGGCTGTCCATCGTCGCCTCGATATGCCCTTCAACGACCAGCGTATCGCAATCGGTGATCTCGACGCCCTTCATGCGGATGTTCGGACCGACAATCAGCTGGCTGCCGCGTCCTTCGCCCTCTTTACTGGCGGAAGCGCGGGCCGCGCGCTGACTTTCGTCATTCGCTTCATGCGACAGCGAACTGCGCACATTCGCGGGCGCTGGAGTGGCGCCGGGCTTGGTGGAGTTGTTTTCCGGTTTTGCGTCCTGACGCCCGAAGAATGATTCGCGTTGAAGCATGCTGATTTCCTTTTGAAGAGTGATATTAAAAAGCACACGCGTGTGCGCGGGCTACGCCGCTTATTGTTTGCCTCCGGCGGGCTGAAAGCAACTGCTTTCACGCCTTCGTGCTCTGACAGAGGAAAAACAAAAAGTATTGCGGTGCTGCAGTTTTTATTGGTGCTGCCAGTTATTCCGCGCTCAGCAACAGCTATGCCATTCGGAGCTCTACTCATGTGATCGCTAAAACAGCGGCGCTTCACGTGCGGAACCAAAACGGTTCCGGCTGTTTTGGCGTTCACTATCAACCATCGCGCACATCATTCATGAGCCGGGGCGGACGCGCGGGCCTTGGCGGCAGCCACACGCTCGCGCGCATAATTCTGTAATAACGGTGCGATGGCACTGCCCATCGCGATGCGCGGATCAGACGCATCATAACCGTTTTCTTTCTCGCGCGCTGCAATCAGTGGCAGCGCCGAGCGGAACGCTTCCTCGAAAGAATAGGTCTGCTGCAACGCGTCGTTGAAATAGGCTTTGCCAAAATAAGTAAAGTCAGCGTCGTTGCTGCAGCCGAACGAATTGCGGTCGGCCGCCGATGCGGTGATCACCAGGGTATGGTCGTCACGCAGTGCGTCGATGAAGCCTCCTGAGTAACATGCGGACACTACGATCACCCGGTTCTTGATGCCGGACGCGTCGAGCATCGCGCGCAAACTTCCTGGGTCGACATCTTTCAGTTCCAGCGGGCGGAAGTCAAGTGCCAGCCGGTGGTCTTCTGAGCCGTGAGTGCTCAAAAACAGAAACAGCAGGTCTTCGTCGGTGTTCATAACTTCGCCGACCCGCTTCAAAGCGCGCGCGAGACTGGTGCTGCTCGCGACCGGACTGATCTTGAGCGTACGAGCGTTATTCACAAGCTGAATCGAGCGGCCCTGCGCATCAAAGCGTTCATCGAACATCTTGGCTACCCACTGCACTTCCTTGCGGAAAACATCCTGATGCGCATAGCCGGCCACACCAATGAAGTAGAGGTCTGCTATGCCCGGCCGACCTGGCTGGATGGCCGCAAGCTCCCGATCGAGCAGCGCGGCTTCTCCGTATAGCGTCTCTTCACCGGCGGGCGAACCGCGCGAAGCATCGCCTTCGTTCTCGTCGTTGTCCGCCGGTATCCACAATGACCGCTCGTGATACGCCGATAACGGAAGGCCCATGAAAAGCGTGCAGACGACCAGTGCGGCGACCCGACGCGCCGGCGGTATTTCGAGAAGGCGCACGGCGGCCAGCAGCGCTGCCAGCGCTAGCCAAGCGGCAGGAAGACGATAGTACAAGTAACCAATGGCAGGCAGCCGCCGGATCTGCGGATGCACGAAGTAAGCGATGTAGTAGACGGCCAGCACGGCAGCGTCGATCACCAGCGCGACGCCGAACAAAAGCACCGCAAGTCGCGCGAGATCGTCCGTTGCGCGTCCGATCAACGCGAGTGCGACGGCCGTTGCCGTGACCACGGCGAACCCGAACGCAAACTCCGGCAGCGACGATTGCGCAAACTGTCCCCCGACCCCGATGCGGGCGACATCGATAGCGGTCGGTATCAGCGCCGCAACGACTGCGAAGGTCAACGCTTGTGCCCACGACGCCGTCAGTCGGTCGGCGCGCGGACGCATGAACACAGCAACACGCGCCGCTTCCGCGCAGTTACGGGTAAACGTCAGCAATGCGAGGTTGCCTTCATTGCGCTCTGTCGCCGGAAAGTTGCGCCCGGTCACCGGTAGGCAGCAGTCTCACGCCCCGCTGCAGGTGTGCTTCTAGTGCGCCGTGCGCAGCAGCAGTTGGCCGGGCCGCGCTCCAGTTGATGCACCGTTCGCCCATACGGGCTCACCATTCACGATAACGGTGCTGATGCCGTGTGCAGGCCGCATCGAGTGCTCGAAGTCTGCGGCGTCGATGACGCTCCCCGCATCGAATAACGTAATGTCAGCATGCATACCTGCGCGCAGCACCCCCCGACCCTCAAGGCCAAACTTGCGCGCGGTGAGCCCGGTCATCTTATATACCGCCGTTTCGAGCGGAAAAAGCTTGAGGTCGCGCGAGTAATGGCCTAGCACGCGCGGGAACGTTCCCCACAGGCGGGGATGCGGCTTGGCGTCGTGCGGAAGACCGTCAGAACCGATCATGGTCTCGCCGAAAGCAAGAATGCGCTGCACATCCTTCTCGTCCAACATGAAATAAATGGCGCCCGCAGGTTTGATCGCCTCGACAGCTTCGGCTTTGGTCATCTTCAGCTGTCTTGCCACTTCGTCGAGATCGACGCCGGAGAATTGCGGATAGGGCTTCGACCACGTAATGATGATGCGCGACGACTGTTCGAGCCGGTCATAACGCAGCACCGTCGACGACGCAATGTAGGGATAGCAGTCGAGCGCCATCGGCTGCTCGTTCATGCGCTGCGCAATGAGTTTGAGCGTTTCCACCGAGCGGCCATGATTGCGGATACCGACCGTCTTGTGATGTGAGATCACTACCGGGACGTTGAGCGTGCGACCGATCAGGCACGTTTCTTCGATGGATTCGACGACCTGATCATCTTCGTTGCGCATGTGCGTCACATATAGACCGTTGAACTCACTCAGCGGACGGCTTATCTCGACGATTTCTTCGGTCGGCGCGCAGGCCGCCGGCGGATACGCGGTCCCGGTGGAGACGCCGATCGCACCCGACGCCAGCGACTCATGCGCCATATCACGCATGCGCGCGATCTCGGCGGCAGTTGCAGGCCGGTCGAGACGATCCATCGTGGCCACACGAAAAGTCGTGTGCCCGACAAGGCATGTTGCATTTATCGCCGCCGGCTTCGCATCCAGTTCTTCGCGATAGGCACGGAAGGTCGGAAAGCGGAACCATTCGCCGTTGCCATCGAGCAGATCGAGCGGCGGTGTAATGGCCCCACCCGCGGGCGCAGGCGAGTGCGCGAGACTGATGCCGCAGTTGCCGGTGACCACAGTCGTCACCCCCTGACTCACTTTGGGGGTCATATTACGGTCGGATAACAGCAGGCGGTCATCGTGCGTGTGCGCGTCTATGAAGCCGGGCGCCGCAATCAGGCCGGAGGCATCGATTTCTGTGTCCGCACTCGCACGGTCGAGGTTTCCAATGCTCGCAATCTTTCCGTCACGCACACCGATCTCGCCTTGAAAGCGCGGCGTGCGCGCGCCGTCGATAATCGTCGCATTGCGCACAATCAGATCGTAATGCTGGTCAGCAGACATCCGAATGCTTTCGCGCGTCTACAGGGTTAGGTTCATAGATGACGGCAGGACCGCGTAGGTTCAGTCGAGTTTCGCGCCGGATTTCTTCACTACGTCCGCCCACTTCACGGTCTCTTTTTTGACGAACGCTGCAAATTCCGCAGCACTGCCTCCGACCGGCTCCGCCTCGATCGCCGCATATCGTTCCTTCACGGCCGGCGATAGCAACGCCTTATTGATTTCCGCATTTAGTTTAGTAACGATAGGACGCGGCGTCCCGACAGGAACGACCACGCCACCCCAGGAATTGGTTTCATAACCGGGCACACCTGCTTCAGATATGGTCGGTATATCCGGAAACACGGGTGTACGTTTAAGGCTGCTTACGCCCAGGCCGCGGATCTTGCCCGACTTAACCGACTGCGAGATCGACGTGAGGTTATCGAACATCAGGTGAACCTGCCCTGCGATCAGGTCAGCAATGCCCTGCGGACTTCCTTTGTACGGGACATGCACAATCTGTGTGCCGGTCATAATCTTGAAAAGCTCACCGCCGAGATGACCGGTCGTGCCATTACCCGCGGAGGCGTTAGACAACTTACCTGGATTCTTTTTCGCGTAGTCGATCAACTCCTTCACTGATTTAACCGGTAGGGAATTGGTGACTGCAAGCAAATTGTAAGTCGACAATACCTGGCTCACGATCACGAGATCCTTGTCGGGATCGTACGGTTGCTTGGGCAGCAGCGCCTTGTTTATGGCCAGGGTAACCACGTTCGCGTAGCCGATCGTGTAACCGTCCGGCGCCGCATGCACAACCATTTCGGTCCCGATCGTCTGCGCCGCTCCAGGCCGGTTATCGATAATAATCTGTTGGCCCATTTGTTTAACGAGCTCGATGGCAAGTATGCGCATGACGATATCGGGCGAACCACCGGCCGCGGATGAAATGATCAGCCGGATCGGACGGTCAGGATATTCGGCATGTGCGGCGCCCGCCAGCGCAACGGTTGTCATCAGTGCAACGCGCAGAGGCAAGTGAATCACGCACATTAAGGTGCTCTCCCGGAGGACATAAGCGTGTTGCTGCATGGTCACGCGCCGATTCTGTGACAGTTCGCAGGCGCGGTCAAACGCATGAGCGCAGAGTGCGAGCGGCGACTATGGAGCGAGCCGCGCGAGCGTCCACCCGCTCTTTGTGCGGGTGTAGAGCACACGGTCGTGCAAGCGGTTCGGGCGTCCCTGCCAGAATTCGACGGCATCAGGAACCACCCGATAGCCGCCCCAGTGTGCAGGCCGCGGCGGATCGGCGCCGAGCTGTCGCTCGGTCGCAATAAAACGTGCTTCAAGTGCGGCACGATCTTCCACGACTTCGCTTTGCGGTGAAGCAATCGCCGCATAGCGGCTTGCCAAAGGCCGGCTCGCAAAGTATTCGTCCGACTCGCGTGCTGAAACTTTTTCGACGGTTCCTTCGATGCGCACTTCGCGTTCGAGCTCTGTCCAGTAAAAGAGCAGCGCTGCAGCGCTGTTGGCCGCGAGCTCAGCGCCTTTGCGCGATTGATAATTCGTGTAGAACACAAACCCGCGCGCATCGACGCCTTTGAGCAGGACAATGCGTGCCGACGGCCGGCCGGACGCCGCCACCGTCGCCAGCGTCATTGCATTCAGCATCGGCATGCGCGCTGCGACTGCGTCGCTGAACCAGCGATCGAATTGAAGGTACGGATCGGCGGCCAGATCGCGATCGTCGAGCGATGCCCTCATGTATTCCTGGCGCACGTCGGCAATGTTCATCGCGGATTCAGTTTTCCCGTGACGGCGGGCCGCCGGGCCTTCAGGCGTGCACCGATGTCTGCAGGCAGTCGTCGGGCAGGCATTCTATCGGCGAGAAGTCGCGGTGCGCGATGTAGTCCGGCCGCTTGAAACGGCGGATATGATTTCGGCAGGAGTTAAGGCTCAGATAAACAATCGTGCGATTCCATGGAGTGAGATTGCTGCCGGAGGCATGCACAAGATTGCAGTGAAACATCATCATGGAGCCGGCGCGACCTTTGGGCGCAATGATGCCGCCGTTATTGACGAGCCGTGTGATCGTCGCGTTATCGATCGTCCACAGCGGGTAGCTTGTGGTTGTGATGTCGTGTCCGGCCTGCTGGCGGCCCTCACAATGCGAGCGCGGAATGAACATGAGCGGTCCGTTGAACTCATTCACGTCTTCGAGAAAAACGGCGATGTTCATCGCGCGCGGTTCGGGCATGTCGTCATCGTTGAACCATGTTCCATAATCCTGGTGCCACTGCCAGACATCGCCGTCAAAGGCGGCCTTGCCGTTGATCTTGAACTGATGGATGTACACATCGTCGCCGAGTATCTGGCGCGCCGGCTCGATGAGGCGGGGATGGCGTCCAAGGCGGCGATAGGCGTCGTTGTAAGTATGGGCTGCAAAGTTCGTGCGCACTGCTTCGCTGCCTTTTTCGCGCACATTCTCGGGCCGGCGCTCGGCATATAGAGCCGGAACTTCGTCCTTGAGCGCCTTGACTTCGATTGACGAAAACAGCGCAGGAAAAAACAAGTAGCCTTCGCGCTGGTACTGCTCCATCTGAGCCGCTGTCAGCTTCATGATTCACTCCTCGAACGCAAACAAAACGCGCTGTGGGCCGCAATCAAAATAAGTCTAGCATGCTGCGCGGGACGAGCAGCCGCCTGCAAACACCGCGGCTGGTATGGCGAGACTACAGTGGTGCCGACGGCACCGTGCCGTCAATGGCCGCCTCAATCAACTTGTAATGGCAGTCGCTGGACAGCGCGTGCATGGGCCACGATGCTTGGCACGGGCGCAAATGGGAAAATAAATGATAGCATGCAGCGCACTCCTTCGACGGTTGAACCCGGTCCCGCGATCCCCATCTCAATGAGAATGCCCGGCAATTCGCGGGAAGGCGATTGCGCGCGGACAAACAGCAGAAAGGAAGTCGCATGAAGCTCTATTACTCTCCCGGCGCGTGTTCGCTGGCGCCCCATATCGTACTGCGCGAAGCAGGGTTTGAATTCGACCTCGAGAAAGTGAGTCTCGCTGCGAAAAAAACCGCAAGCGGCGAAGATTTCACGCAAATAAATCCCAAGGGGTATGTGCCGGTCCTCAAACTCGATGACGGCCACATGCTGACCGAAGGTCCGGCCATCGATCAGTACCTGGCGGACAAGAAGCCGACCTCGGGGCTCGCGCCAGCGAACGGTACGATGGAACGTTATCATCTGATCGAGTGGCTTAATTTCATCAGCACGGAACTGCACAAGCAATTCGGTCCGTTGTTCAAGCCCAGCACACCGCAAGAGACGCGGCAGACGCAAGTCGATCTGCTGGGCAAGCGGTTTGATTACGTCGTCGATCAGCTCAAAAACAAGCAGTATCTGACCGGTGATGTGTTTACGATTGCGGACGCCTATCTCTTTACAGTCCTTAACTGGGGCGATGTACTCAAGCTCGACATGAGTAAGTGGCCTGTTTTACAGAAGTATGTAGCACGGGTCGCGGCGAGGCCGCAGGTCCAGGCGGCGCTCAAGGCGGAAGGTCTGCTGAAGTAAGGCAATTTGAGCGCTGCGATGCAGAGGATCGGGCATACTCCGGAGATTAACAGCGAGCGACTTATGGCTAATAAAAACTCCGCAAAGAGGAAATCTACGATGCCCACTGCACGCCCACCTGCTAAGAGCAGAAATCCCTTTGCGCTGAACCCGAACTTCAATCAACAAACACGCAAGATGCTCGGCAAACACTATCGCGCTAAATTCGGCGTGAGGTGACGTTATACGCATAAGCCTCTCCCATCGTTAGCGTTGCGGGCGATCCCGATGCGCTTCCGAATGTACGTCGGTGTTGACTGATGCTTGCGTATCGCCATTTATTCCATGCAGGAAATTTTGCGGACGTATTCAAGCATGCGCTGTTGACTCAGCTCCTGCTCGGGCTCACACGCAAAGGAAAACCTTTTTTCTATCTGGATACGCATGCTGGCATCGGGCGCTACGATCTCACCCAGGAATGGGCGCGCAAGAATGCCGAACACAAAGACGGCATCGCGCGGGTTTGGGTGCGCAAGGACGTGCCGCCCGCGCTGCTGCCCTACGTTGAAGCGGTGCGGGCTGACAACGCCGACGGCAAGTTGCAGCACTACCCCGGCTCGCCACGCATCGCGCGCAGGCTCATGCGCAGCAACGACCGCGCCGTCCTTACTGAACTCAACAAGAAGGATTTTGCGGCGCTCGAAGCGCTGTTCGCGCAAGACCGGCATGTGCAGGTGCGCTTGCTCGATGGCTACCAGGCGCTGAAAGCTTTTTTGCCGCCGCCCGAACGGCGTGGCCTCATATTTATTGATTCCTCATTCGATCGCGCGCAGGAATTCGAGCGGCTGTCACGCGGCCTCGTCGCTGGCTACGCAAAATTCGCGACGGGCGTCTATGCGCTTTGGTATCCGCTCATGGAGCCCACTGCAATGCGCGCTTTCGAGCGGCGCCTGGTAGCCACCGGCATACACAAGATACTGCAGCTCGAATTGGCGGTACATGGCGCGGACTGGGTTGGCAATATGCGCGGATGCGGCATGCTCGTCGTTAATCCACCGTTCGGATTCGAGACGGCCGCGCGGGAGATCGTTGGGTGGTTATGGCCAGTGCTTTCCTGCGATGGAGAAGGAGCGCCGAGCATCCGGTGGCTTGTGCCCGAATAAAGTAGCAACTCCCGCGTGGCACGTCGGCCCCGGGCGGCAATCAGGCGAAACATTTCGCAGTTTTGGTGTCGAACGAGTCGAGACCGTTTACTTAAGCTGACTGGACAATCAATTGCGCATGATTCGATATGCAACGAGCTTACTCACCGCGGCCTTACTCACATTACTTGTTAATCACTCGACGGTCGCCAAAGACCTCGATGCGAACTGCCCGGTACGCAGCAACTATGACCTGACCGTGCGAGATACGGCATTGCTGTTCGAGCGCACATCAGCGCCTCCTCAACGGATCGAAATGCGCAGCGGCGGATTGGCCGTGAATGGAGCTGCAGTGCCGCTCAACGCGGCAGACCGCTCGCGTATAACGTCTATCGAGCAGACCGTGCGTATGCTTGTGCCGATGATAAAAACGACAGCGCAACGGGCAGTTGATCTTGCCGCGGCTGCGGTGCGCGAGGAAGCCGCCAGCGCCTCGCCCAAGTCCGCCGCCAACCCAAAACTCAACGCGCAACTCGATGCACGCGCCCGCGAGCTCAAGGCGCGCATTGCCGGCAGTTTCAGCAGCAAGGACTGGCGCGGCGCGGCGTTCAACGGTTACATCGCCAATATTCTGGGCGACGTGTTGCCGTTGATCGCCGGAGACCTGGCGCAGGACGCGCTGCAGGCAACGCTGCAGGGCAATCTCACGCAGGCCGCAGCGTTGACGGAGCGCGCCGCTGCGTTGCGGCCGTCGCTGGATAAACGCATGCACGCCAAACTCGAAGTTCTGCAGCCGGATTTCGACAACCTGTGTCCTCATATCCGCAAGCTGGACGCGCTTGAATCCGCTATTTCGACGCCGCTGCCGGGCGGCGCTCGTATGGATCTTATTCAGGTCGCACCGCCTCCTAAATGAGCAGAATACGCACACCAAACGTCATTCATGAGCGCGTAAAATTTGTGACTCGCATATCGAATTCGTAAGAAAGCATCCGCATGAGTGACGATGTATTGCGTGTATGCCGGGCTCTCGATTTTGCAGCGCGCACGCATGTCAACCAGCGCCGGAAAGGCGTTGCGCAGGAACCGTACATCAATCATTTGTCTGAAGTCGCGCTGTTGCTCGCTGAAGCGACGGGCGGCGCCGACGCCAATCTCGTGATTGCAGGTTTGCTGCATGACTGCATCGAAGATCAGGCTGTGACGTACGATGATCTGGTAACGCTCTTCGGTGCGGACATCGCCGGCCTGGTGCGTGATGTTACCGATGACAAGGCGCTGCCCAAAGTAGATCGCAAGCGGTTGCAGATCGAACAGTCGCCACACAAGTGTGACCGGGCAAAAATGCTCAAGATTGCGGACAAGACCGCAAACCTGCTTGCGCTCGCTGTCAGTCCTCCGAGCGGCTGGAACACGCAGCGTGTTCACGACTATTATGCGTGGGCCTATGCAGTGGTCGAGGGCTGCCGCGGAGTGAGCCGTTACCTCGAAGAAAAATTCGACGCGGCGTATGCGGCTAGAATAAGGGGTGACGAGAGGAAGGCCGCGCCATAAGTGAGGCAGCCGTTGTCTGCCAGCAGGCAGCAGGGCACCTCCGAATATTGAGATTGAGCGGTTCTACGTTCGCGTAAGTTGCCAAACGCAGGACAGGGGAGGCGTCTTGATCCGGAACATCCTGCACAAACTGCTGCCCGCGTCGGTGCTGTTTCGTCTGAGCGCGATTTGGTGGCGCGATGTGGCCGTATCCGCTGGCCCGGCGGTCGTCGCCACCTTAATCGCCTTATGGGCTGCTTTGTATTTCGTGCGTCCCGCGCCGCCCGATACCATTACGTTGACGGGCGGACCAGAGGGCAGCACCTTCGCAAGCCGCGCTGAGCAGTACCGGCAGATACTTGCACGCAACGGCGTGAAACTTAAAGTGCTGCCTTCGAGCGGCTCATTACAAAACCTGCAGCGTTTAAATGACCCTCAGTTCCGGGTCGACGTCGGATTCGTCCAGGGCGGTGTGGCAGGAGGAAAGTCCTTCGATAACCTTGCATCGCTCGGCAGTCTCTTCTACGAACCACTGGCGATTTACTATCGCAGCACGCGCCCACTCACGCGCTTGTCCGAGCTGTCGGGTAAGAAGCTCGCGATCGGTGCCGAGGGCAGCGGTACCCGCGCACTCTCGATTGCTTTGCTCAAGGCAAATGGCATAGAGGCGGGTGCTGCGACGACCTTCTCCGATTTGCAAGGCGAGGATGCGGCGCAAGCGTTGATCGACGAACGAATTGACGCCGCCTTCCTGATGGGTGACTCGGCAACGCCGCCGGTGATGCGCAAGCTGCTGCTTACGCCCGGCGTGCGGCTCGCCGATTTCACTCAGGCGGACGCCTATGTGCGCCGCTTCCCCTACTTGAGCAAGTTCACGCTGCCGATGGGCGTGTTCGATCTCGCAACCAATACGCCGATGGAATCGATGACGATGATCGGTCCCACAGTAGAGCTGATCGCACGCGATACACTGCACCCGGCGCTTTCCGATATGCTCATCGAAGCGGCGCGTGAAGTCCATGGCGGCGCGAGTCTCTTTCGGCGCGCAGGCGAATTTCCAGCGCCGCTCGAACACGAGTTTCGCATCAGCGACGACGCGACGCGCTATTACAAATCCGGCAAGGGATTTCTCTATCGGTCGCTGCCGTTCTGGCTCGCCAGCCTCGCAGACCGCATGCTCGTACTCATCGTGCCTGTGATTGTCCTGCTGATTCCGGGCCTGCGGATGGTGCCATGGCTCTACACATGGCGCATTCGCTCGCGTCTGTTCCGGCGTTACGGCGAGCTGATGGCGCTCGAGCGCAGCGCGATGGACGCGACGCGGCCGCAGGAACGTCAGCAGCTGATACAGCGTCTCGACGACGTGGAGCGCGCCGTCAATAACACCAAAATGCCGCTTGCATTTGCCGACCAGGTTTACGTCCTGCGGGAACACATCCGGTTTGTGCGCGACAAGCTCGCGCAGGGCTCCGTTGCCGCATGATGCCGTCACGCCATCGAAACAAGGACATCATTTAGCCGTCGCGGCGTAACCACGTCGAATGGCAACAGCGGGCGCCGGCGTGCTGACAGAATCAGCAGTTGGCGATCTTTGCTGACCAGGTAATCCGCTTCGCAATCACGCGCAAGCTCCAGGAATTTCTGGTCGTCGCTGTCGCGACATACCGGCAAAGTCCGGTTGATCACTGAAAGTGGCGCAGTAAGCTGGACCACGCGCCGGCATTCTGCGACACACTCCTCTTGCAGCTCGCGCGTCATGACCTCGCGCCGCAGGCGATAGCCAAGTACGCGCCTGAGCTCTTGCAGGCACGGTTCGTCCGCAAAGATTTGCGCTTGCGCGTGCTTAACCGCGTGTTTGATCGGAGCAATGCCGGCGTCGTCAAATACGATCCAGTCCAGCCATACGTTGGTATCGAGGACGAGGCGCAACGGCCGCGTGCGAGCAGGAGTGTGCAACAGCGGTCAGGCAGTGGCGCGTGCCGGCCGCAGATCGGCGACGCCGTCGGCATCCGTAGCTGAGATCGTTGTGCGTACCATGTGGCGTGGCATGTCGTCCGGCCACGGATGACCGCGATGCAGAATCGCGCGGTTGTCCCACATCACCACATCGCCGGCTTGCCACCGATGCGTGTACGTCAGTTCCGGTCGCGTTGCGTCATCGATAAGCTCATCGATAAGCGCCGCGGCTTCGGCCTTGTCCATGCCGTCGATGCTGAAAGTATGCGAGGCCACGTACAACGACTCATGCCCGTTGACTGGATTGCGCCAGTGCATGCGCCAGGCGACCGGCGGCATCGTAGAACGTTCACGCTCGGACGCAAGATGCGGCGCGATTTTGCCGCGTGAATGCGCATAATCGTGCCACGCAACGGCGTTGGAAAGCCGGTCGCGCATCGCATCCCGCAACTCTCGCCAGGCGCGACGCATCGAGGCGAATTCCGTTTCGCCGCCGTGCGGCGGAATGACGCGTGCAGACAGCACCGAGGCGAGCGCCGGCGGAATCTTGAACGAACTGTCCGTGTGCCACAGCTGGTTCGCGCGGGCGCGCAGCGCTTCCTTGTGATCCGGGGGCACGAGCTTGCCGGTTGCGCGGTCGATGTTGGTCAAGATGCTGAACGGCGTGCCTTCGCCTAGCGATGCCGCCTTCGCAATCTCGAGCGGCCCGAAGCGTTGTGAGTAGGCGACCTGCAGTTCGTTGCTGACCGGCTGCTTGCGAAAGAGCAGCACGGAGTGCGCTTCGAACGCCGCGCGCACGAACCGGTATGCCGTGTCATTCACGGCGACATCGGCAAGGCCTGCGCCGCGCACTTCGGCGGCGAAGCCGGGACCCAACGGTATCAAATCCACGACGGTTCACCTCGCTTCGGTTCACTACTTCGTGCATCAGTATATCGCCGGATGATGAGCCGCGATGCATCCCGGCCACCGCTGCAGTTTCGATTCTGCGGCCGGCAGAGTAAAGTGTAGCCAGTCGACGTACTACCGGGGGAGAAGCAGCAATGCACGACTTTCGCTGGCCGGCGCTGATCACCCTGGCGGTGCAAGTGCTGCTGATCGTTGTCGCCTGGCGGGTCGTTCAGGCACGGGTTAAGTACAAGATAATCGCACCCGCCATGACCGGGCATCCGGCTTTCGAACGCGCAGTACGCGTGCAGATGAATACGATCGAAAACGTGCTGATGTTCCTGCCGGCGTTGTGGCTGTTTGCCGCCTTCGTGAGCGGCATCTGGTCCGCATTACTGGGCGTCGTTTGGCTTGCCGCGCGCGCCTGGTATGTCCTCGCCTACCAGCGCGCGGCGAACAAGCGCGCACCGCCGTATGGCCTCTCCATGCTGGTGATCGCGATACTGACGCTCGGATCGGCGTGGGGCGTGCTGCACGGATTTATATGAGCAGCCGCGCACTGCAGGGCGGCGCATGAGCAACAGCGAGGTCAGAAGTCGGTTCGCAAGCGCAATCATAGTAATCGCCGCCATGATCTTGCCAGCTTGCGCAGGCGCGCAATCGAAGTATCCGGTGCGCCCTGTACGGCTGATACTGCCATTTGCCGCGGGCAGCGCAGTCGACGTGCTGGCGCGGCTTTACGCACAACGTATGAGCGAGAACTGGAATCAGCAGGTGGTGATTGACAACCGGACCGGTGCCAACGGAATTATCGGCATGGAGGCGATCGCACGCTCGACGCCCGACGGGTACACGATCGGCATGGCGAACATTGCGACGCTGGCGGTGAATCCGAGCATGTACGCGAAATTGCCATATGACTCGGTGCGAGATTTCATCCCTGTCTCGCTGACGGCGACGATCGGCAACTGTCTTATGGTGCACCCCTCGTTGCCGGTCAAATCCGTCCCCGAGCTCGTCGATCTCGCGAAGAAGCGGCCGGGCCAGCTGAACTACGCATCGGGCGGCATCGGCAGCGCGCAGCACATCCCCATGGAACTGCTCGAAGCCATGACCGGGATGAAGCTCGTTCACGTCGTATATAAAGGCATCACACCGGCGTTCAACGATGTGCTCGCCGGACAAGTGCCGATGGCGTTCACGGGACTTCCGCAGTCGCTGCCCTATCACCGCAACGGGCGCCTGCGCATTCTCGGCACTACGGGCACCAAACGCACCAGCGCAACATCGGATATTCCCACCATCGCTGAGCAGAACCTGCCGGGTTACGAAGCTGATTCGTGGACGGGCGTTCTCGTGCCGCGCGGCACGCCCGCAGACATCGTTGAACAAATCCATGCCGAAGTGGTGCGTGTGAGCCATGTACCCGACACACGCGAGCGCTTGCTTGCGGCGGGTTTTGAAGTCGTCGGCAGTTCGCCCGCGGCATTCGCAGCACTGATCAAGAACGACATCTCGCGGCTTGGAAAAGTGATCCGCGACGCGGGCATTCGGGCCGATTAGCGGTTAACGCTATCGCGCTGCTTTTTTTGCCCACCGAGCGCGCACGAGCCGCGCCCTCGATTACATTCAGTCGGTTACTTCACGGGCAAAAACACCGCCGTCGCCAGTGTCTGAATAACTTTGACGATGGTACGATTATCCTTGTCGGCCATGATTTTCGCGAGCACATCCAGTCCGCCGATCATTTTTCCGAATTCCCGTTCAAAGCTCAGGTTATGGACCGGTCCTGCGCCTTCATTGGACAGAAGAAAATAGTCGCCTTGAATCGAGCGCGTGTTCGAAAGCTTCCAGACCGCGATCTCGACATTTCGCGCGGCGTTGTATAAAGCCTGCGCGTTGAGATCGTCGAGCACGAAGAATTCCGTCTTATCATTGAACGCGATCTGCACCATGCTGCCGAGACCCGCGGCGAAGGCAAGCACTCGATCGCCCCGGTAATCGTCGCGAAACGCGAGCTGAATGGCGTCCGCCCCACGCTTACCCTGCAGCTCGGGAAATTTCCATGCATGCTCGCCTTGAAAAATACGGGCAACGCCGGAAGCGACCGACGTATGTCCGCTCTTGCGGAGCTCCTGCGGATTGCGCCGGTAGAGTTTTTCCGTGAGTATCTTCAGGTTGGAAAAAATCTCGCGTTGATGCGTCTCGGCGACGCGATCAACATCGGTCTTCGCGATTTGCGATGGCTGGAAGCCGCCGGCCGGCTTCTGCGGCGCCGTGCCTGTGCCTCCACACGCACTCAGCATGGTTGCACATAGCAAGAGAGAGAAACGTAACGCCATCGAGCGAATGATAACTCGAAGGTGGACGGTGATATGCGCACAGCGGCCGGCTCTTTACGGAAAAGATGAGGCGGTTGTTCCATCCTCGACAGCGGGCCGGCCGCCCGGCTTATTCGAAGCTATGCCGGCGCGAATGGTTGGCACATAATTGAACGACAGCGCGTCATACGTGTAACTAAGCAATCGTCCGGAGGAGACCGTTCATGCACTGTAAAACCATAGGGGCGCTCGCCGTGCTTGCGCTGGCGCTGATCGCGGGCGTCACGCCGGCGCACGCCGAGATCAGCGAATTAAAGGTCGCCCGCCAGTTTGGCATCTCGTTTCTTCCGCTCATGGTCATGCAGGAGAAGAAACTGTTTGAGAAACATGCCAAGGCCGCAGGGCTGGACAGCACGGCGACGTATATGCAGATTTCGGGTGGCACGAGCGTCAACGATGCGCTACTGGCGGGCAGCATCCAGATCGCTTCCGGCGGCGTGCCGCCTTTCGCAGTGTTCTGGGCGCGCACACGCGGTACCGCCAATGAAGTAAAGGCGATCAGTGCCAAGAACTGCGCACCGATCATGCTACTGACCCGCGAAGCACGCATCAAGTCCATTCGCGACTTCACCGATAAGGACAAGATTGCAATGCCCGCCACCAAAGTGTCCGGTCAGGCGATCATTCTGCAGATGGCGACGCAGAAGGAATTCGGTCCTGGCACCGAATTCAAATACGATAACCTGCAGGTTGCCATGCCCACGCCGGACGCGACAGCCGCGCTACTGTCGGGCGCCGCAGAGATCAACAATCATTTTTCCGAACCACCGTTCCAGTATCAGGAGCTGAAAAAAGCGGGTGTGCGCCGCATCCTCAAGTCATACGATGTGCTCGGCGGCAAAACCACCTATAACCTGGTGTGGACGACCGCCAGGTTCCACGCCGAGAACCCGAAGACGTATCAGGCGTTTCTCGCGGGCTTTAGCGAAGCGATTCAAGAGATAAACAAGGATCGTCGGGCGGCCGCCGAGATTTATGTGCGCGTTACCAAGGAAAAGATCACCGTGGATGAGGTGCTCGAGCTGATCAGCGATCCGGAAATCGAGTACACGATGACGCCGCAGAACATGATGAAGATCGTCGGCTTTATGGCGGAAGTCGGTCACATCAAAGTCAAGCCGCAATCGTGGAAGGATATGTTCTTTCCGGAGATCCATAACCTGTCCGGCAGTTAATCGGCGCTTGGATCGCTCGAGTGGTGCGCGGGTGTATTGCGCGGCGGCGAATGCCGAACCGGCGTTATCTCCGCTAAAATGCGCGCTTTTCGAAGCATAGACCGTGATTCAGTTTCGCAACCTCGCGCTCGCGCGCGGCGCCCGGCGCCTGATCGAAAACGCGACGCTGCAGATTCATCCGGGCTGGCGCGTCGGTCTGGTCGGCGCCAACGGCAGCGGTAAGTCCAGCCTGTTTGCGCTGCTGCGGGGCGAACTTCACGCCGATCGCGGCGATTGTGAAATTCCCGCGCGTTGGCTGATTGCCTCCGTAGCGCAAGACACGCCGGCCCTGGCGACCCCCGCTATTGAGTACGTGCTCGATGGCGATGCCGAGCTGCGCGCGATCGAGCACGAGCTTGTGGAGCTCGAGGGTGCCGAGGAAGCAACGCCCGACCATGTCAGCGATGGCCATCGGCTGGGTGAATTGCACGCTCGCTACGCGGAGATCGACGGTTACAGCGCTAAGGCGCGCGCCGCGTCGCTGCTCGCAGGTTTGGGTTTTGCGGATGCGGAATTCACCCGGCCGGTTTCATCTTTTTCCGGCGGCTGGCGCATGCGGCTTAATCTCGCACAGGCGCTTATCAGCCGTTCGGATCTCCTGCTACTCGATGAGCCGACCAATCACCTGGATCTGGAAGCCGTCGTCTGGCTGGAGAAATGGCTGGCGAGTTATCGCGGCACGCTGATACTCGTGTCGCATGACCGGGATTTCCTTGATGCGTGCGTCACGCATATCGCGAATCTGTATGCGCAAGAGCTTACGCTCACGACGGGAAATTATTCGGGGTTCGAGGAGCAGCGTGCAACGCGGCTCGCTATGCAGGCGGCGATGTATGCGAAACAGCAGCGTGAAATCGCCCACCTCGAGCGCTACGTCGAGCGCTTTCGCGCCAAAGCGACCAAGGCGCGTCAGGCGCAAAGTCGTCTCAAGGCGCTCGACCGCATGGAGCGCATCAGCGCGGCGCATGTAGATACGCCGTTCGATTTCGAATTCCGTGAGCCCGTGCGCTCGCCCGACCCTTTGCTGGTGCTTGACCATCTGTCCGCCGGTTATGAAGAGGGCACGGTGCTCGATACGATCGAGCTCACGCTGCGTCCCGGTGCGCGCATCGGTTTGCTCGGGCCGAACGGCGCCGGCAAGTCGACGCTTATCAAGGTGCTGGCGGATGAACTTGCGCCGCACGCGGGTTTGCGCACCGAAGGCAAAGGACTCTCCATTGGCTATTTCGCGCAGCACCAGCTCGAGCAGTTGCGCTCCGACGAGTCGCCGCTGTGGCATCTGGCGCGTCAGGAGCCGCGTACGAAAGAACAATTGCTGCGCGATTATCTCGGCGGATTCGACTTCCGGGGCCAAATGGCGGACACCAAGGTCGAGCCATTCTCCGGCGGCGAGAAATCACGGCTTGCATTGGCGCTGCTCGTGCGCTTGCGTCCGAATCTTCTCCTGCTGGATGAGCCGACGAACCATTTGGACCTGGAAATGAGGCATGCACTCACCCGCGCGCTTGCGCAGTACGCAGGCAGTCTCGTGCTCGTCTCGCACGATCGGGCGCTGCTGCGGACGGTTTGCGATGAATTCCTGATTGTCGCCGACGGTGGCGTCGTGCCCTTCGATGGCGATCTGGACGACTATATGGCCTGGCTCAATGCACGACGCAGCGCGCAGGCTGCAGCAAACGCTGCGGCAACGCCTGCGAACGCTTCTCTGGCGCCGGTTCCCTCAGTAAAGGCGCCTACGCGCGAGCAAAAGCTTACCCGACGCCGTCCACTCGTTAGAGAAAGCGAGCAGCTCGAGCGCAAGATAGCGCGCTGGCAGGAGGAGACCCGTGCGCTCGACGCCGAGCTCGCGGAACCTGCGCGCAATGCGTCCACCAATCAGCGTTACGCTGAGCAGGCGAAGCGCCAGGCGGAGGTTGCGCGTCTGATCGAAGAAGCGGAGCATCGTTGGCTCCAGGTGCACACCGAGATCGAGGAAATCGGCGACGTCTAGCAGCGGCTGCTTTCGCGAGCGTTGTCTTAGCGCTGACCACAGAGGAGCACCCGTGTCTTGCAGCTTTAAAGATTACGCGACTGCAGCGCTGATATCTGCCGCAGCTTTTGGAAGTTCGGTCCATGCCGCCGCAACGGACGATGCCAAAAACTATCCGACCAAGCCGGTCCGCTTCATTGTGCCGTTCGTTGCCGGCGCAGGCACCGACACGACGGGCCGTGTGATCGCGGCGAAGTTATCAGAATTGTGGGGGCAGCAAGTCGTAGTCGATAATCGCACCGGCGCGACCGGTACCATCGGCGTCGATATCACCGCCCATACCAACGACGGCTACACGATCTGCCTTATTTCGGCATCGCATGCCGTAAATGCCGCAGTTAGTAAGAGCCTGCCGTACGATTTGACGAAAGACTTGCGGGGTATCACCCAGGCGACATCCTTGTTTTATGCGGTCTACGTTAATCCGTCGCTCCCCGCGAACAACGTCAGGGAACTTATCAGTTATGCGAAGGCGAATGCCGGCAAGCTGAACTTCGGCTCGTCGGGCACCGGCGGCCTCCAGCATTTTGCCGGCGAGATGTTCAATCATCTCGCGGGTACGCGGATGGTGCATATACCGTACAAAGGCGCCGGTGCCGCAATACTTGCCAATCTGTCCGGCGAGATCCAGGTCGGCTTCTCGACCCTGCTGGGCGTCAAGCCATATCTCGCCAATGGCCGGCTGCGCGGACTCGCAATCACGGCGGCTAAACGCTCGCCGTCGGCGCCCGAACTGCCGACGGTCGCTGAAACGCTGCCCGGATATGAAGTCGATCAGTGGTATGGGGTGATTACGAGCGCTCAGGTGTCGCCGGCCATCGTAAGAAAAGTGCACGCGGGCATCGTGCAGGCGCTGAAATCGCCGGAGGTCATTCAGCGTCTTGGCAGCGACGGGTCGACACCGGTCGGCTCGACGCCGGAGCAGTTCAGTGCGCATATCAGGGCGGAAATCGAAAAATGGCGCAAGCTTGCCGCCGCGGCGAACCTCAAGCTCGAATAGCATCAAAGCGCGCATATTGCATTTGCATATAATACGCGCTATCCTTTCATATGAAAGGACCGTTCATGACGCCCTCTTCACCTGCAAAAGCGCCTCGCCCCTCCGCAAATCAAAAGCCCGATCCGGCCGCGGTACTGACCAAGGCCTTGTTGCGGGCTTCGAGCCTGCTGGGCTTGTCTGCTTCGACTCTGGCGCGCGTATTGGGGGTCAGTGAAGCGAGCATCTCACGGCTTAGCTCCGGCGCCCGGACGCTAGAACCTGCGAGCAAGGAAGGCGAGCTCGCCTTACTGCTCGTGCGCGCGTACCGCTCACTTGATGCGCTTGTGGGCACCGATGCGGGTCAGCGCATCGCCTGGATGACCGGCTTCAATCGTGCCCTCAATGGCAAACCTGCAGAGCTCATCCAGAGCGCGGAAGGGCTGGTGGTCGTCGTGTCCTATCTGGATGCGATGCGTGCGCCGGCGTGACACCGCCATGGAAGGCAGGCTGGTTCAATACCGGTGTTCAAGCGCGCAAAGCCGAGCTTTGGCGGGGGGTCGAGGCGCAGCATGTAATCTCCACGATGCGGCTCGTCGACTCGGTCGATGAACAGCGCGTGTTGGAGGATCTGCTTGAAACGAGTAAGCCGGCGCTGCCGCCCGAAGCCGCTGGGCAGCACTACCTTGTCTTTACACCGTTTCGGTACCGGGCACCGCGCATCTCGCGATTTGGACGCGTCGGTGAGCCTGGGCTCTGGTATGGCGCGGAGGAACTCGAAACAGCACTGGCGGAAGTCGCCTACTGGAAATGGCGCTTCCTCATGGACAGCACTGCATTAGCGGCGAGCGCGCTGCATACACAACATACGTTTTTCAAGGCGCGCGTGAACGGAGCCTGCATAGATCTGACTTCGAAGCCCTGGAACAGCGCGCAACGCTCGTGGCGGCACAAAAGCGATTATGTGGACTGCCAGAGCCTGGCCCAGGCTGCGCGCGAACGGGAGGTCGCGTGGATACGCTATTGCTCCGCGCGGATAGCGAGTGGCGTCTGCGGAGCTGTGCTCAAGATGAGGGCGTTGTCGCTCGCGCCCGGATTTGCACAGCAGACGTGGGCGTGCAAGACCACCAGCGACGGCGCGTATATGCAGCAGGCGGGAAGCGCCGAACGCCATGCGTTCGATGCGCACACATGGGTGTGATTGGCGCTGCCGCAAGCTGCATTGCGCGAGCGGTGCTTATACCGCTGATCGCCGCAGTCATCGCGACATGCGGCTCGACGCCCACTGTGTTTGCGCAGGCGTGGAAACCCGATAAACCCATCGAGATCATCATTCCGGGCGGTGCCGGGGGTGGTCCGGATCGCACTGCCCGTGTGATGCAGAAAATCTGGCGCGATAGCGGCACGGTCAATGTGCCGATCAACGTTGTGAACAAAGCGGGTGGCGGCGGCAATCTCGCTTACACATACTTAAACCAGGTGGCTGGCGACGGGCATTACCTTGCAACGATGACGCCGACGCTGCTTACGAATCATATACTCGGCATCAGCCCGTTTAACTACACGGATTTCACTACCTTGAGCGTGCTGACCAGCGAATACATAGCCTTCGCGGTGAATGCCGAAAGCTCGATCCGATCCGGCAATGACCTCATCGAGCGGGTCAGAAAAAATCCTGATTCCGTGAGTTTTGCAATCGCGACAAGCCGCGGCAACGGCAATCACATCGCACTGGCGCTCGTTATGAAGGCAGCCGGCATCGACGCTACGAAACTCAAGATCGTTCTGTTCAAGGCGTCGATCGATGCAACGACCGCGATGATGGGCGGACACGTGGATGCCGTCGCGACACCGGCGTCAACCTACGATCCGGTGATGGGAACGGGCAAGGTTCGCATTATCGCGATCGCCGCACCTGCCCGCGTCGGCGGACAGTATGCGGCAGTGCCCACTTGGAAGGAGCAGGGCATCAATGTCGTCATGCCCAGTTTTCGCACGCTGATCGCCCCGCGAGGCCTTACACCCGCGCAAACTGCATTCTGGGACAACGCGATCGCCCGCCTTACGCGCAGTGACGCCTGGAAAAAGGAGCTCGACGAAACGGAGCGCGACAGTGTCTATATGAACAGTGTCGACAGCCGCAAATTTCTGGACGCTCAGTACGCTCAATACAAGGCCATACTGACTGAACTCGGCCTTGTGAAATAAGCGCCTCGATCATGGTGGTATTGCGCAGTGTATTGGCAGGGATCTGACTTTCCGCATCGTCGCGTGTGAACAGATCATGAAAGAACTGCTGATCGTTTTTCATTCGGTGACGGACGGTGCACGTCAGATGGCGCATGCCGCGGCCCGCGGGGCAGCACAAGAAAGCGAAGTACGGGTGCGACTGTTGATGGCAGTGCAAGCGGGCCCTGACGACGTGCTGCATGCGGACGGTTACCTGTTCATTACGCCGGAAAATCTCGCCGCGATGGCCGGGATGATGAAAGACTTCTTCGACCGCACTTACTATCCTGTGCTCGATAAAATTGCCGCGCGGCCGTATGCGGCGTTGATTTGCGCCGGCAGCGACGGCGAAGGTGCGGCGCGGCAACTGGCCCGCATCGCGCTCGGCTGGCGTCTGAAGCCGATCGCTGAGCCGCTCATCGTCTGCACACATGCGCAGACACCGCAGGCCATTCTCGCAACCAAGACGATCCCGGTCGACGATTTGCGTCGCTGTGAAGAGACCGGTGCCGCGCTGGCGGCCGGGCTGGCGATGGGCATTTACTGATGAGCCGCATTCGACGCAATGGCTGAACGAACTCAGACGACTGATACCGGACAGGAGAGCGTGCGGATCGACAAGTGGCTGTGGGCCGCGCGCTTCTACAAAACGCGTGCGCTCGCGCAGGCAGCGGTTGCCGCCGGCAAAGTTAAGTTGATGGACGAACGCGTGAAGGCCGCGAAAGAAGTCAAAGTCGGAGACGAGCTTGCGATACGAATCGGCGAATTCGAATGGACGATTACCGTCGCTGGCATTTCATCTCAGCGCGGTCCCGCCACCGTCGCGCAAAAACTTTATGTCGAGACTGACGACAGTCGTGCGCGTCGTCTCGCGCAGGCCGCGGATCGCCGGGCTCAAGGCAGCGGATGGGGCGAACGCAAAGGCCGCCCTACGAAGCGCGAGCGTCGTCAAATTATCCGCTTCCGTGATGACTCACAGACTTGACCGTCGCGGGGCATCATTCGATGGCGCTGCTTACAATTGCAATCCGGTCACAAGCGGCGGCCGGCGACGTTGCCCGATCCGGCTTCCATAATTCAACCAGGACCGTTGCGCTGATACGCCGCGGCAGACACATAACTTTCACCGGAGAATATATCGATGATCAAGCGACAGTTCATGCAGCCGAAGGATATGTGGGCCCGCGTCGAAAACGGAGAATTGCTTTATGTGCCGGTAGTCACAGTGCATGGCTCCGATCATGCGCACGTTTATCTGGCCGGACAAATGGCGCGCAAGGTGACTGGTGAAATCGTGACCAAGGGCGACATGCGGGCGCAGATCCGCACGACCTGCGAGAACATAGAAAAAGGTCTTGCGTATGCCGGCGCGACATTCGATGACGTGGTACGTGCAACTACGTACGTTACCGACATCAATGCGTACTACAAATGCTCGGACGAACGTTTCAAATTTTTTCGCAGGAATCGTCCGGCGAGCGTGCTCATCGAAGTATCACGCCTCGGCCATCCGGAGGCGATGGTCGAGATTGAAGTAGAAGCGATTATCGAGCCGGAGCGCCTGAAAACGGGCGCGTGAGTGAGCAACGATGCGTGTTGCTAATCCGGCTTGAGCCCGATCGTCTTGACGATCTTCGCGTATTTCGCCTGTTCGGCGAGCAGATAGCTTCCGAATTCTTCAGGGGACGTCAGCAGCGGCTCGACAGCCTGCTGCGCGAGGCGCTGTCTCAGATCATCTGACCTCAATGCTTTGACCAGCTCATCATGCATGCGCATCACGATTGGGCGCGGGGTTCCTGCCGGAAACGCGAAGCCGTGAAACTCGATCATTTCATAGCCTTTCACGCCCGCTTCGTCGAGCGTGGGCAGCGACGGCAGGAATTGCGACCGCTTCAATCCCGTTACTCCCAGCCCGCGTATGCGTCCTGACTGAATATGCGGCAGCGTATTGAGCATGTTGAGGACATTCATCTGCACCTCGTTGCCGAGCAGCGCATTGGTCGCCAGCGCGCCCGATTTGTAAGGAACGTGCGCAATATCGGCGCCGGTGAGATTATTGAAAAGCTCACCCGCGAGATGCGTGATGCCGCCGGTGCCGCCGGATCCGTAGCGCAACGTGCCCGGTTTCGCTTTGGATAGCGCAACAAATTCGCTGACTGTCTGGGCGGGCACGCTCGGATGTATCACGAGTGCGTAACTAATCGTTCCGTGCAGGATGATTGGTGCAATGCTGCGCGCGAGGTCATACGGAACGCTGATGTGCACGCTCGGTGCGATGGTCTGACTGCTGCCGACGGTGATCATGGTGTAGCCGTCAGGCGGCGATTTCACGCCGATTTCCATACCGATACGGCCGGTAGCTCCCGGGCGGTTATCGACCACGACCTGCTGGTTGATCTGCTCCGAAAGTTTTTGCGCAATCGTGCGCGAAACAATGTCGTACGACCCGCCGGCGCCGTACGGCGCGACAATGCGCACCGGGCGGCTCGGGTAATCGTCTGCGGCGCGCACGCCCATGCTGCACGTGATCGCGATAGCCGCAACCGTAACGAGCACGTTGAGATTTACGCTACCGCATACTGGTCGTATGAGCATCCGAGATCTCCAATCATTGGAACGTCGCCGCTTTCATTCGGCATGTTAGCGGAATCGCGCAAGGTGCAGAAGGCTTCATGCGGACGCGTTTCAGTGCCGTCGCAAGTTCGCAACTTATATGCACGTTACAATCAGTCGCTGTTCGTTATCCCGGATACATGCCCATGAAAAAAACTTCTTCATCCGCGGCCGCAGGCTGGCCGGTGTGTGTTGCTGCCGGTCCTTTTCTGTTTTTCAGCGGTCAGATGGGCCGTACTACGAAAGGACAATTTTGCGCCAGCTATGCAGATGTCGCGGGCAAAGGCCCTGCGCAGTCCAGCGATTTTGCATGGGTCGATCGCATGGAGGCGTCGGTAGGCGCGCAAGGCATTGCCATCTACGAGCAGTACCGGAACCTGTTGGCGCGCCAAGATGGTGATCTCAAGCATCTGCTCCGCTATCACATCTATCAGCGGGATAAACGTTTCTTCCCCGTTTTCGATCGCGTACGTCGCGACTATGAGACGGCTCCGCCCTCCAGTACTGCGGTCGGCATGGGGCGCTTCGAAATCACCGACAAAGCGCGTCTATGCATCGATGCGATTGCATTGCGGCCTGCGGCTGAAAGAACGCTGGGGCCACGCGAAGTCCGCGGCGGCGCGGCCGCACATACTGCGGCTGCAACCTTCTCTCATGTGATAGGGACCGGGCCATTCCTGTTTCTCGCGGGGCAGATACCAATCGACGCGTCGAAGCCCGGTGCGCCGCTCATACGAAATTACGATGACGTTCCGGAGGAAGGGCGCTTCCTTGCGCGCGGCCGCAGTCACGAAGATGCACGTAACGGTCCGATCGCGGCGCAAACCTGGTTCACTTATGATTTGATTCGCCAACACCTTGAGGCTGCGGAGTCGTCACTCGGCGACATTCTCAACCTCATCGTCTATCTCCAGGACATGCGCGATTTCCCGACGTTCCATCGCGTCCATGAGCGATTCTTCCCGGGCAAACCGCCGGCGTTAACGGTAATCGAAGTGAGTGAGGTCGGCCATAAAGGCACGCTGATAGAGATCGAGCCAACCGCGATCGTGCGCGGCGCCGGAGTGGAGCGCAAGGTGTTCAATTTGCCGGAATCGCGCGCACCTGCGCACATGAGCGAGATGGTCGAGGCCGGCGGTCTGGCGTTCCTTTCCGGCATCGTCGGCGTCGACGATGCGGGCGAGCCGGTGCAATCGGCGCGCGTTCTTCCGCGGGCGCTGCGCGCGCAGGCATCAGGCGTACTGTCACGCGATCACATCGCGCTGCAATGTCTTGCGTGCATTGATCATCTCAAGACGCGTTTGTTAGCGGCGGGTCATGACCTGACGAGAGTAGTACACCTCACCGTGTACATGCAGGATATCGGTCAACGCCGCACAGTCGAGCGTCTGCTCGCCAAGGCTTGCGGAAAGTGGCGGCCTGCCATCATCGCTCTCGAAGTGCCCTCACCGAGTCCGGTTGCCGGTACGCGCATGTCGATTACCGCCATTGCGTGGTTCGGCAGCGATAAACCCACCGTTATCTAACCGTCAGGAGGCCCATGGAAGCTGGCCGCAGCAAAGCAATCATCGATTCCGTTAGGCCGGAACGCTGCACGGAGCTTGCAGTTACGCTCGTCGACATTCCCAGTCTTACCGGCAATGAGCGGCCGATAGCGGAATGCGTGCTGCGACTGCTCAACGAGATCGGCATCGATTCGTACCTGCAGGAATTCGAGCCGGACCGGTTCAACACCATCGGCAATGTCAAAGGGTCGGGCAATGGCGCAACGCTGCTCTTGAACGGCCACATGGACATCTCGTTTGCCGGGAATGAGAAATATCTGCCGAATGCGCCGGGCTATAAGCCCAAGGCCGTGGTGAAAGACGGCTGGATCTACGGCATGGGCGTACACAATATGAAAGGGGGCTGTGCCGCCTTTCTCGCCGCCGCCGAAGCGGTCGTCAAATCGGGTGTCAAGCTCAACGGGAACGTGCTGCTCGCATTCGTAGGCGGAGAGATCGAGCGCCACGCCGTTATTCACTACCAGGGTGCCACCTATCGCGGCGGCGGTTGCGGGACCAAGCACTTTGTGAACAACGGCGGTATTGCCGACATGGCGGTGGTGGGAGAGCCGACGCGCATGATGCTCGTGAACGAGCACGTTGGCTCCGTCGGCGTGCGGATTACGACACGCGGCAAGCCTGCGCCGCTGCGAGTCGCAGATCATGGCGACGATGCAATCCGCAAGATGCGCGTACTAATCGATGTCTTCGACGATTTTGCGCGCGAGTATGCGGGCCGGCATCACTACAAAGGCTGCTCGTCCTCGGTGCATATGCATTCGATCGAAGGCGGCTGGCCGTACCGGTGCAATCGCGTGCCGTTTTTCTGTCACGTGTTTCTCGAGTTCAGATTGCTGCCCAATCAGAAAGTGAACGAAGTGCCGCTGGAAGTCGAGCGCCTGATTGCGATGGTGCGCGGCAAAAAGCCGGGAATCGAATTCGACACGGAGTTTTTTGTCACTCTGCCGCCGGCGCAGGATTGCTCGACATCCATCATTGCCAACCGTATGCGCGATGCGCATATGGCCGTAACCGGCGGCAAGCCGGAAGAAGGCGTCGGGCTTTTCTACTCGGACGCAAGCCACCTGCAGGCGTACGGCATTCCGGCAGTGAACTACGGGCCCAGCGGCCGCACGGTCACCGGCAAGGAGAACTGGGATCCGGACGTCGGCGAGCACCTTTCGATCGATGATCTTACGAGTACGGCGAAAGTCTATACGTCGCTTATTCTCGACGTTTGCAGCAAGACGCGCGACGAACTCGGGCTCAAAGTATTGCAAACAAACTGAGCTGAGGCTTCTCGGGCTACGGTGACGGTTTCGTTACTTCTTGAAGATCGCCTTTGGCATCAGGACGTGGACGCCTTTCGTGCTGTCGACCACTTGGGTCACATGCAAATCAGCCTGGGCGCTCAACAGCATGAACGCATCGTCCCGCGATAGTCCCTTGGTCTCGACGATGAAGTTAAGCATTTCGCGGATCGCTATTTTCGCGGCCTGATTCAGATCTTCATGCAAACCGATGGCCATGTAATGCGTCGGCGTTTCCGCGCGCGGCCATGTGATGCGTGCCTTTTTGTGCAGCACGATCTGGATTTCTCCCTTGAGGGACGATTCGACAGCCGAGAGTCCCACTTCACCGCCGCCCTGCGCCGCGTGCCCGTCGCCGATCGAGAGGTTGCCGCCGGGCACATGCACCGGCAGGTAAAGCGTAGTGCCGGCGACGAGATCATGGTTATCCATATTGCCGCCGTGCACGTTCGGTATGCTCGCGTTAATGCGGCCGAGCGCGGTCGGCGGCGCAACGCCGATGTCGCCCCAGAATGGTTTCATGGGTATCACGATGCCCGGTGCAAAGTCGATGGTCTTCTTATCGAGGTCCATCCACAGCACTTTGTCGCGTGAGTAAGGGAAATCCTCCGGCAGCGAACTGCGGTTGGGACGGAAACTCATCGCGGCAATCGGCAGCCAGACCTCGATCGAGCGTATTCTGATTTCGAGCATGTCACCCGGTTCGGCCCCGCGCACCGCAATCGGCCCGTTTAATGATTGATCGCCGCGTCCATCGTCTTTGACGCCTTCGTATGCCGCGTAGAGTTCAGGCGGGATCTTTTCCTTAGGAACGCCGAGACCTTCGTAGTACTTCGGATTTCCCGTTGCGGTCCATAGCTTGACCACATCACCGGAATCGATGGTGAGCACCGGCTTTAACGTGCCATCGAAGAAGCCGCGGTGGACCGTCGCAGGTGAAGCTTTCAGTTCATGTACTGTTTCGGCACACACTGCGAGCGATGCCGCGTGCATCAGCGCGCCGGCGCAAAGTACTGCCCATAGTCTGTTCATGCTATCCCCTTTTTAACGTTCCGCAGTGCACGCTGGCGCGGCTGCGGACGTTAGCCTACCGCATTTTGTTGGCGCTAATGCCGGTTTATTGCGGGGAGATCGCGCTCAGCGCCGATTAGCATGATCTTCGGCTGGTTCATCACCGCGACGTGGAAGGCGTTGCGGTGAGACAGTTTATCGATGACTTCATCGGGTGCATAGATACTGATATGGATGCGGCGGTTCATTGTATTTTCCGCGCGCACGAGATGCGGCAGTACATCGATGTGCTTGAGCGCCTCGCCGACAATGAAGATATCGACATCGCAATTGGGTTTCGCGGCGCCCCGTGCAAGCGGGCCATAGATGAATGCGGCAGAAATCTTGCCGGCGACCGGCGTCAACGCGCCGCGCAGCACCTCGATGACGGCGCCCGCGGCGACATCGGTTGTCATTTGCGTCCGACGTCATGCCGAGCGAGATCACGCCATTTCGTTACCGGCAGACTTGCTGAAGCGTTGACAAGATGAACAGCGTTGACCTCAAACGAGACATCAAGGCTGCCGATTTCTCGAGCGATTTCCTGCTTGAGCGCTTCGTCAGCGTCTGCATAGAGAAGGCTCATGTGCGCAGTGAACGGATCAGGCGGATTCATTTCGAACACATCGTGAGCGTCGCGGTGCACGGCCTCGAGCTCAGTCCCGTCGTCGACCGTTGCGTATAAGCTTTTGAAATAGTCGTGACGCCACTCGATCTTGCTTAGTTTGACCGTGAACGGACGGATGCGCATCGCAAGCTGCTTCAGTTTTTCTTCAGCGCTCGCGTGTGTACGCTCGATACCGGACAAGACAGTTATGTGTGGATCGACACGTGGTCCGCCGCCGCGCTTGTTCGCTATCCGTATCGCATCTTCGACTTTCGTCAACGCATCGCCTGTCGGCCGTATCCAGATCGAAGCGCGTATCACTTCGCTGGTGTCGATATGGGCCATGTCCTACCTCCGTGCACAGCTCGCGCAACACCAGCCGAATTCCTGGCTCGCGGCTCCCTGTATGATACGGCCGAACGCTCAACAGTTCCGCGCGCCAATGTTTTTGAGTTTGCATCAGTGCTGAGAGTCGCGGCATCGTGACTAGCGCGCGCAACAACCGGAGCCAGTATGCTTGATTCACATCGCGCGCTCGCAATCTATGTCGCAATGGCGACGACGCTCGTTGTCATCCCGCACGATGTATGCGCACAGCAATATCCGCAGCGTCCGGTGCGCATGATCGTGAACGTAAGCGCGGGCGGTGGCGTGGATGCGCTGGCGCGCATTGCCGGCCAGCATTACACCCGGATCTGGGGCCAGCCGTTCGTCGTCGACAACCGCACGGGGGCGGGCGGCAGCATTGGCGTCGAGATGGTCGCGAAGGCCGCGCCTGACGGGTACACGTTGCTCGTTACCAGCAGCGGTGTCGTCACGAATGCCGCATTGCGTCCGCAAAGCTACGATCCGGTGCACGATCTCGAGCCGATCACTAAGCTCACTTCGAATCCGTATATCGTGATTACGACGCCGACGTTGCCCGTATCCAACATCAAAGAGTTGGTCGCGCTTGCGAAAACGAAATCCGGTGGCATCAGCTTTGCGTCCGCCGGCATCGGCAGCATCGTGCACATGGGTGCCGAACTATTGAGCGTAATGGCCGGCGTGCCGATGACGCACGTGCCCTACAAAGGCGTTGCGGATGCATATCCGGCGGTTGCTGCAGGCCAGGCTGACTGGATGATCGGCAGTCCGCTCTCGGCATTGCCACTGATTCGCGGCGGCCGGCTCAAAGCGATCGCGGTGACGAGCTTGGTGCGCAGCAAAGCGCTGCCTGAATTACCGACCGTCGCGGAAAGCGGTCTCGCCGGTTATAACGTGGTCGCGTGGTTCGGCATGTTTGCGCCCGCGAAAGTGCCGCCAGCAATCATCGCCAGGCTGAACGCCGAGGCGAAGCGCGCATTGCAAAGTCCCGAAGTCGCCCGCCGCATGGAAGTCGAAGGCACGGACGTGGTGGGGAACTCAGCGCAGGAATTTGCCGCCGAAGTGAAAGCAGAATACGAAAAGTGGCGCGAACTCGTGCGTAAAACCGGCATGAAGTCCTGATCCGCTGCTACGACAGTACACTCAGTCCGCCCGGCCGGCGCCGCCGCCGCCGAATCGTCCACCCAAACCAATTTTGAGCGCGCTAAACAAGCCATGACGCGCCGCCCACCACAAGACGCCGCCCAGCGATCCGCCGCCCGCAGCGGCCTGCGCGATGCGCGTCTCAAAATCCGCGCCGAGCGCTGCCTGCACAAGCAGCAAGAGACCAAACGGAAGCGCGATGACGAGCGCGATGCCCACGAGCCAGAGTGACCACCGTGTTGTGCCTGGACGGCTGCGCTCCCGGTTGTCGAGATAAAGCGAAAGTGCAATTAGCGCCGTGAATATCCCGGCTACGGTAAAAGCGATGCTCACCGGATGCGCGATAAACGGCTGGAGACCGAGATAAGCGATAATCAAGACGATGACGAAATGTCCGGCACTTCGCAGGACAATCATGAGATAGCGCGCGGGCTCTCCGGGAAACAGAAATGCAGCGAGGCCGACAGCGAGCAGTCCGGCGAAAATCGGCGCGGCCCATAATTCTTCAGCGCCGCTCGCGTGCAGCCCTACCCCAACAAACAGCGTAAGAATCGCAAAGAACATGGCCACTGCGCAGAGGTTTCCGAGTGATTTCGCGTGTTGCAGGGCGCGCGGCAGCCGTTCGTTGTCCGCCCAATTGAGTCCCCATAACAGCGGCAATGGAAACGCAATCCCGGCGGCAGCGAATCCCGCGCGCTGCGAACTCCATAATGCCCACGCGGCGCCGCCATAAAACGCGGCGAGCAACGCGGCGCTGGCGATGCTGCCCCAGCGTCCGAACATCAACGGGAAGACTGCGAACAGCGAAAAGACCACGAGCACAAACGGCAGCCGCCATTCGGGATGGTCGGGAAACAGGAAATCATCTTCGTTCGCAGGCTTTTTTTGTGCCGCCGCAGGTAGCGTAGCATCGATCTCATCGAGCAGGTGACTGAGGCCCGCAGCAAGTTCTTTATTTTTTATCGCGGGCAGTAACTCATCGATCCAGCGTGACGCGCGGGCATCGGGAATATCTCCTTCCAGACCATAACCGACTTCGATACGCGCAGCGTTGATCGATGGCACGATAACGATGAGCAAGCCATCGTCGCGCTTCGCCCGGCCGAGCTGCCAGTGCTCGGCGACGCGCAGCGCATAGTCAGAGAGCGGCTCTTCCCCAATTCCGCTCGAGATGAGTATTGCAACCTGTGCGCGAGCCGATGACTGAATCGCGCGCAAACGCGCTTCGAGAGCGAGGCGTGCAGCCTGATCGAGCGCATGAGCCTGGTCGCCAAGCAAACTCGTTTGTTCCGGAATTGCCACAGGCTCTGCGGCGTGGGCACCTTGCGCCACTGTCAGCACGCCCATGCATAGCAATGTGATCACCTGCACAACTGTCCGCGCACGGCTGCCTCCCCTAGACCTGCAAAGAGCTTAGCATGCGGCTGGCCACGCTTTGCGGGTGCGAATGGTGGCTTATGGCGCCCGTCACTGGACGTCACGCGACTATCAGCGGTATGTTCCACTCTTGCCGTCACACCAGGAGACTTCGATGTCGCACATTCTGTATCGCGAAAATCTCGATCGCGATCTACCCATAGCGGTCGCGGGTGATGATTGTTATTTGATTGATGCAGCGGGCAAGCGGTATCTGGACGCTTCGGGCGGTGCCGCGGTGTCCTGCCTCGGCCATAGCAATGAAGCGGTGCGCAAAGCGATACACGATCAGGTCGATCGTCTTGCGTTTGCGCATACACGGTTCTTCACGACGGAAGCCGCAGAACGGCTGGCGGACAATCTCGTGACTGGCGGCCCGGCCGGCCTGAACAAGGTGTGGTTCACGTGCGGCGGCTCGGAATCGGTGGAAGCGGCGCTGAAGATCATGCGCCAGTATTTCGTTGAGAGCGGGCAGTCCGAGCGCAAATTCGTTATCGCGCGGCAGCAGGGCTATCACGGCAACACCTTCGGCGCCTTGTCCGCCAGCGGCAATATCTGGCGACGCCGTCAATTTGAGCCGGTGCTCATTCAGTCCATGCAGCATATTTCGCCGTGCTTCGCGTATCGGTATCAGACTCCGGATGAAACGCTTGAAGCGTATGGCCTGCGCGTCGCGAACGAGCTCGAAGCAAAAATCCTCGAGCTGCGCGCACAAAATGTCGCCGCGTTCATCGCCGAAACCGTCGTCGGTGCAACGCTCGGCGCAGTAACTGCCGCGCCCGGCTACTTCCGCCGTGTTCGTGAGATCTGCGATCGGTATGGTGTGCTCTTGATCCTCGACGAAGTAATGTGCGGCATGGGCCGCACCGGCACACGCTACGCGTGCGAGCAGGAAGGCGTGGTACCCGACATGATCGCCGTCGCGAAAGGCTTGGGCGCCGGCTATATGCCTATCGGTGCAGTGCTGATCGCGGAGAAAATACATCGTGTGATCGAGCGCGGCAGCAATGTCGTGATGCACGGGCACACTTTCACAGGACATCCGACGGCGTGTGCTGCTGCGCTTGCTACTCAGCAAGAGATCCGTGATCAGGACCTGCTGGCAAACGTGCGGCGGCAGGGCGACGCGTTGCACGCCGCGTTGATCGATCGTTTCGGCAAGCACCCGAATGTCGGCGATATCCGGGGACGCGGACTTTTCATGGCGATCGAATTCGTGGCTGACCGCCGCAGCAAACAGACTTTCGATCCGGCCTTCAAGATCAGCGGCAGGATGAAGGAACGCGCGATGGCTAATGGCTTGATCTGCTATCCGATGGGCGGCATCGTTGATGGCAAAAGGGGCGACCATGTGATGCTGGCGCCGCCCTTCATCGCCACTGAGTCGCACATCGCCGAAATCATCGACAAGTTGGGCCGTACTGTGGACGACGTGCTCGCGGAGGTCCTGCCCAAAGCTGCGTAGAGTTTGGCATCTGCAGATGATGTGGCCGACATTGACCGTGCGACTGGTAGCTGTCACCGCGATGGCCGTGGCGGTGATTGCGATCAACGACGCAACCGGTGCACAACGCGAGGCGCGCGGATACCCGAGCAAACCGATACGAATGGTGGTTCCATTCACTGCCGGAAGCTCCACTGACATCATGGCGCGCTTGCTTGGCCCTAAGATGGCCGAACATTGGGGACAGCAGGTGGTTGTCGATAACCGCCCAAGCGCCGGCGGAACGGTCGCCGGCACCATCGTTGCGACTGCCGCAGCGGACGGTCACACGCTACTCGTTGCGTCTGCGGTGTTTGCAGGCGGTGCGGCACTCTATGACAAGCTGCCCTATGATCCGATCAAGGACTTTCGCGGTATCACGCAACTTGCCAGCACGCCTTTCGTCCTCATCGTGCCAGCCAGCCTCGGTGTGAAAACCGTAGGTGACTTGATCGCGCTTGCGCGTCAGAAACCCGGCCAGTTGAGTTTCTCGTCGGCCGGTATCGGCAGCGGCACGCACTATGCCGGCGAGCGGTTTAAGCTTGCCGCGCATCTCGACACCGTGCACGTGCCTTATAAAGGCACGCCGGAAGCCATCAACGATACGATTGCCGGAAGAGTGCAGTATTCGATGGCATCCATCGTGCCGGTCGTGCCGCTGGTCAAGAGCGGTCGCATTCTGGCGCTCGCGGTGTCGACGTCGCAACGCGCGCCGACACTGCCGGGTGTTCCAACACTGATTGAAGCCGGATTGCCGGATGCGGAGTGCGACGGCTGGTACGGCGTATTCGTCCAGTCCACAACACCGCAGGCGATCGTCACCGCGTTGTCGCAGGAAATTGCACGCATACTTGAGCTGCCGGACATCTCCGAGAAAGTGGTTGCGCAAGGCGGCGCGGTCAAGCATTCCACGCCGGAAGCTTTCGATCGCATGGTGCGCGATGAAATCGCCCTGCGCCGAAAAATCTTCAGTGCGTCCCGCACCAAAGCACTATGACCTCTCACGCCAATCGGAGGGCGATAAGTCACCAACCTGCGATCGCGGCAGAAAACGCTCTCTGTGTTGCGCTCATAGGCGCCCTGTTGATGGCAATGAGCGGCGCTGCGCATGGTCAACCGGCCGCGGTCTATCCATCGAAGCCGATTCGCATTGTCGTGCCGTACCTCGCGGGTGGTGCTGCTGATGTCGTCGCGCGCTTAGTCGGCCAGAAGATGTCCGAATCATTCGGGCAGCCCGTGCTGGTAGACAATCGCGCCGGTGGCGCAGCGAATATCGGAAGTGAATATGTCGCCAAAGCTGCGCCCGATGGCTATACGCTGCTCATGGGCAGTCCTGCGAATACGGTTAACGCCAGTCTCTACGCGAAGATGCCGTACGACGTCACCAAGGACTTCGCACCGGTCGTTCTGATGGGTACTTCCGCCAACATTCTGGTCGTCCATCCGTCGCTGCCGGTACGGTCGGTAAAGGATCTCATTGCATTCGCCAAGTCGCGGCCCGGACAGCTCACATACGCTTCATCCGGAAACGCGAGCTCGAACCATCTGTCAGGGGAGCTCTTCAAGTTGCTCGCGGGCGTAGATATCGTACATGTGCCCTACAAAGGCGGCGGCCCGGCGATCACCGATCTTTTGGGTGGACAGGTGACGATGTATTTCAGCAGCCTGCCGAGCGCACTGCCGTTCGTGCGCAGCAATAAATTACGCGCGCTTGGCGTTACCAGCGCAAAGCGCGCCGCAGCGGCGCCTGAACTCCCATCGATCGCCGAGTCCGGCGTGCCGAACTACGCATTGGTTGCCTGGCACGCGTTGCTCGCGCCGGCCGGCACGCCGCAAAGCGTGATCGACAAGCTCAATGGCGAGGTCGTGCGTATCGTGAACGCGCCTGACGTCCGTCCGCGACTCGAGAGTCAAGGCGTCGATATTGTCGGCAGCACGCCGGCTGGGCTGGCAGCTTTCATCAAGGAAGAAATTGCGAAATACGCGCGGCTTGTCAAAGCGGCCGGCATAAAGGTCGAGTGAGCGGCGTTGCTCCGCTATTTATAGAAGAACACCATTTTTACGCCGGCGATTTCGACGACGTCGCGGTCATGCAGGTAGCGTGCACGCGATTCGATCGTGCTGCCATTGACGATCGGATATTTCGGGCCTTCGATGTGCGTGATGAAATAACCTTGCGATGTGCGATTGATGACAGCGATCTCCCCGCCTTGCTGGCCGACGGTCGTAACCTTGTTGACGAGCGGCACTTCCTCGCCGATCGTCGTGCCGGTGAGAAATTGCAAGGCGGCGACCCGCTCGGGCTTGCTGACATTGTCGACGGTGCGCAGCGGCGGCGTATGTCCGCGGCGCGCCGCGATACTCGTGATATCGCTGACGCCCGCCGACGTCGTGTCCGTCGCAACCTGAGCGACGGCGGCACCGCGGTCACTACCGGGCGCTGCGCTCATGCGTGCCTGTACTGTCACCGATTCCTTGTTGTAGACCGCGACTCGATTGCGGCCCGCGGCCTTCGCTTCATAGAGTGCTTCGTCCGCCGCGCGTAGCAGCGCATCCGAATCCGCCCCATGTTGCGGATATACGGCGATGCCGAGGGAAGCGGTCATCCTCAGCGATTTACCGCAGTAATTGATGTGCAGTCTCTCGAGCGCAAGGCGGATGTCATCAGCCTTGGCAAGCGTCGTCGCGAGCGGCGCATCGGGCAGCACCAGACAAAACTCTTCGCCACCATAGCGGCACACAATGTCGCTGCCCCTTACGCTTTTCATCAGCAAGCCGCCTACCTCGCGCAATACGAGGTCGCCGGCTTCATGGCCGGACGTATCGTTGACGCGCTTGAAATGGTCAAGATCGATGATGACGACACTCATCGCCGTCGAGTTGCGCTTGGCGCGCACCAGCTCACGCGGCAGCAGCTCATAGAGGTAGCGCCGGTTATGCAGGCTGGTCAGCGAATCGGTGATCGCCTGCTGATGCAGGTTGTGCATCGCGCGCTCGATACCTTTCTGGCGTTCCTGCAATGCATCCGCCATTTCATCGAACGCTTTGCCTATTTTGCTGAGCTCGTCGTTTCCGTAACGCATGCCGGTGCGCGCGCCAAGGTCACCGCCACGCACCCGTTGCGCGGTTTCAAGCAGCGTGCGTACATTGCGCATGAAGAAAAACTCGGCGCCATACCAACTGCCGACCAGCAGCAACAGCGTGAGAAAAACGGCTGCGACGAGGTTGCGTACGAGCGTCTCATTCGCTTGAGCGTGTATGACGCTCGTCGGTATGCTTAGCAACACGCGCAGGGCAGCGGAATCCGTCGGGTCGTCGACGACATTCTCATAGGCAAAAAGTTGCGGGCTTCCGTCGGCGCCGTTGTCATAGAAAACGCCGTTCTTCCCGCCCGCGAGTTTTTCAATGACCGATGCCGATTCGAGCTTTTGACCGATGAGTTCGACACGGCGCGGGTTACGGGCGAGGACGATGCCATTGCGATCCAGCACCATCACCAGGCCGGCCGTCGAGATCGGCAGTTTGGCGGCAACCTTTTCGAATTCGGCCAGATCGATGGTCACGAATGCAAGCCGGGTAACGCCTCGCGTTTCCGTGATCGGGTGGCTCAACGTGAGGCCTTCCAGTTTGTTCGCCGCTGTTGCCTGGTATTCACCGATCGAGAATTTGCCCGTCTCAACGATCGGCTGCGCGGAGCGTTCGCGCGTAGTGCCGCTGCAATAGACTTCGCCGCCGGCGCCGTTGAGTCCCATGGCGATATACTGACGCGGCGATTTCTTCAGCAATTGCTCGACATATTGGCCGCATTGCAGCCGGTCGTCACGGATACTGGACGGGATAAGCGAAAACCCGATCAGCATTTGCTTCGCTTCTTCGATAATCTGCGCCTGCTGTTCCGCGGCGACGCGCGCGAGATTGCCGATTTCCTGGCGCGCGTGGGATTGCGCCGCACCGCGCTGGGCAAGGCTGCTGTAAATTGCCAGCGTAAGCGCTGCCATGGCTGCAAACACGAGCAGCAGCATTAAGCGGTTACGTGTGACCACGTTTCTCATGAAACATCCCTGAAACTGCGCCCGCATTTTTAGTCTTGTGATGCGCGGGGGCGCTCCTGACGCCGCTGGAAAGTCTACACGATCATGGCCTATGCAGTCGGCATCTTTGCGTCATTTAATTTATAGGTAGTTCTTAAGGACTACCTGTGATTGGTTGCGGTCACGGGAGGCTCGCGCAGCCCGCAATAATAGGTTTGCACCACGTGAAATAGCGCACGCCGCCGATAATTGCAGACGTGTAACGACTAAGCGGCGGAAAGCGGTGCAGCCACATCCTCGAGTGAGCGCCGCTCCGCGGCCACGCCCAGCCACAGCGCTGTGCCTGCCGCGACGAGCATGAGGAGCGCGGCGAATCCATAGCCCCATGCAATGGCTGCCGGGTCTCCGCTGCCGATGAGCACACCGAAGATCCAGGGTGCCGCGACGCCGCCCAGCGCAGTACCCAGCGCATAAAAAAGCGCGATTGAAAGCGCGCGCACTTCGAGCGGGAAGCTTTCGCTGACGGTCAGATACGCTGAGCTTGCTGCCGCCGACGCAAAAAAGAATACCGCCATCCACGCGGCTGTCTGCGTAGCGGCTGTCATGACGCCGGACTTGAACAGGAGCGCGGTCACGCCCAGGAGCAACCCCGAAATCGCATAGCTCGAGGAAATCATGGGGCGACGCCCCCACGTGTCAAAGAGCGGTCCAAGCACCAACGGACCGATGAAATTGCTGATCGCAAATGGCAGCAGATAAAAGCCGACATCCTGCGAAGGCACAGCGAAGAACTGCGTGAGAACGAGCGCGTAAGTGAAAAAGATCGCGTTGTAGCAGAACGCTTGAGCCGTCATGAGCACGAGGCCGAGCACGGCGCGCCGCGGATACCGGTGGAAGAGACTAATGCCAAGATCGACGAAGCTGATAGCGTTGCTGCGGATTCGCATGCGCAGCGGAACGACCGGCGGTTGCACTGCGGATGCGAGCTGAGCGCTGTGCGCCTCTATCGCCTGCATGATTACTTCAGCTTCGGCGACACGGCCATGAATGAGCAGCCAGCGCGGACTCTCCGGAAGCAGGCGGCGCAGCATCAATACACCCACACCCAGCGCGGCGCCGATGCCGAACGCGAGGCGCCAACCAACATCTGGCGGCAATCGTCCCGGCTCAAGTAATATCACGGTGCCAATGGCGCCGAACGCCGCGCCGAGCCAGAAGCTGCCATTGATGGCAAGGTCGGTGCGACCACGATAACGCGCAGGCACGAGCTCCTGTATCGCGGAATTGATCGCGGTGTATTCGCCGCCGATCCCGGCACCGGTCAGAAAGCGGAACACCATAAAGGCAGCAAAGTCCGGCGCGAGCGCGCTGGCGAGTGTCGCCGCGAGATACAACCCGAGCGTAATCGAGAAGAGCCGCTTGCGGCCTAACCGGTCAGTGAGCCAGCCGAAGAAAAAGGCACCCAGCACGGCACCGGCGAGATAAGCGCTGGCCGACGCGCCGATCTGAGCTTCGGTCAAGCGAAGACTGGGACTTTCCATGAGTGCGCCCGCTACAGCGCCGGCGAGCGTCACCTCCAGTCCATCGAGCACCCATGTAATACCAAGCGCCGCCACGACCAGAGTATGAAAGCGGCTCCAGTACAGTCGATCGAGTCGCGCGGGGATATCCGTTTCGATCAGTGCGTCAGCACACCGCTCTTTGCTGCCTGGTGTGGCGCGTGGGCCGGCCGTGTCACTCATGCATGTTTAAGATGCTGAAACGTAGACTGAGTTCGCCGACGCAATGTGCACGCAGACTTTATTCGTTACTCACTTTTTACCCCGGCTGACTGAACGAGCTTCGCATACTGTGGCAAGTACAAGCCTATACGTTCCCTGAACTGATCCGGCGTCCCGCCGATGATTTCGACGCCATCCTGCTCGAATTGCCGCCGGAATTCCGGGTTCGCGAGCGCTGCGCCGATGCGCGCGTTCAGCTTGTCAACGATTTCACGCGGCGTACGCCCCGGGGCCAGAACACCGTACGGCGATATCACTTCGTAACCGGGCAACGTCTCAGCGACAGCGGGCACGTCCGGCAGCACGGCGGTACGCTTGAGTGCAGTCGTGCCAATCGCGGCGAGTCTACCGGCCCGCACATGCGGCACTGTATTTTGAACGGCGGTAATGAGGATATCGAGTTGGCCGCCAATGGTATCGGTGAGCGCCGGCGCTGTGCCTTTGTAAGGTACATGCACGAGTTTCACGCCCGCCATTTTGTTGAGCAGCTCGCCGGCGAGATGAGAGCCACTGCCGATGCCGGGTGTTCCGTATGTGATGGCGTCCGGCCTTCGTTTCGCTAGCGCAATCAACTCCCTTACATTGCGCGCCGGCACTCGCGGGTTCACCGAGAGCATGATCGGCGCGTTGAACAGCTGGATCACTGGCGCAAAGTCGCGGACTGGATCGAAACCAAGCTTCGAATATACGGCCGGCGCTATGAAGAAACTGCCATAGATGAGCACCAGCGTGTAGCCGTCGGGTGGTGACTTCGCGACGAGTTCCATGCCGATTGTTCCACCGGCGCCTCCCCGATTGTCTACAACAACTGCTTGGCCCCATTCCTCGGTGAGCTTTTGACCGATCAGCCGGGCGGCCACGTCTGTGCCGCCGCCAGCCGGGCCGAGCGAAACTATGCGGATCGCGCGTAAGGGATATGACTGCGGGAAGGCGGCAGCGGCAATCAGAAAAAGAATTAAGCTGGAGATTACTGCGGCTGTCTGGCGCATGCGTTAGCTCTTGCGAGTCAGGCGTCTGGCGCGTGAGTCGGGAGCGGACTCGAGCGCCGGATCGCGCGCGGTATTCGTCATTTGAAGGGTTGTCCTTTCATCGCGTTCACATGATATTCCCGGCGCCGGGTGAGTAATTTGCGCTGACTACGCTATTGCTGATCAGCGTATCGCATTGAAGCGTGCCGCTGAACTTCGAACTGGCCGCATTGATTTGTAATTGAGCGGTACTAATGATGACTTTGGCAGCTGCTTTCACCGTGACACCGTCCATTCCAAGCCGCACCGAGTTTCCATTGTTGTCGGTTATCTCGATCGTCGATGGGCCGTCCCTGAGCGTAATCTTTTGGCCGCCCGGTGTTTCGAGGATGAAGCTGTCGTGACCTGTCTGGTCGTTCATCGTCAGCTTTACGCCATTGCGTGAGCGTAGGGTCTTCCTGGTGTTCGTGGCGTCCACGGTCTCCGGCGGAGGAGCAGTCGAACTCCATAAAGCGCCAAGCACAAAAGGGCGTCTCGCATCTCCGGCTTCGAACGCCACCAGCACTTCATCGTTAACATCGGGCATGAACCATGATCCTCGATTTTTTCCCGCCGTCAGGGTTGCGACGCGTGCCCACACTTCGGCGCTGGGAGGCGCGATCGCAGGTACGCGGACTTTTACGCGTCCGCTGTTTTGCGGGTCGACGTTACTGGTAACGATGGCCGTGTATACGCCGTTCAAAGTTGTCATGCATTGCTCCGGTTATGGTTCCGTTGTGAATTCGAGCGTAAGCGCCTATTCAATAATACGCGTGTTGCGATGTGCGGCGATGATGCATGGACTCGATGTGACGGCCGTGTCGTCGCAGCTTATGGCGGCAGTGCTTTCATCTGTCAAATGCTCATTTGCTAAACTCGCGCGGAGCGTCTTCAAAGAGACTTCATGTGAAACCGATAAAAACGCAGACGATTCGAATGAGACCCGGCGATGCACCGCCAGGCATGCGCATCAAGCCGCAGTATGACCGCACCGTACTTGTTTTACAGGGCGGCGGCGCGATGGGTGCGTACCAGGCGGGCGTATTCGAAGGCCTCGTTGAAACCGGTTATGTTCCCGATTGGGTGGTCGGCGTATCGATCGGCGCGATCAATGCAGCGTTGATCGCCGGCAATACAGCGGCTCACCGCGTGCAACGGCTGCGTGAATTCTGGGATACAGTGTCGTCCGCCGTTCCCGTTAGCGTACCGGTTTACTTTCCTCCGCTGCACAGCCTCTTCAACCGGACGAGCGCGGCGCTCAGCGCAGTATTCGGCGTGCCCGGCTTTTATACGCCCCGTGTCCCGCCGCCAACCCTGCTGCCGGACGGACATCCCGATGCGAGCAGCTTTTATGACACACGACCCTTGAGACAAACGCTCGAGCATCTAGTCAATTTCACTATCATCAAACAGAAACATATGCGTCTCAGCATGGGTGCAGTCAACGTTGCGACCGGGAATTCGCAGTACTTCGACAACGGCCATGACCATATCGGACCTGAGCACGTGATGGCGAGCGGGGCCCTGCCGCCCGCATTCGGGCCGGTCAAAGTCGGCAATGATTATTTCTGGGACGGCGGCATCGTTTCCAATTCCCCGCTCTCCCAGGTGCTCGATGAGGAGCCGCACTTGAAGGGCCTGGTCATCCAGATCGATCTCTTCAGCGCGAGTGGTGCATTGCCCGCCAATATCGATCAGACCATGGAGCGGCAGAAAGACATCATGTATTCCAGCAAGACGCGCTTCAACACGCGGCGCATCCTCGAGGAAGAAGAGTTGCGCAGCACGGTTCAGCGCGTACTCAAGAAGCTGCCGGCGGAGCTTGGCTCAGACGAAGACGTAGCGCTCCTGAAGTCGCTCACTGCCGGTGCGCAAGTCGATATCGTGCACCTCATCAACCGCCGCTACGCGTACACGCTCGCTTCCAAGGACAACGACTTCTCGCGGGGAACGGTGGACGAACTGTGGGAGGCAGGTCTTGCCGATGCGCGACGCACGTTTGCGACTACTGAGTGGGGCGCCGGTGAAGCGTGGGGCGATGGCATACGCGTGTTCGACATCGCGCAGTGAGAGCGCACAACGACTTTGTCCTGAAATCAATAGTGGTTTACAAGTAAGAGTCTGCCCCGCAAAATTCGCAGCTCGGTCTTATTGCAGGGGAGCGCAATGCGTCGATTAGCTGTATTTGCGGTTGTGCTGGCAATTGTGCCCCTGCTTCATGCACAGCAGTATCCGTCCAAAGCCATTCGCATCATTGTGCCGTTTCCGCCGGGAGATTCGCTCGATACGATGTCGCGGCTGATCGCGCCGACGCTTCTCGAGCGGCTCGGACAAAACGTTGTCGTCGACAATCGCGCGGGTGCCGCAGGTCAACTAGGCCTCGAGCTCGGCGCTCACGCGCCCGCTGATGGTTATACGCTGGTTGGCGGTCAGGGCGGCAATCTCGTGGTGCAGCCGCATACGTACAAGAAATTGCCTTACGACCCGCTCAAGGATTTTGCACCGGTAGCGATCTCGACCACCAACTTCCTTGCACTCGTGATCAATCCCAGTCTGCCGTACAAAACGCTCAAGGACCTCATCGCATACGGTAAAGCGAATTCTGGAAAACTCACTATTGCATCGAACGGCGAGGGCGGCTTTCCGCATATGGCGATTGAAATGCTGCGCGTGCAGGCCGGCTTCGATTATCTGCACATACCGTACAAGGGCAGCGTACAGATACTGACTGAAATGATGGGTGGGCGCGTCGACGCGACGATACTCGGCATCGGCGCGCTCACGCCGTTCATACGCTCGGGCCGTGTGCGTTTACTTGCAGTGACGAGCCCGCAGCGTTCTGAACTATTCCCGGATGTGCCTGCTGTCGCCGAAGTGCTGCCCGGCTACGATTCGCGCGGCTGGTTCGGCTATCTTGCGCCTGCAAAGACGCCGCCGAAGATCGTCGCGCTGCTCAATCGTGAAATCAATCGCGCGATGATGATGCCTGACGTCAAGGAAAAGCTGACTGCGATCGGGCTCACGGTCGTTGCCGAAACGCCCGAGTCATTTGCACAGACGCTGCGCAGTGATTACGAGAAGTATGGCAAGCTCATTCGTACCATCGGCTTGCAACCGCAGTAAGCAATCGTTATGCGGTTTCGTATCTGGCCTAACCAAACATTGAAGAGGATCGTTACATGAATACGGCCGCTGATCCGTACGAGCGTACGGAAGTGCGCGATGGCATGCGCATTACCTGGCATCAACGCATCACCGCGCAGGATGGACTTGTGCTGCGCGCCGATGTCTATCGCCCGATCGAAGATATTCAATGCCCGGTCATCCTTACGTACGGTATTTATGCGAAGGGCCTGAGTTATCAGGAAGGCTATCCTCTGCAATGGGGAAAGATGGTCGAGGACCATCCGGAGATTCTGAAGATGTCGTCAAACAAGTATCAGAACTGGGAGACGACGGATCCCGAGTGCTGGGTCCCAGATGGCTACGCGATCGTACGCGTGGACTCGCGCGGCGCCGGCTGGTCGCCGGGTTTCATGGATCCCGGCTCACAAAAAGAGACTGAGGACCTCTACGAGTGCATCGAATGGGCCGGCACGCAGCCCTGGAGCAACGGCAAGGTCGGCATGCTGGGCATTTCGTATTACGCGAGCAACCAATGGCGCGTCGCCGGTCTGTGTCCGCCGCATCTGGCTGCCATCATTCCGTGGGAAGGACAGAACGACCGTTACCGCGACTCCGGCTACCACGGGGGAATTCTGTGCCAGTTTCAGCAGCGGTGGGCCAAGCATCAGGTGGTGAACGTTCAATATGGCCGCGGCGACAAGGCGATGAAGAATCCCAACACCGGTGAATCCGTCGCGGGCCCGGTTACGCTCAGCGATGACGAACTCGCCAGGAATCGAGTGGACGCGTTCGAAGAATTGAAGAAGCATCCGTTCGATGATGACTGGCACCATTCTCGTACGGCGGATCTTTCGCTCGTGCGCACGCCGCTCTTAACCTGCGCGAACTGGGGCGGGCAGGGCATACATCCGCGCGGCAATTTCAATGGCTACACTGAAACGCCGCACGACACGCCGAAGTGGCTCGAGGTGCACGGCGATTCACACTGGTCGATGTTCTCGAGCGGTTATGGCGTCGCCCTGCAAAAGCGCTTCTTCGATCATTTTCTCAAGGGCGTCGCTAACGGATGGGACAAACAGCCGCCCGTGCAGCTCAACATACGTCATCCCGGCGAGCGCTTTGAACTGCGGCACGAGAACGAATGGCCGCTCGCGCGCACACAGTGGACGAAGTTCTACCTGGATACGAAAGGCATGGTGCTAGGCGCACAAGCCGCCTCAGAACCGCAGGCCATCGAGTATGACGCCGCGGGTAATGGTGTGACGTTTTCGACAGCGCCGCTGAAAGTCGACACGGAGATCACCGGGCCAATGATGACCCGGCTCTATGTATCATCGTCGACGGCCGACGCTGATATCTTCGTTATCGTTCGCGTTTTCGATCCACAAGGCAAGGAGCTTACCTTCATGGGATCGACGGATCCCAACACGCCGATCGCTAATGGCTGGCTGCGCGCATCGCATCGCCGCCTTGATGCGCAGAAAAGCAAACCCTACCGGCCTTATCATCCGCATGACCGTTCGGAACCGCTCGCGCCGGGTGAAATCTATGAATGTGACGTCGAGATTGTGACGAGCTGTATCGTCGTGCCGGCAGGCTGGCGCGTCGCGCTGACGATACGCGGAAAAGACTACGAATACGAAGGCGATCTTTCAGAGTTCGGGAAGAAATTTCATTATGGGACGCGCGGCACCGGCGGCATGACGCACAACGATTTAGATAACCGGCCGCCCGGGCTGTTTGGCGGCCGTGTCACCGTTCATACTGGACAAGGCCGCGAGTCGTATCTGCTGCTGCCGATCATTCCGCGCGCAAACGGGCGTTAGCGCAGCTTCTCCATAAACGGTTTCACGAGGTCGAGCGGCAGCGGGAACACGATGGTCGTGTTCTTGTCTGCACCGATGACAGTCAGCGTTTCGAGATAGCGCAATTGAATCGCTTGCGGCTCCTGGGCGAGTATGCGCGCGGCCTGCGAGAGTTTCTCGGAAGCCTGCAGTTCGCCTTCCGCGTGAATTACCTTGGCACGGCGCTCACGCTCGGCCTCGGCCTGGCGCGCGATGGCGCGAATCATTGATTCAGTCAAATCGACTTGCTTGATCTCCACGTTCGAGACTTTGATTCCCCACATATCGGTCTGCGCGTCCAGGGCGCGCTGGATATCGAGATTCAGTTTCTCGCGCTCGGCGAGCATGTCGTCCAGCTGGTGTTTGCCCAGCACGGAGCGCAACATGGTCTGCGCAATCTGGCTGGTCGCATTGAGGTAATCGACGACCTGAATGACCGACTTCTGCGGGTCGATGACACGCAGATAGACAACGGCGCTCACCTTGACCGACACGTTGTCGCGCGAAATCACGTCCTGCGTCGGCACTTCCAGCACCATGGTGCGCAAGTCCACCCGCACGACCTGCTGAAGGAAGGGCACGATGATTACCAGCCCGGGTCCCTTGACCTTCCAGAACCGTCCCAATGTGAATACCACACCGCGCTCATACTCGCGAAAGATGCGAACGGCGTTGAACAAAAATACCACCGCAAAAACGACGATGACCGCCAGCCCTATCCATCCCGAATCCACATTCATCCTGCTTCTCCTTGTTTCGCTACCGGTTCGACTGCGAGTACCAGTCCGTCGATGCCTGTCACGCGTATCAATTCGCCGCGCTCGAGCGGAATTGGCGCGCGCACTTTCCACGTCTCGCCCTGTATACGCGCATATGCTTCGCCGCCGGAGCAATCGACGATTTCGCCGGTCGCGTTGATCATCTGCTCGCGGCCGCTGACCACCGGCTGCCGGCGCGAACGCAGCGCGAAGTGCAGCACGACAAGCAGAAATGCGGCGCTTGCCGCAGTGATGACGCCAATCAGCTGCCACGGAATCCGGTAGCCCGGGATGTCAGTGTCAATCAGCATGACGGAGCCGATGGCAAACGCTACAACGCCGCCGATGCCGAGCAGCCCGAACCCGGGTGCGAAGTGCTCGGCTAACATCAATCCCACACCCAATCCGATCAGCGCAAGCCCTGCATAACTGACCGGCAACAGGTGTAATGCAAACAGTGCAAGCAACAGACTGATGCCGCCGATGACGCCCGGCGCGACGAGACCCGGACTGTAGAATTCAAACAGCAAACCGTAGAAGCCGATCATGAGCAAAACATATGCGATGCTCGGATCTGTGATTACCGCCAGGAAACGCGTGCGCCAGTCCGGTTCGAACTCAACAATTGCGGCGGCCGCCGTCGTGAGCTGCCGCTCAGTGCCGAGCACTGTGATTTTCCTGCCATCGAGCTGCTTCATGAGTTGTGGAACGTCGACCGCGATGAGGTCTATTACCTTTGACTTGAGCGCATCCTGGGCCGACAAACTGACAGCTTCACGCACCGCTTGTTCAGCCCAGTCGACGTTGCGGCCGCGCAGCTGCGCGAGCCCGCGAATGTAAGCGACGGAATCATTCATTTGCTTGCGCATCATCGTTGTCATTGATTGAGGCGGAGCGTCTTTACCTGTCGCATCCCCCTTAGCGGGCTTGGGCGCGGGGGTTGTCGGTTGCGTCTCGCCGCCGAGCGAGACGGGCGTCGCCGCGCCGAGATTCGTTGCCGGCGCCATCGCCGCAATATGGCTTGCGTAGAGGATGTAGGTTCCTGCGCTGGCAGCGCGGGCGCCATTCGGCGTAACGTAGCTTGCAACCGGCACCGGCGACGCAAGAATGTCCTTGATGATTGCCCGCATCGAGACATCGAGACCGCCCGGTGTATCCATCTTGAGCACGACGAGCTGCGCTTTCATAGCATCAGCTTTGGCCAGGCCACGCTGGAGATAATCCGCGTTGGCAGGTCCGATCGCGCCGCTTTGCGTGAGTACCAGCACTGGAGCGGATGGCTGCGCGACGGCCAGCGCCGACCAGCAAACCAACAGTAGCGCCACTACCGGCATGGGCCGCCTCCGGACTGAATACCTAGCCTGAACTGAACGTCTACAGTGCCACAAAACGCATGAGGGCGTCGCGTTCGGGCGAGTTGCGAGCACTTGAACATGTGGCTGGATCAGATGCGGCACTGTGCCCGACAGCGCGTAACAAACATTGCAGCAACCGCATTGCGCGGCTATTAGAGGGACGAAAAGGCGGGGAAGTTGCAACACGTGTCCACGAGCCTATCGACCAATGAAGAGAAGACGGCGCGGGACGTGCGACGGTTACAATAAAGCCCTTTATAACGAACGCTTAAAACCATGCCAACAGCTCGCGTTACGCCGGACCTGGACATGCATTACGAGATCGACGATTTCACAGATCCCTGGCGCGAAGCGGAAACCATATTGATGATTCACGGCAATGCCGAGCGCGGCCAGGCGTGGTACGGCTGGGTGCCGACGCTCGCGCGCGAGTTCCGCATAGTGCGACCGGACACACGCGGCTTCGGCGAGTCAACGGCGATGCCGCGCGACTTCAAATGGACGATCGACTTGATAGTCGATGATTATCTGAGCCTCATGAAGCAGCTTGGTATCGCGCAGTTTCATGTCATCGCTGCAAAGCTCGGCGGCACGATTGCTCGCCATTTTGCGGCACGCTGCCCGCAGCAGGTGTTGAGCTTGACTGTCGTCGGCACGCCGCCGCCCAAATGGGATCGCATGGGCGCGAAAGCCGCACACTCGACTGAAGAACTCGCGAAGATCGGCGTTGAAGCCTGGGCGCGCAAGAACATGAGCAAGCGCCTGGGCAGCAATTTTCCCGCCGAAGGCGTCGAATGGTGGACCCGGATGATGGGACGAACCGCGACTTCGACGATGATCGGCTTCGGCGAAACGATTCCTTACACGGATATCACGGACGACCTGCCGCGCATTAAATGTCCTACCTTAGTGCTGATGACGGAAGGAAGCGCGTTAGGCTCGGTCGAGTCAACACGCGCGTGGCAGCAAACCATTCCAAACTCGGAGCTGCGCGTGCTGCCCGGCGACTCATATCATGTGGCGGCGACGGATGCAGACCGCTGCGCGCAGGAGACACGCGAATTTATCCTGAAACATCGTAAGAGCTAGGCTGCGTTGAACGCCGAGCGGCTGCTCAATCGAGCCGTATCCCCGATTCCTTGACGAGCTTCGCCCATCTGACTGCATCGTTCTTGATGAACGCCGCCAGCTCAACCGACGAGCTGCCGGCCACCTCGACGCCCTGAGCGGTAAGCCGCTCTTTCACGTCGCGTGTTTCAAGCACTCTATTAATTTCGGTATTCAGTCGCGCGATGATTGCCTGCGGCGTTTTTGCCGGAACGAGAATCCCGTACCAGCTTGTGACGTCATATCCAGGCAGCGTTTCCGCGATTGCCGGCGTGTCGGGCAGCGCAGTGCTGCGCTTTGCACTCGTGACGGCGAGACCGCGCAGCTTGCCCGATTTGATATGCGGGATCGCCGGCAGCAGCGGGCTGAATGTAAGCTGCGTTTCCCCGCTGATCGTCGCCAGCAATGTGAGCGCCGCGCCTTTATAGGTGATCGGCGTGATCTGTATGCCGGCCATCGTTTTCAAGAGCTCGCCCGCAAGGTGATTCGTTGTGCCCTGGCCGGACGATGCGTAATTGAGCTGGCCGGGTTTCGCTTTGGCAAGCGCGATCAGTTCCTTCATTGAGTCTGCGGGGACTGCTGGATTAACGACAGTGATCGTCGGCGAAGAGCCAAGCATGCTGACGGCGGCGAAGCTGTTCAACGGGTCGAAGGACAGCTTGCGGGTGAAGCTCGGACTGATGGTTACCGCCGGCGTGCCGAGCAGAAGCGTGTAGCCATCGGGCGTTGAACCGGCTGCAATTTCCAGACTGATGAGTCCACCCGCACCCGGCCGGCCATCAATGACGACGCGCTGACCTATGCGCTCGCCAAGCTTTTCGCCCACGACGCGCGCCAGCGTGTCACTGATCCCGCCCGGCAAAAAGCCGGTGATCAGTCTGAGCGGCCGGTTCGGATAATCGGATGTAACAGTGTCCGCGGCGCGCAAACCGGCTGAGCTTACGCACAGCATCGCGAAAATCAGCGCTGCAGTGGATCGCATGAACTCTCGAACGCAGGCATGCTGTTAACCCAAGGCCAACAAGCGGGCCGCGGTCGCGCCAAGAATCTGCTCGCGTTCCCGATCGGTAATCACCGCCAGGCGCTCGACCATTTCCACCGGCCGCTCATAGCCCATATCGAAGCAATAATCGCTCCCGAGCATGATGCGATCCGCACCCACGAGCTTAACGAGATATTCCATGATGAGATCGGAATGGCTGACCGTATCGTACGTAAATCGCCGCAGGTAATAGCTCGGTGAATGCGGCACGTGTTTGCATTCATTGCGCACGCGATACCCCTGGTCCCAGCGACCGATCAAAATCGGAAGCACACCGCCCGCGTGTGGCAGACATACTTCGAGCGCGGGAAACGTATCGAATACGCCCCCAAAGATAAGATGTGCGGCGGCGATTGCCGTTTCAACCGCATTGCCAATCAAATTGCCGAGCTGGAATTGCTTGAGACGATCGTTCCCGCCGATCACCATCAGCGGAGCGTAATGCAGAAAGATGGGCAATCCAAGCGCCGAAATACACTCATATACGGGGAAAAACATGCGATCTGAAAGCTCGCGTCCCGCGGCATGCGTTCCTAACGCCACGCCGCGCATACCCGGCAAGCGTGACGCGCGGTCAAGCTCTGTGAGCGCGAGATTCGCATCATGCATCGGGAGCGTGATTAGGCCGACGAGACGGTTCGGATGCGCAATGTGCGCCGCGCTCGCCGCATCGTTATAGGCGTGCGCGAGTTTGACTGCGAGCGTGTCGTCTTTCCAGAAGATCCAGGGTGAAGGGATGGACAGCGCCTGCACCGTGACACCCTGAGAGTCCATGGCAGCAATCCGCTGAGCAATGTCAGTGAACGCGGGGTCCGGCCGCTTATACGTGTGTGCGCTTTTCGAACTTGCATCAGCGGGCGCAGCGTCTGAGTAGATCGTGCCAGGTGAGTAGCCGTGCTGTGCGAGCACCTGCATGTAGCTTTCGGGATAGAAATGCGCGTGGATATCGACGACCGGCGGCTTCGCCATTATTCGACCTTGATGTTGGCGAGCTTCACGACCTGCTCATATTTACGTGTTTCGCTGCGGATGAACTGCGGAAACTCATTGGGGCCGAGGCTTACGATCTCGAAACCCTGCGCAGCAAAATTCTGCTGGACGTCCGGTAAGGTCAGTAACTTCAGCGTGTCGGCATGGAGTTTGGATACGATTGGTTTCGAAATGCCGCGTGGATAGAACATGCCGAACCACGATGTAGCTTCGAAATCCGCAATGCCCGCTTCGATCATGGTGGGCGTTTCAGCCATCAGCGAAAGGCGGCTGCGAGAGGTCACCGCGAGCGCCTTCAGACGGCCCGCTTTCACCATTGGCAGTGCGGCCGCAATACTCGGGAAGCTTGCCTGAACTTCATTTGCAACCACGGCCGCGAGACCCTGCGGTGATCCTTTATAGAGCACGTGCACCAGGTCGATGCCGGCCGCATTCTTGAACATTTCTGCTGCGAGCTGCGCGATGCTGCCCTGGCCGTACGACGAATAGTCGAGTTTGCCCGGCCGCGCCTTGGCATACGCGACAAACTCGCCGACCGAAGTCGCGGGAACCGCGGGATGAATAACCAACGTGAGCGGAAACGTGACGACACGCGATACGGGTACAAAATCCCGCTCGTTGTCATAGGGCACCTTGTAGATCAGCGAATTCACTACAAAAGCCACCGAATGCACGAACAGCGTGTAGCCGTCCGGCGCGGATTTCGCCGCCAGGTCCTGTGCGATGACGCCATTCGCGCCGCCGCGGTTGTCGACGATGACCTGCTGGCCCCAGCTGTCCGACAACTTACGTGCGATGACCCGCGCGACGACGTCGGTGGGACCGCCGGCCGGAAACGGCGCGATCATGCGTACTGGTCGATTCGGGTACGCGTCGACAGCGGCCGCCCCTTTTGCTTGCGACCATGCATCAGACGCGGCGCACGCGGTCAGCGCGCCCGCAATAAGCAAACGCAGATTGATGGTGATCAGCCGCGGACGGAGGTAAAGGCACCCGGCACGTGAAACTCGAGAAAGCTCACGTCGCCCTCCGCGCCGCGCAACCCATGACGGTCGGTCGCGGGAAAATGGGCGGCCTGACCACGCGAAAGTATCTCTTCCTTGCCGTTTACGGTGAATCGCACTTTTCCGGTCAGGATCACGAACATGCTTTCGGCGTTCGGATGCATGTGCATACCCGTTACGGTCTCCGGCTCGTACTCGACGATCATCGCATGACCGCGCTCGGAGGCCGCCGCGCTCTTGTCGACGAAATGTATGCGATGCTTTTTCTGGTCGGGAATGTCGACGACCGGTTGCTTCTTGCGCTCAGCAACTTTCAGTCCGCCTTTGAATCCGGGATGAGCGTTCCCCTTGCCGGGCGGCGGCGCGGTGACACTCAGCAGCTCAGCTTGTGACTGGCCGGGATTCTCGAGTGTGAATTGCGCGCCTTCTTCGAGTGTTGCAAAAGTTTCCGTCGGCATGTGCTGCGCACCGCCGCTGCCGTTCGATACCTTCGCTTCGCCGGTCAGCGTAAAGAAATATCGGTCACTGCCATGCGGTACCGTCCCCGTAAATTTTGCGCCCGGCGCAAGCTGCACGATCTCTGCTTGCATTTCCTTGCCGTCGGTGCCCGTGACGGCGGCAGTATTGACACCTTTTGCCGCCGGGCTGTACTTGAGAGAAGCAAACGTAACCACTTTACCCATGCTGATTACCTTTCGAAAGAACTTGCAGATCGCTCCGCGCGTTTGAGGACGGTCATGTTAAGCGGGTTTGAGTCTGTCAGCAATATTGGCGCTCGACCGTAGTTTGACGTTGCATCATCGACGCAGCCTGGCAATGCCGGTTATTCTTGGCAATGAGCAAGCGGCCGTCACTATCATGTCGACAAGCGATACATCGCCGGAAGTAAAGCGCTTCGGCCGGCCGCCGCACGGCTGGCGGCGCCGGCTTTTTGGCATCGTGTTCGAGTCTGATACGCTCGCAGGGCGGCTGTTCGATCTCGTGCTCGTAGCGGTAATTCTCGCGAGCGTGCTTGTCGTCATGCTCGACAGCGTGAGCAGCGTTGGCGGTCGCTACGGCAACCGCTTGGACGTGATCGAGTGGACCATCACAATCCTTTTCACCATTGAGTACATCGCGCGGCTGGTGTGCGTGCAGCGACCGCTGCGCTACGCGACTAGTTTTTTCGGCATTGTGGATCTGCTTTCGGTGCTGCCGACGTATCTCGAGTTCGTCATTCCCGAGCTCCATACGCTGATCGACATCCGGCTGCTGCGGCTGTTGCGCCTGTTCCGCATCTTGAAGCTGACGGCTTACGTGACCGAGGTCGGCGGGCTCGTCGATGCGTTGCACGCGAGCCGGCGCAAGATTTTCGTCTTTCTTTTTACTGTGCTCATGATCGTGGTGTTGCTCGGTACGGTCATGTATGTAGTTGAAGGCCCGCAAAACGGGTTCACGAGTATTCCGGTATCGGTTTACTGGGCCATCTCGACGCTGACGACGGTGGGGTTCGGCGATATTGCCCCGAAAACCGACATGGGACGGTTCATTGCAAGCCTCATGATGCTGCTCGGTTGGGGCATTCTCGCCGTTCCAACCGGAATAGTGACCGCGGAGATGACGCATCGGCGCTGGGCGAATATCCTCGCGGTTCGCGCATGCCCTGCGTGTGGCAGTTCTGGACATGCGCCGACGGCGAAGTTTTGCCAGGACTGCGGCGCCCCTCTGGTTACGCAAGCGGCACAGCAGTGATAAACGGAGGACCGATGACAGCACGAACGTTTTCTTGTGTATGCGTGCGCAGAACTACAGCCGGCATTGCGCTTGCCGCGTTTGCGTTCGCGTCGGCGGCGCAGACGTTTCCGCACAAACCGATACGCATCATCGTCCCTTACCCGGCGGGCGGACCAAGCGATATGCAGGCGCGCCTGATCGGTATCAAACTGAGCGAGGCTTGGGGTCAGCCGTCAGTAATCGACAATCGAGGCGGCGCGAGCGGCATCATCGGTACTGATCTTGCGGCCAAGGCCGACCCTGATGGTCATACGCTGATTCTCATGTCCGCGACGAATGCGGTGCAGCCGAGCCTGTATCCGAAGTTGCCGTATGACCTGGCGCGCGATTTCGCCTTCATCGCCCCAATCACGTCAGGGCCTGGCATCGTCGTCGTAAATCCTGGCTTGCCCATTAAATCGATCAATGACTTGATTGCGTATGCGCGGGCACGCCCGGGCAAGGTGTTTTTTGGCTCTGCGGGAAGCGGCGCGCCGAGCCATCTCTCCGTCGAGTTGCTGAAAGTGATGACAAACGTCGACATCGTGCACGTGCCGTATAAGGGGATGGCGCCTGCGCTCACCGATGTGATGGGTGGGCAATTGCAGATGAGCATCCCTACGATCGCCGGCGGATTGCCGCTGACGCGGTCCGGGAAACTGCGCGCGCTCGCGGTGACGGGTGCGCGTCGCTCGCCCGCAGAGCCCGATTTGCCGACCGTCGCGGAAGCTGGAGTGCCCGGTTACCAGGCCTCGAATTGGTATGGAATGGCCGGCCCCGTGAAGATGCCTGCGCCAGTGATCACGAAACTGAACCGCGAGTTCGCGCTCATTCTCGCGACGCCGGACATACGCGATAAGTTGCTGAGCGTAGGCATGGAGCCCACAACCAGCACGCCGGCGCAGTTCGGTGAGTTCGTCCGGAGTGAGATCGGCAAATGGGCGAAAGTCGTAAAAGCGGCTGGTGTAAAGGCAGAGTAAATCGCTGCGTGCCGCAATCTGCGAGTCGCAATAGCCGCCGTTTGCAGCACGCGCCTTCTGCAATACAACATCACGTGCACCCTTGTTTGAAGATCGGCCTCGCGTTTTCAACCATGGTATGCGTTTCGTGTGCGCACACGCCGGCGTCGCTGGAGGCGCTCTCGCCAAATTTCGATGAGCGGCGGCCAAACTTCGTGATCATCCATTACACGAGCGACGATACAGCCGAGCAGGCGCTTGCGACCCTGACCAGTGCAACAAGCAAGGTGAGCGCGCACTATCTGATTGCGCGCGATGGCATCGTATATCCACTCGTGCCTGAATCACGGCGCGCATGGCACGCGGGCGATTCGTATTGGGGCGGCGATCGAGACATGAACTCCGCATCGATCGGCATCGAACTGGACAATAACGGCAGTGAGGCCTTCAGCGAGCCGTTGCTTTCGTCGTTGCTGCTGCTCCTTGTAGACCTGCAACAGCGTTACTCGATTCCAACCGCGAACTTCCTTGGACATAGTGACGTGGCGCCGCGGCGCAAAGTCGATCCGGGCCGCTGGTTTCCCTGGCAGCGGTTCGCAGCGGTGGGATTTGGTTTGTGGTGCGAGCCGCCGTACGCCCGGGCGCCGGTGGGATCTGATCCCTACTTGATGCTCGCGGCAATGGGTTACGACGTCACTGTTCCTGATGCGGCACTGGCAGCTTTCAAGCTCCATTTCGCCCCGCAGGCCGCCGCGTCGTTCACGGACGACGATGCCGCGCTACTGTTCTGTCTCGCAAGCGCTAAGCTGCAGTCAGGTAATCATTAAACGTGCGCGTCGCTAGCTAAAGCTGTAGGACGAAAATACCTACAGTCGTCAGCGCTCGATAACCTGCAACGTGGGTACGCACAACCTTTACTTGATTCACGGCCGTATTGGCGGCGAAAATAATCTGTGAGCGTCGTGCGAAGCTGCAGTCGACGCGCGCATGAATCGGCAGTGCAATTATTCCTGTGTAGGGCGTTCGCTTACGCCGCATACTCGTCTACACTTACACGACGCTTATTCGCAGCATTGAATGATCGCGTGTTTGAGACACGCACAATCATCATTGCAGGCTTTCAATTCAAGGAGCGGTATTTTTGATCAACTCTTTGCGCAAGTATAAAAAGCAACTCAAGGCCGGAATGGTACTGGCGATGGTTGTCGCATCGCTTGCGTTGGTATGGTCCAGTGTAAATGCGCCGGAGCGCGCGCGAAACGCGCTGTCGGTCGCCATGGAAAGAAACTCGAGCGTTTACTTTTCGGTAGAACGTGATATCACAGCGCTCGCCCGCGATACACACGCAGGCACGGCGACCAGCATTGGACTGTCCGCAGAGTACGCGCTGGTCGATCTCGCGGATGGCACTCACTATTACGTTCGCATCGACGGCCAGCGTCTGCTCGTCACGGAAACGCTGAAAGCGGCTGCCGGCGCTACGACACCAGCAGTTTTTGCGCTCGGCGATGTCCAGCCACCGGGTTCGCCACTGGCTGCTCTCGCGCATCGCATCGATTCTTCATGGCTCGCACTGCTCGGGCCCTTTATCCTTCTGCTCGTCCTGTGGCAGATGAATCCGGGACGCGGCGCCGGCGGCATGTTTCGCACAGCGACTAAACCGCAGACGCGTTTCAGTGATGTCGTGGGTGTAGACGAAGCGAAAGAAGCGCTGCAGGACATCGTCGCTTACCTCAAGAACCCTGCGAAGTTTTCTGAATTGGGCGGCATGCCGCCGAAGGGTGTCGTGCTCGAAGGTCATTACGGCGCCGGCAAGACGCTGCTCGCGCGCGCAGTAGCAGGTGAAGCGGGCGTACCTTTCATCGCGTTGGCCGGCAGCGATTTCAGCGACATGTTTCTGGGCGTCGGCGTGCGCCGCGTGAAAAAACTTTTCGCGTTGGCCCGGCAGCAGGCACCGTGCGTGATCTTCATCGACGAGATCGATGGACTCGGCAATCGCACTTCGGGCAGCTCTGCGGGCGAGACGGAGAACAATCGCATCATTAATACGCTGCTCGTCGAGCTCGATGGCTTTACGCCTACCACCGGCATCGTGGTCCTGGGCGCGACAAATAACGTCAAGAACCTCGATGCGGCGCTGATCCGCGCTGGGCGCTTCGATCGGACATGCACGCTTGGCCTGCCAAATGTCAACGAGCGCGAGACGCTGTTTGCACTGTATGCGCGCAAACTGCGCACGGCTGGCGCCATCGACTTTCGCCAGTTGGCGCGCGTCGCCAGCGGGTTGTCGCCCGCATCGATCGCTAATGTCGTGAATGGTGCGGCGCTGCTTGCTGCCAAGGAAGACGCGACCTCAGTCACTGAACATCACCTCCATCGCGTTCTGGAACAGCAGCTCATGGGTGGGCCGGCGGTTGCAGGGCAGGCCGCACTGAAAGAGGACGAGCGCGAGCGCATAGCCGTGCACGAAGCGGGACACGCGATCGTCGCGAATCTATTGAACGTTGGCCTGGTCGAGAAGGTGAGCATTCTCAAGCGCGGACGTGCGCTCGGCGTCACGCTGGTCACCAATGACGAGGATCTCACGCTGCAAAGCGAACCGCAGGTGCGTGCGCGCATGACGATGCTGATGGGGGGGCGCGCGGCCGAGATCCTCGTGTTGAAAACCGTGTCCACAGGCGCTGCCAACGACCTGGAGCGCATTTCGAGCATGGCTTATCGCATGGTGACTGAGTTTGGATTCAGCAAAGCGATTGGTCCGTTCAGCTACGCGGGCTTGCCGGACAGCGAGCGCCAGGCGGGCAGCCACCCCGAAGCAATTGCCGAAGCGCGTGAGATCATCAAAGGCATCGAGCGCCAGTGTGCTGAGCTGCTGCACGAGAATCGGCGGGCGCTGGATCGATTGACCGCAGAGTTGCTCGAGCATGAAACAGTTAGTGGGGAAGTAGTGGCCGCTTGCATAGCGGACGGGTTAAAGGGAGAGGCACTGGCCGCATAGAAGAATAACGCCAGGCCTTAATAAGCCCCTCGAGGGCATGAATGCGTCGCGCTTCGGCATGACGCATTTTTTTTTGATCGCTTCGCTCGAATCCGGTCAGCCGTATCCCACGGTTGAATCGTTAAATACCTGACGGGTCCCACAGGACGCTCTCTTTAGAATCGATAAGATGCTTAAATTTGTAATACGGCTCGGCGTGGTGCTCGGAATTCTGCTGGTCCCCGGCAGCTTCATCATCGCGATCGGCGCATGGTTATATCAAAACCGCAATCGGCAGACGCGAGATGCCGGCGCCCCGATTGTGCTGAGTGAGGCGCAACGCGCACGCGCCTCGAAGAGGCGAAATGTACGGCTCGGACAGCTGCCGAGCGCATGGCCGTTTGTGCGCAATCCGCGGATTTCATCGCCGCCACCGTCACGCGTGAGGCGCCCAGGCCTTTAAGTCGCCTGTCGCCGCCACGCACACCCTTGTTTCCCGGTTCGATACCTTCGCCGGTTGCCGGTATTGAGGTGTGCAACAGTTTGCTTCGTCTGCTGCTCATGACGGCGGTCTGCCTGCTCGGGGGCAATTCGGCGTTTGCCGCGCAGGTAGAGGGCGTCAACCTTCCGGAGCGTGTGCAACTCGCCGGCGGACCCGAGCTCGTCCTGAACGGTGCTGGTGTTCGCACCAAAGCGATTTTCAACTTGTACGTAGCCGCGCTGTACCTGCCTTCGAGAAGCAGCGATAGCACAAAAATACTCGGTGATAACCGCGCTTCGCGCATATCGCTCCATATACTGCGCAACCTCACCGCGAACGAGATTGTGTCGTCGATGGACGCGGCGATACGGGAATCATTGACACCGGAACAGCGTCCTCCGCTCGAGTCCCGTCTGCGCCAATTCGGCTCGTATTTCGAATCGCTATCGGAAGTGCCGAAGGGAACCCAGATTCTGATCGACTACCTGCCGAAGACGGGCACGGTTATCAAAGTCGGTGATGAAGAACTCGGCCGCATTCCAGGCATCGACTTTCATCGCGCGCTGTTACGCGTATGGATCGGCGACCGTCCCCGCGATGCGCGCTTGAAAGACGCGATGCTGGGCGTCGCGATGGAATAAGGCCGCCGGAGCGGATAGGGAATACGGCGCTACGGCGTGCGCGGTTTTTCCGTTGCTGGAGGCGTGCCGACAACCGCAGTTCCTGCGATCAGCGGCATGATCGTGGCAAAACGGGAGTCGGCGAGCAGCTTCTGTTCCGGCAGTAACCCTTCGTAAAACACCTTGGCACTACCGGCGATGTCCTCCAGCGCCGTCATACGATTGCGCGCGATCGCCACGGCGCGGTCTGCCTGCTGCACCATCGTTGGTTGTGGACCGCTCGGAGGGCGCGCACGATCACGTGCGATGTCGGCGGCAATGGCCCTTACTTTATCGGCGTAAGCAGTGAACGTCTTCTGCTGAGCAGGCGTAAGCCGCAAGTCCTCTTCCATTGCTACCAGGCGATACTCCGTCAGCTCGACGAGGTTGTCGCCCGACGACGGCCGCATCGGAACGTCTGCGGGCGGCGAGCGGTCTGCGCGTCCACGGCCGCCCTTTGAGCCGCCGCCCATCTGCGCATATGCATCAGCAGCTATGAAGAGGCACAGGATGACCGTGAACTGAGGCAGAAGGGATGTGCGGATAGACATCTAGATTATCCGCGCAGCGCTGAGTTTGCGGTTCCAGTCTTGCGGGAGATCTATCTTTTTTCCAACCGGATATCCAAGGAAGCCATTATGCGCGAATACATACGCATTGTTGCGCAACGGATCGCCGCCCACCGCAATCATGAAATCCTCAGCTTTCCAGACGATCGGCACCCGTCGGTTCGGATCGTCCGATTCATAAAACACGGGCGGGATGCGCCCTGCAGTCACGTCGTCTTTGAGATCCCAAACTCCGCGGATATTCCAATCGCGTAGTTGCCGCTCGAACTCGCACGCAGGCAGCCGCGCGTGCTCATACAGAAACTTCTTCACGTCCGCCTTGCTCCAGCCGGCTCTGGCAATCGTCTCGGCGATGATCGGACTAATAATCGCGAGCGGACGTAAGGTGCCGTTGCCATGGCTCGTTGTGAACGTGATCTGCCAGTTGTTGAACTTGAGCAGAGAATCGGCCAGATACGGTAGCATTTCTTCTGGCGTGCTGCCCGTGACCGATGACAGCGAGCCGCCGCCTGTGTAGCGGGCGATAGTGACCGTATTGTCGCCCGCAGCAAAACCCATTTCGACGCTATTGGGTTGCCAACCGATTTGTCGCAGCACGTCTTCGTTTTCAGCGAGCACCACGCGCCAGGTGTTGCCATACGTCGCCTTGTCCGTTTTGTGCAGGAGGAAGCCGGCGACGTTGCGCAGATACAGGCGCCAGAAGCGGCCGACCGATGTATTCGCCGCAAATCCATCGCGCAGCGCGCCCTGCGTGTAGTTGAAATCGAGCTCTTTGATAATCGCACCGTTCAGTATGATCAGAGTGTCGCCGCCCGGCGTGTTGCCGCTATGCTCGACGCCGTACAACGGGTCGCACATGGCTTCGATCAGCGCCACCAGCACCGGCATATACTCGGGTCGACATCCGGCCATCACACCATTTACAGCGACATTCCATACCGTCGCCGCGCGCTTATCGGGCAGCAGCACGCCCAGCACTTCATCGGGCGACCGATCGGTGAAGCGCAGGAACGATCCGATTTCCTCGCTCGTCGGCGGCACAATCGGCAGACCATCTGAATATTCGTGGTCGTAAAAATAATGATTCACCGCCTTGAACCCGCCCTTGACCACGATATCGCGGGCGCCCGGCTCTGACAGCTCGCCTCTCAAGGCTGGAGCCTGCGTGAGGTTGTCGACGACGGCTTGCAATGTCACGCCGAGCACATCCCGACGCAGCGTGTCTTTACTTTTATTGCCGATATGGCCCGGCACGAGCGCGAGTGGAATGTTCGGCATGCCAAGTCCAATAGACGTTGCAGAGGCCTGCTTGAAAAATCCCTCGCACGTGAGAGACGACGTGGGGTAGCCCGCCGCTTCACACGCCGCACTTGCCCGCAACACGGCGGGCGTGCAGCTCCCTCAACACGCCATTCCTGAAATCACCGCGTCGACGCCGAGGTCCTTGAAGCGTTGCGGCAGCGCGGCGAGCGCTTCCTTCTCTTCGCCGCCGTGCGTGCTGCCGAAGTCGCGCCAGCTTACGAACTTCACACCCGGGAACCGCGCCTTGAGTCCTTCTTCGAGCAGCGCGAAAACTTCGTCGCCTTTGAAGAGATAGTCCCACAGCTGGGCGACAGTTTTACCTTCGAGCGTGTGCATGCGCGGTGCGAGCGCACGGGTGCGCTGCTGACGAACGCCGCGCGGCCAGTATGCTTCGTAATAGCCGTCGTTTATTTCAGGCATTTGCATTCCCGGGTTTTCGATTATCAGAAAGCATTTCGTGTACTGCTTCCTAGCCGCAACGGATTTCGCACAAGGGAGGGACCGGTGAAACGGGACTAATCAGCGCTGCATGAACTTTAACCCATCCGCGTCTCGCTTGCGCTCGCGCCGCTGCTCGTTGCTGTCCCTCGTGCCATCCGAGCCATCTGCGCTTACGGAAGCAAACGATGCGAACAGTCTCGGTCCGACTAAGGTTTCGCCATTCCAATCTCAGTGAGCACATCTTTCAGAATTTCATTCTGCGCCTTGAGACTTTTCGCGAGTTCAGCGCTGTTCATGTAATCGTCTTCCCACTGGTTCTTTTCTATGGCCTGTCGCCATTCAGCGGTCTTGACCATGCGGCCGAACGCGTTGTCCCAAAAACGAATTTGCTCCGGCTTCAGGCCCTTGGCGCCCATCACGCTGCGTGGCAGATCGAACACAACATCGAATCCCTGCTCTTTGAAAGTTGGCACGGTTGCAAGGAGACCGCTCGACCGGCGCACCGAGCCGATGCCGAGGATGCGGATTTTCTTCGCTTCGAAGAGCGGCAGGAAATTGCCGGGCGTCACAGCGACGATATCGACGTGTCCGCCGAGCAGTGCCGCGACGGCGTCGCCCGAAGAATTGTAGACGACGATCTTGAGCTTCTTCGCGTCCGCGCCGGCCGCCCGCGCAAACAATGCGGCGGTGATGTGGAACGCATTGCCGCGCGCGGTGGCGAGCGCGATGCTGAGCGCCGACGGATCCGCCTTCAGGCGCTGCGCGAGGTCTTTGCTGTTAGCGATCGGTGATTCCGTGCGGACCATGAAGAGAATCGGCTCCGTGATCAGGTTGGCGATCGGCGTAAAGTCAAAATAATTGACGGTGAGCTGCCCCGTTACCAGCGCGGCAAGCGGCGTGGAGGTCTGGATCACCAGCTTCGTGCCGTCCCCCGGAAACTGCGACAGATAGTTGAAGGCGACCGCGTAAGGACCGCCGGGCTTGTTGTTCACGGTGATCTGCGGCTCGACGAGTTTCTGCATCTGCAGAATCGACTGCGCGACCCGCGCGGTATTGTCGACGCCGCTGCCGGGCCCCGTTCCCACGATGAGCTCGATCGCTTTGTCCGGTTTCCAGTCCGCAGCCCCCGCCGGTGCGGTCAGAAGCGCTACGGACATGACCAGCACTCCATCGCACAGCGCTAGGAAGAATTTCGACAGCCAACGACAAACCACGATCATTTGTTCGGTTTCCGGTTGTCGGCGAGGCGCTTTATCTTGGAAGTCTGCGAGAGACCAGTCAGTTTATCGAGCGCGCCACTCTCGACGACTTCGACGTCTATCCTCACCGACAGCACTTCCTTGAAGCGGCGCTCGAGATCCTGTTTGAGAGCGGTTCGATCCACTGAGTCCCTGGCAGACTCGACCTTAACGGTCATTTCGTCGCGGCGCGCCTCGCCGACGGTATCGACGACGCAGAAATATTCGCCATTGCAGCGCTGATCACCGGCGAGTACCGTCGCGATCGCTTCCGGAAATACATTGATGCCGCGCAGCCGCACCATGTTGTCGGCACGGCCGAAGATGCCCTGCATGCGGCGATGCGTACCGCCACAGGGACAGGTATCGGTGCAAAACGCGGAGACATCGTTGGAATCAAAACGAATGACCGGCGCCGCGTACTTGTAAAGGCACGTGATGTAGGTATTGCCTTTTTCGCCATGGGGAACGGGCTCATGCGTCTCCGGGTCCGCGATCTCGAGCAGATACGCATCCTCGAAGATGTGAAAGCCGTGCTGGAACGGACATTCGGCGGACATCATGCCCGATTCGTTGGTGCCGTACTGCTGCATGACCTTGGCGCCCCATAATTCTTCGAGCGCGTCACGCGTCTCGGGACCTAGTCCGCAGCAGATCAGCCGGATACCGAGAGAGCGCGGATCAATCTTCATTTCGTCGCGCGCAACAATGCCGAGATGCCGGATGTATGAAGGTATGCCCAGCATCACGGTTGTTTTCCAGGCCTGCGCGAGCTCGATCTGGCGCCGTGTGGGCGTCGCTGCGCCGCTCCCGGTCGTGAGGGCAATTGCACCGGTGTACTTCCACAGGTATTCGCGCACCATCATGCCCGCATTGGTAAGGCCGAGCGACATTGTCACCTGCACGAGGTCGCCCGGGCGCACGCCCTGCATCAGCAGCCGGCGGGCGCCCATGATCGACATCACTTCGCGATCACGCGGCGCATAAATCATCGGTCGCGGCAATCCGGTCGTGCCGCCGCTCGTTTGCAGCACCAGCGGCATCTTCGCGCCATCGTTGAGCGAGACCCCCCAATAGTCGCCCCATGGTGGATTGCGCTCGATGCTCTCGCGCAGATCGTGCACCGTGTACGGCGGAATTTTTTCTATGTCGTCGAGGCAGTGGATATCACCCACCGCAAGACCTGCTTTGCTCCAATGCTTCTGGTAGAACGGCACTCGCCAGGCACGCGCGACCTGTTCGAGGAATCTACGCTCCTGCAGCGCGCGTATCTCGTGCGGCGGCATTTTGTGCACGCTGTGGAAGTATTTCGGCGCCGGCGGATACTCCTCGTATAGGCGCTCGAAGTCGATCGACTGCGAGTAAAGCGGCGGGCTTGGAATATCGTCGAAGATACTGCCGGCCGGATGATTCATACGGCGGCCGTGATACCGAACAGCGTTTCAGCGTTCTTATAAAAAACGCGTTCGAGAACCGCTTCATCGTAGCCGAGCGCCTGCCAGTCGGTGACCAGCCGCTCGTACTGCAGCAGCGGATAATCAGCGCCGAACATGACACGGTTCTTCAGCCGATTGCGGATCTCGCGCTTCAGGGCGTCCGTATAGTACTTGGGCGACCATCCGTGCATCTCCGCCCACACATTCGGCTTGTGCAGCATGATGGCGATCATCTCGTCCTGCCATGGCCATGCCGGACGCGACGAAATGATCTTGAGGTCCGGATACTGAATCGCGAGCTCATCGATATAGCGCGGGTGCGATAAATCGAGCTGTATGCCGGCGCCGCCGCGCTGACCTGCGCCCGCGCCTGTATACCCGACCATGACGAGCACGGGCAGATTTGCTTCGAGCGCCGTTTCGTAAAAAGGCGCATAGATGGGATCACTCGCGGGATAACCCATACCGGCGCCGACTACGCAGTAGCTCACAAAGCCGCTGCTTGCTTTCATGCAACGCTTGAGCTCGTCCGCGCCTTCACGACCGGTACGCGGGTCGATCTGCGCCCAAAAGCCATGGATGACGTCAGAGTACTTGCGCTGCGTTTCGATGGCGTAGTCGTGGTATGGAACCACTTCTTCTATCGCGAGCTTCTTGGTGAAACCGAAATCGAGAATAGTGCGCACGTTATTTTTACGGAAATACGCCGCCATCTCGTCTTCGGTGTGGTAACTCGTCTCGGAATTCCAGTTCTTCTTCTGCAGGGCAAGCGCTTCCTTGGTGCGCAGCGGATAGCCGCGTTCGGTGCCCCAATGCGAATGCACGTCGAATATTTTCATGAGCGCCTATTCCGCTTTAATGCCGGCCGACTTGATTACCGGTCCCCACCGTTTGACTTCCGCCTGCACATGCGCGTCCGCCTGCTCAGGCGTGCCGCCGGTCACATCGATGCCCTGCGCCGACATGCGTTTGACGAAATCAGGCTCCATGAAAGCCTTATTGAGATCGGCATTCAGTTTCAGCACGATATCGCGCGGTGTTTTTTTCGGCGCAAACAGCATGTACCAGGCAGTAACGTCGAAGGTCGACAAGCCCGCTTCGATCATCGTCGGATACGCGGGCGCGAGTGACGAGCGCTTCGCGGACGTTACCGCGAGCGCTTTAAGCCGTCCCGCCTGCACGAAAGGCAGCGACGTCGTCAGCGTATCGATCATCGCCGACACATGCCCCCCGACAACCGCATTCAAGGCGGGCGCGTTGCCTTTGTACGGAATAAAGGCAATATCGATGCGTGCAAGCTGCTTTAGGAGCTCACCGGAGAGCGCGCCCCCTGAGCCGCTGCTGCCGTTCGCAAACTGGACCTGGCCGGGTTTGGCTTTAGCGAGCGCGATCAACTCACGCACGGTGTTCGGCGGAAACGACGGGTGGGCAACGAGGATCAAAGGGATGTAACCGACGAACACCACCGGCACGAAGTCGCGGTCCACGTCGTATGGCATCTTGTCGTACATGAATTGATTGGTGACGAAACCGCCCGATGCGAGCAGCAGCGTGTAGCCGTCGGGCGGCGCCTTCGCCGCAAACTCGAATCCGATCAGCCCGCTGCCGCCGGGCTTGTTGACGACGACAGCGCGCGCACGCGCGTCGTTGAGCTTTTGCGCGACTACGCGCGCCATCAAATCGACGCCGCCGCCCGCTGACGTTGCGGCGACAACGTTGATGGTCTGGCTGGGATATTTTTGCGGCGTGGTCTGCGCCAGGCATTGATGCACCGGCACCAGCGAGCCAAGCGCCGATGCGACGGTCAGCAGACAGTCATTGCTCGTCACGCCGGGGTCCTTGACGTTGTTGGTTTGAGCTGTTGCGCGGACTTGAACAGTATTCCGCTGTGATAAGTGAGCGGAACCGCGCTATGTGAATGGACGCGCGAATCGTAATATGCAGCGGCGAGCAGTGTCAACGCGTGCGGCGTGTTTGATCGAGCACATCATTGCAACTATGATGCGAGCACTATCACTGAATACAAACGTGCGCTCGAGACGCTCACAGCGAGCGCCAGTTGTCTGAGCACGGCAAAGGAAGCGCGATGGACATGGGTCTGGCCGGCAAGGCAGCCATCATCGGCGGCGGCAGCAGCGGTATCGGTTACGCAACGGCGTGCGCGCTCGCGCGCGAGGGGGCGCAGCTCATGCTCTGGGCGCGCGGGCGCGAGGCGCTCGAAGCGGCCGCCAGCCGCATACGCGATCAGACCGGCGCAAAGGTCGCGGTGGCGGTCGCAAACATCGCCAAGCCCGAAGACAATCTGCGCATCGTCGACGCAGCGCTGGAGGCGTTCGGGCGCATTGACGTACTCGTAAACAACGACGGCGCTCCGCCGCTCGGCACGCTGCTGGATTTCGACGATACGGCGTGGCAAAAAGCAGTCCAGCAGAATCTGATGAGTGTCGTCCGCACGTGCCGGGCCGCCGTCCCGCATATGCGCAAGGCCGGCGGCGGCCGCATCATTAATATCACGGCGATTTCGGTTCGTCAGCCGGCGGCCGGCTTCGGTCTATCCGTGGCGACGTGGGCGGGCCTCATCGGCTACGCCAAAACCTTGTCCCTTGAAGTGGGACCCGACAACATAACAGTCAATACGATTTGTCCCGGACGCATTGACACGCCGCTGTCGCATCGCGGCTTCGAGCGCGCAGCAGAAGGCGACGCAAAGCGCGCTCAACAGATGCGCGACGCGCTGATCGCCGGTACGCCCGTACGCCGCATGGGGAGCGCAGAAGACGTGGCTGCAGCCGTCGCCTTCCTTGCATCGCGGCAAGCGGCTTTCATAACGGGTGTGACCCTGCCTGTTGACGGCGGCAGATCCGCTGCGCTCATGTAGCGGCGCAAGTCAGTCGCTGAGTCCTTTTTGGCTCAGGCCGGCTTGACGAAGCGCACGAAGTAATTTTGCTGCATGAACTTGCGATCGTCGATGAGCCTGAAGCCCGCTGCCTCGATTTCCCGGATCACGGTTTCTTTGTTGGCGCGTACATGCTCGAGTATGCGCGGGCTGCTCTTGCCTTCGATGCGCTCGAATTCAACGATTACAAGTGAGCCGCCGGACTTCAGCGCCGCGCGAATCGCCGCCAGCATCGCCTGCGGATATTCGAAGTGATGATAGGTATCGGAGACGAACGCAATGTCCACTGATGCCGGTGGAACCGGGACATCTTTCGCCGTATTGACGTAACCCTCGACGTTCGTGATGCCTTCGCTTTGCAGCTTGCGCGTCAGGCTGTCGACGAACGTTTTCGTAATGTCGACCGCATAGACCTTACCGGTTGTGCCGACCTGCTGAGCGAAGAGCCGCGTAAACAGGCCGGTGCCGGCGCCGACATCGGCGACAGTCATGCCGGCTTTGACACCCGAAGCCGCGACAATCTCATTGCGTTTGTCGAAGACTTCGCGGCCCTCGCGCTCGAATGATTCAGCCCACGCCTCGTAATCCGGTTTGGCGACGAACGGCTGGTTGATGCCCGGCGCAATGCTGCGATCCTGGGCAATCGAGCACGCGGACCAGAATGCCAGTGCGAATAAAAATGAGCGTGGTATGTACACGCGCGTGCGTCTGCGCTTAACGATCAATTTCACCGTTGCTTTCTAATCGAGAGACACGCCGAGCTTCTTACCCAAGGCGCCCCACTTGTCCGCGTCGCTTTTCACGACTTTCGCAAACTCGTCGGGTGTGCTGGCAACGGCTTCGTTGCCCTGCGACACGAACGTCTGTTTCACATCCGGCATGCGTACGATGGCAGCGATTTCTTTTTGCAGCTTGTCGACGATTGCGCGCGGCGTCTTAGCGGGCGCCATAACGCCATACCAGGTGAGCGCTTCAAACCCGGGCACACCGGATTCTGCGATTGTCGGCAGATCGGGCATCGCTTCCATGCGCTTTAACCCCCCGGTCGCGATCAGATGCAGACGCCCGGCCTTCCAGTGCGGCATCGTTGTAAACATGTTTGAGAACGAGAACTGGATCTCGCCCCCGATCTGCGCCGTGATGTACTGGGAAACTCCCTTGTATGGCACATGTGTCATCTTGATGCCGGCCATGGAATTGAACAATTCCGTTGCCAGATGCGGTGAGCTGCCGGGACCGGATGAACCATAGTTCAATTTGCCCGCATTCGCTTTGGCATACGCAATAAACTCCTGCACGGTCTTGGCAGGCACTGAAGGGTGCAGCAGCATGGTGAGCGGCGTCGCAATCACTTCCGTCACGGGCGCAAAGTCTTTTATCGGATCGTACGGCAGCTTGGAGAAAAGTTGCGCGCTTTGTGCGTGTGTCGAGTACGCAAGCAGCAGCGTGTAACCATCGGGCGCTGCTTTCGCGACCAGATCTGTGCCGACGATACCCGAAGCCGCTGGACGATTATCGACGACCACCTGCTGGCCGACGCGATCCGCAAGGCGCGTCCCTATAAAACGGGCCGTGTAATCGCTGCCGCCGCCCGGTGCGAGCGGCACAATGATCCGTATCGGATGATCCGGATATTTGCCCGCGGTGTCTGCCGCGCTCAGTGGACCTGCACAGGCTGCCAGTGCCAGGCAGACGCTCACTTCCAGTTGTTTGCTGCGCATGCTCGTTCCCCGCGATAAAACTGACTGCGCATCATAGTGCAAGCGGCCATGCGTGGACAACCCGCTATCGATACGCATCCGACGGCGGACAGTCATCGTTGTGACCGGAGATGTAACCCGTTATTCTTTGACGTCATATCGAACATGACCATCAGCGAAAGGAACATGACATGAGTCAGCGTATCGACGGTATCAGCGACCAGCAGGCCACGGGTGCCGTCAAAGAGCTTTTCGATTCATCCAATCAGTTGCTGGGGCGCACGGCAAATCTGCTGCGCATCCTGGCGCACAGTCCGCATCTCGCCAAATGGTTTCTGCCGCTCGTCGCGGCGGTGCGCCAGCCGTCGGCCGGCGCCGTGTCAGATGTCAGACTGCGCAATCTGGCGGTGCTCAAAACATCGACAGTTAACGGCTGCCGGTACTGAACCGAACATAATCGGGTGCTTGGTCAAGCACTGGGTCTTACCGATCATGAGTTTGAAGCACTGCAGGATGAGAGCTATGCAAGCAGTGCACTGTTCAGTGAGCGCGAGAAAGCGGTGCTCGCGTGGGCCGAGGCGATGACTTTGAATACGGCGAAACGCGACGACAACGCATGGAATGAGCTGCGCCGCCTCTTCAACGACGCGGAGATCGTGGAAGTGTCGCTCATCACCGCACTTTTCAACATGATCAACCGGCTTAACGATTCATTTCGAACCGAGCTCGAGTCCGTCGAGTACAACCGCCGTCAGCACGGCGCAGTCGGCGTAACACGACGCGCGCTCGAAGACTACGGTTGCCGTATCTGCGCGGCCAAAGCGCTATGACATTGCTGCGGTATCGCCGATAGCGTCGTCGTAGTTTACTGCACGGCTTCTAGCAATCGCTCGTTGCTGCGCTCAGCCAGAAATTCCGAGAGCACGCGCCCCGTATGCGAGCGGACGTTCTGGTCTGCAACAGCGAAGGGCGCGCCTTGAGCGACGACAAGTCCGCCGCCGTCGCCGCCTTCCGGCCCGAGATCGATGATCCAGTCGGCGTCAGCCATAACGTCTAGGTTGTGTTCGATCACGACGACCGTGTTGCCTGCATCGACCAGACGGTGCAGCACGTGGATAAGCTTTTCGACATCAGCCATGTGCAGGCCGACGGTCGGTTCGTCGAGCACGTATAACGTATGCTTGTCTTTGCCGGCGCGGCCCGGCCGTCCGCCGGCATCGCCGGTTTCCATGCGCACCTTTGATAACTCGGTCACGAGTTTGATCCGCTGCGATTCGCCGCCGGATAACGTAGGGCTTTGCTGGCCAAGCGTCAGATAGCCAAGACCGACGTCCTGCAGCAGGCGTAACGCGTGATGAATCGATTTGTGTGCGCTGAAAAAGTCAACAGCCTCGTCGACGCTCATTGCGAGCACGTCGCCAATCGACTTGCCTTTGAACTGCACCGCCAGCGTTTCGGGATTGAAGCGCGCGCCGTTGCACACCTCGCAGCGCACTTTCACGTCGGGGAGGAAACTCATTTCAATACGCTTGATGCCCTGTCCTTCGCACGCAGGACAGCGTCCGCCGCTGCCGGCGTTGCTACGCCGGAATTTACCAGTTGCGGCGGCGGTTGATTCTTCATTGCGCGCGGCGCCGTTTTGCTTGGAGCTCGTGTTGAAGGAAAACCGGCTAGCGGTGTAGCCGCGCATGCGCGCTTCACTCGTATCCGCGAACAAGCGGCGGATCGTGTCCCAGAATCCAACATACGTCGCAGGACATGAGCGCGGCGTCTTGCCAATCGGTGTTTGATCGACTTCGAGCACGCGCCCGACCTGCTGCCAACCTTTGATATCGACGCAGCCGACGAGTGCCGGCGTCTTTTTCTTATTGTGCTCGCCGACGCGCTGCTCTAGATTCGCATACAGCACATCCCGTGCAAGCGATGATTTGCCCGAGCCCGAAACACCCGTCACCACCGTGAGTCTTCCGAGCGGGACGCGCACACTGACATTTTTCAGATTGTGCAGACTCGCGCGCACGATCTCGACAGCCGGTGTTTGCCTGTTAACAGCGCGGGGCGGATGCAACGGATGCGCGAGCGGATGTTTGAGGAAGCGCCCCGTCGGTGAATCGCTGTTCTGCATCAACTGCACTGCCGAGCCCTCCGCTACGACGCGGCCACCCAGCTTGCCGGCGCCGGGGCCGAGGTCTATCACATGGCCCGCGCGGCGGATCGTGTCTTCATCGTGCTCCACGACCAGCAGCGTGTTGCCTTTGGCCTGCAGCTTCGCAAGCGTATCGAGCAGGATGCGGTTATCGCGCGGATGCAGGCCGATCGTCGGCTCGTCGAGGATGTAGCACACGCCACGCAGATTTGAACCAAGCTGCGACGCCAGGCGTATGCGCTGGGCTTCACCGCCCGACAATGTGGGCGCCGAGCGATCGAGTGCGAGATATGAGAGGCCGACCTGAGTCAGGAAATCGAGGCGTGACTTGAGCTCCGCAACAAGATCCCGTGCAATGTCTGCTTCGCGTCCTGCGAGCTCCAGGTCGCGGAACATCGACTCGACTTTTCCGACGGCAAGTGCAGTGATATCCGCAATCGAATGGCCGCGGTAGCGTACGCCGAGCGCCTCGGGGCTGAGCCGTTTGCCGTTGCACGCCGGACAGGTTTCGTCGACCTCGAGCCATTCAATCCATGAGTCGAGCACATGGTCTTCGGCACCCGTCTTCGCGCGCTCGTCGTCCCAGCCGACGTCGGTGAGCTTGAGTCCGGTGCCGTAGCATTCGCCGCACCAACCGTGCTTCGAGTTGAACGAGAACAGGCGTGGATCGAGCTCGGGAAAGCTGCGCGCACACGAAGGGCACGCACGCTTCACTGAAAACACGGTCGCGCTCTGCGCGTCGGCGCGCTTTGCAGCCGGCTTGTTTTTTCCAGCGGTCATTGGTTCAAGCGCCAGCACATGAACCACACCCTTGCCGAATTCCAAGGCGCGCTGCAGTTCGGTGCGCAGCGCCGGTTCGTTCTCCGGAGCAACGCGCAACTCGGCAACGCATAACTCGATATTGTGTTCTTTGAAGCGGTCGAGACGCGGCCATCTATTCGTAGGAAGAAACTCACCGTCGACGCGCAACTGAGCATAGCCCTTGCCGCGTGCCCATTTCGCAAGGTCGGTGTAGTACCCCTTGCGCGCGACAATCAGCGGCGCAAGTATCCCGATGTGGTTGCCGCGATAATTCTTCAGAATGCGCGCGGCGATTGCATCGATCGATTGAGGTTCGATAGCGACGTTGCAGTCCGGGCAATATTGCGTCCCGAGCTTGACGAACAGGAGCCGCAGGAAATGATAGATCTCTGTCAGCGTTGCGACAGTGCTCTTGCGGCCGCCGCGGCTAGTGCGCTGCTCGATTGCGACGGTCGGCGGTATACCGTAAATCGCGTCGACGTCCGGCTTGGATGCCGGCTGCACGAACTGGCGCGCGTAGGCGTTCAGTGATTCGAGATATCGCCGCTGTCCCTCGGCAAACACGATGTCGAAGGCAAGCGTGCTCTTGCCGCTGCCCGACACACCGGTAATCACGGTAAACGCATTGCGGGGTATCGCAACATCGATGTTCTTCAGATTATGCTCACGCGCATTGTGTATCGTTATGGCGTTGCTCGCGCGCGCGCGTTCATTGACAGGCAGTGTTTGTCCGCGATGCGCCGCCAGTTTGCCCGCGGGCGAGAGCAGATGGGTGGCTGGCGCCGGCGCGAGTACGGCTTCATATTCGCGCAACGCTTTTCCGGTATGTGACGTTGCGTGCATGACCACATCGGCAGGCGTGCCGCTGCAGACAATCTCGCCGCCGGTTTCACCGCCTTCGGGTCCGAGATCGATGATCCAGTCCGAGGCGGCGATGACATCGAGGTTATGTTCGATGACGACGAGCGAGTTGCCGGCGGCGATCAACTGACGGAAAGCGCGCAGCAGTTTAGCGACGTCGTCGAAATGCAGGCCCGTCGTCGGCTCATCAAACAAAAACAGCGTGCCGGTCTGTGCGCTTAACACATCGTCAGCAGGCCGTCGCGCCTTATCCGTTTTGCGCAGCAACGACGACAACAAGCGCCGCAAGGGTTTGCTCTTTTGCGGACGCGTCTGCACGCGAGCAGCCGGCACGGCGCGCGCGGCTTGAGCGAGATGTCCCGCGAGTTTCAGGCGCTGCGCTTCGCCGCCCGAAAGCGTCGGCACCGGTTGCCCGAGCCGCAGATATTCGAGACCGACGTCGGCGAGCGGCTTCAGTGCGGTGCGCACCGCGCTATCGTCTGCAAAGTATGCAAGCGCTTGACTCACCGTCATGTCGAGAACATCGGCAATCGAAAACGACATGGAACCGCTATCCGCGGCGCGTTCGAGCGTGACCTCCAGCAATTCGGGGCGATAGCGCGTACCGTCGCAATCCGGACAGCGCAGATATACATCGGATAAAAACTGCATTTCGACGTGCTCAAAACCGTTGCCGCCGCACGTCGGGCAGCGTCCATTGCCGGAATTAAAACTGAATGTTCCGCGCGTGTACTGGCGTTCTTTGGCGAGCGCAGTTTGCGCGAACAGGTCGCGTATAGCATCGAAGGCGCCGACATAGCTCGCAGGATTCGAGCGTGTGGTGCGCCCGATCGGCGTCTGATCGACCATGACGACATCATCGATCCGCTCATGCCCGTGCAAGGATCGGTATGCGCCCGGCGTCTCGGTGGGTTTACCTTTGTGTTTACGCAAACCCGCGTACAGCACATCATGAATGAGCGTCGATTTGCCGGAGCCGGAGACGCCGGTTATCGCCACCAGACGTTTGAGCGGTATCACGACATCGATGTTTTTCAGATTGTGCTCGGTAGCACCGTTCAACCGCAGGGACTCGTTGTCGCTTACCGACGAAGGACGCGTCATCTCGGCATCGACGTGCGCGCGCTTACGTCCTGACAGATACTCGCCCGTCAACGAGGTCGGATGCTGTTTGATTTTCTGCGGCGTATCGAAACAGACGACTTCGCCGCCGTGCTCGCCGGGTCCAGGGCCCATATCGAGAATACGATCTGCCGCAAACATGATCTGCGGCTCGTGCTCGACCACGACCAGCGAGTTGCCGGCATCGCGCAGACGCTGCATGACGCCGACGACACGTTCCATGTCGCGCGGGTGCAGGCCGATTGACGGCTCATCGAGGACGAAGAGAGTGTTGACGAGCGAAGTGCCCAGCGCCGTTGTCAGATTGATGCGCTGTACTTCTCCGCCCGACAGCGTGCGTGACTGCCGGTCAAGCGTCAGATAACCCAACCCGACGGACGTCAGGTACGAAAGGCGGGCGCGAATTTCGGCCAGCAAAAGGTGAGTGGCTTCATCGAGCGCGGCCGACGATTCGCCCGCCGGCGATGATGCAGAGCCGGGCGCCGGCAGATGCAGATCGTCGATGAACGTGCGCGTACGATCGATCGGGAGCAGCATGAGATCGTGCAGCGTGAGCCCCGGCAATGCATGCAGGATTTCGTCGTCGTAGCGCGTCCCCTTAGCGCGATGGCGCTTGACTGCTGACGCAGCGCTGCCCGGTGTTGCCGCTCTAAGCGCGCGCTCGGCGTCGTCGCGCGTACCAAGCCGCCACGCGAGCGCATCAGGCTTCAGGCGCGCCCCATCGCATTCGTCACAAGCCGTGTAGGCGCGGTACTTGGCGAGCAGCACGCGTATGTGCATCTTGTACGCTTTGGTCTCGAGCCACTTGAAAAAATTGCGCACGCCGTACCACGTCCCCGGCCACGATTTTTTCCAGTTCACCCAGCCCGGTTCGCCTTCGAGCACCCACGACTTCTGCGACGATGTAAGCTCGCGCCACGGTTTGTCCAAGGGGAAACCGCATTTCCTGGCGTATTTCTCGATGTCGTCCTGACATTCGTTAAAGCTCGGTGTCTGCCATGGCCGGATTGCACCGTCGCGCAGTGACTTGGATTCATCCGGCACGATGAGCCCGAAGTCGATCCCGATAACGCGACCGAAGCCTCTGCACGTATCACATGCGCCAAGCGGTGAATTGAACGAAAAAAGGCTCGGCCCCGGCTCTGCATAATGAATGTCGCAATCGGCGCAGTGCAGATCCGACGAGTAGCGCCAGGTCGCGGCAGCATCGGCGGAATGGTCGTCATTGCTGACATGCACACTCACTTTGCCCTGTCCGACTTTCAGGGCAGCCTCGAGCGCTTCGATCACGCGGATACGCTCCGCGCTGCCTATACGTATGCGGTCCTGAACGATCTCGAGCGTCTGCTTATCCTGTCGGTGTATGCGTGTATAGCCCTGCGCTGCCAGCAGCTCTTTCACTTCCTTTTCCGAAAAATTCTTCGGTATGGCAACGCAGAACGTGATGATGAGGCGCGGGTCACCGGCCGGTTGCGACCGCGCCGCGAGAGAGGCGTAAATCGTATCCGGCGTATCGCGGCGTACGCTCTGCCCGCAGCCGCGGCAATAAAGCTGCGCGGTGCGCGCAAAGAGGAGCTTCAAGTGATCATTGAGCTCCGTCATAGTGCCAACGGTCGAGCGCGAGGTACGGACGGGATTCGTCTGGTCGATGGCGATTGCGGGCGGAATGCCGTGAATCGCATCGACCTGCGGCTTGTCCATGCGATCGAGAAACTGGCGCGCATACGGCGAGAATGTCTCGACATAACGCCGTTGGCCTTCCGCATACAGCGTATCGAAGACGAGCGACGACTTGCCTGAGCCGGATACGCCGGTCACCACGATCAGCTCGTTGAGCGGCAGCGCGATCGAGACGTTCTTGAGGTTATTCTGACGCGCGCCTTCGATGATGATCGCGTCTTCGCCGCCTGTTCTCGCTTGCGAACTGTGTCTTGGTCCTGCGCCTTCGACTGGGCTGTTATTCGGTTTTTTGCAGATTGAAGCGTTCGAATCAGGCAATGGAAGGTCTTGGCGTGCTTTCATCGGCTATCAGTGATTGATCTGCAGTGGCGCGCAAAAGCGGGTTCGAGCCCGGACATAGACCCATGCGAACTGCCGTGCGCTTTATTTATTGTACCGGACGTGTCAAGGGCCGACTTGCAGACGGCCTTGCGCCGGTGCCGGTCCGACCCATGACAGGCGAACTTAGTTCAGCGTCGCTGCGAATTTCCTTTTGCAGCCAGGTAACGAACTGCTTCACTTGCGGGCGCTCCGCTGCGCGCCCGCTCACGATGACAAAGTATTCGCGGCTGCCGGCGCGTCGTGCTGTGAACGGGGCCACCAGCGCACCACTGGCAAGCAGACGCTTGATCAGCGGTGTGCGTCCGAGCGCCACACCTTCCCCCTGTATGGCCGCCTCGATCATCTGGTCGTAATGGCTGTAGCGCGCGGCGCCTGCACTCTGTAGGCCGCTCATATCCATTGCGTCGAGCCATTGCGCCCAGCCGAGCCATGGCCACTGGCCGGCGGGATCGTCGTAATGCAGCAGCACGTGGTGCCCGAGATCGGCGGGCTTCCTCAGCGGTCGCGCGCGCTCGCGCATCAGTTGTGGACTGCACACCGGGAATACTTCCTCGCCGGTCAACGCTATTGCGCCGGCCGGCGCCCCACGCCGCTCGCAGAAACGTACGGCGATATCGATACGATCACGCACTAAATCGGTTATTTCATTGCTTGCGGCAAGGCGCACGTCGATACCGGGCTCGAGTTTGCGAAAGCGCCCTAGCCGCGGCACCAGCCATAACGCCGCAAACGACACTGTCGCCGTCACCGTGATGAGCCGCTGGTCGCCGGTCGTCAGCCGCTCGACCGCGTCGTCAATCTGGCGCAACACCGCCGCGGCCGTGCGATAAAGCGCTTCTCCTTCGGCTGTCAGCCTAAGCGCGCGATTGAGGCGCGTGAACAACGAAATCTTGAGTTGCCGCTCGAGCAACTTTATCTGTCGGCTCACCGCCGATTGGGTGACATGCAATTCCGCGGAGGCGCGCGTGAAACTCATATGGCGCGCAGCCGCCTCGAAGCCGCGCAACAAGTCGAGCGAGGGCAGACGAGTCATCGGTGGTCGCATGCGTGGCAGTCATGCGAAGGAGACGCAGATATCGTTTGTGCCGCGGGTGCGGGGTCTCGACAATTACACATGGTTAGAGGGTACAGCCACCCTTTGCCGGTTAATCGGGAGTATACGATGAACATGACTAATAAGCATGCGAAAGTCGAAGTGCCGGCGCAGGGCACAGTGTCGTTACACGATGGGGTCAACCGCAGGGTGACCTGCCTTAGCGGGTTGGTGTGGTTGACTATGGAAGATGATCAGCGCGATGTCGTCTTGTCGTCCGGCGCGTCATTCATCATCGATCGGGCCGGTCTGGCGCTGTTAACTGCGCAGCAGCCAAGCACAATTGAGGTCAGCGCACAGCCCGAGCCGGCGCGCGGGATCTGGGGCCGCACGATGCACTTCCTGAATACGACATGGGGACCCGCCGCGTTGCGACCCGCCCGCAAGTGGGTTTACTAACGACAGGACAGCCATGCCATTTATTCAAATCAAGATTAGCGGAGCAGGGAATAGCGCGTTGGCTGAGAACGTCGCCCGACGCGTGGTCGTTCTCACGCATCGACATCTGCACAAGGATCCAGCGCTAACGGCGGTGGCGGTGGAATTCGTCCCGGCAGAACAGTGGTTCGTCGCGGGCAAATCGCTGCAGGCGCAGAAAACGCGAAGCTTCTACCTACAGATAAGCATCACGGATGAGACCAATACCAAGGACGAGAAGGCCGCGTACTTGGCCGCCGTATTCGCCCTCATGAACGAGCTACTCGGTGGTGTCCACGAGAAATCGTATGTGCACGTGGTCGACGCTCGCGGCGCGGCGTACGGCTACGGCGGCCACGCAGGAACGACGTTACGTGCTTGCCACGGCGTCGGCCGTCGAACACCGGGCGCCTGCACCGGATACTGCGTCGGCACTTACTCCGGCGTAATACCGCCCTCTTTGATGACGCGCGCCCACTTCGCGACTTCGTTGCGAATGATTGCGCTGACCGCCTCGGGCGTGCCTCCGAGCGGCTCGATCCCTTGTGCCGACAGCTTGTCTTTGACATCGCCCATCTGCAGCACAACATTCGTTTCGCGGTTCAGCGAAGTCACGATGTCTTTCGAGGTGCCCGCTGGCGCAAGCAGCGCGTAAATCGCGACCGACTCAAAGCCGGGCAGGGCAGCTTCGGCGACCGTCGGCAAGTCTGGAAGTACCGGTGAACGTTTTACCGTCGTCACGGCGAGCGCGCGCAGTTTGCCGGTTTTGATGAACGGTAAATGCGGCGGCAGGGTATCAAGCGACATGGCGATTTGGCCGTTCAGCAAATCCGGCAAAAACAATGCAGTGCCTTTATACGGAACATGCACGATGTCAATCTTGGCCATTTGCTTGAAGAGCTCGCCCGTCAGATGAATCAGGCCGCCGGTGCCCGACGACGCAAAATTAAGCTGGCCGGGATGGGCGCGCGCGAGCGCGATCAGTTCGCGCACGTTTCTAACAGGCAGCGCGGGATGCACGACCAGCACGTTCGTGATCGCACCGGTCATCGCGATCGGTGCGAAGTCCTTGCGCACGTCGTATCCCAGTGTCTTGTAATAGCTAAGCGCGATCGAATGTGACGCGATCGAGCCCATCAGCAGCGTGTAGCCGTCGGGCGGCGACTTGGCCGCTGCCTCAGCGCCGATATTCGCGCCCGCGCCGGGCCGGTTGTCGATTGGCATTTGTTGACCGATGCGTTCGGACAACTTCTGGCCGACTACTCGCGTCAAAATGTCGGTGGCGCCGCCCGCCGGAAACGGCACGATGATTTTCACCGGCCGCGCCGGATACTGAGCATTCGGCTGCGCATAAGCGGTCGCGCTCAACACGAGCACGATCCAAGCGCCAAGCGTTCGTGTACTCGCCGCGATCAGCGGTGGCACGCGTTGTCGATCAGTGGCTGAGGAAGAGTCGCGTATATAGCTCGGGCGCCGTTGTCACCTCTCATCGTCGAGGACTGCAATAACGCGCGTCCGTTTGCCGCCGGCATACTTCTCCATTTTTACGAGCACCGGAAACAATTCTTCGAGCTTTGCACGTGCTTCGTCTTTGCTCTCAAACACCAGCGGAGCACCGTCGGCTCCTCTCACGTCGTGCCAGAGTCCGTTGTCTTCCTGCGTTTCGATCTTAAACACTATCTCTCCTGAGGATTTGGGTACTTTTTGAGAGTCGCCGCGACGCTGCTAAGTTCACGAGCGAACGTTTGAAAAGCTATTGCGTCCCCTCACGTTCAATGAGCGAACTGTTTTGCGGTTGCTTCGCTTTTTGCTTTCGCAACGAGCGGTTCGACATCTTCAGCGAGCATGTAGCGCTCTGCCACCAGCTTTTGCGCCGCCGCTTCGACGCGTTTCACGTACGTTGCCTGATCCCCATAGCGTTCTTCAAGCGAGCGGCGCGGATCGTTCGCTGATTCTCGCTCGGCGCGTGTCCGCGCGAATGGCTTATACGTGCCATCACGATCGCACAGCTCGCCTTCGGGAAACGGCGCGCGATAGTAATTCCAACCGGTGTATGTGGCGAGCGGGACTGCGATGTCGGTGAGCAATATTCCCGCCGTCTCATTGCCATCGTCGTCGACCTGCGTGACCAGCGGGCGATAAGGCTTCGACATGTCCATGTCGGGTTTTATCCAGTCCTTGAGCACGCCGATTTCGTTGACTCGACGCGCGACTTGCACGCCTGGAATGGGCGGAAACTTGAGTTGCTGCGGCGTGGTGAACGTCGCCTCCTTGATACGCGGCGTGCGTGATTCGGGCGGCGCTTTGCCTTCGCTCGCCCACGCATCGAGTGCAATCAACAACGCGCGGAGCGCCGGCGTCGGACTGTGAGGATTGCGAGAGTTGACGCATGAGCCCGGTGTCGATGTCATCCACGCCGCACCACCGTGCTGCGTTCCGGCAATGAGATACGCGCGTGCGTTTGCGGGCAGTTCGACATCACGTTCACCGAGCGGATTGGTCACCAGGAGGGACGCACCTTTCTGCCAGTATTCGGTCGACGTATTGGTTTCCATCCACAGCGGATCGAAACCGTCATTGCGAAACAGGCTGCCGGTTTTGCCGGTGACTGGATCCGTCATGCGCGCGGTCGAAAAGGGAAACGCATTTTCCGGAAACATGCGGTCCTCGTGCTGCGTGTTGGTACGATTCGCCTGCGCAAACTGCGCGTTCAGGAACACGCCTCCTGCACCCGCGGTATGCGCAAGCATGCCGTCGAACACTTTGCGCGCGCTTTCGTCCTGATTGAAGCCGTCGCGTACGAAGTCGCGCAGGAAGCGCCCGCTCTGCGAAATACCGAATGCAAGGGCAGTACGAATTCCATCCCGCGCCGGATTTTCAGCGCCTTTCTCGTCAGTGCGTGCATTGCGCAGAAACGAAATCAAGTCGCGCGTCGCCGCCATGCCGATTCCTAGTACGCGCGGATCTTTCGCCGGATAGTGGAAGTCGTATAACGAGCCCGGCTCCGGCGCAGTGCCTTGCGGCAGCAGTTGGATTTCCCGCGAGCTGACGTATGCCCATCCGCCGGCCGCGATCTCGCGCCGCGGGTCGGCTTCACCGCGCCGCACGGTGAGCTTCGCCTGCGATTGGTCGAGCGTCGCAGCGTCATACGAAAGCCGGAAGGTCTTGCGCTGGGGACTGCGGGTGCCGTTGACAAGCTCATCGCGAATCATCCGCACGATGGGCTTGCCGCCATCGGTTGCGATGACCGGATTCATCGCCATGCCGTTATTGGAGCGCGGCGCTTCGGAATCCCAACCACTCCACACCAGGGTGTAACCGATGCGGAACAATAAGCCGGTCCCGGCATCGGCCAGCGTCCTCGGGTCATTGGCGCCGGCCACCGATTCGGTGCGCGCGTCCATGAGGCGCCAGTGGATGAACTTGCGGCCCCGGTTCGTCACATCGTAGACGATCTTGCGGTTGCCGCGCGCCGCATCGACCGGTCGCAGCATGAAAAAGTCAGCTTCGTATCCGACGGCGCCGCGCGCGTTGCGTGGCGCTTTGTCGAGATCGACGATGATCTTGTTGCGCGCATCGGCAGGATCGATTTCGCCTTTGAACGTGCCGCGCACACGCTCGTATGCGCCCGTGTTGCCGAATGTCGCGCCGTCCGCGAACGGCTCTACGGCAACAACATTGATCTCTGTCACGCGCGCATGCGCCGGCGCCGCGATACTAATAATCGTACACAGTGCGCTGTATGCGAAAGACTTCGTAAAGATCACTGCGGCCTCGTCAAGATATGCGCGGAAGGAACGTTGTAACTATGCGTTTGCTTAAGTTCGTACGACGGCCGGTTGGAAGCCGTTAGAAGCGAATGCGTTAACGCGCGGCAAGCTGTTCAGCATTCATGAGCAGCATGTCGAGCTTGTCAATCAGCGGGGCGCACTCCTGGTTACCATCCATGAGCTGAATGCTGTTCTTCAACCGCCCTTGAAGATCGACGGCACTCAGCGCTGCAGTATCCGTAAGCAACTGTACTACATCCTGCATTTGCATGGCGTCTGCGAACATCCTGCATTCGACGAGCATCCTTTCAATCTCCGCGCGAGTCATATCGGTGCGGAATTTCATCGTCGAATCGAAGCTCATCGCCGGCTCCCGTCATATTCTTATATGAACGACCATGACATTACGCTGTAAGCGCACGCCGCCACAAGGGATAAAAGCGGCCACGGCGCCGCGCGGCGTCGCGCATTCCGCTATGATTGCCGACTTTCACATTCGCAGAAGATTCGTTCGCCATGGCTCAATATGTTTACACGATGCAGCGCGTCGGCAAGGTCGTGCCGCCGAAGCGGCAGATACTGAAAGATATTTCATTGTCGTTTTTTCCCGGGGCGAAAATCGGCGTGCTGGGCCTGAACGGTTCGGGCAAATCGAGCCTGCTCAGAATTATGGCCGGCGAAGACAAGAATTTCGACGGCGAAGCGGTTCCGATGCCCAACATGCGCATTGGTTTCCTGCCGCAGGAGCCGCAGCTCGATCCGGATAAATCCGTGCGTGAAACAGTAGAAGAAGGCCTCGGTGAAATCGGGGAGGCGAAGCAAAAGCTCGAGGAGATCTATGCCGCGTATGCCGAACCGGATGCTGATTTCGACAAGCTGGCGGCGGATCAGGCAAAGTACGAAGCCGTGATAGCAGCCGCCGGCGGCGATACGGAGCATCAGCTTGAGATTGCCGCGGACGCGCTGCGGCTGCCGCCGTGGGAAGCGCAGATCAAACCGCTCTCCGGAGGAGAAAAACGGCGTGTTGCTCTCTGCCGCCTGCTGCTATCGAAGCCCGATATGCTGCTGCTCGACGAGCCGACCAACCATCTCGATGCGGAAAGCGTTGAATGGCTCGAGCAGTTTCTGCAGAAGTTTGCGGGCACGGTCGTGGCGGTCACGCACGACCGCTATTTTCTCGACAACGCTGCCGAATGGATCCTCGAGCTCGACCGCGGTCATGGCATACCGTGGAAAGGCAATTACAGCTCCTGGCTCGAGCAAAAGGAAGCGCGGCTCGAGCAGGAGGAAGCGACGGAGTCTGCGCGGCAGAAGACCATCAAGCGCGAGCTCGAGTGGGTGCGGCAAAATGCGAAAGGACGCCAGGCAAAAAGCAAGGCGCGTCTTGCGCGCTTCGAAGAGCTGTCATCGCACGAGTACCAGAAGCGCAATGAAACCCAGGAAATTTTTATTCCAGTCGCCGACCGCTTAGGCGACAGCGTCATCGAATTCAAGGCTGTCAGCAAAGGGTACGGCGATCGCCTGCTGATCGACGACTTGTCGTTTGCAGTGCCGCCCGGCGCCATCGTCGGCATCATCGGTCCCAACGGCGCGGGCAAGTCAACGCTGTTTCGCATGATCACTGGCAGGGAAAAGCCGAATAAAGGCGAAGTGACGATTGGTCAGACGGTCAAGCTTGCGGTCGTCGATCAGTCACGCGATGAGCTCGAGGCGGATAAAACGGTATTCGATTTCATCGCGCATGGCTCCGACATGCTCAATGTCGGCAAATTCGAAATGCCGTCGCGCGCCTATCTCGGGCGATTCAATTTCAAAGGCACCGACCAGAGCAAGAAAGTCGGTAATCTGTCAGGCGGAGAGCGGGGACGGCTGCATCTTGCATCTACGTTGATCGAAGGCGGCAACGTGCTGCTGCTCGACGAGCCATCCAACGATCTGGACGTTGAAACCTTGCGTGCACTCGAAGATGCGCTGCTCGAGTTTGCGGGGAGCATTCTCGTCATTTCGCACGACCGTTGGTTTCTAGATCGCATCGCCACTCACATCCTCGCCTTCGAAGGCGACTCGAAAGTGGCGTTCTTCAATGGCAACTATCAGGAATACGAGGCGGACAAGCGCAAGCGCCTCGGTGCGGAAGGCGCGAAGCCCAAGCGTGTACGGTTCAAGCCGCTCAAATAGCGCGACAGCCTGAGGCGGCGAAACTTGCGCTCGCGAAAGGCAGCCGTCGCCTTTATCTTCGTTACGGTCTTGCTTGATATGCTCGCACTCGGCATCGTGCTGCCGGTGCTGCCGAAGCTCGTCGAGCGTTTCCTCAATGGCGATACAGCGCGTGCTGCGACTATCTATGGCGTATTCGGCAGCGCATGGGCGCTCATGCAATTCATCAGCATGCCGCTGCTTGGCGCCTTGTCCGATCGCTACGGCCGGCGGCCGGTAATACTGTTCTCGTGCGTTGGCCTCGCATGCGATCAGGTGCTGATGGCGCTTGCACCTAACCTCACGTGGCTGTTTGTCGGCCGGCTCATCTCCGGCGTCAGCGCCGCAAACATCAGCACTGCGTACGCCTACATCGCGGATGTAACTGCGCAACACGACCGGGCGCGTGCATTCGGACTCATCGGGACTGCGGCCGGCATGGGGCTCGTGCTTGGTCCGGCGTTGGGCGGTGCACTCGGCGCGGTTGGGCCTCAAGTTCCATTCTGGCTCGCGGCGGCACTCTCAGCCGCAAACGCGCTCTACGGGTGGTTCGTGCTGCCGGAATCATTGCCGCCCGAGCGCCGCCAGGAGTTCGCATGGTCGAAAGCGAATCCAATCGCTGCATTGAAGCTGCTCAAGTCGCACAGGCAGTTGCTGGGCCTGGCAACGACGGATTTCCTATTTCAGCTGGCGCGCATTGTGCTGCCGAGCACGGCGGTGCTTTACATCGGCCATCGTTATGGCTGGGGAGAAACGGCAGCGGGTCTTGTGCTGGCGAGCATCGGCGCGTCTGCCTTGATCGTGCAGGGCGGTCTTGTCGGTCCTGTCGTCAAGCGCTTCCGCGAGCGCCGGGCGCTCCTCGCCGGACTCGCATTCGGCGCGGCAGGGATGTTGGTGTTTGGTTTGGCGCCGTCGGGATTGGTCTTTGCTGCGGGAATTCCGCTGCTGGCGCTATGGGGCTTTATAGAGCCGTCTGCCCAGGCGCTGATGACAAACCGCGTCAATGAGTCGGAGCAGGGAAGATTGCAGGGCGCCGCTTCCTGCGTGCAAGCGGTTGCGGGCATGATAGGTCCGGCGATTTTCACGCAGGCATTCGCATTCTTCATAGCAGCGGATAGGAGCGTTGAACTGCCGGGCGCGCCGTTCGTGATGGCGGCGTTGTTGCTAGCGGGCGGCGTCGCAGTCGCGTGGCGGACCACTCACGGCAAACGCAGTACGCAGACTAAGAAACTTTATTGACGTACCGCGCATCGGTCTTGGTGCTGGCGACGATTCTAATGATTCGCAAGCGCGCGTGCCACGCGCTCGCAGGGTGCGCCCTATCTGCTCGAACAGAAGCGCCGATTAGCGCGCGCGGCCATGCGGCGCAAATGGCGCCGCCAACTTCATATCCGCAACGAACCGCTCATATTCGCGGGCTTTGTCTTCGGGTGGTACGCGCAACAGAAACGATGGATGTACTGTGATGAGCAATTGAGTGCCGGGCGCAAAGTCGATGAGGCGGCCGCGATTTGCTTCGATTCCGGTTGCGCGTCCGGTCAACGCCCGCGCGGCGGTCGCGCCCATTGCAACAATCAGCGCGGGTTTGACCAGTGTGACTTCGCGCTCGAGCCACTGATAGCAGGCGGCGATTTCGGCATCGGCGGGCTTCTTGTGCAGGCGGCGCTTGCCGCGCGGCTCGAACTTGAAATGTTTGACCGCGTTTGTGACGTAGACCTTATCGCGATTCACAGCCGCGTCGTCGAGCGCGCGATCAAGAATCTTACCCGCCGGCCCCACGAACGGATGTCCGGCGATGTCCTCCTGATCGCCGGGTTGCTCGCCGACGAGCATGATGCCGGCGTGGGCGGGACCTTCTCCAAACACGGTTTGCGTCGCAGGTTTCCACAGCGGGCAATCTTTGCAGTCCGCGGCTGCCCGGCGTACTTCGTCGAGGCTGCCGCTTTGAGGGGCGCTGATCGGGCGCGCGCCGGGCGCCGAAACGGCGCGACGCTTTCTGGGAACCGACGGAGGACGCTCGACCATATCGTGCGTGCGTTGTCTTGCGCTGGCAATAAGCGGTGTGATCAACGTCGCCTCGGGAAGGTTCCGCCAGTATTTTCTCGGCATCTCTGTTTGCATCGCGCTTATCTTCAAACGCGCCGGATTGAAGATGCTGGCGTAGTAAGTTCGCCACAGATCCTCGAGTTGATCGTCGCGTGGCGCGTCTTCGCGTGCCGCGCCGGCGCCGAACCAGAGCCTGCCGTCATCCCAATGGGCGCTCGTTTCAGTTGTAAGAATTGACCAGTGCTTGCTCGTAAACCGCCTTGCGAAGAACGGAGCGGTGGCCTCGACGATGTGGTGCGCCGGCTCGAACCAGGCCACATAACGCGGTTCCGTGTCCATACATACTTCGCGGAAGCGCACGAAGGCTTTCATCTTGTGCTGATCACGCCGCACTGCCTTTGCCATTGAGGTTGCACGCGCGACGTCAGCATCAACCGTGAGCTCCATCAAACGCGGCTCATCGCGCAGGCGCCATAGCAGGCGGTAAAGCAGCGCAAAGCGCTCTTTATCGCTGTGCATGATCACAAGCGCGCAGAGCGCGATAAACGCACGCGGGACGGTGAACGCGGTCTGCCGTTTCGCGTCAGCGTGATAGTTAGAGGGCGTTGCAGTCGCAAACAAGCCAGGCACTTCGTTGCCCACGCTCCACTCGGTCGCATGCGGAGGGATGTTTTCAGCAGCCAGCCGGCGAGCCGCTTCGCGCCAGCCCGCGAAATCAGTGGCGTTGGCTAACGCAATATGCTGCATGTGCTATGACGCTGAATCGAAGAGCGCGAGCTGCTGCGGCGACGGACGCACGGATGCTTCGAGCGCCGCTGTATCGATATCGGCGCGTGATCGATGGCCCGGCATCGTTATGAAGGGAAGTATTTTCCTAAGCGGTAGATGCAGTCTTTGCAAGTCGTCGCAGCAGACAGCGCGCACGCGGCGGGCGGCGATCACGCGGTCGACCGAACGAGTGCCGAGACCCGGCACTCGCAGTAACATTTCGCGCGGCGCCCGGTTGAGATCGACGGGAAAGCGATCGCGATGCTGCAGCGCCCATGCAAGCTTTGGGTCCATGTCCAAATCGAGCATGCCGTCGGGCGACGTGACGATCTCGTTCGCGCTGAAGTCGTAAAAGCGCATCAGCCAGTCGGCTTGATACAGGCGGTGCTCTCGCACAAGCGGCGGGGGCTTGAGCGGCAACGCTGCGCTGGCATCAGGGATCGGACTGAACGCCGAGTAATAGACGCGCCGCAGGCGATACGAGCTGTATAGATTTGCGCTTGTTTCGATAATCGCGCGATCATCCGCTGCGTCTGCACCGACAATCATTTGGGTGCTCTGGCCCGCAGGCGCAAACCGTGGCGCCCGTTTAGCGGTTTTTCTGTCTTCGTCGTTCTCGTCGATGCGTGCGCGCAGCCGCCCCATCGAACGCCGGATCGCCGCGTTGTCCTTTTCGGGCGCGAGCTGGCGCAATCCCTGTGCGGTAGGCAACTCAATATTGATGCTCAGTCGATCCGCATAACGGCCGGCTTCGGCGATCAGCTCATCACTCGCGTCCGGTATGGTCTTGAGATGGATATAGCCGCGAAAATCGTGGACATTGCGTAGAGTGCGCGCGACCTTCACCACTTGCTCCATTGTGTAGTCCGGTGACTGAATGATGCCGGAGCTCAGGAACAGACCTTCTATGTAATTACGTGTATAGAAGTCGAGCGTGAGCTTGACGACTTCGTCGACGGTGAATCGAGCGCGCGGCACATTGCTCGAAACGCGGTTGACACAATAAAGACAATCGTACGTGCAGAAATTGGTCAGCAGTATCTTGAGCAGAGAAATGCAGCGGCCGTCCGGCGCATAGCTATGGCAGATACCCGAACCTTCAGTGGAGCCGATGCCAGTGCCGCCGAGCGAATTGCGTTTCGAGGCACCGCTGGATGCGCACGACGCATCGTATTTCGCGGCATCAGCGAGGATTGCCAGTTTTCTTTGTATTTCCACTATTGGACAGGCCTGAGCCTTTATGACCTGGCGCGAGAAGGAAAATTCCTTCGACTACGGAGCGCGAACTGCGGCACTCCCACCGATCACGCTGTTAGCTGGCGCACCATCTGGTCTATATAGCGCAATGTTACATCTTGCATTTCTTCGGGCTTGAGATTGCTGATGGGATGCGGCAACTCAATATAAGCGTGCCCATCCATGCCTTTGGCGCGAAACTGGAAGACCGCCGCGTTCTTGAATGCGGCGGTGATGATGGTCGTCGCGGGAATGCCGCGTTTTTCGAATTCTATTGTGTCGTGCACACTGCACAACGTGCAGGAGCCTCACCCGCCGACAGCGGCGACGGCCACCTGCACGTCGCGCGCCATCTCATCGATCAATGAGTCAATCGCGGGTTTGGAGTAGTGTTCTTTGCGGCGGATGATTACATCCGCAACGCCGTAGCGCTCGCGCAGCGCGCTCGCGACCGTCGCGAGTATCACGTCGCCCTGTTCCTTGGTGTTGTCCAGCAGGCCGATCACTTTGCCTGCGAGGTCCATGGGCCGTGGCGCCGGCGCTATAGTCGCTTTGCCGCCACCGGCGGTCGGATCAATAAATGGAAGTGCACTCATGTAATGTCCTTTGCGGGCTGATTGGCTTATTAAGTTTCGTATTTTCCATGCACCGCCCGGCTTCCACCGCTCCACCCATGACAGATTGCGGTGCATGGACCCCACCCGCCGGCAACGATCAGCTGCAAATCCTGCGGATCCTTGATTGCGGGGATGAAACACTCGTCATCATCCGGATTCACTTCGATCGGGAACTGCAGCGCGCGCTCGCGCCGCCAGTTGCCGCCGCCTTTGAGATCACGCACTTTGCGTCCGGCGCGTTTATACAGTTCACGATGAACATCGAGACGGCTCATACCGGCGTTTGCGCAGATCGCTGCATGCTGGGGACCCATCGCAACCACCATATCCGAACGCGCGTGCATGTTCCACGAACCCATTCCCGTCATGCCATCCGCAATGCCAGTGAGCAGCCGGTCCGGTTCCTGGCTCACATCATCGAAACAGAGCCGCGGGCTTTCGACCATCGCGCAGGTGATAACGTCATCCTCCGCTGTATAGCCCTTCGATACCGCCAGGCTTTCCCATGGCGAGCGTGCTACGTTTTCAGTGATGCACGCCGTGTAGCGCAGCGGTGTTGCAAAAATAGTCGCCGATGCGATGCCGGCAATACCGCCGCCGAGGTTCATCATCATCAAGCGAATTGCTCGCCCGATCGATGCATTGGCGCGAAAGCCGGGACCGAAACAACCGTTGCCGCCGTGTATGCCGATCTTTTGCGCATAAGGGCCATTGACGATCATCAGAGGCGCGACGCCATGCATGGTTCCCTGTACGCCGTTCATGTTGAATTCATCACGTAGCATGAGTTTGACTGCTCCGAGCACAACCGGCAGGTATTCGGGTTTGCAGCCGGCCATAAGTGCGTGGATGGCGGCAATGCGCACGGTGACCGGCTCGAGCATCGGCGGTATGCGGCCAATGACTTCTGCAGGGTCGCGCCCGGTGCTGGTCAACATACGCTGTACACGCTGTTCCGTCGGCGTAACGACGGGCAAGCCGTCCGACCATTGCTTGTCGAGGAAGAATTCGAATTCGTCTACGGGCGCCGTCGATCCCATTTCAGTACTCGGTGTCAAATCGTGTATGTCCCATGCACTGCGCGGCTGCCGCCGCCCCACCCATGACAAACCGCTGTCAGTGGACCCCAGCCACCAGCGACGATCAGATGCAAATCGCGCGCATCTTTGATGACCGGCACTAGAGCGTTGTCATCGTCGGGATCGACATTCATCCTGAGCGCTCGCTCGCGTCGCCAGTTGCCGCCGCGTTTCAAGTCACCGACGCGTCGCTGCGCGAGTTCACACAGCCGCCGGTGCGTGTCATCGCGCGTCAATCCGGCGCGTGCGCAGATGGTTGCCTGCTCCGGTCCCATCGCAACGACCATGTCCGAACGCACATGCATGTTCCACGAGCTCATCGCCGCCATCGAATCAGCGATGCCGGTAAGCAGGCGCTCGGTATCCTGACTGACGTCGTCGTAGCAGAGGCGTGGACTCTCTACCATCGCACACGTGATGACGTTGTCAGCAGGTGAATAGCCGCGCGATATCGCCAGTGTGTCCCACGGCGTGCGCTCTACGTTTTCCGCCAAACAAGCGGTATAACGCAGTGGCGTTGAGAAAACAGTGGCAGAACCGACACCCGGGATACCGCCGCCAAGGTTTAAAAGCATCAACCGTATTGCGCGGCCGATCGAAGCGTTGGCGCGGAAGCCCGGGCCAAAGCATCCGTTTCCCCCGTGCACGCCGATTTTTTGCGCATACGGTCCGTTGACTATCATGAGCGGCGCCACGCCGTGCATGGTTCCCTGCACGCCGTTGAGATTGAATTCCTCGCGCAACATAAGCGCGATGCCGCCGAGCACAACAGGCAGGTACTCGGGTTTGCAGCCCGCCATCAACGCATGAATCGCCACCGTGCGCACCGTCGCCGGCTCCATTGCCGGTGGGATGTTGCCGACGATTTCGGACGCATCACGGGTCGTTCCTGTGAGCATATGAGCGACCCGCGGCTCAGTAGGCGTAACGACAGGCAGACCGTCGGACCAGTTCTTTTCGAGAAAGAACTCGAACTCGTCGACGGCTTCCATCGGTTCACGAGTACTGCCCATTGCCTAGTCGGCTTTTATGTTGGCTGTCTTGATCACCTTCGTCCACTTTTCCTTTTCAGCCTTGATGAAGCTCGAGAACTCATCGGGCGTGTTGCTGAGCGGCTGCGTGCCAAGCGACGTATAGAGCTGGGCGATTTTCGGATTGGCAATTGCGCGAACTATTTCATTATGCAGCCGCTCGACTAACTCCTTCGGCGTCCCCGCGGGTGCAAGCAGGCCGTACCACTGCGTGACGTCGTAACCGGGAAGCAGCTCATTCATTGCGGGCAACGGCGGCATTGACCGCTTAGGGCCCGTGGTCGCCAGCGCGCGCAGTTTGCCACTCTGCGTGTGCGGCACCACGGATGGCCCGCTGCCGAACATCATCGTTGATTCACCCGACATCACGCCGATTGCTGCGGGCCCGTTGCCTTTGTACGGAATGTGCACGGTGTTCACATGCGCGAGCAGATTCATCAGCTCGCCGGCAAGATGCGGCGCGCCTAAATTTCCGCTCGACGCATAGGTGAGCTTATCGGGATTGTTTTTGGCGAGCGCGAGCAATTCCTTAAGCGACTTTACCGGCACAGAAGGATGCACTGCCAGCACGTAATCGGACAACGCCACCAGACTGATCGGCGCAAAATCCCGAATCGGATCGTACGGAAGCTTGGGCGTCGCTGCGGGCAGAATCGCTAGTGGCGCGACGTTGCCGAGCACGATCGTGTAACCGTCAGCCGCGGATTTTGCGGCGAGCTCAGTGCCAATCAATCCGCTCGCACCGCCGCGTGTGTCGACGATTACCTGCTGACCCAACTGGTCGGACAGTGCCTGCGCGATAATGCGCGCAGCCGCGTCAGTGCCACCGCCGGGCGGATAAGGCGAAATCAGCTTGATCGGCTTGGTCGGATAAGTCGCGGCCGTTTGTGCATGCACGTCGCTAGCGGATACAAGTGCCAATGCGATGCACGCGACGGGTCGTAATACGTTCATGACTTCTCCAGTGGATGTCGCCAGGTGTTTGCGCTCGTCCGTCAAATGTTTCGCAGAGTTTCGAGCGCAGTGCGGCAGATATACGCGCTCTCTATGTTAGCTCAGCGTTTGAGCGGGCACCAAGGCCCGTCACCCTTCAAGGTGATGCGCGGGATCCGCAGTCCATTTATTAAATGCAGGGCGGGCTTTGATCTCCGCATACCACCGCGCGATATGCGGCGGCACTTCACGCGCGAGTCCCAGCACGTGCCAGCGGTGCACGCGTAACCCGAGCGCGATGTCACCGTACGTGAACCGGTCGCTCGTGATGAACCGCGTGCGGGCCAGCTGGTCGTCAGCGATTTGCAAAGCGCGCTCGAATTTTTTGCATGCTTTTTGCAGCACGAGCGGGTCCCGTTGATCGGCGGCCAGGCGGATGACATGCATCGCCATGTCGTGCTGCGGCGGCAGAAGCTCGTTATTTTCCCAGTCGAGCCAGCGGCTCGCCGATGCAAACGTGCGAATGTCCGAGCCGTAGAGCAAATCCGGCGCGTACTGCATGGCGAGATAACGCACGATCGAGTTCGATTCCCATAGCACAAAGCCATCGTCTTCTATTGTGGGAACGCGCCCGTTTGGATTCTTCGCACGGTACTCAGGTGTGTCGACAACGCCGAACGGCTTATTGCCTTTGGATACATGACCGCCGCGCCCCATCTCGGCACTCGCGAGGATGAACTCGAAGTCGATACCGATTTCAGCGAGCGTCCACAGCACTTTTTGCGTGCGCCCGGAACTCGGCCGTCCCCACAGCTTCAT
>Ga0207691_10000044_pt1 | contig 100027 bp, 91 predicted proteins | sample KBSM13metaG_FD_184327 | JGI IMG/M metagenome (GOLD analysis project Ga0207691, IMG submission 184327) | Miscanthus rhizosphere microbial communities from Kellogg Biological Station, Michigan, USA - KBS M1-3 metaG (SPAdes) (version 2) | ecosystem: Host-associated > Plants > Roots > Rhizosphere...
GGAGAAGGCCCCCGCCTACGGCGCCAAGAGCTGGTCGCTGATCCGCTCGACCGACGACCCGCTCGCCTTCCGCCAGACGATGGTCTGGGAGAGCCGCGCCGACTTCGAACGCTACTGGTACTCGGAGGAGATCGAGCAGGCGCGCGCGGCGATCATCGACCTCTACGACCTCCCGCTGCTGCCCGTCTGGCACATCCTGCTGTCCGCGGAGTAGCGGCACCGGGGTCCGACTGCGGCCGCTAGCCTCCGGCCCCTCGGGAGGCGGCGAGACTGCGAGACCAGGCCTCAAGGGCTTCGACATGTACGTCCTGGAGCCCCATCCGCGGGTCGATCTCGACGAGGAGCGTCGGCCCGCGTCGCTCCCGCGCCCACTGGTAGCAGCGATCGTCGAGGCTGTCGTCGACCCAGGCGAGCGGGCGGTCGGCTGCGTACCTCTGCAACGGCCCGGTCTTCCAGTCGGCGGTTCCGAAGCGCGCGGCCCCACCAAAGGTGAGGAACGGGTAGTCCGGAAGCTCGAGCCGACGGCTGAGCTCGTTCGACTGCCGCTCCCAGCCGCTAGCCCAGACGATCTGGAAGCACTCGCCGAGCCTCCGCAGCCGCTCTCCGGCCTCCAACGAAAGGTAATGAAGAGCCCCGTCAATCAGGGCGAGTTCCGCCGCCGGCCATCGCGGCGGCTCCTCAAAGCCCATCAGCAGCAGGACACCGTCGATGTCGACGGCGAGGATGGGCCTGTCGTCCCGCGGGCGACTCGGCCCTCGTCTCAGGCGACTGAGTCCGAACGGGCTCATCCGCGCTCGAGCGGAGCCATGGTCAAACCCGCCGCGTCCAGCTGCTCCCAGTAGTGCTCGGCCGGCTCTCGCGGGCCGGACCACACGATCGCCTGGCCGCCTTGGTGGATCGTGTCGGCGATCCGGTAGCCCTGGTCGAGCGAGACGCCGGGGATCACCCGCGCCAGCGTCTGGGCGACGTGGTCGAAGGTGTTGTGGTTGTCGTTGCGGACGATCACCCGCCAATTGCCGCCGAGGCCGGAGCCGGGGCCGGCGGTCCGGGGGCGCTCGATCGTGCTCGTCGACATCGTCAGGATTATGCCCCCGCCAGGCGGGCGGCGGCGGCCGGTGACTAGAAGGGGCTTGGGACCCGGACGACGACGTCGTCGACGGAGGCGACGACGCCGTTGCCGTTCTTGATCGTGCCGACGACGACGGTCGAGTTGCGGCCGCTGAGGTCGCCGGCGGCATCGTCACTCGCTTCGCCGACGAGGGTCTTACCGACATAGGCGAAGAGGCGAGCCTGGCCTTTCTCGTCACCACTGGTGACGTTGACCGCGCGCAGCCGCAGCTTGTTCGCTTGGTTGATCCCCATCACCGCTTTCTCGTTCTTGGCGATCGCGAGGTACTTGGAGCCCTCGCCGCTGACCCTGATCAGCTGCGCCTTGCGCTGCCGCGGGAAGACCAGGAGCTGGTACTTGAAACCGCCGCCGGCCCGCAGCTCGAGGCCGAGGAAGGCCTTGCGCTGGAGGTTCTCCGGGGTGCCGCTGAGCAGGCGCTCGGCGGCGGCGATCTCGAGGTCGCGGCCGAGCACCGGCGTGCGGAAGGCGCAGGAGGCCGTCTTCTTGCCCAGCGTTACCCGCATCGCCCCGTTGGCGCCGGCGCGGGCGCAGTTGCGCCCGGAGAGCTTGACAAGCTGGCTGCGCTGGGCAAGCGACTCCATGCTGTTGCGGTAGATGCCGATCATCGCCGCACCGGCGACGGTGCAGGCAAGCGCGCCCACGGCGAGCGCGGCGAGGAAGGTGGCTCCAAATCTGCCCTTCATCGAGTCGCCAGCCTAAACACAGGCGAGGTCGAAAGATGCGGCGCGGGGCGACCTGAACGGTGGATTTCGGCCCGCCACCGTGGCGTTCGTCCTTTGTCGGGAATAGACCGATAAAGGACGAACGCCGAATCCAAATATCATTCGTCTCATGAGCGACCACCGACTTCCCCGGCCCGACCGGCCGTGGGTGATGCGCACCTACGCCGGCCACTCCGACGCCCGCCGCTCCAACGAGCTTTACCGCAAGAACCTGGCCAAGGGCCAGACGGGGCTCTCGGTGGCCTTCGACCTGCCGACCCAGACCGGCTATGACCCTGACCACGTCCTCGCCCGCGGCGAGGTCGGCAAGGTCGGCGTCTCGATCGCCCACAAGGGCGACATGCACCAGTTGCTCGACGGGATCCCGCTCGACGAGATGAACACCTCGATGACGATCAACGCGACCGCCGCCTGGCTGCTCGGTCTCTACGTCACCGTCGCCGAGGAGAACGGCGTCGACCGCTCCCAGCTCAAGGGCACGACCCAGAACGACATCATCAAGGAGTACCTCTCGCGCGGCACCTACGCCTTCCCGCCGGAGCCCTCGATGCGGCTGATCGCCGACATGGTCGCCTTCAGCGTCAACGAGGTGCCGAGCTGGAACCCAACCAACATCTGCAGCTACCACCTGCAGGAGGCGGGGGCGACGCCGGTACAGGAGATCGCCTACGCCCTCTCGACCGGGATCGCCGTCCTCGACGAGGTGAAAGCGCGCGGCCAGGTCGCCGACTCCGACTTCCCCAAGGTCTTCGGCCGCATCTCCTTCTTCGTCAACGCCGGGATCAGGCTGATCGAGGAGATCGCGAAGCTGCGGACGATGAGCGCGCTCTGGCAGCAGATCGGGCGCGAGCGCTACGGGGTCAGCGACGAGAAGATGCTGCGCTTCCGCTATGGCGTCCAGGTCAACTCGCTCGGCCTCACCGAGGCGCAGCCGGAGAACAACATCCAGCGGATCGTGCTGGAGGCGCTGGCGGTGACGCTCTCCCGCGACGCCCGGGCGCGGGCGATCCAGCTGCCGGCCTGGAACGAGGCGATGGGCCTTCCCCGCCCCTGGGACCAGCAGTGGAGCCTGCGGATCCAGCAGGTGCTGGCGAACGAGACCGATCTGCTCGAGTACCCCGACGTCTTCGAGGGCTCCATCGTCATGAACGGGCTGGTCGAGGAGCTGACCGCGGGGGCGCGGGCGGAGATGGCGGTGGTCGCGGAGCACGGCGGCGCCGTCAACGCCGTCCCCTACATGAAGGCCCGCCTGGTCGAGAGCCACCGCGAGCGGGTGGCGCGGATCGAGGCCGGCGAGCAGAAGGTGATCGGCCAGAACAGCTACACGGAGACCGAGGACTCGCCGCTGACCGCGGGGGCCGACGGCGGCATCCTGACGCCGGACCCCGAGGTCGAGCGCGAACGGGTCGAGGCGCTGGAGCAATGGAAGGTCGAGCGCGACGAGGACGCGGTCAAGGCCGCCCTCGAGGACCTCGCCAAGGCCGCCGCGGACGACAGCGTCAACATCATGCCGGCGACGATCGCCGCCGCCAAGGCGGGCGCGACCACCGGCGAGTGGGCGCAGGCGATGCGCGACGTCTTCGGCCCCTACCGGGCGCCGACCGGCGTCGACGGGGCCGCGGCGCCGGGTGAGCGCGAGCAGATGGAGGAGATCCGGCGCCGGGTCGACGAGACCTCCGAGAAGATCGGCCACCGGATCAAGATCCTGGTCGGCAAGCCCGGCCTCGACGGCCATTCCAACGGCGCCGAGCAGGTGGCGCTGCGGGCTCGCGACGTCGGCATGGAGGTGATCTACCAGGGCATCCGCCTGACGCCCGAGGAGATCGCCGAGTCCGCGGTGCAGGAGGACGTCGACGTCGTCGGCCTCTCGATCCTCTCCGGCAGCCATCTGGAGCTGATCCCCGAGGTGGTGCGGCTGCTGCGGGAGGAAGGCCTGGAGGTGCCGGTGGTCGTCGGCGGGATCATTCCGGTGGCCGACGCGGAGCGACTGCGGGAGGCGGGCGTCGCCGGCGTCTACACGCCGAAGGACTTCGATGTCAACAAGATCATGGGCGAAATCGTCGAGCTCGTCAGCCAGCCCGCCGGCGCCGGCGCCGCTGCGTAAGAGCGCGCCGGCCCACCGGCCGGTGCCGGGCCGTCTGACGCCGAGCCGCCGCGCTCGCAACAATGGGCCGATGAGCGACGAGCTCAACGGGGACCGGACGGCCTGGCTGCGGTGCTACCGCTGCTGGTCGCAGAACCTCGAGATCCAGATCCACTACGACGCGATCCGCCGTGTCGACCCCGAGTCCGGCGCGCTGGCCGACGGCGTCGACGAGGTGCAGGAATCGGTCGTCCAGTGTCTCGACTGCATGCACGATCAGCCCCACCTCACCTTCGAAGGCGACCACGTGGTGCCGATCGCCGATCGCTGGGAGCGGATGGTCGCAGGCACGCCCTGGGTCGCCTCCTGCACGGTGACGGTCGATCAGGACCGGGTCGAGAGCTGCTCGGGGCCCGAGGCGATCGAGTTCCTCACCTACGGCGCCTTCGGTGACGCCGGCGTGCGCGAGTTCTTCACCCACGTCCGCTTCCACAAGCACGACGACGAGCAGATCGTCATCCACCTCCTGGTCGAGCTCTACGCCCGCTCCGCCCAGGAGGCCACCGACGTGCTGGAGGATGCGGCGCAGGGACAGCTGGAGATCACCTCGCTGGCCGAGGAGTCTCGACCCCCCGCGCACGCTTCCGGCGAGGCGCACTAGCGACCAATCCAGGGTATTCGCTGGACATTCGTCCAGCCTCTTCCCTTTCCGCTGGTCCGCTGCAACCTTTTTTGCCGATCAGGACCAGAACGATGGCGTGGTCGAGGTGTTAGAGGGTATGGGAAAATGCGAGAAAGAAAGAGGCTCCTCCAGCCAGGCGGATCCCCCCGATCCAATTACTTTGCCGGGCCTCAGTAAAAAATCGGTTGTTTACGCGAAAGTATTGATGTGGAGTCCTCGACTATAGGTCAAACCCAGCACGCCGATCTCGCCGAGCGCGATGAGATGGCCCGGCGGGAAGACATCCCGCCCGAGCGATCACGACCGCGCCACCGTGGAGTCGTCCTGGGGAAGATGCTGTTCGTCGGCGATCTCGCCGCGGCGGCGCTTGCCGCCGCCTTCGCCGTCCTGATCCATGCGGAGGACCTCGATGCCGCCGCAATCTTCATCGGGCTCGTCGCGCTGTTGTGGCCGCTCACCGCCTTCAGCATCGGGCTCTACCGCAGCGAACAGCTGGCCAGCTGGGCCTCGACCGTCTCCGACCTCCCCCGCGGCTTCGTCGCGATGATGCTGATGACCTGGCCCACCTTCGGCGCCGCCGACCTCGCCGGCTTCGGCACCCCGGTCAGCATCACCTTCAGCACGATCCTCGCCCTCTTCGTCTTCGGCGGCCTTGCCCGGGCATTAGCGCGCGCCAGCGTCCACCGCCTTCCCGACCTGCGTCAGCGGACCCTGATCCTGGGATCCGGCCTGGTCGCCGGCCAGGTGGTCGAAAAGATCCGCAACAACCCGCAGTTCGGGCTGATCCCAGTCGGGATCGTCGATGACGAGGTGCACAACATCGGCACGCCCGATCTGCCCTGGCTAGGCCGCTTCTCCGACCTCTCCAAGATCATCGAGATGCAGAACATCGACCGTGTGATCATCGCCTTCTCCCGGGTCAGCCACGAGGAGCTGCTGGAGGCGATCCGGGCTTCTCGCGACGCCGTGGTCGCCGTCGACGTCGTCCCGCGCCTGTTCGAGTTCCTCGACGGCGTCCGCTCGCTCGACCAGATCGGCGGCCTGCCGCTGCTCTCGATCGCGGTGCCGGCTCTGGCCTCCACCGCCCTCGCCGCCAAGCGGGCGCTGGACGTCGTCGGCTCCATCGCTCTGATCGTCTTCTTCCTGCCGCTGATGATCGCCACCGCGATCGCGATCAAGTTCGAGTCTGCGGGGCCGATCTTCTTCCGTCAGGCCCGAGCCGGCCGCGGCAACAAGGGCTTCAACCTGCTCAAGTTCCGCTCCATGTACGTCGACGCCGAGCAAAGGAAGAAGGAGCTCGACGAGATGAACGAGGCCAGAGACGGCGTCATGTTCAAGATCCGCGAGGATCCGAGGATAACCCGGGTCGGCCGCTTCCTCCGTCGCTTCTCGATCGACGAGCTGCCGCAGCTCTTCAACGTGCTCAAGGGCGACATGAGCCTGGTCGGACCGCGGCCGCTGATCTTCCGGGAGAGCGAGGCGCTCGAAGAATGGCACCTGCGTCGCCTCGAGCTGCGTCCCGGCATCACCGGCCCCTGGCAGGTGTACGGCCGCTCGCAGAGCCCATTCCAGGAGATGGTCCGGTTCGACTACCAGTACGTCGCCGGCTGGTCCCTGGCACGGGACGTCGAGATCCTGATCGCCACGGTACCGGCGGTGATCTCGGGGCGCGGCGCCTATTAGCAGCGGCCTGGCACTCGTCCACGACTACCTCCTGGTGATGCGGGGGGCGGAGCGCACGTTTGCCGAGATGAGCGCCTGTTGGCCGGACGCTCCGATCTACACGCTGCTGCACGACAGCGACGGCGCCACCTCCTTCGCGGGGCGCGAGATCCACACCTCCTACCTGCAGCGCCTCGGCGTCGACCAGAAGCGGTTTCGCTACCTGCTGCCCCTGTTTCCGCGAGCCGTCGAGCACCTGCCGATGGCGGATTACGACGTGATCGTCTCCAGCAGCAGCGCCTTCGCCCATGGGGTTCGACCCCATCCGGGAGCCCTCCACGTCTGCTACTGCCACAGCCCCTTCCGCTATGCCTGGTTCGAGCGTGACCGGGCAATGTCGGAGACTCCTCGTCTGGCTCGTCCCTTGATGCGAAGGACCCTCGAGAACATACGCAGATGGGATGTCGCCGCCTCGGGAAGGGTGACCCACTTCGTCGCCAACTCCAAGATCACCCGTGAGCGCATCGGGCAGTTTTACGGTGTCGATGCGGAGGTCGTCTATCCGCCCGTCGCGGTTGAACGGCTCTCGATCGGCGAACCGCAGGACTACCTCCTCTTCGTCGGCCAGCTGGTCCGCCACAAGCGGGTAGACGTCGCGATCGAAGCCGCTGGCCTCGCCGGCCGCGAGATCAAGATCGTCGGCGATGGACCCGAGAGGCCCGCCTTGGAAGCGCGTTTTGGCGACGGCCGCGGGGTCCAGTTCCTCGGCAGCGTCACGGACGAGCGCCTCGCCGAGCTGTATGGAAATTGCCTGGCGCTGGTGGTCCCGAACGTCGAGGAGTTCGGGATTGCGGCGGTCGAGGCCCAGGCCGCCGGGCGTCCCGTGGTCGGAGTTCGCGACGGGGGCGTCCGAGAGACGGTCATCGATGGCGAAACCGGTGTGCTCGTCGACGGCGGCACCACGGCGAGCCTTGCCGAAGCACTTCACGACGTCGACTTCGGCCGCTTCGACCCGGAGACGATCAGGTCCCACTCGCAGCGTTTCAGCCCCGCCTCGTTCCGAAACCGGATCCGATCGATCGTCGACCGCCGCCGCGAGACCTACTTGTAGTCCTAACCAGGAGGGATTGGCGAAACCCGCGTGTGCGACTGGCGAGCGCCGGACCAAGCGGGGCAAGGACGCAGGGAGGCCGAATAGCAGCGCTATTTGGCCGACTGAGGACGCCGCACCGCGCAGCGTCCGCCGCCGCCAGGCGTGCGCGGGGGTTTCGCCAAGCCCTCCTAGAAGCTAGCGGGCGTCCGACCGCGAAGATGCCCGGGACGCGCCGGCCCTGGTGCCGCGGTTGCTCGGGTCCTCGCTCCAGATTCGCTTCTCTGACCGTGCCTGGGCACCTGAGGACGGCTCGCTCCGGGCTTCCTGAGTGTCAGGCCCGGGGCCATATCCATATCCGTACTTACTGCGCCGCGGCAACTTGACGGCGTTGGCGATGACGCCCAACGTGGGAACGTCGAGGCGGTCGAGCTGGTTTCGCATATCGATCGCGGTTTCGCGGGTGGTCTCGCCGATCCGCGCGACCACGATCACCCCATCCGCCATGCGGAGCAACGGAATGGCGTCTGAGACGACGCCGATCGGCGCGGTATCGATGACGACGAGCTCGTAGAGCTTTCTCAGCTCGGCGAGGATGTCGCTCATGGTTTGGGTCTCGATCAACTCGGCCGGATTGGGCGGGTGGGATCCGGCGACGATCACGTCCAGCCGCCCAGCACCGCTGCTGGCGCCATTCGACCCTGCGAGCGGCTTGGACTGGATCGCGCCATCCAGCCCCACTTGATGGGTGAGCAGCTCCGCCAGCCCGGGCGCCGACTGCAGTCCGTGCTGGCTCGCGAGGGTGGGGTTTCGCAGATCGGCCTCGACGATGACCGTCTTCGAGGAGCTCGCTGCGACACGCCCAAGGTTCCACGCCACCGTGCTCTTGCCGACCCCGGCGGCGTGCGAGGAGACAGCCACGGTCTGCACTTCTCGATCGGTATTGAAGTACCTCAGCTGCGCCCGCAGCATGCGGAACGCCTCGTTCTCCATGAACGGCAGCTCCAACGCCGCGGTGCGTTGATTCGAGACCATGATCGCCTTGCTCTCCGGGACCGTCGCCAGGATCGGTAGGCCGAAGGCATCGCGGGCTTCCTCCGCATCGCGGAGCCTTCGATCCAGCCGCTCGAAGAAGAAGGCGAGGCCGCTTCCCAGCAGCAAGCCGATGATCGCGGCAAGGACGCCGTTCCGGATCGGCTTCGGGGACGAGGGGGAGGTCGGAAGTTCCGCCGGTTGCACCAGCTCGGCGTTCCCGGTCTGAAGCGAGGCGAGGATGCCGAGCTTCTCGGCGCCGCTGCTGAGGGCCTCTCCGCGCGGACCCGCCTGTTGTTCGGGCGAGAGCCGGCTGTACTCCTCTTCGGCAAGCTGTTTGGCTTCCAGCAGCTTGGTTTTGTCGGCCTGCGCTCTAAAAGCGATGAACTGGTGCGCGAAGATGTTGGCGACGGCTTTGGCCTGAGCCGGCTCCGAGCTCGTCGCCGTGACCGAGACGATGTCCGCTTCCCCCGAGGCCGAGACGCTCACCATGTCGGAGATTTCTTCGGCGGTCAGCCCGTCGAGGTGTTCCGAGGTCCGTTTGGCGACGATCTCGAGGCCCACCAGCTTCTCGTTGGTCGCGGCTTCGCGGGTCGGGTCGGTGGCCGGCGTGGTAACCGAGTTCCCGAACAGGCTTTCGGCGAAGCCGGGGTTCCGGAACAGCAGCGACGCCGACGCGGAATATTGCTTCTCCTGAACCAGCGAGACGCCCACGGCGGCGACGGTGGCGATCGCGACACACAGCAAGATCAGGCCGGCGCGGCGGCGCAGTACCGAAATCGCGCCCCCCAGGTCCGACTGCTGCGCCTCGGTCTCTTCGAGCCCTCGTCGATTCATGCCTGCATGGGTCCCGCGGCTACGCCGCGCCAAGCCGTTCCTCGGCAGAGACCCACGAGACCATGTGGCCCATTGAAGCACAGCCGCAAGACGGGACTGAGGGGACGGTCGAAGGTTGCACCGCCCCCTATATCGGCAGCACCAGGGTTCCCATTAGCTCGGCTGCTGGAGAGTGGGTGGGCAACCACGGCCCGAACGGCGACGCTCAAACGGAGACGGGCGCGCTCAGGGATGCCGGGGCCCTCTCCGCCATCGCGGCGCGAGCCTCCGGACGAGGTTCGCGCACCACGGCCGCGCCGCCAGCCAATCCGACGAGAGCGGCGATCAGGAAGCCGTTGCGCGGTAGGTACAGAGCGTCGTCGAACATGTTCGCCACCAACACGGCGACCAGCACCGGGAACACGAGGTCCCGCGAGCGCTGCCACATGATGACCAGCAAGCTGACGACGAATGCGATGAACGCGGCACCGCCGAAGTAGCCCAGCTCGACGAGCGCGTCGAGGACGACGTTGTGCGCGTAGTAGACGGCCTGGCCGGTCGACAACGTCTGGTACTGGCCGGACCCGAGCCCCAAGAGGCTGCCTCCTTCCACGTGGCCGATCGCCGCCGACCAGATCGCGAGCCGGGACCCCGACGATTCCGACTGGATGTCGGTCGACAGGAGCAGGTACTGGCCAAGGGTTTCGTTCGTGCCCGGCAGAGGCACCAGGAAGGCGACGAGCGCGACGACGGCGATGCCCGCCAGGAGGCGGGCCGGGCGGGCGCGGAGGAACACGATCGCCATCGCGACCAGAGCGCCCACCCATGCTTGCCTGGAGAGGGTCGCGGCGAGGCCGCAGCCGATGATCAACACCGCGTACCGCAGCCAGCGGCGGTCGAGGTCTCCGAAGTCGAAGTGCAGCGCGAGGACAGCGGTGACGAAGGCGGCCATCATGTACTGGCCGGCGCCCGGAGCGGTCATGAAGGGAAAGATGGCGCGCAGCAGGTCGAAGCTCGGAACAACCCAATTCTGTCCGACCGAGGTCCCGGCGCCGCTGCCGCCGAACAGCGGATACCAGGAGAGCAATTGCTCGTGCACGCTCGTCGTACCGAGGGGGAACTGGAGAGCGAACTGGGCGACCAAGGCGAATCCCGCGCCGGTGGCGCCGAGGAGCAGCGGCGCAAGTACGTCGCGGTCACGGATCAGACCCGTCGCGCGAGCGGAGGCGACGCTTGCCGCAAAGACGCCGAAGCTGACCAGATAGAGCACGCGAGACAGTGCACGGAGCGGATCCGAGGACAGCAATGCGCTTGCGACCGCCGCGATCGCGAGAACGGAGAAGGTGATCGCGGGGAGCTTTACGGCCTCCCGGAACCGCCCCTCGGTTCCCGCCAGCAGCACCAGCGAAACGGCCAGAGCCGCTGGAAGCCCGAGGAAAAGCGAGAGGTGTCCGATGGTGACGGGATATAGGAAAAACGGCAGGAAGATGAGGAATCCCCACAGCGCCCACCTCGGCCGCGCGAGCAGGCAGAGGGCCGCGGCCGCGGCCAACAAGGCGATCGCCGCCAGGGCGAAGCCGGCGCCGACGAGCACCCCGAGCAACCCAGCCGCCGCCGCTGCTGCGCCAACCTCGTAGGAAGATCGAGTCAGCCGTCCGGTCAGCGCCGATCCCCTGATCGGATTCGGGGACTCACAAAGGTCGCCTGTACTCGGTCAACGCGAGCATGGTAGTGCACGCTACAGCGTCATTTTCGGATCAGACGGCGGCGTCAAGCTCCCGATAGAGGGCGAGCACGTGGGTCACGTGAGCGTCGACGCTGAAGTCGGCTGCGCGGATCCGGCCGTTTCGACCCAGGCGCTGCCGCAGGCCGAGGTCCCCCAGGAGCTCCTCGAGCCTGCGGCTCCACGCCTCGGGCGCCTTCGAGGGGAGGAGGATGCCGTCGACCCCCGCGCGAACGATCTCGGCCGGCCCCCCGACCTCGCTCGCGACGACCGGCACGCCCATCGCCATCGCCTCGACCGCTACCCGCCCGAAGGGCTCGCGCCAGAACGGCATCAGGAGGACGTCGGTCGCCGCCAGCAGGTCAGGCACGTCCTTGCGCTCCCCGAGGAACCGGACGCGGTCGGCGACCCCCAGGTCCGATGCCAGGGCGGGAAGCCGCTCGGCGTAGGCAAGGTTGTCGACACGATTGCCGGCGCCCGCGAACTTGACCGAGCCGATCAGCAGCAGCACGGCGTCCCAGCCCGACGCGATCAGCTTGGCCAGGACCATGATCGCCTCGTCCTGTCCCTTGATCGGCGAGATGTGCGCCAGGACGGTCAGCACGACGGCGTCTTCGGAGATGCCGAGCTCGGCCCGGAGCGGCCGGCCATCGGTCTTCTCCGGATCGAAGCGCGCGAGGTCGATCGGATTGTGGATGACGCGCACCGGCCGTCGGGCGAAGCCCTCCGAGAAGCGGTCTGCGACGTAGGCGGAATTCGCCACGACGGCGTCGGCGCGGCGGCCGATCAGCCGGAGCACCATGTCGGGCAACCGCCCGGCCGGGGCAAGGTCCCTGATGTGAGCGACCAACGGCGGCCCCGAGCGGGCGCATGCGGGCAGGGCCAGCAACGCGGCGCGCGTCGTGTTGGCATGGACGACGTCCGGCGCGACGCACCTGACGATCCGGCGGAGCTGCAGGGAGCACCGCGCCATCTCCAGCAGGCCCCGGCCGGTGTGCAGCGGATGCAGCCTGAAGCTCACCTCGGTTCCCCGAATCGGGATCGACTCGATCCCGAGGGCCTGAAGCTCAGCGCTCAGCTCCCCTTCCGGGCAGGCGACGACGGGCTCGACCTTTCCCTCCAAGCCGGCGATCAGGGTGAGCAGAGACCTCTCGGCCCCGCTCACGGCGGCCGTCTGGTTAACGAATAGGACGCGCGGGTCAGCCATCGCCCACGGCTGCCGTCTCGCGCAGGAGCGCTTCGACCCGAGCGGCGATCCGCGGCCAGGCGTGCTCTTCGGCGTGAAGCCTGCCGCGGGAGCCCAGGCGATCCGCGAGGCGCCTGTCGGAGAGCAGCTCGACCGCCGCCGCCGCGACGGCTTCGGGGTCTTCCGGATCGACGAGGAGGCCGGTCTCGCCGTCGAGCACCGCGTCAAGCGCCCCGGCGACGCGACCGCCGATCACCGGCAGGCCGTGGGCTCCCGCCTCAAGGTAGACGATGCCGAACCCCTCTCCTCCGGTGCCCTCGGGCGGAAGGCGGCTCGGCATGCAGAAGACCCGCGCTTGGTCCAGCCAGCGATCTCGCTCGGCGTCGTCCACCCGGCCGAGGAAGCTCACAGCTCCGTCTACCCCGGCGGCGCGGGCGCCGGCTTCGATCTCGCCCCGCAGAGGGCCGTCGCCGATGAAAACCCAACGGGCGTCGGGAATCGACTCCCTGATCGTCGGCAGGGCGCGGACCATGACGTCGTGGCCCTTGCGGGGCGAGACGAAGGTGGCGACGGTGAGCAGGATCGGGTCCTCGCCGCGCGCGACCGACGACTCCCGCGGCAGCTCGACTCCGGGGGGGATGACGTGGACGCGCCGGGGGTCGGCGCCCAGATCGACCACGAGGTCGCGCGTATAGCCGCTGACGGCGATCGTCGCTGCCGCCGCCCGCACCGCCCACCGCGTCAACCGCGGCCGGACTCGGACCTCGTCGGCGTGGACGTACTGGACGACGGGGGCGCCGAGCTGCCGCTGCAGCGGCAGCGCAGCGATCCCGGCGACGACGTGACCGCTCAGGATCACGTCCGGCCGGAAGCGCCGGGCCTCGTAGAGCATCCGCCCGTTCAGGATCGGGACCGAAAGCGGACGGCGCATGCCGACATCGGCAACCCGACGCGTGTCGAAGCCCTCCGCGCGATCGAGCTCGTCCCCTCCGTCCTCGCCGAGGGCGACGACGCGGATGTCCAGCGCGGGGGCGCTGCGAACCAGATGACCCATCAGCACGGCGATGCCGCCGGTGCTGGGAGGGAAGTCTGGGGTGACGAGGAGGACGCGTAGCACCGGCGGGACACATTAGCCCGCAAGGGAGACTCGAATACCTCTAGCCTTGGCGCGGCTTTGTCGACCACGCCACCTTCCCATCGCTCGTGAGCGGCGGCGCCGCTGCGTACCCGTCGATCGCGGTGGTGATCCCGACGCGTTCGCGCCCGCGGCTGTTGCGTCGCTGCCTCGACTCCCTTGCCGCCTCGCAGCAGCGGCTCGGGTTCTCCGCCCACGTTTGCGACTCGAGCCCGCAGGAGGCCGATCGGGAGGCGGTGCGGAAGGTCTGCTCCGACTATCCGTGGGCCCGCCTCTGCCCCCACCAAGGCACCAACGTCGCCGCCGCCCGCAACACCGGCGCGCGGGCTGCCCGGGCGGAGCTGCTGGTCGACGTCGACGACGACCTCATCCTCGAACCCGAAGCGGTCGACCGGCTCCTACAGCGGTATGTGGAAGGCAGCGGCCGCCGCGTGGTGGCCGGCAGCGTCTCGATCAACGGCACCTGGAGCACCCCTGTCAAGAAGCGGCGGATCGGTTACGGTCGTCCGGTGCTGGAGGACGAGGAGCCGGATTTCGTGATCGGCGCGCTCTTCCTCTACCCGCGCAGCTTCGCCCTGGCCTGGCCGTGGAACGAGCGGATCGACACCGCGGACGACATCTTCATGGGAGCGTTGTGGCGCAGCCACGGGGTGCGGATCCTCTTCGCCCCTGACGCCCGTGCGGCCCACCCGGACGTGCCGCTCTCCTTCGATCCCGACCGCCTGTCCGAGACCGTCGAGCACCAAAGCTGGCACGTCTACAGCCTCCTCTTCGACGCCTTGATCGCCAATCCGAGCCTCGGTCGAGCCCTCTCCTACGAGGTGCTGGGGTTCCTGGCCAGCGCCAAGGTCTACCTGCGCCGCCCCGCCCTGGCGATCCCGTTCCTGCGCAGCTGGCTGCGGGGGCACCGGCGCCTGCTGGCCGACCGACGCTACCTGCTGGGGCTCGTCAGGGAGGAGCTTCCTGACGATGGGCTCTGACCGCGGCCTGCTGATCGTCAACGCCGACGACTGGGGATACGACGAGCCGACGACCCAGGCGATCGCCGACTGCCATCTGGCGGGCGGGCTGACCAGCACGACGGCGATGATGTTCATGGCGGGCACCGCGCAGGCGGCCTCACTTGCGGCAGACCTGCCTCAGATGGGGATCGGGCTTCACCTCAACCTGTTCGAGGAATATTCAGACGAATCGGTCCCCGATTCGGTCCGCGACCGCCAGCGGCGTCTGCTCGACCGTTTCCGCCGCAGCCGCCTGCGGCGCTGGGTCTACGACCCGCGCATCCGCCGCCAGGTGGACCAGGTCGTCGCCGACCAGTGGGAACGCTTCGTCGAGCTCTACGGCCGTCGACCGACGCACGTCGACGGGCACCACCACAGCCATATGGCCATCAACGTCCTCCTCGGCGGCTCGCTGCCGCGCGGAATCGCGATCCGCAACGCCCTCAGCGACGGCCACCGGCGCAGCCCGGTCACCGATCTCCTGCGGGCGGGGCGCCGGCGCCTCGTCCTCTCCCGCTTCCGCTCCACCGACTACTTCTTCTCGATCGAGACCGTCTGGCCCGGCCTGGAGGGACCACCGCCGGAGGAGACGCTCGGGCTCTCGCGGCGCAATTCGGTCGAGGTGATGGTCCACCCCGCCTATCCCCGTGAGTATGAGCCGCTGCAGTCGCGCGACTGGGTCGAGGCGCTGCGCCGGCTGCCGACTGGCACGTTCGCAAACATCTGAGCGATGACTACGAGTCCGCAGGTTGCAGCGGTGATCCCCACTCATGGTCGAAGGCAGCGATTGCCCGAGCTGCTCGACGCCGTCCTCGCCGAGCCGTTCAGCGAGGTGCTGGTCGTCGTCAACGGAGGCGACGACGGCTCCCTTGGGCTGTTGGAGGAACGCGCGGCCGCCGACGACCGGCTGCGTCCACTCGCGATCGAGGCGGCAGGGAAACCCGCAGCGGTGCTGCGGGGAATCGAAGAGGCGAGCGCTGAGGTGGTGCTGATCCTCGACGACGACGTTCTTCCCAAAGCAGGTCTGGCGGCAGGGCACGCGCGGCACCACGCTGCCGGGAGCGGGCTGGTTATCGTCGGCTACATGCCCGTCGCCCACCCGCCGCGCCACCGCCACGGCGAATTCGGCACCGAGCTCTACAGCCGTGCCTACGAGCGTGTCTGCGACGAATACGCAGCCGACCCGAGCTCGATCCTGGACGGGCTCTGGGGTGGGAACGTCTCGCTGCGCCGCGCGGACGCGCTGCGGATCTACTCCGACGAAGACAGTGCGGCTCCCCGCGAGCATCTGCGCCATGAGGACAGGGACTTCGGCCTGCGGTGCGCCCGGCTCGGGCTCACCGCGCTCTTCGACCGCGAACTGCTCGCCGAGCACCGGCACCAGGTCACGCCCCGGAAGTTCCTCGCGACGATGCGGCGCTCCGGCGAGGCACGCTGGACCCTGCACCACGACCACAGCGATGTCCTCGGTCCCCTGCCGGAGAACTTCTTCGTCCGCGGCGTGCCGCTCCCCGGCCGGGCGCTCGTCCGCATCAGCGGCCACCGGCATGGATACCGACCGGTGAGGGCGTTGCTCGCCGCGGTGACCGGCCTCGCCGGCGCGCTCCACCTCTTCCGGCTCGAGACCCATGGGGGCTGGCTGCTGGGCATGGTCGAGCAGCAGAAGGGGGCTCGCGAAGCAGCGCGAGAAGCGGGAGGGGCGGCGAGTTGAGCAGGCGCACCTCGCTGATCGGTATGGGCGTCTGCCTCGTCCTGCTCCTCCTCACCGCCGTCGTCGCGACCGGCATCGGCCCCGAACTTCCCGGTCCCCACCTCCGGGAAGCGCTCGGGATCGGCAAGCCGCCGCTGCCCGACCTCTGCGAGTACGACCCGAGCCAGGTGTACGACCCGCCGGGGAATCCGACCGCCGGCCACTGGCGCTTCGAGCACGACGCTCCGGACGCCTCTCCCGAGGCCGGCGCGGCAACCGTCGGCGGCTACGTCTACCTGGTCGGCGGCCAGGAGCGGGAGGGGACCGAGGCTTCGGTCTTCCGGTTCGACCCCCGCACCGGCGAGTACCGGCGCGAACCGGACGCCCCGGTGGCGATCGACCACCCGGTCGTCGTCGCCCACGACGGCGAAGTGATCCTCGCAAGCGGCTACATCGACGGATCGGAGCCGACGAACAGGATCTGGGCCTATTCGCCACGGAGCCGGAAGTGGCGCGAACTGCCGTCGATGCGGATCGCCCGCGGCGCCGCCGCCGGGGCAGTCGTCGGCGACCGCCTCTATATCGCCGGTGGCACGACCGCATTCGGCAACGAAAACGAGCCCATCAACTCGCTCGAGATCTACGACTTCGACGATCGCCGCTGGCTGCCCGGGCCGGCGATGCCGACCGCCCGTCACCACTTCGGTGCCGCCGCGATCGACGGGCGCCTCTTCTTCGCCGGGGGGCGCCAGCCCAGCCACATGGCACTGGCGACGCTGGAGGAATTCAACCCCGAGCATGAGCGCTGGCGGCGCCTGCCCAGCATTCCGATCGGGGTCGGATCGCCGGCCGTCACCGCCGCCGATGGATTGGTGATCGTCACTGGCGGCGGCGAAGACCAGATCCACCCCGACGAACCGGGCGGCTGGGATACCCGGGCCACCTTTGGCTATCGGCCTCGCGACGAAGCCTGGATCCGCCTTCCGGACATGCGTCGGGCTCGGCACGGCCACTCGGCTGCGATGGTCGACGGCGAGGTCTACGTGTTTCGGGGGATCCCCTGCCCGGGCTACGGCGAGATGGCGTCGGTCGAGTCCCTGCAGCTGAGGCCGGAACAATGAGCTCGAAACGGGTGGCGAAGGTTCTCGGGCTCTCGGAGGACGAGGCCGGCCTGCTCCTGAAGCGAGCTCGCACCAAGCTCGGAGGCCGCGGCCTTGCCGGAAGGGAGTTGGCATTCCTGCTCGCAACCGCTCCCGGCCTCCGCCTCCTACCGCGACGGCTGCGGGAGTCGGCGATCCGGCCGCTCGTCTACGCCCTGGTGCCGGGACCGACCGAGAACCTCCTTTACGCCCGCGTCTCACACACGCCGGGCGCGGCAGAGCAAAGCCGGGGAAGCGCATGAGCGACGCGGTCGAGACGGTGGTGATCGGTTCGGGTATTAGCGGCCTCCTCGTCGCCCGCGAGCTGATCGCCGCCAGTCAGGAAGTTACGGTGATCGAGCGGGGCAGGATGCGGCTCGACGCCGACACGATCCCGCACGGACAGCGAGAGGAAAGGACGCCCGCCACCGAGCACAACACGGAGACGGCGCCTGGCAGCGAGCGTCCCTGGAAATACGGATACGCGTTCGGCGGGTCTGCGCTGCTCTGGGCGGGGGTCGCACCGCGGCTGCTGCCCTCCGACTTCGAACTGCAGTCCCGCTACGGCCTCTGGCGCGACTGGCCGATCGGCTACGACGATCTGCTCCCCTTCTACCATGCGGCCGAGCGGGCGCTGAACGTCTCCGGCGGGCCCCACCCGCTCTTCCCCGGCTCCGACGACTACCCCATCCCGCCGCCGCCGCCATCGAGCGTCGACCGTCTCCTCGGACCGCTGCTCGAGCCCTTCGGCCCGCTGCCGATAACGCGCCGGCTGGAACCGGAGTACCCGCCGTCGATCGAGGCCGAAGGGCCGGATGTCGAGACGGCGGGGAACGCCCTGGCCATCGGCCGGGAACTTGCCGCTGCCGACGGCTTCTCGGTGCGCGAGGGGACGGCGGCGGCGCGACTGCGGACCGACGGCGACCGCGTCACCGAGGTCGAGTGCATCGCAGCCGACGGCACCCACAGCAGCATCCTTGCCCGACGGGTGGTGGCCGCCGCCCACGGGATCGAGAACGCCGCGCTGCTGCTGCGCTCGGACCTGCGCGACGGGCCCGTGGGGCGCTGGCTTGGCGACCACACCCACGTCGTCCTCGACGTCGAGCTCGACGACCCGATGGGGCCGTGGAGCGCAAGCACCCGCGACACCGGCCTCTCCGGCACCTGGGCCGAAGGCGACTGGCGGGTCGAGCGCGGCTCCGCCGTCGTCATCCCATACAACCCCGGTCTGCTCCTCCGCGACCGCCTCGTCGGGGCGCTTGCCGACGGCGCCCGCGGGGACGCCCTGCGAGACGAGATGGCCGATCTCTTCACCCGCACCGCGGTCGTCTACGTCAGCGTCGAGGACGAGCCGCGGGAGGATCGCTTCGTCGAGCTCTCGAGCCGCAAGGACCGTCTCGGGCTGCCGCTGACCCGGGTCTCCTATCCGCCCGACGGGGAGTACGCGATCCGCGGCGTGCAGGAGGTTCGCCGGGGACTGGAGGAGCGACTGGCGCCGCTCGGGGCGAAGATCGTCGGCAACCGGATCGGCGGCCACGGCGGCCACCTGCTGGGCACCTGCTTCATGGGGCCCGACGGCGTCGTCGACGAGAACCTCCGCCACCACCGCCTCGAGAACCTCTACCTGACCGGCGGCTCCGCCTTCCCGACCTACAGCGCCCTGCACCCGACGACGACGATCGCCGCCCTGGCGGTCCGCCTCGGTAGGCACCTGGTGCGCGATGGAGCTTGAAACGCCGGCGGAGGCTCCTTCCAAGCCGTCCCTCGCCGGCAGGGTCCGCGCCCTTCTCTTCCACCCAGCCGTTCGCACCAGGGTGCTGGCCCCGATGGGGTTCGACGCCTCGATCCTGGTCGCCAATCTCTTCAGCGGGATCGCGATCGCCAGGGCGCTGGGTCCGGCGGGCCGGGGCGAGATCGCCGCGATCCTCCTGCTCACCCAGCTCTGCGTCTGGTTCTTCTCCGGGGGCGCGACCGAGGCGGTCGCCTACCGCCTCGCCCGCAGGAGGGAGGACGGCCCGAGGCTGCTCGGCACCTGGCTGGCGATCGGCGTCCCACTCGGTCTCCTGGCGATAATCGTCGGCGAGCTGGCGCTGCCGGTCCTCTTCTCGGCCCAGACCTCGGAGGCGATCCTGCTCGGCCGGATCTACCTGGCGATCGTGCTGGTGATGCTGCTGCAGATCGTCCAGTACGGGATGCTCCTCGGCAAGCACGATTTCTTCTTCTACAACCTGGTCCGCCTGCTGCAGCCGGCGCTGATCTCGGCCGCCTACCTCGCCTGCTGGGTGCTCGGGGTCCTCTCGGTCGAGGGAGCGCTGGTGATCAACGCGACGGCGATCGGCATCGCCTTCCTCGCCGCCGCCGTCCGCCTGATGCGCCAGGTGGGGATAGCGCGCCCGGACCGGGCGCTGCTGCGGGAAACCCTCTCGTTCGGCCTCAAGGCACACATGGGGACGATCGCCGGCCTCGTCAACGCCCGCCTCGACCTGATGATCGTGCCCGCCTTTCTCAGCGCCGCCAGCGTCGGCCTCTACTCCGTCGCCACCAACGTCACCTCGATCATCATCACCTTGACGACGACGATCGCGACGATCGTGATGCCGGTGGCGGCGCGCCACCGGAAGCAGTCGCCGCGGATGGTAATCCGCACCCTGCAGGTGGTACTGCTGATCGGCATCGCGATCGCGATCCCGCTTGCGGGGATCGCCAGCTTCGCCCTCGGCATCGTCTACGGCTCAGATTTCGAGTCGGCCGCGACGGCACTTCGCATCCTTCTGCCAGGCGTTGTGCTCGACGCGGCGGCGATGGTCCTCTGGTCGGGTCTACTGGCGGCGAACCGACCGCTCCTCTCCAGCGTCGCCGCGATCCCGGCGGCGATCATCACCGTCGGCGGCCTCGTCCTCTTTCTCGAAGAGGGCGGGATCGACGTGGCGGCGATCATCTCGACGATCGCCTACACGGTCGTCTTCGTCATCTCCGTCTTCCTCTACAAGCGGGTGGCGGAGCTCAGGTGGCGCGACTTCCTCACCCCGCCGGCCCACTGAGCCCCGCCTTCGGGCGCCTGACCTGCTGCTAGATTTTCGCCCGTGGCGGATCTGCCGGCCATCCTCGGCGGACCTCCTGTCAGGCATAACCGGTCATGGCCAGAGTGGCCGCAGCTCGGCGACGCCGAGCGCGAGCTGCTTGCCTCCACGCTGGAGTCCGGCAGGTGGTCCAGTGCCCGCGGCCACTTGGCCGCCGATTTCGCGAACGAGTTCGCTGCCTTCCAGAGCGCGCGCCACGGCCTGCCGCTGGTAAACGGGAGCTGCTCGCTGGAGGTTGCACTCGGCGCCTGCGGGATCGGGAGCGGCGACGAGGTCCTGGTCCCCGGACTGACCTTCGTCACCACCGCGATCTCTGTCCTGGCGGTGAACGCCGTTCCGATCTTCGTCGACGTCGAAGCCGATTCCCAGTGCCTTGACGCCGGCGCGGCCGAGGCCGCCGTGACCGACCGAACGCGGGCGGTGATCCCGGTCCACCTGGCGGGAAGACCCTGCGACCTCGATGCCCTGGGCGACCTCTGCGAGAGGCATGGCCTGGCGATGATCGAGGACTGCGCGCACGCGCACGGCAGCCGCTGGCGGGAGCGGGGCGTCGGCTCCTTCGGCGCCTTCGGCAGCTTCTCCTTTCAGATGGGGAAGCTGATCACCGCGGGTGAGGGGGGCGCTCTGATCACCGACGACGAAGAGCTGCGGGAGCGTGCCTGGAGCTATGCCAACTGCGGCCGTATCGCGGGGGGCCACCGCTACGACCACGTCAACTACGGCACCAATCTGCGGATGACCGAGTGGCAGGGAGCCGTCCTGCAGGCGCAGCTGCGCCGCCTGCCCGAGCAGAACCGCATCCGTGAGGAGCGCGCGGGCCTGCTCGACGCCGAGCTGACGAAGATCCCCGGGCTGCGCCCTCAAAGCGGCGACCCGCGGATCAGCAGCCGTGGCCGCTACGGGTACGTCTTCCATTACGACCCGGCTGAGTTCAGCGGTTTGCCAACGGGCGGCCTGGTCGCCGCCCTTCGGCATGAGGGGATCCTTGCCGGCGAGTCCTATCCCAGCCTCAACACCCTCCGCGTCTTCCGCGAGGCCCGATTCGGGAAGCGGCTCCCCGAGGGCACTCCGCGGCCTGACTACGCCTCGCTCAGGCTCCCCAACGCCGAACACGCCGCCGCCCGCACCGTCTGGCTGGACCACCGGATGCTCCTTGCCGAGCCTGACGAGGTCGTCGACGTCGTCACGGCGCTGGCGAGGATCAGGGAGCGCTCGCGCGCCGTCAAGCTGCGAACCGGCAAGACGGTCACGTCCGCCGGCCGGATCTTCCGCGCGATCCGCCGCGGACGAGAGCGTCGCTGACGCGTTTGCCGAGCTAGCCCGGCAAAAGGCGGGCCAATTCAGCAACTGTCTTCTTACTCGACGTTGTCCGCCGCAGGTTCCGGCGAGCTGCCGGGATTCTTCTTGGGCACGAGCACAAGCCGCTTGAACTCGGCGACCAGCACCCCGTCCTGGTTGAGGACGCGAGTGTGGACCTTGACGATGCCCCGGTCGGGCTTCGATTTCGACGGCTTGACGTCCAGCACCTCGGTCTCGCAGAAGAGCGTGTCCCCGTGGAAGACCGGATTGGGGTGGCTCAGCTCTTCGGTGGCGAGGTTGGCGATCGCCTTGCCGGAGATGTCGGAGACGGACATGCCGAGCGCCAGCGAGTAGACGAGCGGCCCGACGACGACGTTGCGACCCTGCTGCGAACCCGACGCGTAGAGGTCGTTGATGTGCAGCGGGTGGTGGTTCATGGTGATCAGGCAGAAGAGGTGGTCGTCGGCCTCGGTAACCGTCTTCGCCGGCCAGTGCTTGTAGACGGCGCCGACCTCGAACTCCTCGAGGTAGCGGCCGTAGCTGTGGGCGCCAGTCGCCTCACGCTCGGCCTGGTCGGTGGTCAGCTCGTAGGACTGATCGCTCATCGGTTCGGGAATCTCCTTGCGGTTGGACGGCGCGGGGATGCTATCCGCGAGGGCGCTCCACGTGCATCTCGAAGTGGGCCCTGCTCCGTCGCTCGTCGCGCAAGCTTCCGTTCAGAGACTAGACAAACGTCCAGGGGGACCGGCATCTGTTGAGCCGGTCAGGGATTCGGCCGAGCAACTCCGGGTGCAACCGCTTGGACCTGCGAACAACCACCGAGGACGGGCTTTGGGGAATCTCCACCGCGGAGCCCTATGTTTCCTCGTCATGCTCCTCGCCGTGTGCGTCGGCGCCGGCACCGCTGCCGCCGCGCCAACTCCGGCACGCACCGCCGACTCCTTCGTAGGGTCGATCGGCGTCAATACCCATTTCTATTATTCCGATACCCCCTACGTCGAAAAGTTCGGCCTGGTGAAGGAACGGCTGGCGGAACTGGGCGTGACCCACGTGCGTGAAAACATCGCTCCCAACGACCGCCCCGACCAATACCGGCGGCTCCGCGAACTCGCCGCGACCGGGATCAAGGCCGACCTCATCCTGGGGGACCCGAGGAACGGGATCTCCACGCTCGATCACATGATCTCGGTGGTGAAGACGGAACTTCCGGGCGCCGTGGATTCGCTCGAGGGGCCGAACGAGTTCAACGCCCAGGGAGTCTCGAACTGGGTGTCCCTGCTGCGCGACTACCAGCAGCATCTGTACACGGCAGTGAAGTCGGACCCGGCACTGTCGTCCTTGACCGTGATCGGCCCCTCGATCACCAACTGGGGAGACGCCGAAAAGCTCGGCGACATGTCGGCGATGCTGGACGTCGGCTGTGCGCATCCCTACACCAGCCGGCCTCCCGAGACTGTCGTGACCGAATCGCTCGAGCGCTCGGCGCAGACGGCAGGGACCAAACCGGCGTTCACGACCGAGACCGGTTACCACACCGCCCTGAACTACAAATCAGCCTCCGAAGCGTTCCTTCCCGTCACGGAGGCGGCGCAGGCCGTCTACATGCCGCGCATCTTCCTGGAGCAGTTCCGGCGCGGTGTCGCCCGCACCTACTCCTACGAGCTGCTCAACCAGTTTCCCGATGCCGGCTTGAAAAACCGGGAGTCGAACTGGGGCCTGCTGAGGAACGACCTCTCCAAGAAGCCCGCCTTCGACGCGCTGCGGAACCTGATCGCCGTTCTTAAAGATTCCGGCTCCGGATTCACCCCCGGATCGCTCGATTACTCGCTGGAAGGGAACAAGGAAAACCTGCGGCAGCTGCTGCTGCAGAAGAGCGACGGCAGCTACTACCTCGCTCTCTGGCGGGCAACCAGCGTCTGGGACGCGATCAACCAGGTCCAGCTGGATCCGGGCAGCGGCCCGATCTCGATCAAGTTCAACCAACCGGTATCCAGCGTCCAGCTGTACGCGCCCAACCTTTCCAGCACTCCCCTGACCTCGGTCTCCAACCCGAGCGGCCCGCTCACCTACGGGATCGGGCCTGAAGTGCAGATCCTCCGGGTCGTACCCGCCAATTCGTCTGGCTCAGGGTCCGAAAGCACGACCGAATCGGCCCCAACCGAAACCGAACCGACCTCAACCGAAGAACCCGCGCCCGAAGGGTCGACCAAGAAGGGCGGCAAATCCGGCACCGGCAAGGGCGAGCGCAAGCGCCTGGCGCTGTGGACCAAGAGCCGTTCGGTCAAGGCGGGGCATCGACTCGCGGTCGGCGGTCGTGTGATCGCCCCCGGTCCTGCCGCCGCCGCGTCGACCGGCGCCACCCCGATATCGATCCAGCTCTGGGAAGGTGGCTGGCGCACCGTCGGACGCGGCCGCGCCGCCGGCAACGGCTTCTTCCACGAGCGGGTCAAGCTGACCCCCGCGGGTGCGAGCGGAACCGTGCGCATCCGCGTGGTCGCTCCAGCTGCGATCCCCTCGACGGGCATCGCAGTTCGCATCCGCCGGTAAGGCGCCAGCGGGGCGGTCCTGTAAGTTCGCGCTTCCGTTTTCGATGAACCTGCTGAAAACCAGATACCTCTGCTCCTGGTTGCCGGCGGCGCTCGCGCTGGCGGTGCTGGGGCTCGCGGCGGCGCCTCGACCGGCCGCCGCCGGCCCGCTCATCACCGGCGTCACCAACATCGAAGAAGAAACCCCCGTGGGATTTGCCCATGCAGCGGCGACCGGAGCCCGGTTCGTCCGCATCCCCCTGGTGTGGGTGGCGATCGCTCCGTACATGGAGCCGGACGTTTGGCAACCGGAAGACCCCGAAGATCCTCATTACGACTGGGGTGAAACCGACGAGGCGGTGGCAGCCGCGGCCGCGGCCGGCCTCACCCCGGTGCTCCAGCTGGACGCAGCCCCGACCTGGGTCCAGGGCTGTTCGGCCCCGAGCTTCGCCAGGGCGAAGACCTGCGAACCCAGTCCCGACGCGCTGGCGGCCTTTGTCACGGCCGCCGCCCGCCGTTACAGCGGCAATACCCCCGGTCTGCCACACGTGCGGTACTGGCAAGCGCTGAACGAGCCCAACTTGAGCATCTTCTTCAATCCCCAGTTCGTGGGCAACAGGCCGGTCTCCCCGATCATCTACCGCACGCTGCTCAACCGCTTCTACGCCGCAGTCAAGGCGGTGGACCCCACCGACATGGTGCTCTCGGCCGGGCTGGGCCCGATCGCGGTCCCTGGATACACCATCGGCCCGATGCGCTTCGCCCGCCTGCTGCTCTGCATGCGAGGCACCCGCCATCCCCACCCGACCAAGGACGACTGCGAAGGCGGCGTCCACTTTGACATCTTCGCCATCCAGCCATACACCACCGGTGGCCCGACGCACGAAGGACGGGTCAACGACGTCCAGTTGGGCGACCTCGACAAGCTGCAGACACTGATCGCCGCGGCTGACCGGGCAGGAAGGATCCACGGCGCCTACAAGCGCACGCCGCTGTGGGTCACCGAGTTCTCCTGGGACACGACCCCTCCGGATCCGGGCGGGCTTTCGATGGAAGTCGGGATGCGCTGGGTGGCCGAAGCCCTCTACCAGGCCTGGGCCGCCGGCGTCAGCCATTTCTTCTGGTACAGCCTGCGCGACAGCGCCCAGGAGCCGGGGCAGCCGTACTCCGATTCGCTCGAGTCCGGCCTCTACTTTCGCGCCTCGTCGGTCGACCAGGACCAGCCGAAGGAGATCCTCTACGCATTCAGGTTCCCGTTCGTCTCCTATCCGACCAACGACGGCCTCTTCCTCTGGGGGCGGACTCCCAGCGGCAAGCGCGGCAGAGTCGCGATCCAGGTGCTCAGTCGCGGCCGCTGGCATACCGCCTCGAGGATCCGCGCGGGGGGCTCCGGGGTCTTCACCGGCAGGATCGGCTCCAGCTACGGCCATGACATGAGGGGCAGCGTTCGAGCCGTGTACCGCGGCCAGGCTTCGATCCCCTTCTCGATGCATCCGCTCAAGGACTTCCCCCATCCCCCGTTCGGATAGTGCGACGGATCGAAATAGACTGCCGCCGATGAAGATCGGGATCGTCGGTCTCGGCTACGTCGGCCTCCCGCTCGCCGTCGCCTTCGCCGAAGCGGGCTGCGAGGTGATCGGCCTTGACGTGGACCCCACCAAGATCGGGGCGCTGAACGCCGGCCGCAGCTACGTCGAGGACGTGCCGAGCTCGGCGCTGGAGCCGCTGGGCGAGCGGCTGCGGGCGACGGGCGACTACGCCGAGCTGGCCAGCTGCGACGCCGTCATCCTCTGCGTCCCCACCCCGCTCAGCGACTCGCGCGAGCCCGACCTCACCTACCTGCTGGAGTCGGCGCAGGCGCTGGCGCAAGTGCTGCGCTCGGACCAGTTGGTCGTCCTCGAGTCGACCACCTACCCCGGCACCACCCGCGACCGCCTGCTGCCGATCCTCGAGACCTCCGGGCTCACAGCCGGCAGCGACTTCCACCTCGCCTTCTCGCCCGAGCGGATCGACCCCGGCCGCACCGACTACACCGTGAAGACGACGCCGAAGCTCGTCGGCGGCGTCACCGCCGAGTCGACCGAGCGGGCGCGCGAGCTCTACGCGGAGATCTGCGACACGCTCGTCGTCCTCTCCAGCCCCGAGGCGGCCGAGCTCTCGAAGCTGCTGGAGAACATCTTCCGCTCTGTCAACATCGCCCTCGTCAACGAGCTCTCCCAGCTCTGCGACCGGCTCGGCATCGACGTCTGGGAGGTGATCGAGGCGGCGTCGACCAAGCCTTTCGGCTTCATGCGCTTCGACCCCGGGCCGGGGATGGGCGGCCACTGCCTCCCGGTCGACCCCTTCTACCTCGCCTTCCGCGCCCGCCAGCTCGACTTCTACCCCGAGTTCATCGAGCTGGCGGGGAAGGTCAACCAGGCCCAACCCGGCTTCTGCGTGGAACGGATCGAGCGGGCGCTGAACGGCGTTCGCAAGCCGGTCAACGGCTCCCGAATCCTGATCCTCGGCGTCAGCTACAAGGGCGGCGTCGGCGACGTCCGCGAATCGCCGGCGTTGAAGATCATCGGCCGCCTTCAGGACCTCGGCGCCGAGGTCTCCTACCACGACTCCTTCGTCCCCGAGCTCCCCGGCCACGGCCTCAGCTCGGTCGAGCTGGAGGGCGGCCTGCGCGAGTGCGATCTCGTCGCCATCGTCACCGCCCATCCCGACGTCGACTACGAGCGCGTCGTCGCCACGGCGCCGCTGACGATCGACCTTCGCGGCGTCACCCGCGGGATCGAGGCGGACAACCTGATCCGCCTCTAGTGGACTTTGCGGAGCCGGTTCCGTTCCTCCTGCTTTACCACGACCTGGGCGATCAGCTTGACCACGTTTGAGTCCCCGGTCGCCTTGATGTGGCCGGTCTCGACCGCGCGGCGGTAGCCCTTCAGCGTTCCCTTCTCGGCCAGCTCGTTGAACTGCGGCCGGTCGATCTCGACCAGCACCCGCTCGTCCTGGGCGAGGTCTTTGGAGATCTTCGGTCCGGGCAGCTCAACCCGGTAGAGCTGGACGTCGTGCCTGGCCCTCAGCTCGAGGCCGAAGACCAGCTTCAAGTTCTGCAGGGCGGGGACTTCGGCCTGAAACCGCTCGACGGCGGTGCGGATCAGGTCGGAAGTCGAGGCCATGTCTTTAGGCCAGCTCCATCAAATTTTGTGTCGCTGGAGGAGCTTCTTGCCGATCACCATGCGCTGGATCTCCGAGGTACCCTCGCCGATCAGCAGCAGCGGCGCGTCGCGGTAGAGGCGCTCGATCTCGTACTCCTTCGAGTAGCCGTAGCCGCCGTGGATGCGGAAGCTTTCCTCGACGCAGTACTTGCCGGTCTCCGAGGCCAGGAGCTTCGCCATCCCCGCCTCTAGGTCGGAGCGCTCGCCGGCGTCCTTCATCCGCGCCGCTTTGCGGGTGACGAGGCGGGCGGCCTCGAGCTGGGTCGCCATGTCGGCGAGCTTGAACTGGATCGCCTGGTGGTTGGAGATCGTCTTGCCGAAGGTCTTGCGTTCCTGGCTGTAGCGGAGCGCCAGCTCCAGGGCGCGCTGGGCGATGCCGACGCCGCGGGCGGCGACGTTGACGCGGCCGACCTCGAGCGCGTCCATCATCTGGATGAAGCCCTGGCCGACGCCGGCCTCCTCGCCGCCGAGCACGCGCTCCGGCGGGCACCTGTAGCCGTCGTAGACGAGCTCGGTCGACTCGACGCCCTTGTAGCCCATCTTCTTGATCTTGGGCGGGACGTCGAGGCCCTTGAAGTCGCCCTCGTTGGTTTCCTTCCAGGCCTCCTTCTCGGTGATGAAGCAGGTCATCCCCTTGTAGGGCGGGTCGGCCTGGGTGTCGGTCTTCATCAGCACGAAGACGACGCTGGAGCCGAGGCCGTTGGTGACCCACATCTTCTGCCCGTTCAGCTCCCAGTTGCCGTCGTCGCCCTTCTTGGCGGTGGCCTTGATGCCCTGGACGTCGGAGCCGACCTCGGGCTCGGAGAGCGAGAAGGCGGCGCGGATCTCGCCGGTCGCCATCTTCGGCAGGAAGTAGTCCTTCTGCTCGTCGGTGCCGAACTTCATCAGCAGGTAGGAGCCGATGAAGTGGGTGTTGACGACGCCGGAGATCGAGATCCAGCCGCGCGACAGCTCTTCGACGATCATCGCGTAGGTCGTCAGGTCGAGCCCCATGCCGCCGTACTCCTCGGGGATCGTCACCCCGAAGAGCCCGAGCTCCTTCATCTGCTCGACGATCGGCTCCGGGAAGGAGTCCTCGTGGTCGTAGTGCTCGGCGTTGGGGATGATCTGCTCGTCGGCGAACTGGCGTACCATTTCGATGATCGCCTGCTGCTCGTCGGTCATTTCGCGGTAGGCGGCGGTGTCTACGGCCATGGCTCCTGCTTCGGTCGGGATGGAAGGTCGGATCAGCGCGGCAACGCGGCTGCGGCGGCGGTCTGGAGAGCCAAGGATATAGACGCGGGGTCGATCCCGGGGTCGATCGCCCGCAGCGGTGCCGCCGCCTTCAGCAGCATCTCCTCGTACTCGCGCTCGGGGTCGGAGCCGAGCACGATGGCGCCGCCGGCGCCGACCGTGGCGCGGCCACCGGCGAGGACCAGGGTGCGGATCGCGACCGAGAGGTCGGCGGCGCCGCCGAGGCCGAACCAGCCGATCGCGCCGGAATAGACGCCGCGGGCGGCGCCCTCCAGATCGTCGAGGATCTCGGTCGTGCGGCGCTTGGGGGCGCCCGTCATCGACCCGGGCGGGAAGCAGGAGCGCACGGCGTCCGCGGCGGAGACGCCGGCGCGCAGCTGGCCGCGCACGGAGGAGACGAGTTGGTGCACGGTCTCGTAGCTCTCGACCGCCATCATCTCCGGCACCGCGATGCTGCCAACCTCGCAGACGGCGCCGAGGTCGTTGCGCATAAGGTCGACGATCATCAGGTTCTCGGCCCGGTTCTTCTCGTCGCCGGCGAGGGCGGCGGCGAACCGCGCATCTTCCTCCGGAGTGGCGCCGCGGCGGCCGGTGCCCTTGATCGGGCGGGCTTCGGCTTTGCCGTCGCGGCCGACGCGGAGGAAGCGCTCGGGGGAGGAGCTGAGGACGGCGCGGTCGCCGAAGCGGAGGTAGGCGGCGAAAGGGGCGGGGTTGGCCTTCCGTAGGGCGCGATAGAGGTCGAGGGGGTCGGGGTCGGGGTCGAGGTCGAGCTGGAGTTGGTTGGTGAGGCAGATCTCGTAGCTGTCGCCTTCGAGGAGGTGGTCGATTGAAGCTTCGATGTCGCTCATGTACTGGTCGCGGGGGCGATTGAGGGTCATGGTCGTAGGGGGTGGGTCGGGGGATCCTCCCCGGACAACAGCGGGGAGGGTCCGGTGAGGGTCCCCCGACCCACCAACCGGCGTCGCTCCCAGATCCGTTAGATGCCTGGCCGTGGCGACGAGCCAGCGCTCCGCAGCCGCACCTATCCCCTCACCCTCCTTACCTTGCTCTGTGAGGAGGGCGAGGAGATAGGTGCGGCGCTCGGCGTGGTCGAAGACGACAAGGCGGTCGCTGAAGATGAGAGCGGCGTCGGGGTGCTCGGAGCGGTGGGGGGACGCGTACCCGCACTCGGCCTTCAGCTCGTAGCCGAGGTAGCCGACGAAGCCGCAGTCGAACTCGAAGGGGAGGTCGGGGATCTCGGTGGGGCGCAGCTCATCGAGACGACGCTGAAGGCGATCGAGCAGCGGCTCCCCCTCCCCCACTTCGTGCGTTATCACCTCGGCCAGCGGCCCGCTCGCGTCTCCCATGAACGAAAAGCGCCCGCGCTCACCCGCACGGCTGCTGTCGAGCCAGAACGCATGCTCGCTCTCGCCGTAAAGGGACACGAACGCGGCCTCAGGGTCCGGAAGCGCGTCGAGCCTCCTCACGGCGATACCCGTCCCCCGCGCGGCACGGGGCGCCTTTGCGTCCTCATGGTGTGCAAATGCGCCCCGCCCGACCCGAGGGCGTGTGAGGTCGCGGAGGTTCGAGAGCAAGCGCTTGCCGTGCTCGGTGGCTATCGACTCGGGGTGGAACTGGACGGCCCATTGCGGGCGCTGGCGGTGCTCGATCGCCATCGGGATGCCGTCGGCGGTGGCTGTCTCGCGGAGGTTGCTTGGGAGCGGGCGCGCCAGGGCGAGCGAGTGGTAACGGGTTGCCTGGAAGGGACTTGGGATGCCGGCGAAGAGGCCTGTGCCGTCGTGCTCGATTGGGACGACTCGGCCGTGCATCGGCTCCGGTGCCCGTTTGACTCGTCCTCCCTCTACCCAGCCCATCCCCTGCAGGCCGAGGCAGACGCCGAGCAGCGGCGCTTCGCAATGGCGAATGACATCCGCGCAGACGCCGAAGTCCGCCGCCCGCTCCGGCCGCCCCGGCCCCGGCGAGATGACGACGTTGTCGAACTCGAGCCCCTCCAGCTCCGCCCAGCTCGCCTCGTCGTTGCGGACGACGAGCGGCTCGCGGCCGTTCACCTCCGCCAGCCGCTGGAAGAGGTTGTAGGTGAAGGAGTCGTGATTGTCGATCAGCAGCGTCAGCATCCGCCAAACAGGCCGCGTGGCGCCTTTTGCCGCCATATGGACGCATAAAGCGACGCGCCGCAGCCTTGGTGCAAGATATCCCGCTAGTGGCCGATCGATGGCAACCGGACCGCTCCCGTGGCGTCTTCGAGACGCTGCTCGTAGCCGAGGGCGAGCCGGTTGAGCTGGACGCGCACCTGTCGCGACTCGCCCGAAGCCTCGCTGCGGTCTTTTCGATGAATCTGCCGCCAGTCAAGGAGGAACTGCGACTGGCGGCCGAGGGGCTCCCCCTCGGCCGCCTCCGCCTCACCATCGTCCCTGCTGAAGGCGGCCTCCGGCACGACCTAATCGCCGGGGAGGTCGTGCCGGAGGCCGTCTTCCCCACCCAAGGCGTGAAGCTGCGTTCTCACCCCGTCCCCGGTGGCCGCGGCCCCCACAAGTGGGTCGACCGGCGCGGGATGGATCACCCTGACGCCGGCCCCGGCCAGCTGATCCGCGACGGCGAGGAGCTGCTGGAGGCCGGCTGGGCGAACCTCTTCGCCGTCCGCGAAGAGACCCTCTGGACACCCCCCGCCGACGGCCGCATCCTCCCCGGCACGGCCCGCGCCGCCCTCCTTGAGATCGCCGGAGAAGAAGGCCTCCCCACCTCCGAGCGCCCCCTCCACGCCGAAGACCTCCAAACCGCCGAAGAGACCTTCCTCACCAACTCCGTGCGAGGAATAGAGCCGGCAACCGAGCTAGACCAAGAGCCGCTGCGAGGGTCCGGCCCGATCAGTAGTCGCCTCGCTGCCGCCCTGCGCCGACGCTGGCGGTTGGCGCCCCAAGCCTCCTTAACCGCCCCGAGAGCCGATCAGCTCTCTCACTAAACCGGCGAAACCGCACGTCAAACCGAACGGGAGCCTCCTCGGACGGCCCCTCCACGTCTCTCCCGGTGGGTGGCGCCGGTTTGGGGGACCACCCCCCGCCAGTTGCGGGGGGTGGTGGAACCAAATCGGCGACAGGACCCGCCGGCCCGAAACCCTCGTCCCGAGCTGCGGGTGCCTGAGACTCGGCTTGAACAACCTCCGAAGCCGCCGCCGCGCTCGCCTCAGCCGCATCCGCCGCCCGCCGCGCCTCCCGCGCCGCCTCAATCGCCATCTCGCCGACCTCCCGCACCCCCTCCTCGGAGGCCCGCGCGATCACCAACGCCTCATCGATCCGCGCTTCCAGCTGCGCGATCGTCGGCACCGCCGCCCGCGGCACGATCCAGTCCTCGGTGTTGTCCCGCTGCGTACCCTCGATGAGTGAGCAATTTACGGTCGCCGCAGGCGGCAAAATCCCCGCCCTCATTTAGATTTAGCCGCCCCCGAACTTCGAACACCACCCGAGGAGCACGTTGAGACACCCCAGAGACTTCTTCCTGCCGCAGGCGATCGGCGCCCCCGAGCCGCTCCGCGAGATCCCCGTCAAGCCCTCGCGGATGATCCACTTCCTCGACTTCTCGAACGAGAAGATGGTCGCCAAGGCCGGCGCCATCGCCGAGAAGACGGACATCCTGCTCGGCAACCTCGAGGACGCGGTCCCGGTCGACCGCAAGGAGGCCGCCCGCGCCGGCCTGATCCAGGCGGCCAAGGAGAACGACTTCGGCCAGACCTCGCTCTGGACCCGCGTCAACGCGCTGGAGAGCCCGTGGGTGCTCGACGACTTCACTGAGCTGGTCAGCGAGATCGGCGAGCAGCTCGAGGTGATCATGGTCCCGAAGGTCGAGGGCGCGCACGACATCCACTACGTCGACCGCCTGCTCGCCCAGCTCGAGGCGAAGGCCGGGCTCTCGCGGCCGATCCTCGTCCACGCGATCCTCGAGACCCCGCAGGGCGTGGTCAACCTGGAGGAGATCGCCAACGCCAGCCCGCGGATGCAGGGGATGAGCTTCGGCCCGGCCGACCTGGCGGCGGCGCGGCGGATGAAGACGACCCGCGTCGGCGGCGGCCACCCCGGCTACCGCGTGATGGAGGACCCGGACGACCCGGAGAACCCCGAGGCCGACCGCGTCAGCGCCCAGCAGGACCTCTGGCACTACTCGATCGCCCGCATGGTCGACGCCTGCACCGCCGCCGGCATCCTCCCCTTCTACGGGCCCTTCGGCGACATCAAGGACACCGCCGGCTGCGAGACCCAGTTCCGCGCCGCCTTCCTGATGGGCTGCGTCGGCGCCTGGTCGCTGCACCCGGTCCAGATCGGGATCGCCAAGAAGGTCTTCAGCCCGCCCCCCGACGAGGTTCGGTTCGCGAAGAAGGTGATCGAGGCGATCCCCGACGGTCGCGGCGTCCACATGATCGACGGCAAGATGCAGGACGACGCCACCTGGAAGCAGTGCAAGGTGATGGTCGAGCTGGCGGAGATGCTGGCGGAGAAGGATCCGGAGCTCGCCGAGGCCTACCAGAGCTGAAGTGACCCGCCTGAAGGCGGGATTGCAGGGCCCCGGGGGGCCCTCGAACAAACGTCCAGAAGACCGATGGGCAGCTACCGGCGCCTCGGATAGATGTCGAGGCATCCGGCGTGGAACCCCACGCCCGCACCCGTCCGACTTCTGCCCTAACCGTCCTCTTCGCCGCCTTCGCCGTTTTGGCCGCCTGCGCCTTCTCGCCGCTCGCCGCCCGCGCCGCTGCAGCGACTGCGACCGCCCCCGAGCCGGCGGATTCCTTCGTCGACTCCATCGGCGTCAATACCCATACGGCCTACGACTGGACCGCCTACGGCAGCGGCTTTGACCTGGTCAAACAGCGGCTCTCGGAGCTCGGCGTGCGGCATATCCGCGAGGTCCTCGTCCCCGAAAAGCCGGAGCAATACAAGCGTCTGAACGAACTGGCCGCGATGGGGATCCGCTCCACGCTCGTCCTCGGCGATCCCGCCAACGGGAGCGAAGGGCTGAGCGAACTGGTCTCCACTGCCTCGAGCGAACTCGCCGGCTCGCTCGATGCGCTCGAGGGCCCGAACGAGTTCGACAGCCGCGGCGGAAGCGGTTGGGCGCCTGCGCTTGCCGCATACCAGCAGCAGCTCTATTCCGAAGTCAAGGCCAGCGCGGCTCTGTCAGGTCTGCCGGTGCTAGGTCCTTCGATCCTCCACCGCTCGAGCAAGGAAGAGGTCGGCGACATCTCCGGGAGCCTGGACTACGGGAACATCCATGCCTACCCCTTCGGTGAACCGCCGGAGAGCAACATCGAATCGCAACTGGCGAAAGCGGCGCTCAACTCGGGCAGCAAGCCGATAATGGCCACCGAGAGCGGCTACAACACCGCCCTCAACTCGCATGAAGAACATCCCCCCGTCTCCGAAGAGGCGATGGCCACCTACATGCCGCGGCTCTTCCTCTCCTACTTCGAACGCGGCATCGCCCGCACCTTCTCTTACGAGCTCGTCGACGAGAAGCCGAACGCCGACCTCTCCGAACAGGAGGAGCACTTCGGCCTGCTGAAGAACGACTTCTCCGAGAAGCCCGCCTTCACGGCTCTCCGCAACCTGATCGAGATCCTCGAAGATCCCGGCCCTGCATTCGCTCCCTCCTCGCTCCCGTACTCGACCGGGGGCGACACCACGGACCTTCACCAGGTTCTCCTCCAGAAGCGCGACGGCAGCTACTACCTGGCGCTGTGGCGGGGGAGCAGCGTTTGGGACGTGGACCAGCGGACGCCGATTCCCGCTCGCGCCGAACCGGTCGAGCTCGGACTCCCCGCCCGGACCGACCGAGTCGACCGCTACATGCCCAACCTCTCGGCCGCTCCGCTGAGCTCGCCGAAGCTCCGGCCCGGCAAGCCGCTCCACCTCTCCGTCGGGCCGGAAGTCGTGATCCTGCGGGTCCAGCTCGGTGCCGCTCCAGTCGGCCGCATCCACGTCTGGGCGCCCCGGCACACCGTGCGGGCGGGGGCGCGGATCGCGATCCGCGGCCGGCTTCCCGGCCCGGCCCGGTCCCGGACGCTGCGGGTCAGGGTGCAGCGCTGGCACCACGGCTGGCACACCATCGGTCATACCCGCACCACGAGAAGCGGGATCTTCAGAAAGAAGATCCGGGTGCCGGCACATTCGGATCTGCGCACGCCGCGACTGCGCGTCGTCGCGCCCCTGGCCAAACCCTCACGGCCGGTCCGCCTTCACATCCGCCGGGGGTGAGGTCGCCGGCGAAGCCGGCCGGCATGCGTTCGAGGCTCGCCCACCTCAGCCAGCGAAGAGGGATGAGCGAGGGTTCAGCGAACGGGCGCGGCGGAAATCTTCCACCGCGCTGCGCGCCTGTCCCAGCTCGGCCTCGATCCGCGAACGGACCAACCAGGTCCGCCAGCTGTCCGGTTCCCGTGCAGTCGCGCTGCGAGCGGCTGCCAAGGCCGGACGCAGCTCCCCTAGTTCCTCGAGCACGAGCGCCTGCTGCAGCCGCGGGGCGGCGAACCCCGGCTGCACGTTCTGCGCCGTAGCCGCGGATTGCAGGGCGGCAGCGAGGTCCCCGGCGCGCGCCTGGCTTTCGCTTTGCCGCAACAGCTGGGTCGCGGCGAGGAAGATCGCGATCGCGACGATCGCCGCGGCTGCCGCCACGCCCACCGCGACCCGGACGGGGACGGCCAGACGCGGGCTCGGCGCCTCCTCGGCGGCAACGCGCCGCCGCGCAGTGACCAGCACGGAGGCCAGCAGCAGCATCGAAACCGGCAGAACCGGGATCTGCCAGGTCCAATCGACTGCCGCCGCCAGGCAGAAGGCGGCGCAGCCCGCCAGCGCCGCAGCCAGCCCCGCCCGGCCGTCCGGGTCGCCCGCCAGCGCCGCCCACCCGCCGAAAGCGAAGATCGCTGCGAAAAAGACGAGGAGGATCGCGAGGCCGACGATTCCGAGCTCCCCGAGCGTCTGCAGATAGAGCGAGTGGGCGTCCCGCACAGCTTCGCTGCTGGTGCCGTTGCGCTCCCACCACAGTTGGAAGGTGCCCGACCCGGTTCCGGTCAGGGGATGAGCTGCGTTCTCGTCGACGGCGGAGCGCCAGAATTCGTAGCGCTGCTCGCCACCGACGCTGCTGAGGCGACTGGAGCCGAATCCGGCCCCCCCGCTCTTGAATTCGTCCCAGCCATCGGCGGCCCGCCCGGGGGCGTCGAAAGCGACGGCGGCGATCAGCACGACCAGCAGCAGGGCGGCTCCCCCGACGGTGGCCTGGCGGGGGGTGAAGCGCGCCCAGGACGCCCGCCGCGACCCTCCAGCCGCAACCGACCCCACCGCCTGCGCTGCCCCGACGGCAAGGCAGACGACGATCGTCAAGACCAGCATCTGGTTGCCCTGACTGAGGGCAGCGTCGTTCGAGAGCCCGTGCTGGAGGGCGTCCTTGGCGCTGACCGAGGCGATCAGCACCGCCCCGCCGGCGCCGCCGAGCAGGAGCGTCAGCAGCTTGGGCAGCCGGTCGGGGGCGAGGGCGAGGTAGAGGGCGAGGGCGAGGACGGCGGCGGCGATCCCGCCCCGGGAGAGGGTCAGGTAGAGGGCCAGGATCAAGGCGGGAAGCGCGGCGGCTGCAAGCCCCCTGAGCCAGACGATCCTTGCGGCGCCCGCCAGGTGGACGAGCAACGGCAGGCCGATCGCGATCAGCGCCGCCAGGCCGTTCCAGTAGTTGATCGGGTACGAGAGCCGTTCCCGGCTTTCATGCAGGAATTCCACCGTCTGGCCCGCGGCGGGAAACCATCCCGGATGCAGGCGGGAGAGCAGGCCGACCACGGCCACCACCGCTATCGCCGCCGCCACGGCGCCGAGCAGGCGCTCCCGTTCCTCCGGCGCCCGGCTGAACACCGCGAGGGCGAAGATCCCGAGGTAACCGGCGACGCGCGCAAGATCGCCCCACGTCCGTTCGAGGCTCTCGGTCCAGCCCAGGCTCAGCGCGGTCCAGCCGACGAGCGCGGCCAGAAGCGCCATCGCCGTCCAGGCCGGCGCCTCGATCCTCCCCCGGGGGAGGGCACCGATCGCCGCCCCGATCAGCAGCAGCCAAAACGCGCCGATGCCGACCGGATCGTGGACGAGCGGGTCGAACCCTCCGCCCTTGACCCCGAGGTAGACGACGAGGCCGAAGATCAGCAGCCATATGCCGACAGCGGCCCAGGGAACCGGGCCCTTCAGCCTCGCAAGCCGCTTCCCCCCCCGCATCGATTCGGAGTGCATCGGGTTTTATCCTATGAAGCAGGGTCGACCCCAAGCCGTGCCGAACCTCGGTCCCTACCGGAAGACCACCACGATGAAATCGCTCAAAGCCGGACTCCCAGTCCTCGCCGCCGCCCTCGTGCTCGCGCTGCCGAACGCAGCCCTCGCCGGGTCGGTGATCCCGCCGGGCAACCCGGCCGCGATCCAGTACACCGAAGCTTTCCCCAGCAGCCACGGAGCGACCGACGCCGAACACTCCAAGGGGCACAAGCGCCCCGATCAGACTTTGGGCGGGCGGAACGCCAAGCGGCTCGAAAGCCAAGGCAAGGAGGGACGTGAAGCGGCAAGGGTCGCAGCCGAAACGGCACCGAAAAGCATCGGGGCGGAGGCAACGGACGGCAGCTCGGGATCGGCAGCCGGCTCAGCCCCAAACGGCGAGGACGACGGGAGCGGCACCGGCGTCTCGCAGAAGGGCGGCGGGGCCGAGGGAGGAGCACCGCCGAACGTGTCCGCCGCCGGTGACGGCGGCTCGGGGCTTGGCAAGGTAGCCGGACAGGCCACCGGCCTCGACACTTCGGAAGGGACGGGGCTGCTCCTGCCGCTGGTGGTCCTCGCGATCCTCGCCTGGGGCAGCGCTTACGTGCTGCGCCGGCGAAAGCGCGCCGCACGGTGATCCCCGCGTCGGGCCGCCTTCGCGGCTCGAGCCATCGGGTGCGGCATCGTGCCGCGCTCCTCGCCACGATGGGGCTGGCGCTCCTCGCCGGCGGGGCAGCGCCGGCAGCCGCTCGACCCCTCGTCACCGGGATCACCAACATCCAGAGTGAGGTGCCGCTCGGCTTCGCCCGGACGAAGGCAGCTGGCGCGTCGTTCGTCCGCATCCCGCTCGATTGGGGAACCGTCGCGCCGGCAAAGGAGCCCACGAGCTGGCAGCCCCAGAACCCCGTGGACCCGGCATACGACTGGCAAGCCAGCGACGATGCCGTCACCGCCGCCGTCGGGGCGGGGCTGGTCCCCGTGCTCCAGGTCGACGGCGGGCCGAGCTGGGCGCAACGATGCGCGGCACCGAGCTTCGCGATGGTGCCGGTCTGCAACACCGACCCCGATGCCCTAGCCGCGTTCGCCACCGCGGCAGCCCGACATTACGACGGTCAGGCCGCGCCCCGGGTCCAGTACTGGCAGGCGCTGAACGAGCCGAACCTGAGCCTCTTCTTCAACCCACAGTTCGACGGCCGTACGCCCGTATCTCCCGATCTGTACCGAGTGCTGCTGAACCGGTTCTATGCCGCGGTCAAGGCGGTCGACGGCTCGGACCTGGTGATCTCCGCCGGCCTCGGTCCGGTTGCCGTGCCCCCCTACACGATCGGCCCGCTGCAGTTCACCCGGCTCCTGCTCTGCATGCAGGGGCGCAGTCACCCCCGGCCGACCAAGGGCGAATGCGAAGGCGGGGTCGGCGCGGACATCTTTGCCGTTCATCCCTACACGACCGGAGGACCGACTCACGAAGGCAGGGTGAACGACGTCCAGCTCGGCGATCTGAGCGAGCTGCGGACGCTGATCGACGCCGCTGACAAGGCCGGGCGGCTCCACGGCGCCTTCCGCCAGACGCCGCTCTGGATCACCGAGTTCTCCTGGGACTCGAAGCCGCCGGACCCGGGCGGGCTGCCGATGCGGATTCTCAAGCGCTGGGTGGCGGAAGCGCTCTACGTCTCCTGGCGGGCGGGAGTGACCCACTTCTTCTGGTTCAGCCTGCGGGACAACAGGCACGACCCCGGCGAGAAGTACAGCGAAACGCTCGAGTCCGGCCTCTACTTCCGCGGCGCGACCCTGGAGGAAGACCGCCCGAAGCCATCTCTGAACGCCTTCCGCTTCCCCTTCGTGTCGTATTCGCGACGGGACGGCCTCTCCTACTGGGGTCGCACTCCCACCAGCACCGCGGGCGCCGTCGTGATCCAGGTCCACGGCGACGGACACTGGCGCAAGGCCGCGACCGTGCGGGCCGACGGGTCAGGGATCTTCCGCGGAACGATCAAGACCCGCTACGGACGGGGCCACCACGGCACCGTCCGCGCCCGGTACCGCGGCGCGAAGTCCATCCCGTTCTCGCTGAAGCCCGTTCCCGACTTCCGCCAGCCGCCGTTCGGCTGAAACGCGCCTAAGCCTTACTGCAGGCGCGCTTCCAGCGCCTCGAGCTGGGCGCCGACCTCGGCCGGCAGCGTGTCGCCGAACTTCGCCAGGTGCTCCTTCACCTGCGGCAGCTGCTCCTTGACCAGGTCGAGGTCGACGCTGAGCAGCTCCTTCATCGCCTCGTCGGAGATCTCCAGCCCCTCGGTGTCGATCTCGCCCTCGGCCGGCAGCAGCCCGACCGGGGTTTCGATCGCCTCGCCTTCGCCCTCGCAACGGCGGAAGACCCACTCCAGCACGCGGCTGTTCTCGCCGAAGCCGGGCCAGAGGAACTTGCCGTCGGCGTCTTTGCGGAACCAGTTGACGTAGAAGACCCGCGGCAGCTGAGCGCCCTCGCGCTCGCCGATCTTCAGCCAGTGGGCGAAGTACTCGCCCATGTTGTAGCCGCAGAAGGGCAGCATCGCCATCGGGTCGAAGCGGAGCTGGCCGACGGCGCCAGCGGCGGCGGCGGTCGTCTCCGAGGACATCGTCGCCCCCATGAAGACGGCGTGCTCCCAGTCGAAGGCTTCCTGGACCAGCGGCACCACGGTGGCGCGGCGGCCGCCGAAGAGGAAGGCGTCGATCGGGACGCCGGCGGGGTCCTCCCACTCCGGCGCGATCGAGGGGCACTGAGAGGCGGGGGTGGTGAAGCGGGCGTTCGGGTGGGCGGCGGGCGTCTCGGACTCGGGCGTCCAGTCGTTGCCGTGCCAGTCGATCGCGTGCGCCGGCGGCTCGCCGGTCATCCCCTCCCACCAGATGTCGCCGTCGTCGGTTTTGGCGCAGTTGGTGAAAATCGTGTTCCGCTCGATCGTGTCCATCGCGTTCGGGTTGGTCTTGTGGCTGGTGTTGGGAGCCACCCCGAAGAACCCGGCCTCGGGGTTGACCGCGTGGAGGCGGCCGTCCTCGCCGAATTTCATCCAGGCGATGTCGTCGCCCACGGTCTCGACCTTCCAATCGGGCAGGGTCGGCACCAGCATCGCCAGGTTGGTCTTGCCGCAGGCCGAGGGGAAGGCTCCGGTCACGTACTTGACCTTGCCCTCGGGTGAGGTCAGTTTGAGGATCAGCATGTGCTCGGCGAGCCAGCCCTCGTCGCGCGCCATCGCCGAGGCGATCCGCAGCGCGAAGCACTTCTTGCCGAGCAGGGCGTTGCCGCCGTAGCCGGAGCCGAAGGACCAGATTTCGCGGCTCTCGGGGTAGTGGACGATGTACTTGTTGGCCTCGTTGCAGGGCCAGGGGACGTCTTCGACGCCATCGGCGAGTGGCATCCCGACCGAGTGGACGCAGGGGACGAAGTCGCCGTCGGAGCCGAGCACGTCGAGGGCCGCCTTGCCCATCCGGGTCATGATCCGCATGTTGGTCGCGACGTAGGCCGAGTCGGTCAGCTGGACGCCGATCTCGGAGATCTCGGAGCCGAGCGGGCCCATCGAGAAGGGGACGACGTACATCGCGCGGCCCTTCATCGAGCCCTTGAAGAGCTCGTTCAGGGTCGCGCGCATCTCGGCCGGGTCGCGCCAGTTGTTGGTCGGGCCGGCGTCCTCCTCCCGCTCGGAGCAGATGAAGGTGCGGTCTTCGACGCGGGCGACGTCGCCGGGGTCGGAGAGGGCGAGGTAGGAGTTCGGGCGCTTGGCCTCGTCGAGGCGCTCGAAGGTGCCGGCGTCGATCAGGGCCTGTGCGAGGCGGTCGTACTCCTCGGCGCTGCCGTCGCACCAGTAGACGGAGTCCGGTTCAGTCAGGGAGGCGATTTCTTCGACCCAGCTGAGGAGTTTCGAGTGGGTCGTCAGCTCGTCGGGGGCAGTCGTCAGGTCGCTCATTCGCCTCTAATTCGCCTCTCTTTAAATTTTCGGTTTGAGGCCGATCATCGAGATGTCGGCATCCTTGTTGCGGATCTTCAAAGTCGCTACTTCCCGCCTGTCATCGGAAAAAATCACGTCGCAGGTGAACGTCGCGCCCGGGTCAACAGACTGATCAGAAGGGCATTCGACCTTCTTGATCTTTTCATGAATCGAGTCTTCCAGGGACGCTTGGACGGTGTCCTGAAGCTTGACCTTGTCCACCACCGTGCCGCATCCGTACAGCGCCACAAGCGCCGTCAGCAGCGCAAAAGCAGCGAAAAAACGGGGGCCGAAAGGGGATTTCGGCCCGGATAGGGCGGGGAGCACCCGGGGCAGTAAAGCAGGGACGGGAGACGCGGAGGCGAGGTAAGCGGGGGTCGGGTGGGGGTCGCTGGGAGCACCTCCGCCGGGAGGGGCGCTGAATTGCTAGCGCCTCAGGAGTCGGTGGCCCGGCTCCATGCTGAGTATCCAGCGACCCCCACCCGACCCCCGCCTGCCATCGGATTCCGGCAGACGTCCTAGGTGGAGCAGCTATCCGCAGACGAAGGACTCGTTCTCCGTCGAGTGCGCGAGATCCCTTGCTCTACCCGGGTTCTCGCGGACTCGGTGCAGCGGAGGGGCGGGGATGCCCCTTCCGGGTACTCAGCATGGAGCCGGGCCACGGACCTTCGGGCGCCAGCAGTTGGACGCTCCTCCCGGCGGAGGTGCTCCCGGGAGGGGCATCCCCGCCCCTCCCACCTATGGCTCGACCTTTTTCCGGGCCTCTTGGATAGGGTTCCGCGCCGCTGATGCGCTTTTACGAGTACGAGGCCAGGAAGATCGTCGAGCTGGCGGGGGTTCCCGTCACCAAGTACGGGTTCTGCACGTCTGCGGACGAGGCGCGCAAGGTGGCCGAGGAGATCGGCGGGCCTGTGGTGATCAAGAGCCAGGTGCTGACCGGCGGTCGGATGAAGGCCGGCGGCGTCAAGTTCGCCGACACGCCCGACGAAGCTGCTCAGCACGCCGAGGAGATCCTGAAGCTGGAAATCAACGGGCACATGCCGCGCGGCGTCCTCGTCGACCCCAAGGCCGAGGTCAAGCAGGAGTACTACGCGGGGGTCGTTTGGGACGGCACCGCGAAGAAGCCGCTGATGCTGTTCAGCGACATGGGAGGGATCGACATCGAGGAGGTCGCCGAGACCCACCCCGACCACGTCGGCAAAGGCCACGTCTCCAACCTCCTCCCGGTCTCCGACTTCGAGGCCAAGCAGGTGATCGCCGCGACCGGCGTCACCGGCTCGCAGCTCAACCGCGCCACCCCCGTCCTCGCTCGCCTCGCCCGCCTCTTCCGCGAGAACGACATGACCCTGGCCGAGATCAACCCGCTGGCCGAGCTGAGCGACGGCAGCTTCGTCGCCCTCGACGCCCACATGGAGATGGAGAACGAGGCGGTCGGCCGGCAGAAGAAGCTGCTCCGCAAGGAGCTCGCGATCGCCGAGGACGACACCCGCGAGACCTACGAGCCCTCCGACTTCGAGCGCAACGTCGCCGCGATCGACGCCGCTGACCACCGCGGCGTGATCCAGGGTAAGGACCACGGCTTCACCGGCAACCTCGGCCTCGTGATCGGCGCCGGCGGCGGCTCGCTGACCCTCACCGACGCGGTCCGCAACCAGGGCGGCCGGCCCGCCAACTACTCGGAGATCGGCGGCAACCCGTCGGTCGCCAAGGCCTGCGGCCTCGCCAAGGAGGTGCTGGAAAAGGACGGCGTCGAGAAGATCGCGGTGATGATGTCGATCGTCTCCAACACCCGCGTCGACATCGTCGCCCGCGGCGTGATCAAGGCCTGCCTCGAGCTCGGCAAAGACCCGGGCGAGACGATCGCGATCTTCCGTATCCCGGGCGCCTGGGAGGAGGAGGGCTTCAAGATCCTCGACAAGTACGGCGTCGAGTCCTGCGACCGCTCGGTCTCGATGTGGGAGGCCGCCGGGCGCGCCGTCGCCAAGATCCAGGGGGCGCCAGCGTGAGCGCCGTCGCCATCACCGCAGCCGACTTTCGCCACACTCCGCTGGGGCGAAGGTCGGAAGGGCTTCAGCCATGAGCATCCTCCTGAGCAAGGACACGACCTTCATCGTCCAGGGGATCACCGGCCGCGAGGCCGTGAACCTGACCCGCGAGTGCCTCGACTACGGCTCTCAAATCATCGGTGGCGTGACGCCCGGCCGCAGGGGCCGCGAGGTCCACGGCGTGCCGGTCTTCGACACCGTCGCCCAGGCGGTCGAGCACCATGGCGGCCCGATCGACGGCTCCGTCGTCACCGTCCCCCCCGCCTTCACCAAGGACGCGGTGTTGGAGGCGATCGAGAACGGGATCGAGCTGATCGTCGTCGTCACCGAGCGGATCCCGCGCGGCGACGTCGCAGAGATGGTCGAGCTGGCCGAGATGCGGGGCGCCCGCATCATCGGGCCCAACTGCCTCGGCCTGATCGTCCCCGAGGTCTGCAAGATGGGCGGCATCGGTGGCCCCGCCAAAGACGCGGCGAAGGCCTACCAGCCAGGTCGCGTCGGCGTGATGAGCCGCTCGGGGGGGATGACCACCGAGATCTCCTCCTCGCTGACCGCCGCCGGCCTCGGCGTCTCCACCGCCGTCTCGATCGGCGGCGACGCGATCATCGGCTCCACCTACGCCGAGCTGATGCCCTACTTCGAGGCCGACGAGCAGACCGAGGCGATCGTCATCTACACCGAGCCCGGCGGCCGCATGGAGGCCCAGCTCGCCGAATGGGTCAAGGACAACAACTCCCGCCTCCCCATCGTCGCCTTCATGGCCGGCAAATTCATGGACGACGAGGAGATGAAAGGCATGAGCTTCGGCCACGCCGGCACGATCGTCGAGGGCAAGGAGGACACCGCGACCGAGAAGATCGCCCGCCTCGAAGCCGCCGGCATCCGCGTCGTCGAGCGCATCGACGAGATCCCCGACGTCGTCAAGGAGAAGCTGGGAGTGACCGCCTGATGGTCGACCAGATGAACAAGGTCTTCATCGACGTCGAGGTCGAGGACTCGATCAAGGGCGACGCGGCCCTCGCCGCCAAGCTCGAGGAAGTCTGCCCCGTCGACATCTACAGGGACGCCGGCGGCAGCGTCGAGATAGTCGACGGGAACTGCGACGAGTGCGTCCTCTGCAAGCTCTGCATCGAAGCCAGCCCCCCGGGCACCGTGCACGTCAAGAAGCTCTACGACGGCACCGAGCTTTCCTAGCTCCGCTCCACGAGACCCTGAATCACGAAGACCCGCCGAAGCGGGCCTTTTTCGTGCGGGGGAGCTACCCCCGGAACGGCTGATAACCGGAAATTGAGGATAGCAATGGGTGCCTCGCTAACAACAGGAGGGAGAACTTTGCCCTCCTAGCCCTTATAGCCATGGAGGATGAAGCGGCGAGGTGCCGCGAACGGTTGATAACCGCGAGTTCGGAGTAGCTCTCCGGATGGGGTTCGAGTCCCCCCTCCTCCTCACGACTTGCTGCTGGGCGCAGGATCAACTGAAGAGGCCGCAACGTCAAGCGGTCGGTGGGTAGCTCCCACCTGTTCTTCAGCCTCGCCCAGCAGCTTGATGATGGGTGATCCGAGGGAGAGGAAGCCTCCCCTTCGGATGCTTCCTATCGTTTCTCACCGAGCGTCTTGTTTTTTCCGCCTGAATCGGTGTACCAGCCGGAGGCGAGACACGTGGTAGCGCTACAGGCCCCGCCCTCCAACAGCGAGAAGGACGCCCCGACGGGGGTCGGGGTGGTGTCCAGTGCCCAAGCAGCGCCAGTCCATTCCTGAGCCATCGGCTGCCATTTGCCGTTGAACCAGTCTCCGACCGCTACACAGAGCGCTCCAGAGATACAGGAGACCCCCTGGAACACAGTGTTGGTCGAGCCAACGGGGTTCGGGCTGCTCTGGTGTGACCAGGAGGTTCCGTTCCAACGCTCGACCAAGGAGACCTGAACGTTGCTGGAGTTCCGGTATCCCCCCACGCCAGTGCAGCTAGAGGAGCTGGCGCAAGAAACATCGAGAAGAATGCTGCCTTTCGGTTCCCCGGTCGGTTTTGCCACGGTCTTGAGCGTCCAGGAAGTCCCGCTCCAAGTGGCCGACATCGCCCACTCCTTGCCGCTGCCATCGACGTAGCTTCCGACCGCTATACAGAAGGGCGTGGCAGTGCAGTCAATGCCATGGAGTTCGCTTGAAACTGCACCTTCCGGTTCCGGCATCGTCTGGATCGCCCATTTGAGTTCAAGCGTCTGCCCCAGAACAAGGGCCGTTTTTTTGCCGGCTTTTACGCTGTACCCAACTGCTATGCAAGCTTGACCAAGGGTCTTACACGCCATCCCTTTAAGGACCGATTCACTGGCCCCTTCCGGATTGGGCGTCGATTTCACGGAGGACATCGAGCCACTTCCCCCTTCCACGATCAGAGTTTTAGTTACTCCGCTGCTCGTATATGAGCCAGCGGCGTAACAGAACAGAATTTCGGCGGGGTAGGCGCAGTCAACTGATTGCAGTTCTCCCGCGGTTGCTCCTTCTGGCACGCCAGCCGCGATGTTGGTCCAAGTGGTTCCGTTCCAGGCCTGCACGTAGGGCGCGCTTTTCCCTTTGCTGTCGATCTGCTTCCCTACCGAGACACAGGGGTTGGTTGCGCCCGGCGCGCAGGCAATGTCGTAAAGCGCGCTGTGTTCTGCCCCAGAAGCATTGGGAGTGCTCTGAATGCTCCAAGTTGCCGCAGAGGCAAAGGAACTCCCCGTCACGAGCATCCATGCGCCTGCGACGAGTGAGAGATATATGAGCCTGAGCATGATTTCTCCATTCTGAGAAACCACTATTTCTCCTATTGGTACTTTGCAGTACCCAAGCTCAGTTTCCATCAAACTTCTCTATCTGATCCTCTGTGACTTCCATCACCTTACGCCGGTATAAATTTATATTGCGGTAACGTTTGCACCGATGGATGCATCGGTTCGCACTCGATTGTCGCGGGACGACCGCATGGAGCAGACGCTGGAGGCGGCGCACGCGCTGTTCGCGGAGCGTGGCTACGCGGCGGTGACGATGGACGAGATCGCGGCTGCGATCGGGGTCACGAAGCCGCTGCTCTACAACTACTTCGGCAACAAGGAGCGGCTCTACATCGCCTGCATGGAACGGGCTGGAGACGCGTTGATCGCGACGATCGCCGAGGCGGTGCGGGAGACCGAAAACCCCGGCGACGCGCTCGGGGCCGGCGTCCGCGCCTTCTTCTCCTTCCTCGACAGCGATCGCTCCGCCTGGGCGGTGCTCTTCGACGAGACCCTCCCCCAGGCCGGCCAGGTCTTCGAGCGGGTCGCGGCCTACCGCGGCCAGATCCTCGACCTCGTCTCCGCCTCGCTGCTGGCGCAGCTGCCGATGCGTAGTCGCGAAGGGGCCAAGGTCGAAGTCGAAGCCCTCTCCACCGCCCTGCTCGGCGCCTCCGAGGCGCTGGCGCGCTGGTGGCTGCGGACCGAGGCGATCAGCGCCGAGCAGGCGGCAGAGCTCCTCGTCTCCACGGTCGAGCCCGGCCTGCGCGAGCGCTCGGCCCCCAACCCCCTTTTGACTCCCGATTCCCCCCAAGGAGGACCCTCCCCCAGATGAACGCCGAAACCCGCAAAGTCGCCGTCGTAGGCGGCAACCGGATCCCGTTCGCGCGCTCCAACAGCGTCTACTCGCACGCCAGCAACCAGGACATGCTGACCGCCGCCCTCGACGGGCTGGTCGACCGCTACGGCCTCCAGGGCGAGACGATCGGCGAGGTCGCCGGCGGCGCCGTGCTCAAGCACTCGCACGACCGAGACCTCACTCGCGAGAGCGTCCTCAGCACCCGCCTCGCCGCCGAGACCCCCGCCTACGACGTCCAGCAGGCCTGCGGCACCGGCCTCGAGACGACGATCCTCGTCGCCAACAAGATCGCCCTCGGGCAGATCGACTCCGGCATCGCCTGCGGCGCCGACACCACCTCCGACGCGCCGATCGCGCTCAACGAGGACCTGCGCGAGACCCTGCTCGAGGCCAACCGCGAGCGCTCGACCGTCGGCAAGCTGAAGACGCTGACGAAGGTCCGCCCCGGCCACATCGTCCCGGCGATCCCCCGCAACGAGGAGCCGCGCACCGGCCTCTCGATGGGCGAGCACTGCGCGATCATGGCGACCGACTGGGAGATTGCCCGTGAGGAGCAGGACGAGCTCGCGGTAAAGAGCCACAGGAACCTCGCGGCCGCCTACGACCGCGGCTTCTTCGACGACCTGATGACGCCCTACATCGGGCTCGACCGCGACCAGAACCTGCGGCCCGACTCCAGCATGGAGAAGCTGGCGAAGCTGAAGCCGGTCTTCGGCGGCCCCGAGGGGACGATGACCGCGGCCAACTCGACGCCGCTCTCCGACGGCGCCTCCACCGTCCTGCTCGCCTCCGAGGAATGGGCAAAGGAGCGCGACCTGCCGATCCTCGCCTACATCACCGAGGCGCAGACCGCCGCCGTCGACCACGTCCACAAGCGCGAAGGCCTGCTGATGGCGCCGGCCTACGCGATGCCGCGGATGCTCGACCGCGCCGGCCTGACCCTGCAGGACTTCGACTACTACGAGATCCACGAGGCCTTCGCCGCGCAGGTGCTCTGCACGCTGAAGGCCTGGGAGGACAAGGATTTCTGCAAGGAGAAGCTCGGACGCGACAGGCCGCTCGGCGCGATCGACCGCAAGAAGCTCAACGTCAACGGCGGCTCGCTGGCGGCCGCCCACCCGTTCGCCGCGACCGGCGGCCGGATCGTCGCCAGCCTCGCCAAGCAACTGAACGAAGACGGCAAAGGCCGCGGCGTGATCAGCATCTGCGCCGCCGCCGGCCAGGGTGTCGTCGCGATCCTCGAAGCCCCGGGAGGTGCCCGATGAGGGTGCCGATCGACACGGTGATCTCCGGTTGTTCGAGTTCGGGTCGATTGGGACCCGAGAAGGGTGTTCTCAATGGCTGACCGCTACTCGCAGGTCGTCAACGCGCCGCTCGTCGGCACGATCGCCAAGCAGCTCGGGCTGCCGCAGCCGGTCGCGCTCGACCGCTACCGGGAGGGTCAGCCGGTCGTTGCCGGCCCGGTCCTCTCGGGCGCCGCGCCGGAGGGCCGGCTGGGGAAGGCGATCGCCGGCGTCCTCGACAGCGTCAGGGCCGAACGCGCTGGCGCCGAGGGCAGGGCCAAGGCGCTCGTCTTCGACGCCACCGGGATCTCCGGCTCGACCGAGCTGGTCGAACTGCAGCGCTTCTTCTACCCGGCGGTGTCGCGCCTGCAGCGCAGCGGCCGCGCGATCGTCCTCGGCACGCCGCCGAGCGAGGCCGGCTCGGTCGAGGCCCACATCGCCCAGCGGGCGCTGGAGGGCTTCGCCCGCTCGCTCGGCAAGGAGATCGGCGGCAAGGGCTCGACCGCGCAGCTTGTCTACGTCGAACCGGGCGCCGAGGACCAGCTGGAGTCGACGCTGCGCTTCCTCCTCTCCCCCAAATCCGCCTACGTCTCCGGCCAGGTGATCCGGATCGGCAAGGGCGTCGCCGCCGACCCGAAGATCGACTGGACCCAGCCGCTCGCCGGCAAGGTTGCGCTCGTCACCGGCGCCTCGCGCGGAATCGGCGCCGCGATCGCCACTACCCTCGCCCGCGACGGCGCCGAAGTCGTCGGCCTCGACATCCCGCAGATGACGTCCGACCTCAAGGCGGTGACCGACGCGATCGGCGGCCGCGCGATCGAGATCGACATCACCGCCGACGACGCGCCGGAGAAGATCGCCGCCGAGCTTTCCGGCGGTGTCGACGTCGTCGTCCACAACGCCGGCGTCACCAAAGACCGGACGATCGCGAAGATGCCGGAGGAGCGCTGGACGCAGCTGATGGAGATCAACCTCTCCAGCGAGGAGCGGATCAACGAGGCCCTGCTCGCCAAGAAACTGCTGAACGAGAACGGGCGCATCGTCGGCGTCTCCTCGATGGCGGGGATCGCCGGCAACAACGGTCAGACCAACTACGCCGCCTCCAAGGCCGGCGTGATCGGGATGGTCGAAGCGATGGCGCCGGAGCTGGCGAAGCGCAAGGCGACGATCAACGCGGTAGCGCCGGGCTTCATCGAGACCCAGATGACGGCGGCGATGCCGATCGGCCCGCGCGAAGCCGGCCGCCGGCTCTCCAGCCTCTCGCAGGGCGGCCTTCCGGTCGACGTCGCCGAGACGATCGCCTGGTTCGCCAGCCCCGCCTCGGCGGGCGTCAACGGCAACGTCGTCCGCGTCTGCGGCCAGAGCCTGCTCGGGGCGTAGGCGCGATGGCAAAGACCCTCGACAGCTCCCCCAGCATCCTGCCGCTCTACGCGCGGGCGGCGCTGCCGATGATCCCCGGCGCCTCGCTTCTCCCGTTCGTCCCGGGCGGGGGCGGCGAGATCCCGGAGGAACTCGACCTCGAGCTGGCCGGCGTCAGCGCCAAGCCGGAGGACGTCGCCGCCTACGCCAAGGTCTGCGGCTTCGCTCTGCGCGACACCCTCCCCCCGACCTACCCGCACATGCTCGCCTTCCCGCTGCACATGGCGGTGATGAGCGACGGCTCGTTCCCCTTCGGCGCGGTCGGCCTCGTCCACGTCGAGAACTCGATCGCCCAGAAGCGCCCGATCGCGGTCGACGAGGAGGTGACGATTCGCGTTCGCCCGACGATGCTGCAGCCGCACCCGAAGGGCAGGACGTTCTCGCTGGAGACCGAGGTCCTGGTCGGCGGCGTGGTGGTCTGGGAGAGCACCAGCACGATGCTCCACCGAGGCAAGGGCGATCCGGACGCAGTTGTCCCCGGTATGCGGGGACAACTGCGTCCGGGCTTCGAGGCGCTGCCGGCCGACGCCCCGGCGAGCGCCGAATGGAAGCTGCCGGGCGACCTCGGCCGCCGCTACGGCGGCGTCTCCGGCGACCGCAACCCGATCCACATGCACTCGCTGACCGCGAAGCCGCTCGGCTTCCCGGGTGCGATCGCTCACGGGATGTGGACGAAGGCGCGGGCCCTGGCGCAGCTGGAAAGCAAGCTGCCGCAGAGCTTCGGGGTCGAGGTCCGCTTCCGCAAGCCGATCCTGCTGCCTGCGCGTGTCGAGTTCGCCAGCGCCCACCAGGGCGAGGAGATCCCCTTCGCCGTCCGCGACGCGAAGAAGGGCACGCCTCACCTCGACGGCCGCGTCCGGCCACTGAAAGCCGCACCTTCACCGAGTCCGCGCCAAGCGTCGAATAGCGACGGCTCACGCGGACTCGCGAAATCCAAAACCGCCAAAACCGGAAGGAAGAAGACGAAGTGACGACCACCACCGAGAACAAGGGGATGGCGGAGCGCGGGATGGGTTTCGGCCTGCGGGCGCTCAACCGCCTCGCGGGCTCCGACCTGCTGGACCGCATCCGCATCCGCAAGCAGGTCGAGCGCGCCCTCTTTCAGGGCACCAAGAACGGGTTCCGCTCCGCGACCGCGGCCGGCCGCACCTTCAAGGCCGCGCAGAAGCTCGGCAAACCCGCCCGCCAGAAGAAGGGCAGGTCCACCGGGCTCTTCGACCTCACGCCCGACGACGAGCAGCAGATGTTCCAGGAGGCGGGCCGCGCCTTTGCCGAGGACCAGATCCGCAAGGCGGCGCTGGAGGCGGACGAGAAACGCGAGATCCCGAAGGAGATCCTCGACCAGGCAAACGAGCTCGGCGTCAATATGCTCGGCATCCCCGAGGAGCTCGGCGGCGTGATGACCGAGCAGTCGGCGGTGACCAGCGTCCTGATCGGCGAGGCGCTCGCCCACGGCGACCTGGGCATCGCCTACGCGGCGATGGCCCCGGGCGCCGTGGCCACCGCGATCGGCCTCTGGGGCAGCGCCAAGCAGGAGGCGACCTACCTCCCCGCCTTCACCGGCGAGGACATCCCCGCCGCGGCGCTGGCGGTCCTCGAGCCGCGACCGCTCTTCGACCCCTTCCAGCTCGAGACGAAGGCGAAGAAGAAAGGCGAGGAGTGGGTCCTCAGCGGCGCCAAGTCGCTGCTCGCCCGCGCCAAGGAGTGCGAGCTGTTCGTGATCGCCGCCGACGCCGAGGGCATCGGCCCGGCGCTCTTCGTCGTCGAGTCCGGCGCCAAAGGGCTGACGATCGAGGACGAGCCGGCGATGGGCCTGCGGCCCGCCGCCACCGGTCGCCTCCTGATCGACAAGGTCAAACTGCCGGCGAACGCGCTGCTCGGCGAGGGCGCCGCCAAAGCCAAGGACTACGCCGCCTGCGTCAACCGCTCGCGGATCGCCTGGTGCTCACTCGCGACCGGGACCGCCCAGGCCGTCCTCGACTACGTGATCCCCTACGTCAACGACCGCCAGGCCTTCGGCGAACCGATCTCCAACCGTCAGGGAGTCGCCTTCGCCGTCTCCGACATCGGCATCGAGTCGAACGCGATGCGGCTGGCCACCTACCGGGCGGCGAGCCGCGCCGACCGCGGCGAGAGCTTCGGCCGCGAGGCGGCGATCGCCCGCAAGCTCTGCACCGCGAAGGGGATGCGGATCGGCTCCGACGGCGTCCAGCTGCTCGGCGGCCACGGCTTCGTCAAGGAGCACCCGGTCGAGCGCTGGTACCGAGACCTCCGAGCCGCGGGCGTGATGGAGGGCGCCCTGCTCGTCTAGGCGCACCGCGCTGCCCGAGCGAAAAGAGAACCATGATCAACCTCGAGATACCGAAGAAGTTCAAGCCGCTGGCGAGCCAGGCGAACCAGGTCGCCACCGAGGTGTTCCGCCCGATCTCGCGCAAATACGACGAGGCCGAGCACGCCTACCCGAAAGAGCTCGACATGCTCGCCTCCCTGATCGACGGGATGAACGAGGGCTCCGACATCGGCGGCGCCGGCGCCGCCGGCGTCCGCCGCGAGAAGAGCGACGACGGCGAGAACCGCAACGGCTCCAACCTCTCCACCGTGCTCGGCATCATCGAGCTCTGCTGGGGCGACGTCGGCCTGCTGCTCTCGATGCCGCGCCAGGGGCTCGGCAACTCGGCGATCGCCTCGGTCGCGACCGAGCAGCAGCTCGAGCATTACGGCGGCAAGTGGGCGGCGATGGCGATCACCGAGCCCGAAGCCGGCTCGGACTCGGCCGCGATCCGCACCACCGCCGAGCTCGACGGCGACGAGTACGTCCTCAACGGCGAGAAGATCTTCGTCACCTCGGGCGACCGCGCCGATCTGATCGTCGTCTGGGCGAGCCTCGACCGCTCGAAGGGACGGGCGGCGATCAAGTCGTTCATCGTCGAGCGCGACAACCCCGGCCTGAAGCTGGACCGGCTCGAGCACAAGCTCGGGATCCGCGCCTCCGACACCGCCAACTTCACCCTGCAGGACTGCCGGGTGCCGAAGGAGGCGCTGCTCGGCGATCCGGAGGTGAAGGAGAAGGGCTTCGCCGGGGTGATGGAAACGTTCGACAACACGCGGCCGCTGGTCGCGGCGATGGCCGTCGGCGTCACCCGCGCGGCGCTGGAGGAGACGCGGAAGAAGCTGAAGGAGGCGGGAGTCAAGATCGACTACGACATCCCCGCCAACAACCAGCACGCCGCCGCCGCCCGCTTCCTCGAGATGGAGGCCGACTACGAGGCCGCCTGGCTGCTCACGCTCCAGGCCGCCTGGATGGCTGACAACTCGAAGCCGAACTCGCTGCAGGCCTCGATGGCGAAGGCGAAGGCGGGGCGCACCGGCGTCGATGTCACCCTTGGGTGCGTCGAGCTCTGCGGCAGCGTCGGCTACGGCGAGAACGAGTTGCTGGAGAAGTGGGCTCGGGACTCGAAGATTCTGGACATCTTCGAGGGGACTCAGCAGATCCAGCTGCTGATCATCGCGCGGCAGCTGCTGAAGAAGACGAGCGCCGAACTTCGGTAGCCAGGTAGGTGGGCGTAGGGCCCGGTACCTCTCTCCCAGAGACCGTCGCGCAGCTGGGGCGGGGTGCCGGGCTCGATTGTGGTCTCAGGAGCCTCAGGGAGAGGGGTACCGGGCCCTACTACGATCCGCAGCTTGAATCTGATTGAGGAACTGATGGAGCGGTCGCCGGCCTCGAGGTTGGGGATCGTGGCTGTTGACGCCGAGGGGAATCGGCGGGATCACTACTTCGGGGAATTGATCGCTCAGTCAGCGGGGCTTTCGGGGGCGTTCGCTGCTCGTGGGGTGCGGCGGGGGGATGTGGTGATGACGCTGGTGGGGAATCGGATCGAGTGGGTGTTGACGCTGCTTGCCTGCTGGCGGATGGGGGCGGTGGCGTTGCCTTGCAGCACGATGCTGCGGCGGCACGATCTGGAACATCGAGTCGCGGCGGCTGATCCGAAGCTCTGCGTCGGCGAGGAGGCGCTGCTGGCGGAGATGCCCGACGGGGTGCCGGCAATGACGATGGCGGATGTCGCCCGCGTCCTCGACGAGGACCTGCCGCAGGAGAGCCCGGCGGCGATCGAGGAGATGGGTCCTGAGGATCCGGCGTTGATCGTCTTCACCTCGGGGACCACCGGCGAGCCGCGCGGTGTCGTCCACGGCTACCGGTACCTGATGGGGCAGCGGGCGCAGGCCGAGCACTGGTTCGGCTCGCGCAAGGGGGACCTCGCCTGGTGCACCACCGCCACCGGCTGGTCGAAGTCCGCCCGCAACGTCTTCCTCGCCCCCTGGATCACCGGTGCGGCCGCGGTCATCCACGATGGTCCCTTCGACCCGGCAGAGCGGCTCGACCTCGCCGAAGCGCTCGGCGTCGACGTCCTCTGCCAGGCGCCGACCGAGTACCGGATGCTGGCCCGTCGCACGGCGCTGCGGCCGCTGCCGGCGCTGCGCCGGATGGTCTCGGCCGGCGAGCCGCTCGACCCCGAGACGATCGCCGCCTTCCGCGACGCGGCCGGCCTCGAGCCCGCCGACGGTTACGGCCAGACCGAGACCGGCCACGTCAGCGCCAATCTCGTCGGCGAGCCGGTGCGGCAGGGATCGATGGGGAAGCCGCTGCCGGGATTGGAGACCCGGATCGTCGAGGGGGAGCTGCAGCTGCGCGCCGCCTCCTCCCCCACCTTCTTCTGCCGCTACCTCGACGGCGAGCGCTTCGAGGGCGAGTGGTGGCGGACCGGCGACCTCGTCCGCGAGGACGATGAGGGATACCTGTTCTTCGAGGGCCGCGGCGACGACATCATCCTCTCCTCGGGCTACCGGATCGGCCCGACCGAGGTCGAGTCGGCGCTCCTCTCCCACCCTGCTGTCGCCGACGCCGCCGCCGTCGCCGCCCCCGACCCCGAGCGCGGCTCGGTCGTCCGCGCGATCGTCGTCCTCCGTGCCGGCGCGCTCGGCAACGGCGCTTCGAGCGACGACCTCGCCCGCGAGCTGCAGGAGCACTGCAAACGCGAGACCGCCCCCTACAAGTTCCCCCGCATCGTCGAGTTCGCCCCCGAGCTGCCGAAGACCAGCAGCGGCAAGATCAAGCGGGCGCAGCTACGCAACCGGTAACCGCGCCCAGCTGATCAGGAAGCCCCGACGTAGAAAAGAGACGGCGTTGTGAATTTGTACGTCGCTTTCCAGACGATGTCCGGGATGCAGGAGGGGTTCCCTTTGCTCTCGACAAAGACCGAGTTGATATGGATCTTCGGGGCTGCTCCTCCTGTGACGAGACCGAGGTGGCCGGGGGAAGCTGGAACGTAGATGCATTCCGAGCCTAGACTCGTGAATTTGAATTCGAACCCTTTCGCTGTGAGTGTGCCGTTGTCAGTGCCAGCGATGTGGTGGATTTCGAGTTCACCGGTTTGAGTCGCGCTCACTCCGCCTCCTTCGCATCCGCTCCACGTTATCTCGTACCAGCTGGTCCCAGTCGTCACTGTTTCAGTGGCCCCACCTTTATTGATGACATGACTCTTCAATGTGCCGCCGGTGCACGACTCGAAGATGTAGCCGAGTGTCAGGTTGAATACGGACCGTCCTTCCAAGTCGGCGTGGATTTCAGCTTCTTTATTAACCAGGTTCAACCCGCTACAGGGTGATTCTGTCGCTTTGCAGAGCACGGTCGCAGAGGCCGTGCCGCCGCCGCCAATCCCGATAAGGGCCATCGCGGCAACCGCCGCCAGGCCGACCAGCTTGAGGTGCTTCATTTTGATCTCTCCTTGTCTCCGCACGAGGGCGCGGATGGGTATCTAGGAGAGCTATGCCTAACAACTCCGGTACTTATAGTCAAAGAAGTTCTAGCAATTTGCCAGACCCTCGGCCATGTCCACCGGCCTGCCCAGATAGTAGCCCTGGGCCATATCGACGCCGTAGTCCCGCAGCAGCGCCCGAGTGTCCTCGTCCTCGACGAACTCGGCGATGGTGCGCTTGCCGAGGCCACGGGCGATGTCGACGATCGCCTTCACGGTCAGCTGGTCGGCGTCGTTGCGGGGAAGGTCGCGGATGAAGGTCCCGTCGATCTTGATCACGTCGAACGGCACCTTCTGCAGGTAGGCAAACGGGCCGAAGCCGGCGCCGTAGTCGTCGATCGCGACTTCGCAGCCGAACTCGGTCAGCCGGTCGGCGAAGCCGGCGGCGGTCTCGTAGTCCTCGACCCGCGCCGTCTGCGTGATCTCGAAGGTGCAGCGGGAGGGATCGGCCTCGCCTTCGTCGAGCCGCCGTTCGATGAATTCGAGGACCGAGAGGTCGGTGACCGAGGCGCCGGAGATGTTCATGTGGAGGGACACGGGTGCGCCGGCTTTCTCGCGCTCGCCGATCAGCTCGAGCGCCTGGGTCACGACCCAGCGGTCCAGCTCCTGCACCATCCCGGAGCGCTCGGCGACTCCGATGAAGGAGGCGGCCGGCAGCAGCTCGCCGCTTTCCCCGGTCATCCGCAGCAGCAGCTCGTAGCGCTCGATCCCGCCGGAGGCGAGGCTGCGGATCGGCTGCGTCGCCAGGCGCAGCCGATCCTGGGTGAGGGCGTCGCGGATCCTGGCGCTGGTGGTCTGCGGCCGCGGCGCGGCGCCGCCATCCTCGCCGGCCGCGTGGAAGAGGGTGATCCGGTTCCGCCCCTCGCCCTTCGCCTCGTACATCGCCTGATCGGCGGCGACGAGCACCGACTCGGCGCCGGCGCCGCTCTGGCCGCCGAACATCGCGACTCCGATGCTGATCGTGGCCCCGTCGATCTCGGAGCCCGGTGCCACCCCCTCCGCGACCTGGCCCCGCAGGTCCTCACCCAGCTGCAGAGCGCCGGCGGTGTCGGTCTGCGGCATCAGCACCGCGAACTCGTCGCCGGAGAGCCGGGCGACGATGTCGGTGGCCCGGACCCGTTCGCGCAGGATCTCGGCGACGCGCCGGATCAGGGTGTCTCCAGCCTGGTGGCCGAGGCGGTCGTTGACCTCCTTCAGGCCGTCGATGTCGATCACCATCACCGCGCCGCGGCCGCCGTAGCGGGCGGCGAAGGAGACGTACTGGTCGAGCTCGGCCCGGAACCGGCGCCGGTTGAGGAGTCCCGTCAGCGAATCGTGGTCGGCGAGGAACCGCAGCTCGGCCTCGGTCTTCTCGGCTCGTTCGAGGGCGCCCTCGATCACCGCCCGGTCCGCGGGCGCCAGTTTCGCCAGGACGGCGTCGAGGGCCGTCCCCGACTGGCCATGTCTTCGCTGGTCGTTCACGACATTGACGGTATTGGGTTACCCGCTTGGAAGGGCCTCCTGCAGGGGAAACCAGCCTGTAGAACCAAGTTTCAGCGATCGGCGCGGCCGAATACTCGTTTTGTCCGGCCCCGGGTAGTTTGAGGACGATGCCGAACCGCCTCGCGCAGGAGACCAGTCCCTACCTCCTCCAGCACCGGGACAACCCCGTCGACTGGTACCCCTGGGGATCGGAGGCGCTGGAGCGAGCGCGTGCGGAGGACAAGCCGATCCTGCTCTCGGTCGGCTACTCGGCCTGCCACTGGTGCCACGTGATGGAGCGGGAGTCCTTCGAGGACCCGGAGACCGCCGCCTACATGAACGAGCACTTCGTCAACGTCAAGGTCGACCGCGAGGAGCGCCCCGACGTCGACGCGATCTACATGGAGGCGGTGCAGGCGATCAGCGGCCACGGCGGCTGGCCGATGACGGTCTTCCTCGACCCCGACGGCGTCCCCTTCTACGGCGGCACCTACTTCCCACCGGACGAGAGCCGCGGCATGCCGAGCTTCCCGATGGTGATGGAGGCGGTGATCCACGCCTTCGAGACCCAGCGCGAGGAGATCCGCGAGAAAGCGCTGGTGGCGCGCGCCCGGCTCGGGGCGATCGGCGAGGTCGAGCCGCGTGACCTGCCGGGGACGGACGAGCTGGAGGAGGCGGTGCGCCGCCTGCTGGGAGCGGCCGACCGCCGCAACGGCGGCTTCGGCGGGGCGCCGAAGTTCCCGCCGGCCTCCTCGCTGGAGCTGCTGATGGCGCGGGGTGAGACCGAGGTGGTCGAGCTGACCCTCGACAGGATGCTCGCCGGCGGCATCTACGACCAGCTCGGAGGCGGCTTCGCCCGCTACTCGGTCGACGCGACCTGGCTCGTCCCCCACTTCGAGAAGATGCTCTACGACAACGCCCTGCTCGCCCGCACCTACCTGCACGGCTGGCAGACGCTGGGCCACGAGCGCTACCGCCGCGTCTGCGAGGAGACGCTCGACTGGATGCTGGGTGAGATGCGCGGCCCCGAGGGTGGCTTCTACTCGGCCCTCGACGCCGACTCCGAGGGCGAGGAGGGGCGCTTCTACGTCTGGACCCCCGACCAGATCCGCGCCGCCCTTACCGAGCCCTCGGACTCGAACTGCATCAACTTATCCACCCAGCAGATCGACAAGTTGATGCAGTTCTACGCGGTTACCGACGAGGGTAACTTCGAGGAGTCGAACGTGCTGCACCTGGCCGGCGGCGCCGAGGCGCCGGAGCCAGAGGGACTAGCCGAGGCGCGGCGGGCGCTGTTCGAGGCGCGGGCGCAGCGCGTCCGTCCCGGCCTCGACGACAAGCGGCTGACCTCGTGGAACGCGCTGGCGATCGCGGCACTGGCCGACGCCGGGGCGGTTATGGACCGCGAGGACCACCTCGACGCCGCCCGTGCCTGCGCCGAGTTCGTCCTCGGCCAGTTGCGCGATTCCGAGGGACACCTCCTCCGCACCTACAAAGACGGCCGCGCCCACCTCAACGCCTACCTCGAGGACCATGCCTTCCTGCTCGAGGCGCTGCTGACGCTCTACGAGTCGAGCTTCGAAACTCGCTGGTTCGTCGAGGCGCAGTCTCTCGCGGAGACGATGATCGAGCGCTTCGGTGACCCCGGGCGAGGCGGTTTCTTCTCGACCTCCTCCGACCACGAGGAGCTGATCGCGCGGCGAAAGGAGGTCGGCGACCACCCGATCCCCTCCGGCAACAGCTCCGCGGCGCTTGGGCTATTGCGCCTGGCAGCGCTGACCGGCGAGCGCCGCTACGAAGAGAAGGCCGAGGGCGTCTTCAAGCTCTTCGCCGAGCCCGCGGTCCAGCACCCCGACGCCTTCGCCCACTTCCTCCGCGCCCTCGACTTCCACCTCTCCCCCACCCGCGAGGTCGCCCTGGTCGGCGACGAGCTCGGCGGCCTCGCCTCCGTCGTCCGCGAGAAACCGCTCTTCCACGCGGTCCTCGCTGGCGGCGCAGAGGGTGTCGAGCAACCACCGCTTCTCCGTGGCCGCACCACTGTCGATGGCCAGCCAACCGCCTACGTCTGCCAAAAGTTCACCTGCCAGCTCCCAGTCACCGAACCCGGTGACCTCCGCAATCAGCTCTGACGGTCGAGAGGCAAGCCTGGGTAGGACGCAGGGAGCCTGCCAAGGGAGCGCACATTTAGTGCGTGACCGCAGGCGGGCGACCGAGGACACCCCCAGGCGCCGCCTATCGGCCGTCAGAGGATCGGTAGGAAGTTCTCGATCTCGTAGGGGGTCACCTGCACCCGGTAGTCGTCCCATTCCTGCCGCTTGATCTCAACAAACCGCCGAAACGTGTGCTCGCCCAACGTGCGGAGGACCAGCTCGGACTCGGCGGCGACCTCGATCGCCTCGCCGAGCGTCGCCGGCAGCTGCTCGATCCCCTGGTGCGCCAGCTCCTCCTGGGAGAGGTGGTAGAGGTTCTGCTCCATCGGCTCCGGCAGCTCGTAGCCCTTCTCCACCCCTTCCAGCCCCGCCTGCAGCATCGCCGCGAAGCAGAGGTAGGGGTTGGCGGCCGGATCGGGGCAGCGCAGCTCGGCCCGCGTCGCCCCCTCCTTGCCGGGGTGGTAGAGCGGCACCCGGATCAGCGCCGAGCGGTTGCGGCGCGACCAGGCCAGGTACACCGGCGCCTCATAGCCGGGGACGAGGCGCTTGTAGCTGTTCACCCACTGGGCGAAGAGCGGCGAGATCTCGCGCGCGTGCTTGAGCTGGCCGGCGATGAACGACTTCGCCACCGGCGAGAGGTAGTAGGGGTCCTCGGCGTCGAAGAATGCGTTCCTGCCGTCGCGGCTGAGCGACTGGTGGACGTGCATCCCGGACCCGTTCTCGCCGAACAGCGGCTTCGGCATGAAGGTCGCGTGGTAGCCGTACTTCATCGCGTACTCCTTGACGACGATGCGGTAGGTCATGCAGTCGTCGGCCATCTCGAGCGCGTTCTTGTAGCGCATGTCGACCTCGTGCTGGGAGGGACCGACCTCGTGGTGGGTGTACTCGACGTGGATTCCCATCTTCTCCAGCGCCAGGACCGTCTCCCGGCGCAGGTCGGAGCCGGCGTCGAGCGTGGTCAGGTCGAAGTAGCCGCCCTCGTCGAGGACCTCGGGAACGCCGTTCCCCGGTTTCGCCGAGCGGAAGTAGAAGTACTCCAGCTCCGGGCCGATGTTGTAGGCGTCGAAGCCGAGCTCCTCGGCCCGCTTCAGCGCCCGCCGCATGATCCAGCGCGGGTCGCCCTCGTAGGGCCCGCCGCCCGGCACCTGGATGTCGCAGAACATCCGCGCCACCGCGTCCTCCTCGGGCCGCCATGGGATCAGCGCGAAGGTCGAGGGGTCGGGCACCGCCAGCATGTCGGACTCCTCGATCGGGTTGAAGCCGGTGATCGAGGATCCGTCGAAGCCCATCCCGCCTGCGAAGGCGTCCTCCAGCTCGGAGGCGTTGACCGAGAAGCTCTTCAGCTGGCCGAGCACGTCCGTGAACCAGAGGCGGATGAAGCGGACGTCGTGCTCCTTGACGAGCTCGATGACGTCAGCGGCGCTTCGGGGTTGCTCGGCCATACCTGGTTGCCTCCTAGCTGGGGAAGGCCGCAACGATAGGCGAATGAACCGGCCTGGGTCGAAGCGCCGTATCACGGGTAGAGAAAAGAGTTCCGATGTGGCTTGAATCGGTCTTGGAAACGAGGTATAACTTACGTCAAGTAAGTAAGCGGCTAAAAGTAAAGTAAAGGCCACGTAAGGGCTCCGTAAAGCGCTTGCCGCCCATCGACAGACCCAGAAGCGAGAGGCACGTGACGGTTAAAACCGCAGTAAGCAGATTCCAGATCCACGACGAGCTGACGGCGCCGGATGAGAGTGCTCCCCTGATCAGGAGCATCCAGGCCGGCGGCGGCGCGGTGACGAAGTTCGTTGGCGTGCTCGCCGGAGCGCCGGCTGTCCTGCGCGCGTATACGCGGATGCGCTCAGAGCTGCGCGGCGGCGTCCTGCCGCAGGCGACGAGGGAGCGGATCGCGCTCGCTGTCGCCGAGCACCGCGGGGACAACTACAGCATCGCCCAGCACGCGAAGTCGGCGCGGCGGGCCGGGCTCGGCCTCGACGAGGTCTCCAAAGCCCGCAGCTTCACCTCCGCCGACCCGAAGGAGGCAGCGCTCCTCGCCTTCCTCGAGGAGACGCTCGATCCCGAGGGGCCTCCGCCCCTTCACCTCCACGAGGAGGCGCGTGAGACGGGCTGGACCGACGAGGAGATCCTCGAGGCGGTCGCGCACCTGGCGCTGAACGAGTTCCAGAGCCTGATTGCTAGCGCGGCTGCTCTTCCTCAGGACCAGGGTGGTCCCAGGGCGCTACCCCCTGTCGCGTAGGTAGTGGCTGGGGGCGGGTGCCCCTCTCCCAGAGACCGTCGCGCAGCTGAGGCGGAGGTGCTGGGCGCGTTTGTGGACTCAGGAGCCTCTGGGAGAGGGGCACCCGCCCCCGCCCATCACAGGCCTCAGTTCAGCGCCCCTCTACGAGAGTGGCGGTGTAGAGCAGGCGTGCGGTGGTGTACCTGCAGCCGTAGGTGCGGCGGGTGCCGACCTTTTCCTGGGGCTCGCCTTGGCGCAGGTCGGTGGGGTTGTTGCAGGCGCCCGGTTCCCGGCTCGCCCGCCAGACGTTCTCCTCCTCCACGTCCACGGCGAAGGCGGGGGCCCAGGTGGGAATCGTGAGGCCGACGACGTCGCCCCTCCGCACCCTGAGGTTGGCGCTGAACTTGACCGTCTGTCCCAGGTAGGGCGAGAGGACCTTGACCGAGCCCTGGCTGCGCAGGTTGTAACGGGGAGGGTTGCTGCCGGGCACGCGGCGGAGGATCGCCAGGCGCGCCTCCGGGGGAGTGCCGAAGAAACCGTTGAAATAGGTCCGCTGGCTGTTGTCCGGCTGCGCCAGGGTCAACGTCCAGGCCTTGATCGTGCCGTCGTGGGGAACCCGGAAGGGCAGTTTCGTCTGCCCGTTGTCGACCTGGAAGCCGGTGACGCTGCCGACCGCCCTGCAGGGCTCCTCAGGACAGGATGGGTCCGGCTCGGAGGCGGTCTGGCCGAGGATCACGGTCGTCCTGCCGCTCCTCGCCGCCTGGCTGTCGGTGACGAGGCTGACGAGGAGCAGGAGGGCGGAGGCGATCAATCCCAGGAGGAGCCAGCGGACCTGCCAGCCGCCGCCGGTGGTCAACCCGCGCGAAAACCTCGACATAAAAAGCTGCTCCTCTCTTCTTCGGACTGCCTGAACACGGCAGCGTAGCCTTCGAAGCGGCCGGAGAGCCCGGATTCAGCGGCCGCGGGCGCTGGTCGCGTCGTCGACCGCTATCGCGTAGCGGACCCGGCCCACGCCTTCGAACCCCAGGGTGTCGCTGACGGCTTTGGTCAGGTCCCAGGCGCGTCCCTGCACGTAGGGCCCGCGGTCGATCACCTGCGTCACCACCGCCTTGCCGTGGTAGACGAACTTGACCGTGGTGCCGCAGGGAAGCTTCTTGTGAGCGACGCCCAGCGTCTGCGGCCGCAGAGTCTGGCCGCAGGCGGTCTTGTTTCCCCAGAGCCCCGGCCCATACCAGCTGGCGCCGCCGTAGCGCCAGGCGCCGAAGGTGTATTCGCCTTCGGCCGAGGTGCCGGGGTCGAAGCTGGAGGCGCCGCCGGTCGCCGCCTGCGCACCGGTGACGGCCCCGGCGAAGAGGGCGAAGAAGGCGGCCAGGGCAAGCGCCCAGCGCACGGAGGTTTGTCTGATCGTCTGCATCTCTTTCCAGGCGCTTGCGGGGTTAGCTGTCGGGCTCGCGCTGAAAGAGCTGCGCTACGCGGCAGTCGCCGCGACTCGCCCCAACTACTTGGGCCCCCCGCTCCTCGCGTTATGTAGGCGAAGATTCAGCGGAAGTTGGCGGCAGATTAGCAAACGTTAAGACAGAAAAAGGTGCAGAGGTCGTTTTCCCAGACTTTTCCTCCCTCCAGCGCGGATCAGCCGGGAAACGACGCAGCGCATAGGAAGGGCCCCCTTTCGGGGGCCCTTCCCGTAGCGGGCCTGTAAGCCGGATCCTGTCGTGAGCGGCCATCTATCTATGCGGCCCACCTGGACCTCGCCGAGCCGGGTCGACGGTCCTGCTTGGCCTTGCACCGGGCGGGGTTTGCCTGGCCGCCGCGTCACCGCGACGCCGGTGCGCTCTTACCGCACCATTTCACCTTTGCCTGTACGCGACTCAGCTGAGGCCGCGCCATCGGCCGTGTCTTTTCTGTGGCACTTTCCCGCGGGTTTCCCCGGGTGGGCGTTACCCACCGCCCTGCCCTGTGGTGTCCGGACTTTCCTCGAGGGGTTTTCTCTCCCCCCGCGGTCCGCTCGGCCCGCCCCTCGATGGTAGCTCGGCAGCGAAATTTCGCAACGAATCCGCCCCTCTGGCGCCGACGGGCCGAAAACGGTCCATATAGGACGGTTAGGGCCCGTCGGCGACGTAGACTGCCTCGCCATGCGAACGGCGGTTGTGACCGGCGCCGGCAGCGGTCTCGGCCGCGCGATCGGCGCCGAGCTGATCGGGCGCGGCTACCGGGTCCACGTCACCGACGTCGACGCCGGAGCGGCGGATCGCGTCGCGGCGGAGCTCGGAGGCCTAGCGCGCGGCTCCGCCCTCGACGTCCGCGATGAGGCGGCCTGCCGCGGCTTGGCCGAGTCGATCGGTCGCACCGGTTCGCTCGACCTCTGGGTCAACAACGCCGGCGTCTTCTTCAGCGGCGTCCCCTGGGAACAGGGCGCTGAGCGCCGGCAGACGATGCTGGACGTCAACGTCATCGGGCTGATGAACGGGACGATCGCGGCGCTGGGACCGATGCGGGTCGCCGGCCAAGGCCACGTCATCAACATCGTCTCCCTGGCGGGCATCGTCGCCGCCCCGGGCGAGGTCGCCTACTCGGCCAGCAAGCACGCGGCGCTGGCCTTCACCCTCGGCACCCTCTTCGACCTCCGCCGCACCGGCGTCAGGGGCGTCCAGCTCTCCGCCGTCTGCCCCGACGGGATCTGGACGCCGATGCTCGAGGACAAGCTCGACGATCCCGACGCCGCCCCCTCCTTCTCCGGCCGCCTGCTCACCGCCGAAGAGGTGGCGAAGGAGGTCGGCCGGCTGACCGAACGCCCGCGCCCGATCCTCATCGTCCCCCGCTGGCGCGGCCCGGTCCTCCGCCTCTTCGACCTCTTCCCCCGCCTCGGGCTGCGGCTGCTACCGCTGGTGATGTGGGACGCGCGGCGGAAGCAGCGACGCTGCAAGAAGCTGATCGAGTCAGGCCGCTGGCCGTAGGCCTTCGGCTCAAACCTTCCTGAAGACCCCCACCACCTTGCCCAGCACCCGCGCCTCGGCGGTGATGATCGGCTCCATTTCCTCGTTTTCGGGCTGGAGCCGGATGTGGTCCTTCTCGCGGTAGATCCGCTTCACCGTCGCCTCGTCGCCGATCAGGGCGACGACGATCTCGCCATCGCTGGCGTCGTCGCTGGGCCGGACGATCACGTAGTCCCCTTCGATGATCCCGGCGTCCTTCATGCTTTCGCCGCGGATCTGGAGGATGTAGTCGCCGTCCTCGCCGCCGATCACGTCGGGGACCTCGAGGTACTCCTCGATGTTCTCTTCCGCCAGGATCGGCTCGCCGGCGGCGACCTGACCGACCAGCGGCAGGCCGCTCCCGGAGCTGATCGTCCGCTTAGCCTTGTCGATGAGCAGCTCGATCGCCCTCGGCTTCGAAGGATCGCGCCTGACCAGACCCAGCTTCTCCAGGTTCGCCAGGTGGGCGTGGACCGTTGAGGACGAGTGCAAACCGACCGCTTTGCCGATCTCCCGCACCGTCGGCGGGTAGCCGGTCTTCGCCGCGTACTTGCGGATGAAGTCGAAGATCTCCTTCTGCCTCTTGGTCAGATCCAGTTCCATCGTCGCTCCGATTTCCTCCGCTCCCGGGTCAGCAGGGATCGACTAACCGCAAAATGCCTCGAACACCTGTTCGCAAGGCTACCGCCTCCTCCGGACGCCCGCAACCTGCGCCCTCCCCGTGCACACGCAAACATCTAGAATCGAGCGCCCTCGAGCGGCTGTGGCGGAACTGGTAGACGCGCAAGGTTGAGGGCCTTGTGTCCCTAACGGGACGTGATGGTTCGACTCCATTCAGCCGCATCGGAAACCCCCGTAAATCGGGGGTTTTCGCGTTTCAAGGGCCTATCGCGTCGAAGCCTTTCGTCTGCGCGGCTTCGGACCATTTCGGACCATTTCAGGGCGGTAAAATGGCTCTGTAGCGGGGTGGCGCCCTTGAGCCGGAGGTCGTGTATAGGCTATGAAGACCAAACCGCGCCGCGCCCACGGGACGGGATCGCTGTATCCAGTAGTCGGCTCCGGAGGCCGAGAAACCTGGTACGGGCGCTGGTACATCGGCAGGAAACGCGTGCAGCGTCGCATCGGGCCCAAGCGACGGCGTGGCGACGCAGCCGGACTCACCAAGACAGAAGCCGAGGCAGAGCTGCGACGCATGCAGATGGCCACGGAAGAGTCCCCGCCTCCGGAGACGACCGTGACAGTCGACGAGGCGGCCGGGCACCTGATGCGCCATCTGGAGGCGATCGGCCGCCGACCCACAACGCTCGCCACCTACAGGTCCATCTTTCGATCCCACCTGCAGTGGAGCGTGGAGGAAGTCGACCTCGAGCGCTTCACGAGGCGCGACGTCGAAGAGCTGGATCGAGTGATGCGGCGCAAAGAACTGGCGCCGAAGACCCGCCTCAATGCCCTCAAGCTGCTCTCGGAGATCTTTGCCTTCGCCAAGCACCAGGGCTGGTGTCGGCGAAACCCGTGTGAACAGGTCCAGTACCCCCGGGTCGAGCCAACCACCGACATCAGGTTCCTCACCGAAGTCGAGCTCGTCGCTCTGCTCAACGCAGTCAACACCGAGGAGGAGCCGCTCGGGCACACCGACCGGGCGATGTTCCTGACCGCCGCACTCACTGGCCTCCGGCAAAGCGAGTTACTTGGGCTGGAGTGGCGCGACGTCGACTTTGCCGCCGAGAGGATCCGGGTGCGGCGCACCAATGCGCGGGGCCACCGGGGACCGCCGAAATCGCGCTACGGCTCGCGCTCGGTGCCCATGGCGCCCCAGGTCGCGGCCGCCCTTCGCCGTCATCTGGACCGGTCTCGACACCGGGATCGACAGGATCTGGTCTTCGGGCATCCCCTCACCGGCAAAGTCCTCAGCTACTCCGCAATCGACCAGCGGTTCAAGAAGGCGCTGCGAGCGGCCAAGGTGCGTGAGGTGCGCTTCGAGGATCTGCGCCATACCTTCGGGACGAGGCTCGCGGCAGAAGGGGTGCCGATTCGAGGTATCCAGGAGTGGATGGGGCACGAGGACCTCAAAACAACACAGATCTACGCCGCCTACGAACCGCGGAAGCACGAGGCCAAAGTGGCCGGCGAATCGTTTTCCGAAGTGAAGCTGAACCCCTGAAGCGTTCAGGCGCCGAGACCGGCAATACCCAGACCGACGCGCTCGGCCGCCTGGGCGAGGTCTCGATCCCAGGTGACAAGGACAACTTCCTCGTCGCCGAGTTCGAGCGCGGTGGCGAGGTGAACCGCGTCATAGCCGCGCAGCGTCAGCCTTTCGGCATGCTCGCCGGCGCGGGTAGCGAGTTCTTGGTCGACTCCGACCGTAGCCAGTTCCGCGTAGAGCTCCTCGAAGGCAGCGAGCGCCTCCCGGTGCTCCTCTTCCCCGAGACGATCCAGCCGACGGGCAGATGCCAAAGCAGCTCGTCCCTCGGGGTAGGCAAGGATGCTCGACGCAGCGGGATAGGCACTGCCCCAGAGCTCGGTCGCCAACTCGGAACCGTCCTCGACAATGACGAGCTTGACCAACGCCGAGGTGTCGAAGTAGAAGATCAGGCGCGCTGCTCGGAAACGAGATCGGAGACCGAACCCACACCCTTCACCTGCGCCGAGCGAGGCGAGCGCTCTCCTTGCGGCATCCGAACCAGGCCGCGGCGCGCGAGAGCATCAAGGGGCCGCTCGCCGAGCCCGCTGAGACGAGCCACAGGCCGCCCGCGGCGGGTGACGACGATCTCGCCTCCCCCCTCTACTCGCTCCAGGTACTCGCTGAGGCGGTCATGGAGCTCGCGAACTCCGACTTCGCTCTCATGCTGATGTAGCGTCATGAGCACAGGCTAGCAGCTACATACCGCTAGATCAGGCCAAGGCGCAGCATTACGCAACCGATCGAGAACATCGTACTTGGCATCGCGCAGGTGGAAGAGCGGGGGCCCGCTTCGTTCCTCGCGACCACTCGCGGATCGTGGCCGAGATGAAGCTTCATACGCCGACCTAGCCGTCTCTTCTATGTGAATCGAACGTACTAGCCCGTCGGTGGATGCGGATCATTGCCGTAGCTACGTCGCTCTCCGATCGTCCCGTCCCTTCGATGACTGATCTGCTCAGTTTCGCGACGCCTGGCCGAGTCGCGGCCGATCTGCTCCGAATCGGCCTTACGGTCGGCGCGACCAAAACCGCGCTCGGAACCCTCGGTGCGATTGATCCAGCCACCTTCCCCATCGGGGACCGTATGGATAGATGGTTTCCTAGGCATATAATCTCTTTCTCCCTCCTCCGCTAGCGAACGGAGGTCTCGCTGGTCTTGTCGTAGATCAACGCCGACGCGGCCTCCGATTGAACGATCGCGATTGCGTCGTAGCAAGCCTGCTTGCTGGTCAACAGCTCAGAGGCAGCGAGGATCTCGTTGTTGCCGTCCGAGACTGCGCGCCACCAGAACTTTCCGCTTGCGTTCTTCCTGATCGTGAAATACATCGCCTCTCCTGGTTCGACTTTCTTGTCGCACCGAAGTTAGACGGAGCTTCGGACCGAATGAATGAACTTAGATTCAGGATCTATGCCGCCATAGACTGCGCGATCGTCTGGCGCGCTCGGGATATGCTGAGGACGAGGTTCGGGCGCTCCCGCGAGAGGCTGTCGTCGAGCTCCTTCGCCTCGTGCAGAGCGACCTCATCATCGCTGATCAGCATGAGGTCCTTGCCGTTCAAATTTGCGGTCAGCTCGCGGACCTGCGGGGCGATGCGCTCAAGCAACCTCACCTCTATACCGCCCAGCCGCAGCTCAGCCAGGATCAGCACCTGGATCGCATCAGTCTCATCGAAGAGGCTCGCGGTTCCCGAGCCGGTTGCCTCCGTGTGACTGGGCCGCAACATCCCGCGCTTTTGCCAGTTGTGAAGCGTCCGGTAGTCGATCGAGCTCATCTCGGCGAGCTGAGGGAGCGTGAAGAGTCTCTTCGTAAGTGCCGATTTCCCATCGCCGTCCACTCGATCGTTTTAGCAATGGCGGGGACTCGAGTTCCGCGAGGCCTGAGAAAGAAGCCGCTTGCTCCGCAAGAGAGGATTGGGGGCCTCTGCGTCTCCTATTCAGCACCGCTCCGTACCTAACGTTAGCCTCCGGATCCGTGAGGCCCCGCTTAGGCTTCCTCCCTATCCCAATCGAAGGTCTGTTCGCGAATCAGGGCCTTGATGTCCTCTTCGTCCATGAAGTGCTCTTCGTCCTTGGGAATCGCGCCTCCCACAGCTGCTTCACCCTGCGCTCCAGCTCCGGCCCGTCGCGCTCCCCGTCGAACTTGAGTAGGAGCGGATCCATCTCCCTCAGCGGCACGGCAATACGTCGGAGTTCAGCAAGTTCGGCGTGCGAGTCGGCGAGGCGGCACACTGCGTCCGCCGTGGACGCGAGCCAGCGCGACATCGCCGAGCGCTGGCCGCAGCGTCTCGACATCGGGTGGCGCGTCCTCTTCGTACGAGGCGTACAAGCGTTCTGGCTGCGCGTGCACCAGCCGGTTACGGGTCTTGAAAAGCTCAGCGATGTTCTCCAGGACATCTTCCCCCCTGAACGAACCACACTTCGCGCGACCCGAGTTGCGGCGCAAGGAAGAACTTGGTCCTGACCGGCATCCGCGCGACCGGCTCATACTCATCCTTGCCGAGGATGCGGAGGAGCGCGACGTTGACGTACGCCTTCGCAGCGAACGCGCAGTACAGCGTGGCGGACACCGCAGGCGGCGGGAGCAGCAAAACGACTGGGTTGGTCGCGGCTCGGGCGAGATAGTGGGCCGAGGCGACGAGGTACTGGTCGGCGTGGTCAGCACGAATCCAGGGGTCTAGGGGTCTCTTTCGCTTCGACATCCGAATATTCAACACCGTTTCTCCCGCCACGCCTACACTTGGCGCGTGGCAGACCCGGACTTCACCAGCGAGGAGCGGCAGGTGCTCGGAACCCTGATGCAGCCAGAGCGGCGCCTTGAGGAACGGACCGTGGACGCGATGGCCCGCGATCTCGGTATGGAGTCGAGGGACGTCGCGCGCGTCCTCGACGGGCTGGAAGCCCGCGGCGTCGTCGAGAACAGCACCGACGCAACCCTTGAAGTCGAGTTCTGGATCGCCAACAACGAGGCGGCCGAACAGCTCGACCCGCCGCCGGAGGACTGAGTCGCACCCCGCCAGGCCAGGCGGATGTTGATCCCGCAGGCATTCAACGGCTTCGCGCCGAGGACGTGACTCATGGGGTTTGGACTTCGAAGCCCGGCTCATGGGGCTTATCTGTCGGGGAATAAGGATGGATGAGAAAACCCAAGCGGAGGTCGAGGCGGCGGATCGCGACGAGGAGGCAACGCGGGTAAGAGAAGAGTTCGGCACCGCGCTCGCGGGGGCACTGCGCGCGGGCGGCAAGGCGCTGTGGATCGGTGGGTCGATGATCGGCCCTGATCGAGCCGAGGGGAACTCGCCGTTTGAGTTCGGCAGCGACGCCACCGTCGGCCTGGCGACGGTGCTGCAAATCGGCGGCGAGCTGGTAGGCGGTGGGATCGCTTTGCACGGTGAAGGGAACCGCTACGGCGCAGCAGCCCTGACGCGCCAACTGGTCGAGGTCGAGTACCTGGCCTGGGCCTTTGGCGAGGACGAGGAGGAGGCTGAGCGCTGGATGCGCTCGAACTCGCAAGAACGGCGGGAGATGTGGCAGCCGCGCCACCTCAGGGAGCGGGCCGACGGCCGCTTTCGCGGCGTCGACTACGGGCTCCATTGCGGCCAAGGGGGTCATCCCTCACCAGAGGGGATACGGCTGTTGCCCGAGCACTACTCGCCCGACGCCTCGGCGAAGCTGTGGTTCACCGACATGGTGATCCACGGTCACAGCGTCTGGCGCTACGCGCTGGCAGCAGCAGAGAGACTTGAGCATTCGGAGACCCTTGAGTCGCTCGATGAGGCCCGGAAGCTGGCCGAGGTCGAGGAGCGCTGGCGCGGGACAGATCCGTTCTTGGATCTCATGCGGCGTCGGAGCAGACCGCGCAGTCCGCTGGCAGAAATCCTCCTCGGCTCGCGTCGAGAGCGCGAAAGCGGGGGCTCTTGAGGCCATTAGGACCACCGCCTCGCTGACCCGTGATTCCTCTAGGGTCCGGAAAATGGGCGAGCCGCTGCAACCGCACTTCAGCCGCCGCTACGACTTCACGGCCTGGCCGGTCGAGTCCGAAACCGAGTTAGCGGACTATGCAGACTGGCTGATCGACATCGTCAGACACGCGTGCGAGACCGAGCCGGAAGTGGTCTTCAGCGTCCATATCGCCGGGCGCGGAGATGAGGAGATGCCGCTGGATGAATTCGGCGAAAGGTTCGATGAATTCCCCCTCGACAAGATCTTCTCCGCGGCGCTGACGACCTGGGACCCGCATCAGACTGTCGGGCTCAGTTTCGAGATGAAGAAGACCTTTGGCGGGGGCTCCAGCGCAGGGGTCGAGGTGAGCGGGACCGATAAGGAGCGCGTCCTGAAGGTCAAGACGAAGGTGCGCGAGGAGGGAGACGCCCGGATGGACGCCCGGAAGCAGCGCCCGCTCGAGGCCAAAGCAAGAGAGGACGCCGACGTGGACTTCAAGCGCCAAGAAGCGGCAGTCGGGATCAGCGACCCGGCGGGCGACATCTTCCGAGCCGAGTTTCAGCGTGAACGCGAGCGCAGCGGACAGACCGGACCGCGCGACCGTCCCGAATCGCCGAAGGAGACGAAGCCGGTCTCTGACAAGCATGCCAACCGGTCACAGCTCAAAAAGCTCCTCTACGACCCATGGGTGATCGGCGTCACCTTGGTCGTGCTGGCTGCCGTTCTAGCGCTGATACTCAACACCGCCTGATCCACGCGCCAGGGTCCGAACCCGAACCCAACGCCCGATAACCCCGTCTTATGGAAACCTCAGGCCCCGTAGCTACCGCAAATCTGATTGCCAACCGGACCCTGACTTTCAGGCACTTCCCCGCCAGAAGTGCGACGACGTCGCAGAAGTAGATTTGTCAGTAGAGCAGCTTGCCGGAGGCAGTCTTGAACTTTCTCCAGCCGTCTTCGTCAAGCGTGTAGCCATCGAGAGATTCTTCTCCAACCACCCTGAATGGCTCACCTTGGTCGTCGATGTCAATCGTGCCGCGTTGGTCACCACTAACCCAGGCAATCGTCGCCGACCACCGACAGTCGCAGAAATCTGCAGTGGCGACCACATAGAGGAGAAGCGGATCAGTCAACGAGACGGTCCAGGGAAAAGAGATCGGCGACGTTGGTGAACCGGGCAGCCCGCCGGACTCGATGCTTCCTTCGAGTTCCTCGCTGGAAGAAACGATCTTCGGTGGATTGTCTTCGACATCAACGATTAGGCCTCGTGCATTGATGCCGCCGCCACAGGGAGCAGAAAAGAGGGCGCCATCGTGGCGCGTCGTCCGCTCCACGTCGAAGCGGATCCCAGTTAACGTCACAGTGCGGGCGGACTCACCTTGGATCGCCACTTGCACGATGTCCCTTTTCGCGAACGCGGCGCCCTGCTGATGCTGGAACGCTTCCCAATCAGTCGGCGGTCCTAGCCGCAGCGCGGACCCAGTCTTCGCGCTAGGGAGATAGGTGATCGACCCGCATTCGGCGCCCTGCTCTTCGACGCTGTAGGAGATTGGAGGGCCGGGATCACCGGCAGTCACCGCGTCTACCGCCTTCTGACCAAGTCCGGCCGCGATCGCCGTTACCCCCGCCAGCACCACAGCGCCCAAAGTCGTAAGCACTTTCTTCCGCCGCTTCGCGCCCATCTCCCAATGGGCATTTAAGGGCTTTTATACAAACCTGGCTGTAGGCCACTGTCGGAGCCAGACTGCGGACCGTTTCGCGGACCTCTAAGTCGCTAACGTGCGTAACTTCAGAGCACCTCAGATGACCTGAGAGAACTGAATGGAACTGAAATCGCCCCCAACCCCGAGGTTGAGGGCCTTGTGGGTGGAAACACCCGTGGAGGTTCGACTCCTCTCAGCCGCACTCTCAACCCGGGACGGTGAGGCTCTCTCCCTGACCGCCCAGCTCCTGCTCCATCTCCTCGGCCAGCGCCGAATGCCGGTACGGCCCCTCCTCGCGCAGCGCCGCGATCACGTTCCGTCGCGTCTCGTCGTCTTTGTTCTGGCTCAGCTTGCGCTTCAGCTCGAAGCGGTCGATCGGGATGCGGAGGCCGACGGTTCCCTTGGCGATCGGGGCGGCGTGCTCGCGCTCCAGGCTGGTGGGTGCCTCGAGGTGGCGCTCGAAGTGCTCGACCAGGCGGGTCAGCACCTGCAGGTTCTCCTCCTCGCCGAGAACCTCCGGCGTGCCATGGAGGTGGGCGACGGTGAAGTTCCAGGTCGGGACCATGCGCTCCCGCGGCGAGTACCAGCTCGGGGAGATGTAGCCGTGGTGGCCCTAGACGATGACGAGGACCTCACCCTGGTTGATCTCGAGGACCTCATCGTCCGGACGGCCGAGGTGGGTGAGCAGGGTGAGTCCGGGGGCGCTCTCGTCGAGCAGCAGCGGATAGTGAGAGGCGGCGAGGCCGGCGCCCGTCGAAGCCACCAGAGTCCCCCACGGGTGCTCGCGCACGAGCGCCCGCACCAGATCCGGGTCGTCGGAGGCGAAGAGCGGGTTCGGCCGCATGGGCCATCTTCCCAGCCTCGGCGAGAGGCCGCGCGCGATGCGCGCGGCCTCCCTCTGCGCACCTCAGCGCGGGTAGAGCCGGTTGACGATCGCCGGATCGCCGAGCTGCTCGAAGGCGACCAGCCTGCCCCCTCCATCGAAGGTGAGGACGTCGGCTGCCTCATCGCTCTCGCCATCGAGGGTGACGGTGGTCAGAACCACGACCTTGTCGCCGTCGGCGATGAAGTCGTGGGGTTCGGTTTTCAACCCTTTTTCGGCCAGCTTGGCCCAGAGGGACGCGATCTCTCCCTTGCCCCTGTAGGTGCCGCTGAGGGAGCTGTCGCCCCGCGCCGTCCAGACGATGCCGTCGTCCATGTTCTCCATCGCCCCGGCGGCGTCGCCGCCGGCGAAGGCTCGGTAGGCGGCTTCGGCCGATTCCTTGTTTGCCTGGGCACTCATGTGGGACCTCCTTTTGCGCTTTCACCGACGCTACCTCCGCCTCCTCCTCAAAGGCAAAGGCCGGCATGGCCCAAACAGCCCGGTTCGTTTGTTCAGGTGGGGGTACTCCCCCACTCTCCCTCGAGCAGCCCGTAGACGACGCTGTCGCGGTAGCGGCCGCCGATCAGCTCGGCCTCGCGCAGGGTCGCTTCCTCGCGGAAGCCGAGGCGCTCCGGAATCGCGCGACTGCGATGGTTGTCCGGGGCGCACCGGATCTCGACCCGGTGCAGCTCCCACTCGTAGAAGACGTGACCGAGGAGGGCACTGACGGTGGTGGTCATCGTCCCCTGCCCCTGCGCGTCGGCGGCCAACCAGTAGCCGAGGCTGGTGCGGCGGCTCACCCAGTCGATCGCGTGGAAGCCGACGACGCCGACGATCTCCCCCTCGGGTTCGATCGCCGCCTGGAAACCGTCGTCGCGAACGAACTGCTCCTCGGCCTCGGCGAGAAAGCGTTCGGTCCCATCGAGGTCCTGCCCGGCGGCCCAGGGCAGCCACCGCGCCAGGTGCTCGCGGTTGCGCTCGATCAGCGCGTGCAGCTCGGCGGCGTCCTCGGTCTCGAGCGGCCGGACCCCGAGCGAATCGAGCCGCGGCGAGAGCATCACGTCGGCCCGGACCCCAGGGCCTTGTCGATGAACGGCCCCATCAGCTCCGAGACCGCGCTTGCCGCTTCCTCCGCCGACTCGCTCGGCGTCGTCACGTAGCTGATCGACAGCCGCACCAAGGTCTCGGCCAGCAGCTTCACGTCCGCATCCGGCGCCTCCGGCCAGCCCTCTTCGATCACCGAGGTCAATCGCGAAGTGGCCCACTGGACGACCGGCAGGCCCTGGGTGGTGACGAAGGGCAACATGCCGCCGGTGCCGTCGTCGCTGAGGAGGATGCTGATCAGCGGGTCCTCGCCGGCGGTGCGGAGGAAATGCTCGAGGGCGGCCAGGATCGCGGCGCGGGGATCGTCGGTGTGCTCGAGGACCGCCCGTTCGACGTCGTCCATGAACTTTTCGGCCCCGTGGATGACGAAGGCGAAGCCGAACTCGTTGCGGTTGCCGAACTCGTTGTAGAGGGTCTGGCGGCTGACGCCAGCACCGCTGGCGATGTCCGCCATCGTGATCTCCGACCAGGGCTGCCGCGCCAGCTGCTCGCGGGCGGCGTCGAAGACGGTTTGGCGCAGCAGCTCCCGCGCCGCCTCCTGGTAGGGGGTCCTGCCGTTCGACATCCCCCTTATCGTGCCAGCGGCAGCAGTCAGGTGTCGGCAGAGACGGGTTCGAAATCGATCTTGTCGCGGACGCCGCAGTCGGGGCAGGCCCAATCGTCCGAAACCTCGCTGAACGGCGTTCCCGCCGGGAAGCCCTCGCGCGGATGGCCAGCCTCCTCGTCGTAGACGTAGCCGCAGCTGGGACAGCGCCAGGCGCTCATACCGCCGCCCGCCCGTAGCGCTCCAGCACCCGGCCCAGCCGGCGCGGCTGAATGTTGCAGCTGGTCACGTCGCCGCCGTAATGGTCGAGCAGGCGCGGGTCCATCACCCGGCGCCAGAGCGGCGGGAACCAGGCGAGGACGATCATCCCCGCGTACCCGGTGGGGAGCTGCGGCGCCTCGTCGACGTGGCGCAGCGCCTGGTAGCGGCGGGTCGGGTTGGCGTGGTGGTCGCTGTGCCGCTGCAGGTGGTAGAGGAGGACGTTGGAGGCGACGTTGTTGCTGTTCCAGCTGTGCTCGGGAAGACAGCGCTCGTAGCGACCGTCCTCGCGTTTCTGGCGCAGGAGGCCGTAGTGCTCGAGGTAGTTGACGACCTCCAACAGCGAGAAGCCGATCACCGCCTGGAGCAGCAGGTAGGGCAGAGCGGCCGCGCCGAAGACGGCTACCAGGCCGGCGAAGAGGACGATCGTCATCGCCCAGGCGCTGAGGATGTCGTTGTGGATGCCCCAATGCGACTGGCCGAGCCGGTCGATGCGGCCGGTCTCGATCTCCCAGGCGGAGCGCACGCTGCCGATGACGGTGCGCGGCAGGAAGGCCCAGAAGCTCTCCCCCAGCCGGGCGCTGGCCGGGTCCTCAGGGGTGGCGACCTTGACGTGGTGGCCACGGTTGTGCTCGATGAAGAAGTGGCCGTAGCCGGTCTGGGCGAGGGCGACGCGGCTCAGCCACTTCTCCGAGCTGGCGCGCTTGTGGCCGAGCTCGTGGGCGGTGTTGATCGCGATCCCGCCGACCACGCCCATCGTCAGCGCCAAGCCGATGTTTTCGATCAACGTCAGATCGCCGCTTCCCCAGATCCAGCAGGCGAAGACGAGGCCGGCGTACTGGATCGGGATGAAGAGGTAGGTGCACCAGCGGTAGTAGCGGTCCTGCTCGAGGAACTTGAGAATGCTCTCCGGCGGGTTGGTCGGGTCCATCCCGATCGCGAAGTCGAGCAGCGGGAAGAGGACGAAGACGAGCACCGGCCCCATGAACCAGAAGCCGCCGAAGCCGGTCAGCGACCAGTAGAGGTAGGCGAAGAACGGCGCCAGCGGAACGACGATCCCAAGCAGCCAGGCATAGCGCTTGCCGTCCGTCCATGCCGTGGGGTCGACCTCCAACCTGTCGTGGTGATGATGCGCGTGCTCCAGGTGTGCCTCCACGACGCCTCCTTGTCAACCAACCGCAGCTCGTCCGTGATCTTTACATAGATAAAGAGATTGTCAAGAGAGGTTACAGCGCAGCACAAGATGTCGGGGACCGCTGGGCCCAACAATCGATTGGAGCTCCACCTAGATCTTGAGCAGCAGGACCGTGTTCAGGACGAAGAGGACCGAGAAGAACACCGTCGCTCGGTCCAGATTCTGCTCGACCATCGAGCCGCCGCCGATGCCGCTGCCGCCGGCGCCGCCGATGCCGAAGGCGCCGGAGAGGCCGGCGTCTTTCCCCGAGTGCAGGAGCACGAGGAAGATCAGGACGATGGCGAAGATCACCTGGATGATGGCGAAGAACGTGTACACGGAGAGGAAAGTCTAGCTCTGCTCGACTTCTTCCGGCTTCCGAGGGTGAGCGCCATTGCCGTTTCCGTTCTCGCCGTCGAGGATCTCCAGCGCCTCGCGCCGCAGCTCCGCGTCGAGCAGTGCGAAGTCCTCGTCGGAGAGCTTGCCGGCCGCATGGTCGAGCTCGGCGTCGCGGATCTCCCGGTACTTCGCTTCCTTGCGGGCGTCGGCTTCGGTTCGCACCAGGGCGCCGCGGCGGCGGCCGCGCGAGGGCCAAAGGGCGATCATCGCCCCGGCCAGGGCGAGGATGCCGCCGATCCACATCCAGGTGACGAGCGGGTTGACGATCACCTTGAAGGTCGAGGGCGCGTCGGTCGTCAGGAAGCCCTTTGCCACCCGCTCCGCCGCCAGGCCCTGCAGCTGCGTGATCTGCTCGAACGCCTGCGCTCGCAAGCTGGGGTTGGCGGCGGCGGCGCGCATCAGCGCCCCCAGCGCTTTGCACTGGTCCGGGGTCCCGGGTGCCCCCTGAACGCAGGCACTGAACCCTTTGTCAGCCAGCCGCGCGGCCCGCTGCACGGCGGCGACATTCGGCTGCTCGGCAATCCAGAGGTCGTGGCCCAGCCCGGTCCGCAGGCCGACCTCGCTCGTCGCCTCGCCCGCGAAGTAGGTGGCGATTTCCCCGGTTTCCTGGCCGGTGGGCCGGAAGAACTGGCGGCTCGGCCGCAGGTAGCCGACGACCCTCCCGTCTTCTTCGATGCGCAGCAGCGAACCGAACCCGAGCTTCTCTTCATCGACGGCCACCGTCGGCTTCACGTAGGTGATCGTGCGGCCGTCGACGGTCGTGCTCTCCCCCGGCCGCAGCTCGACGTCGCGGTTGGTCTGGAAGCTGGAGGAGGCGGCGACGCCGATCAGGAGGACGATGACGCCGACGTGGACGATGTAGCCGCCGTAGCGGCGGCGATTGCGGGAGACGAGGCCGACCAGCGCCTGCGGTCCCGCCTCACCGCTGAGCCGGCGGCGAGCGGCGGCGCCGCTCCAGAACTCCTGCGCCAGCCCGGTCAGGGCGAAGGCGGCGAAGGCGAAAAGCGCGAGCGCCCAGGCGTTGTCAGCGGCGTCGGTTAGCACCACCAGCGCCAGAGCCACAACGGCGGCGACCGCGATCGGAATCCGGAAGACCCGCTTCGCCGTCTCCCAGCTGACCCGGCGCCAGGCCAGCAGCGGCCCGATCCCGGTGAAGAGGACGAGCAGGATCGCCAGCGGGGTCGTATAGCGGTCGAACCACGGCGCGGCCAGCGAGGCCTTCTCGCCGGTGAAGAGTTCGGAGATCAGCGGGAAGAAGGTGCCCCAGAAGATCACCGCGGTCATCCCGACCAGGAGCAGGTTGTTGAGGAGGAAGACCGACTCCCGCGAGGCCAGCGAGTCGATTCGCTTGTCGGAGCGGAGGTCGTCGAGGCGGCTGACGATCAGCGCCGTGGAGCCGACGAGGACGACGGCGATGAGGCCGAGGATGTAGGGGCCGACGGTGTTGTCGCCGAAGGCGTGGATCGACTGCAGGACGCCGGAGCGGACGAGGAAGGTGCCGAGCAGCGCCATCGAGAAGGTGCCGACGATGAGGCTGGCGTTCCAGACCTTCAACATCCCCCGCTTCTCCTGGACCGCGATCGAGTGCAGGAAGGCGGTGCCGAGCAGCCACGGCATCAGCGCCGCGTTCTCGACCGGGTCCCAGGCCCAGTAGCCGCCCCAGCCGAGCTCGGTGTAGGACCAGCGGGCGCCGAGCAGGAGGCCGAAGCCGAGGAAGGCCCAGGCGATCAGGGCGAAGCGACGGGTGGCGCGGATCCACTCGGCGTCCAAGCGGCGGGTGACGAGAGCGCCGATCGCGAAGGCGAACGGCACCGTGAAGGCGACGTAGCCCGAGTAGAGCATCGGCGGGTGGATCATCATGCTCGGGTGCTGGAGCAGCGGGTTGAGGCCGATGCCGTCGGCCGGCGCCGGATCGAGCGTCGCGAAGGGGTCGACGCCGGGGGCGAACAGCATCAGGCCGGTGAAGAAGGCGGCGACGCCCATCATCACCGCGGTCGCCCAGGGGACGAGCTCGCGCAGCTTGCGGCGGGTCGCGTAGAGCGCGGCGCTGGCGGCGATCGAGAGCACCCAGGCCCAGAGCAGCAGCGAGCCCTCCTGGCTCGACCACATCGCCGCCAGCTTGTAGCCGGCGGGGGTCTCGATCGAGGAGTGCTGCGCGACGATGTTGAAGGAGAAGTCGTTGTTGGCGAAGGCGAGCTCGATGATCACCACGCAGCCGGTGAGCAGGGCGCAGAAGGCGTAGACGACGCGGCGGGAGAGCCGCAGCCAGCGCTCGTCGCCGTTGCGGCCGGCGAGGGCGAGGGCGGCTGCCGCGAGGGCGGCGAGGAAGGCAAGGCCCAGCAGGGCGCTGCCGAGGTTAGACATCAGACTTGGTCGTGAACTTCGACGGGCACTTCGTGATCAGGGTTTCCGGCTCGCCGTCGAAGACGCCGTTCTCGACCGTGCCGGTGAGGACGATCTCGCGACCGCCGCGGAAGGGGTCAGGGACCGCGCCCGTATAGGTGACCGGCAGGCTCTCGCCCTCGCCGTCGCGGTCGACGACCCGGAAGGTGATGCCGTTGCCGTCGCGCTCGATCGAGCCTTTGACGACCTTCCCGGTCATCTCGGCGGTGGTCCCGGGCGGCGCGGAGAGCAGTTCCGAGGGCTCCTTCGCCTCGGTCGAGGCCGAGAAGGAGGTGTAGACGAGCGCCACCGCGAGCAGCACGGCGACGCCGAGCGCAACGACGAGCCGGATCTTCCGCTTCCGCTGGGGGTCCACAGGCGTCCCGGATTATCGCAATCCACGTCCCCCGACCCGGTCCGGACGCATTTGTTCCCGGTATGCGGGAACAAGTGCGTCCGGATGGCAGAATGGCGGCATGGCTGATCCCGTCTTCTTGATCACCGGCGCCAGCAGCGGCATCGGCGCCGCGACCGCGCGCGCCGCCGCTTCCCGGTACCGGCTGGTGCTGGCGGCGCGCCGCGAAGAGGAGCTGCGGGAGCTGGCGGAAGAGCTGGGCGGCGAGGAGCGGGCGATCGCCGTCCGCTGCGACGTCACCGAGTGGGACCAGGTCGAGGCGATGGCCGCGACGGCGCTCGAGCGCTTCGGCCGCATCGACGCCGTCTTCGCCAACGCCGGCTTCGGCGCCGCCCGCGGCTTCCTCGAGGAGTCGCCCGAGCACTGGCGCTCGATGGTCCTCACCAATGTCTACGGGGTGGCGCTGACGATCCGCGCCACCCTCCCCCACCTGCTCGAGCGCGGCGACGGCCACGTCCTCGTCACCAGCTCGATCGCCGGGCGGCGGGTGCTGCCGGGGTCGCTCTACTCGGCGACGAAGTGGGCGGCGACCGCGATCGGCGAGGCGCTGCGGCAGGAGCTGCGGCAGATGCACGACAACCACGGCATCCGCGTCACCCTGATCGAGCCGGGGATGGTCGACACGCCCTTCTTCGACAACCGCCCCGGCGACTGGGCGCTCGGCGACGACGACATCGCCCGCGCGGTGATGTTCGCCCTGGAGCAGCCGGAGGGCGTCGACGTCAACGAGATCCTGATCCGCCCGATCACCCAGCCGCTCTAGCGAATCCGGCTTTTGGCACAGCGGGGTGTGTCGAAAGTCGGCTACGGCAGCAGCAGGCGCACGAGCCGCCAGTAGCCGCGGAGCAGGAGCCGCGCAGGGCGAGAGCGGACGATCGGGCTGATCAGCTCGGAGTCGAGGTCGGGGGTCAGCATCGCCGCGAATTCGCGGGCGCTGATCGTGCGTTGGCGCTGGACCTGACGGCGCTCGCGCAGCAGTCGCGGCAGCCAGAGGAGGAAGGCGAGGTTCGCCCGGAGCTTTTCCCGTCCCCAGCCGCCGGCGGCGGCGACCGCCAGGAGGGCGAGCTCGGTGGCGAGCAGTGCCGGCGCCAGCAGCGCCAGCAGCGCCCCCGGATAGGTGCGGACGAGGAAGGCGAGCCGGTTGCGCTCGAGCCAGAACCACTTCTGCGCGTTGGCGCCGAACTCGTAGTCGTGGGCGACCACCGCGGCGGTCTCGATCCCGACGGCGTGACCGGCGGCCCGAAGCCGCACCGAGAGGTCGACGTCCTCGTGGTAGAGGAAGAACTCGGCGGGGAAGCCGCTGAGCCGCCGCCAGCGCGCCAGCGGAATCGCCAGGCAGGCCCCGGAGGCGGCCAGCACCTCCCCAGCCGGCGGCGCTCCGGCGAGCGGCAGGCCGTGGCCGCCGGCCCAGACGATGCCGGTGAAGTGGATCGGGTTGCCGGCGGAGTTGACGCGGCGCCCCTCACCGTCCGCGACCAGCGCCTGCCAGGCGCCCCAGCCGCGGCCCTCCCGCCAGGGTCGGCGGATCGCCTCCCCGAACCCGCTTCGGGGCGCGGCGTCGGGGTTGAGGATCACCAGCAGGTCGCCGCTCGCCGCTTCGGCGCCGGCGTTGGCGCCGCCGGCGAAGCCGGTGTTCCGTCCCATCGTCACAATCCGCGCCCGCGGCGCCAGCTCGCGCACCGTCTCGGAGCTGCCATCGCCGGGGTGGTTGTCGACGACGATCAGCTCGTCGTCCTCGCCCAGCTCGGGGAGCAGGGCGGGAAGGGTCCTGCGGAGATCGTCGCGGCTCTCGTAGGCGACGATCAGGACTGAGAGCGTTGGGCGCACCGACGCGGAGGCTATTCGGCTCTCCGCGCCGGTGCGAGTGACTCGCTTGCTGGTACTGCTCCTACTACTTGCCCTTCTTCTTTCCGCAAGAGACGACGTTCAGCTTGAACTTGTTGTTGTTCTTCTTCTTGCCGTTCTGGGCCTTCATCTTCACGATCGCCCGCTGCGACTTCGCGCAGAGGTTGGTCGAGTTGACGAGCAGGCCCTTCTTGCCGCCCTTCATGTCGAGGACGAACTTGGACACCGGCACGTCGGGCACCTTCCTGAAGACCGTCTTCAGGCCGCCGGTGCTGCCGCTGCTGATGACGCCGCGCAGGTAGACCTCGACCTGGCCGCGCAGATCGACGAGCAGGTCCGGCAATTCGTTGTTGGAGGACACGAGGTACACCTTGCCCTTCAACGGCTTCTTCAGGAGCGGGGTCTTCGCCCATGCCGACCCGTAGACCGAGGCCTTCGGGCAGGTGTGGGTGGCCAGCTGCGGCCTCGTGCAGACGGTGCCGATGTGGCCCTGTTCGAGGAACAGCGAGCGCGGCATCGTCACCGCCGTACGGGCGATGTTGGCGTCGCCCTTGCGGGCGCCGAGGATCGCCTTCAGGCGCGGGAACTTGCTCCGCACCGTCGGGCCGAACAGCTTGATCCTCAGCTTCGGCTTGAAGCCGAGCTTCTTGCACCCGGTCGCCTGGAACGGGTCGTTGACCGCGTAGGAGCTGAACACGGCCGGGTTGGTCGGGTCTGCGCCGCCGCCGTTGATCGTCCCCGTCGTCGCCTGCGCCTTGCAGTTCGTCGGGTTGAGCATGAACTTCTTGCGGTAGAGATCGACGTCGATCTGCCGCAGGTCCAGCTTCACCCCGCCGAAGACGTCGGGGATGACATCGGAGACGGCGTTGATCTGAGCCGTCTCCGGGTTAACGTTGAGCGCTACCCGCACGACGACGACACCGAGGTCGAACGGGCCTGCCAACGCCGGCGTGGTCGTCACCAGAGAGATCGGAGCGCCTTTGTAAGGCCCGGCCAGCCAGACGTTGCCCGGCAGTTTCAACGGGTTGTCGCCGGTCCCGGACGCGGTCGTGACCGTCCCCAGGAAGCTGTCTTCCGGACAGCTTGGGGCATCGGACTCCTGCCTGCCGCTCTTGCCCGCGGCGGCGGCGATGGCCTCCTCCGGGCAGTAGGGAATGCCGCGGAGCTTGCCGGTCAACCCCTTCGGCAGGGTGACGTCGACGACCTTCAGCTCCTGCTCCCCGTCCCGCCGCGTGATGCGGACGTGGAAGGGCGAGTAGGCGCCGCCTTTGGTGCTGTCGCTGTTGGCTTTGTAGGTCGGAGCGAACTTCCGCTCCGCCATCGTTTTCGGACAGGCCCCACCGGTCGGATCGGTCGAGAGCGTGATGGTGGAGGTAACCGGCTTCAGTTCGCCGGGTCGCGCCCACGGTTCGAAGCGGCTCATGCCCGAGGCCGAGCAGATCGGCGGGCTCGTCAGCACGTTCTTCGCGCCGTCGAAGTGGACCCGGATCTCTTCGAACGGCACCTGCGGCAGCCCTTCCGGCAGCTCCCCGGCAAACTGGCCGACCAGCTTGTCGTTCAGGACCGCCGTCAGCTCGCCGGTGGTCTTGTTGGCCTTGACGTGGCCGACCAGGCGGGCGTTGATGTCCTCGTGTTCGCTCTTGGCTTCGATCAGGATCCGAAACTGCTCGCCGGATTCCGGATCGCGGCTCTTCTGCTCGCCGACGTAGACGTCGCCGATCAGCGGCTCAGCCAGCGGCGGCGACTCGACTTCGACGCTGCCGATGTCGGAGGCGGCGGGACATTCGTTGTCCATCACCCGAACGCCCTTCTTGAACTGTGCGTCGGCGCAGGCCGCCAGGCCCTGTGCCCCGGAGGGGTTCAGCCCCATGCCCTTGGGGAGCGCCACTTCGGCTTTGCGGACGTGCGACTGCGAGATGCCGTCGAACCGGTCGGGGATCTCCGGCGCGGTGGGATCCACTTCTTCCACTTCCCCGCCTTCTTTGTCAGGTTCGAAGGGCAGGGTCGTCGTCACGGTCGCCGCCGCAGGCGAATCGACCGCCCCGGTCCCCGGGTCGATGCTGAGACCGGGGTCGAACGGAACCCGCTCGCAGCCCGTCGGAGCTATCCCGGGGGGCAGCTTCGCCTCCCATGGCGTCGAGCCTTCCGGGAAGGTCGGGTTCGGTTCGCCCCATGACTCGCCCCGGAACCAGGACGAGTAGAGGTGCGGCCACTCGTTCGGGTCGAAGCAGGTGGTCGGCAGCGTGATGTGAGTGCCGTCCCCTTCTTGGCCGAAGGCGACCAAGCGGCTTTTCAGGCTCGAGAACGGAACCGAGGGTTCCGGGAGTTTGATCGTGAAGTACTCATGGAAGTCGCTCTCCCAGGCCACACCGCCTTCCAGTTCGATGACCCTGGTTCCTGCGATGACGAAACCAAGGCGAGCCGGTTCGCCCTCGTTCGGCTCGAGGTTGTAAAGGGGGACTCTCGTTCCTTTGGCGGGATCCGGTGAGATGACGAACCCTTTGGGGAGGGTGGTTCCCGGCGGGAACGGAGGCGATGGCGCCGGCACGAGACCCGCGGTGTTCACGACCAGCCAGGTTTCGTTGCGCCCGACGATCGTGCTGGGGTCACAGGCCGGAACGAAAGTTTTCGGTGCGACTTCGTTCCTGAAATCCTCCTGCGGGCACTGGGGGCTGCTCTGCGGGTTCTCGGTGAATCCCGGGGGAAGATCGACTCGCTCCGTTTTGAGTACGCGGTCTTTGTAGGGGGGCGTGTCCGATGGATCCTCTTCCAACGGCATCAGGATGCCGAAGCCCGAGGCTTCTTCTTTATGCCTGATGATGTACTGGTCGAACCCGATCGGTGGATGTCCACCTGCCTGCGTATAGAAGATCCCCGGGGTTTCCGGAGAGCAGAACGGTTTGGTGACATCGGTCGGTTTGCTGGGGGGTGACGTTTCCGGCACTTCCCCTACCTGGTTTTCGTAGCAGGTTCCCGCCTGGAATCCGTCTTTCGACGTCGGCGGTTCGTCCTGCGGTTCGATCACATTCCCGGTGTCCGCCACTGCCGTCGCGGATAGCACGAGCAGAGCCCCCATACAGATCAAAAGCAGCGCAAGCGAGCGCTTAGCCATTAACTCCTCCTCGTTTTCCCTAACGAGGACGCTCCCTGCAGCGCCCATGTACGGGCCTCCCGCAAAAGAAAATACAGACCTTTTACGGTGTTTCAAGTATCTCGTAGTGGTTACTACCCGGGTAACCGTGACACTAAACTGTGACATGACACCATTCAGTGTCATGTCATTGTCTACTTACTTTTCTTGCCCTTCCGCCCGCAGGGCGTGCGCAGCTTCGGCTTGCTGTTCGCTTTCTTGCCGTTCTGGGCTTTGAAGCGGATGACCGCCCTCACCGGCTTCGCGCAGAGGTTGGTCGAGTTGACGAGCAGGCCCTTCTTCCCGCCCGGCAGCGTCATCACGAACTTGCTCACCGGCACGTCGGGGACGCGCCCGAAGGTGGTGCGGATGCCGCCGCGGAAGCTGTCGATGCGGCCGACGAGGTCGACGCCCACCTGGCCCTCGAGGTGGGCGACCATGTCCGGCAGCGTGTTGTTGGAGGAGCGCAGGTAGACCGGACCTGCCAGCGGTTTGCCGAGCAGCGGCGTGAAGGCCTGGGCCCTGCCGTAGATCGAGCGCTTCGGGCATTTCTCTTCCGCGAACTGGACCCTGGTGCAGACGGTGGCCAGGCTTGCCTGGTCAAGGAAGAGGGCGTGCGGCAGCGCCACCGACGCCTTGCGGATGTTGGCGTCCTTGCCCCGCGCCTTCAGCACCGCGCGCAGTTTGGGGTGCTTGGCCCGCTGCGTCTTGCCGAACAGCCTGATCCTCAGCTTGGGGCGGAACTTCAGCTTGCGGCAGCCGCTAGCTTTGAACGCGTCGGCCACAAGGAAGGCGGAATAGGAACCTGGTTTCAGCGGGTCCGCCCCGCCCCCGTTGACCACTCCCGCGGTCGCCCCTTTGCGGCAATTGGTGCCGTTGAGGGTGAAATCGTCGCGGTTGACGTTGAGGAAGACCGAGCGGACGTCGAGCTTGGTGCCGCCGTATACATCGGGGATGTCGTTCGTCCTCGGCTTGACCTGGGCGCTCTCGGGATCGACGAAGAGCGGGACGCGGACGACGACGTTGCCGAGATCGAAGGGGCCCGCGAGCGCGGGGGTGACGACGACGATCGAGAGCGGCGCTCCCTTGTAGCGACCGGCGAGGTAGGCCTTCCCCTCGATCTCGAGCGGTTTGGGCCCGGTGCCGGCCTGCACGCTGGCGACGCCGACCCTGCTCTCTTTCGGGCAGGCGGCGTTTTTCTTCTCCGCCGCGCCTGAGCGTTTTTCGGTTTTCTCGATCGCGTCAGGCGTGCAGTAGGGAACGCCTTTGAGCTTCGCCGTCGCCCCATCCGGGAGGGTGAGGTCGAGGCCTTTCAGCTCCTGCTGGCCGGGGGGGCGACTGATGTGGGTCGAGAACGGAGTGAAGGTTTTCGCCTGGTCGCTTTTCGGCTTGGCGCTGAACCCGGGCGCGAACGGCCGCCCGGCCATCGTTTTCGGACAGGCCCCGCCCCCGGGCGCCGAGGCGAGGTTGAATTTGCTCGACGGCGTCGCCGCGGCGTTGCCGGACCACGGCTCCAGGTGGCTGGTGGTGGTGTTCGGACCGCAGGTCGGCGGGCTGCTCAGCGCCGCTTTGGGACCGCCGTCGATGCTGAGGCGGAAGGTCGTGAAGGGAACCTGCGGCAGGCCGTGGGGCAGGTTGTCGGCATTGCCGCCGCGAGTCACGGCCCTGGCGGGTTCGTCGAAGACCCCGGTCAGCTGGCCGGTCTTCGCGTTGGCGACGACGTTGCCGATCAGCCGCACGGAGATGCCGTAGCGGGCGGACTCGGCGGCGACGAAGATCCGGTACTCCTCCCCCGATTCGGGAGCGCGGCTCCTCTGCTCGCCGACGTAGATGTTGCCGGTCAGCGGGCCCTCCGGCAGCGGCGGCGTCTCCACCGTCACCGTGCCGACCTTCGAAGCCGACGGGCAGGCGATCGGGTTGCGCGTCCCCTTACCGAACTGGGCGTCGGTGCAGGCGGCGAGACCGTTGGCGGCGGACGGGTTGAGGCCCATCCCGGCTGGCAGCGTCACCCGCGCGGTCCTCATCGTCGAGGTTTCCTGTCCCGTCGCGCTCGCTTCGACCGGCAGTTTCACCTCGGTCGTCGCGCCGGCGGGCGAATCGACCTGGCTGGTGCCGGGGTTCACCCCGATCGAGGGGTTGAAGGGGATGGTGCCGCAGTTTTTCGGGCTGGTGCCCGGGGGCAGCTTCGCCTCGACAAATGGAGACCCGTTCGGAAAGCTCGGGTCCGGGTTCTGCAGCGAGTCGGCCCGGGCGTAGGTCGAGTAGGTGTGCTCGAAGGCGCCCGAGGGGTTGAAGCAGGTGCTGGGCGTGGTGATGAAGTGACCGACGCCGGGGGGCGCGCTCGCCTGCCCCTCGAAGATCAACCGGTTTTTCAGCAGTTTCACGTTCGTGACCTTCGGAACGTGGATGGTGAAGCCCTCGTGGAAGTCGGACTCCCAGGCGACGTCGGCTTCCAGGTAGATATCGCTCGGCGGCTCGGTCAGCACCGGGTTGAGGACGCTGAAGCCGAAGCGCGCCGGCTCCCCCTGGTTGGGCCTGACGTTGTAGACAGGCGCGGCGACCGTGATCGGCGGCACGACTGGCACTTCGGGCGAAACGGTGACAAGGCTTTCGCCGACTTTGCTGCTCGCCGGGCAGGTCGAGGCATCGGGGTGCTGCCCGGGCGCAAGTTCACAGCGAGGGGTCGCCCCCGGGTTGACGCTGAGCCCGACCGGAAGGTCGACCCTCAGGGTCTTCATGTCGACTTCGGGTTCTTCGTGCAGCAGTTCGGTTTTGTGGCGGACGATGAACTGGGTGATCCCGAAGGGCGGGTGGCCGGCGGCGATTTCGTAGAACTCCACTTTGCTGCTGTCGGGAGCGCAGGTCGGGGTGTTGCAGGTCCCGGCTTGCCAGCCGTCGCTCGCGTTCGGCGTCGGGTTCTGTGGGGAGAACACGACTTCGCCCGCCTGCGCCGTGGGCACGAGGAGCAGGCCGAGGAAGACGGCAAGCGAGAGCAGCTGTAGGACCGGCTTCCTCACCCTGAGCAGGCCCGTACCCCGGTGGACCACCCGTTAATCGCGCCGTTACCGTCGCCTGTGCTTGCGCGCCTTGCGGCAGCCTGGAGTGCGCAGCGGCAGCCTCTTCACCTTCAGGCTCTTGCCGTTCTGCGCTTCGAAGTTGAGAAAGGAGCGGTTGGGACGGATGCAGAGGTCGCGCGAGTTGACCAATAGTCCCTTCCTGCCGCCTTTCATGTTGATCGTGAACCTGCTCACCGGCACGTCGGGAACCCCCGAGAAGACGGTCTTCAGCCGCTCTTTGGCGGAGCTGATCACCCCGCGCAGCCGCACGTTCACCTGTCCGTGCAGGTCGGCGAGGAGGTCGGGGAGTTCGTGGTCGGAGGCGACCAGGTAGACCGGCCCGGCGACTTCATCGTCGAGCAGCGGCGACTGCGCCCGCGCATACCCGTATACGGAGCGCGCCGGGCAGGCCGAGGCGGCGAGCTGGACGCGGGTGCAGATCGTCCCGATGTGGCCCTGGTCGAGGAACTGCGAGTGCGGCAGGGTCAGGGCCGCCCGTTTGATGTTGGCATCGCCGGCGCGGGCCAGCAGGGTCGCGCGGAAGGCCGGGTGGCCGTTTCGCCGCATCGACTTGCGGCCGCCGATCAGCTTCGTGAACAGCTTCGGCCGGAAGTCGAGCTTCTCGCAATCGCTTGCTTGGAACGGCGCGTTGACCCCGAAGGCGCTGAAAGCCGCCGGGTTCGCCGGGTCTCCCCCACCGCCGTTGAGGACGCCGGCGGTGGCGAAGGGTTCGCAGCTGGTCGGGTTGAGGGTGAAGTCGGGTCGGTCCATCTTCAGGTCGACGGAGCGGATGCCGAGCAGGGTGCCGCCGAAGACGTGCGGAATCGGGTCGGCGACGGCGTGGATCCGCGCCGTTTCGGGGTCGACGAACAGGGCCACCCTCACCACGACGGTGCCGAGATCGAACGGCCCGGCCGTGGCGGGGGTGACCACTGCGAGGGAGAGAGGAGCCCCGTGGTAGGGGCCTGAGAGGAAGACCTTGCCCTCGATCCTGTAGGGGGCGGGACCGGTGCCGGCGGCGACCGCGGCGGTTCCGACCTGGCTGGCGGCCGGGCAGCTCGAGGACGCCTCCTCCTCAGCGCCCGCCCTGTTCGCGGCCGCGGCCAGGGCGGCCTCCGGGCAGTAGGGGATGCCGCGCAGCTTGCCGGTCATCCCGGGCGGCAAGACGACGTCGGTGCCTTTCAGCTCCTGCTGGCCGTCGGGCCGGCTGATCTGAACCGTGACCGGGCTGAAGGCACCGGCTTTGGAGCTCGCCGGCCCGGCCGCGAAGGCGGGAGCGAACGGCCGCTCGGCGAGCGTTTTGGCGCATTTGCCGCCGCCGGGGGCACTGCTGAGGGCGAAGCTGCTGCTCGGGGTCGCCGCCGGGTTCCCCGACCACGGGGTCATCACGGCACTGCCTTTGTTGGGACCGCAGGTCGGCGGGCTGCTGAGCGGCGCCCGCGCCCCGCCGTCGAGCTCGACCACGAACTCCTCGACCTGGGACTGGGGCGTATCGGAGATGGTGGTGGTGAGCTGGCCCGTCCGCGGGTCGGCGCTGACGTTGCCGATCAGGCGGACGTCGATCCCGTAACGGGGAGACACCGCGTTGATGAAGATCCGGTACAGGTTGCCGGAGGTCGGGTCGCGACTGAGCTGCTCTCCCACGTACACCGGACCATTCAGGGCCGGTCCTTCCCCGTTCTCTTCCGGCAGCGCCGGGGAGTCAATCGTCACCGTCCCCACCTGAGAGGCGGCCGGACACGTGACCGGGTTCCTGGTGCCCTTGCCGAACTGGGGGTCCTTGCAGACCTGGAGGCCGTTGGCGGCGGAGGGGTTGAGGCCCATGCCGAGGGGCAGCGTCACTTTCGACGCCTTCGTGGTCGAAGTCTGCTGTCCGTCTTCTTCTTCCAGATGTGGGATGTCGATCTCGACCGCCGCCCCAGCGGGAGAGTTCGTCTCCGCGGTGCCCGGATCGATGTCGAGCGAAGGCTCGTAGGGAATCGAGTTGCATTCTTTCGGTGAGGTGCCCGGCGGGATCGGCGATTCGAGCGGCGGTTCGGCGCTCCGCGGCCAGACGTAGTCGGGTTCGGCGAATTCCTCTAAGGAACCGGCGAGGAGATAGGTCGAGTAGACGCTGCCCGATTCGACGAAGGCTTCACCGAGACAGGTGCTCGGAGTCGTGATGAAGGTGCCGTCCCCGGCCCGGCCTTTGAAGACCAGCCGGTTTTTCAGGATCGCGCCGTTGTCGCTGCCGATCAGCCCGCCCAGCGCTTCCGGAAGGGCGGCGGGCACCTCGATCGTGAAGCCCTCGTGGTAGTTGCCGGACCAATCGGCGTCGCCCTGCAGATAGACCTCGTTGCCGGCGAGCTTCAGCCCGAACCGTGCACTCTCTCCCTCGACCGGGACCACGTTGTAGACCTCGGCGTGGAGGGGAACCGAGCCGCCGAGCAGGGGATCGGCGGCGGTGACGTAGCTGTCGCCGACGTATGATTCCGGCGGGCAGGTGGCGGGGTCGGCTTTGAAGGTGGCGAGCGGGCAGCGTTCGGTGGCGCCGGGGTTGACGTTGAGGCCGACCGGCAGATCGACCCGGATCCGCGCCAGTTCCGCGTCAGGCGTCGGCCCCAGCGTCCCGGCGCTGTTCTTGACGATGAACTGGGTGAACCCGTAGTTCGGGTGCCCGGCGGCCTGTTCGAAGAACCAGTCTTCCGTCTCCACCGAGCAGACTTCCGCCCCCGGAGCGCCCGGATCCGCCGCTTCGGTGCTGCACGTCCCGGCCTGCCAGCCGGAGTCGACCTGGGGGTCGTGTGGGTTGATCGGCGGCGCGATCACGTCTTCCGTTTTCGCTGCTGCCGTCACCGGCGCCAAGAGCAGGAAGCAGCAGAAAAGCAACGCGGCCAGAGTCGATCTGGACATCGGTATTTCCCTCCCGGAAAGCATCCTCAACGAAAAGACTACCCGAAATTAATGACATGAGTCAATATTTTTGGGTAATATCCCCCCATGCCAACTCAAAACGGACATTCCCCCCATATCCATTCCGTAAACGGCGATTCCCTCGAAAAACACCAGCAAAATGGGCACAACGGCAACGGTCGTTCATCCTCCTCCCTCCCGGTGAACTGGGAGCGGCTGGCGCGGGCGACGGCTCATCCGCTGCGCGTCTCGATCCTCGAAATCTTCGGAATCGACGGCGGCCGGGTCCTCTCACCCAGCGATCTCAGCCGCGAGCTGCAGATCCCCCTCAGCAACACCAACTACCACGTGACCGAGCTGGCGAAAGCCGGCCTGATCGAGCTGGTGCGGGAGCGGCAGGTGCGCGGCGCGACCGAGCACTTCTACCGCTTGCCGGAGGCGGCAAGAGGAGCGGCCGACGACAACCACGCGCAGCCGACGCAAGCGACGGAGCGTGCCTGGGCGACGGCCTAGCCACGCCCAGGCACCGGCCCGCTACGCCTCCAGCTCGATCGCGAGCTCGTATTTGTCGACCGCCACGCGCTGGCCCATACCTTCGCCGGGCGGGCTCATCGAGTTGAGCGTCGCGTCCCCCTGCCGGTAGTCCTCCTCGGTCTCGAAGAGGGTGATCGACATCGCCCTGCCACCATCGAGATCGTGCAGGATCCAGAGCCTCTTCGCCGGCAGCCCCTCCGGCGGACCGGACTCCGCGTCAGCGCGGATCCTCTCCACGCTGTCCTTCATCGCCTCCGCGTCGGCCCCCTCCCAACGCACAACCCTTGCGTACATGTCCTCCTCCTGTTCTGGTTGGGATGACAGAGCAAGCCGAGCACGTTCCCGGCCCTAAATCAAGGGCTCTCTGCTTTCGACCGAGACCGCGACCGCGGCGCCGCCTGCGCCTGCAGTCGTTGCGCCCGCCTCTGGATCGCATTGACGATCTCCTTCACCTCGGCCTTCGCATGCTCGCCTTCATCTGACAGGCGCGCCGCCGCTTTCGACACCTCCCGCACGAAGGGGAGCGTTCGCTGCTCCAAAAAGCGCGAAGCGAAGCCGACCTGCTCGGCAAGCCGTTCCCAAGCCCGCCGATCCACCTGATCCAGATGGGTCGCGCCGTCGATCGACATCGCCAACCGCGTGGTCAACTCCGCGTAGGCCGCGGTTGAGACGAGGTCGTAGAACGGCGCCAGGCTCGGCGCGGGGGAGTCGTACAGGAGCGAGTAGTTCTTGCCGTGGGCGTCGCAGTTCCCGATCAGGACATTGAAGACGAGAGCCAACCAGAGTTGCTGGCGGTCGCGAGCTGGTGCCGTCGACTCCTCGTCGATCAGCCGCATGCTGTCGCCGACGCTGGGGCCCCCTTCGTGCTGATACTTCTCCACGTACAGCTTCCCGAGGGCCTGGCAGAAGTCCTCTTGATGGAGGCGACGAATCGGCTCCCGGGTGAGGTCACGGTCGTAGCGGGTGACGATCAGGAACGGCAGGCCGGACACCGTCTCGGCTCGTCGGACCTGGGCGACTCTCAAGCCGACCTCCTCCGCCAGGCGCATGCAGAAGAACTCGTTCGCCACCAGCCCAGGGAACCGCTCCGGCTCTGGCTTGAGGATGTGGGTGGTGGCGCGGCGAGAGCCGTGGGGAAGGGCGAAGGCGTCCTCGACCTCGACGACGGGCAGCTTGCTCTGGGCCCCCGCCAATGACATCCGCACCTCGCCCTTCTCGTCCACCGCGAGTGGGCGCTGGGGCAACCGCAGCAAGATCCCGTCGAACTCCTCCGTGGAGAGGATCTCGAGGTCATCCGGCTCGACTTCGCCTTCCTCGTGGTCGGAGGGCAGGATGGTGACCGCGCCGGCGACATCCCCGCCGAAGCGCTCGAGCAGCTTGTAGTCGTTGGCTGCCGAGATTCCGGTCGCGAGGGCAACCTGCGCCCGGACGTCCTCCTCGGGGAGCAGGTTTCCGAAGAAAGCCAGACAGTCGCGATGCGGATAGGCCGTTGACTCGACCGGCAGGTTCACCGATAGGGGTGGGCCACCCGCCTCGACGTAGGAGTCGTCGTAGCGGTACTGGAGGTTGCCATTGTCCTTTCGAACCAGCGTTCCGGCCAGCCTGTCGTTGAGGCGGACTTCAAGAGCCGGCTTCGCCACGCGTCTCCACCCCTACGTCCAGGCCGAGCGCACGCGCGGCGTTCAACGCGATCTCCAGTTGGACCGTCTCCTTGCCGCCCTCGAGCTGGCCGATGACCCTGCGGTTGACCCCGATCGAGAGCGCGAGGTCGTCCTGGGTCAGCTTCAGCTCGCGGCGGCGCTGCCGGATGGCGGCGCCCAGGGCTGATGGTGAGTTGGTCGACCGCATCGGCGAAATCTATCATCAATGTGATCGAACGGTCGCAATTTGGCTTCTGTGGATGGACCCAGCCGAAATGAGATCGATCGGTCTCATATGCTGTTGGGATGCCGTAACGAGGGTTCGATGAGACCGATGGATCTCAAACGCTCGGCGAAAAGCGGACGACGGGGGTCGAACCCGCGACCTCAAGCTTGGGAAGCTTGCGCTCTACCAACTGAGCTACGTCCGCGTGGGGGTTGATTCTAGGGCGTGGGAGAGGTGCCGGGAGGTGCCGGGATCTAGTCTTCGGCGTCTGTTGAGCGTTCGCTCCGTCATCTCACTCCTGGGCGTGCTGGCCGTCGTCGGCCTGCTCGTCTTCGGCCTGGTCAGCAAGGGGTCCTCGGGGCTGGCGGTGGGAGACCCGGCGCCGGTCTCGGCGCTGCCGGAGCTCGAAGGCGGCGGCTCGCAGTCGCTGGCGGATTACCGCGGCCGCTGGGTGCTGGTCAACTTCTGGGCCTCGTGGTGCCCCCCCTGCCGGGCGGAGGCGCCCGCCCTGGAGGAGTTCCAGCAGGCACACGGGGGGCCGGGGTTCGCGGTCCTCGGGGTCGATACCCGCGATCTCACTTCCGACGGGCGCGATTTCGTCCGCCAGCACGGCCTCTCCTATCCGCAGCTGCGGGACGGAGACGGCGACGCGGCGGACGATTACGGCACGACCGGCCTCCCGGAGAGCTTCCTCGTCGACCCCGCGGGCAAGCTGCGACTGCACGCTCCGGGCGCCGTCGACGAGGAGTACCTGAGCGAGGAAGTGGCGCCGCTGCTGCCGGGAGGAAAGTCGTGAAGGCGGGCGCCGTCCTCGTCGCCGCGCTGGCGCTCACGCTGCTGGCCTCCCCGGTCGCCGCGGCAGACCAAGCCTCGCTGACCGAAATCGAAAAGCAGGTGATGTGTCCGGTCTGCGGCACTCTCCTGCAGCTGGCCGAATCGCCGCAGGCCCAGCGCGAGCGGGTCTTCATCGAACGCCAGATCGACGAAGGCAAGACGGAAGCCGAGATCAAGGACGCGCTCGTCGCCGAGTACGGCGACGAGGTCCTGGCCCTGCCCCCGGGCTCCGGGTTCAGCCTCTCCGCCTACGTGGTCCCGATCGCCGCCCTGCTGATCGCCGCGGTGGCGCTGGCGATCGGGGTGCTGCGCTGGCGCCGGGCTGGGGGCGGTAGCCCTGCGGAGGGCGAAGCCGCGGCGCAACCGACGGAGCCGAGCGAGCGGGACTCCGAGCGCCTCGACGCCGATCTCGCCCGCTACGACCTCTGAACCCGGGCCGCGCCTGCAACCGCGATCGAGCCCAGGGTCGGCGGCGGCAGGCGGCGGATCGCGACGCGGATCGCGCGGCCGTCGCCGCTTTTGGCCTCCGCCTCGCGCAGGCCGGCGATCGCCGCATCCGCCTGTGAGGCGACAGCGAGGCAGGCGCCGGGTTCGCTCAGGACCGGTGGGGCGAGGAGGAGGACGATCTCGTAGGCCGCGCGCAGTTTGCCAACCATGTGGGAAAAGCTCTGCAGGCCGAGCAGCGTCTCGGCTTTGCTCGCCGGACGGCCGGCGCTGACGCAGACGAGCGGGTCGGCGAGACCGCTCGCCGCCGGCCCGGCGAGGACGATCGGCTGCAGGACATCGGCCGGTTCGGCCTCCCAGCGCAGGTACTCGTGGAGGCCGGGACCGGCGGCGAGGCCGATCTGCGCCGCCAGCCGCGGTTGCGCGAGACCGCAATCGACGAGGATCGTGCGCCTGCCGAAGGCGCTCGCCGCCGCGGCCAGGCCGGCCGCCGCCACCGTCGGCTCGCCTCCCTCTCCCGCGATCAGCACCACCCGGTGCGGCGCCAATCGCGGCAGCGCCTCGCCGAGGCGCTCGAGGTCGCCGCGCCGCAGCGACCACGCCGCCGCCCCCGGCGCGGGCCCGGCGATCGCCGCCAGCAGCGGGAGCCTGGCGCGGCCCCGCGGCATCACATCCGCTCGGGAGCCGAGATCCCCAGCAGCCCGAGCGCGGCGGCGATCGTCCGCTTCGTCGCCAGGCAGAGCGCCAGACGCGAGCCTTCGACCCCCTCCCCCTCGGCCCCAACCACCTGGCAATCGCGGTAGAAAGCGTGAAAATCGGCGGCGACGGCGGTCGAGTAGGCGCAGATGCGGTGCGGGGCGCGGCGGGCCGCCGCCGTCCGCACCTCCTCCGGGAACTCGAGCAGCCGCTTGACCAGCACCTTCTCGCCCTCCTCCAGCGGCGCCCGCCCGCTCACCGCGGCCGGGGTGGTGGCCCCCGCCCCCTCCCCCGCTTTGCGCAGGATGCTGGCGATGCGGGCGTGTGCGTACTGCACGTAGTAGACGGGGTTCTCGCTCGACTGGCTGCGGGCGAGCTCGAGGTCGAGGTCGACCGTGGTCTCGTGGCTGCGCCAGAGCATGAACCAGCGGGCCGCGTCGACGCCGATGTCGTCGAGCAGTTCGTCGAGGGTGACGAAGTCGCCGCTGCGCTTCGACATCTGCGCCCGCTCGCCGCCCTCGACGACGTGGACGAGGCTCATGATCAGCGGCTCGAAGCGCTCGGGGTCGGCGCCGAGGGCCTCGATCGCGGCCCGCACCCGGGTTACGTAGCCGTGGTGGTCGGCGCCGAGGACGTCGATCAGCCGCTCAAAGCCCCGCTGCAGCTTGTCCCAGTGGTAGGCGATGTCCGGCGTCAGGTAGGTCGCCTCGCCGTTGGAGCGGATCAGGACCCGGTCCTTGTCGTCGCCGAAATCGGTCGTCCGCAGCCAGAGCGCGTCTTCGCTGCGGTAGGTGTGGCCCCGTTTATCCAGTTCGGCCAGGGCGGTCTCGACCTCGCCCTTGGCGTAGAGGCTGCGCTCGGAGAACCAGTTGTCGAAGTGGACGCCGAAGCGCTCGAGCGTCCGCTCGACTTCCTTCAGCACCTCCTCGATCCCGCGCTTTTCCAGCGTCCCCCGGTCGGAGGGATCGACCTCTTCGGACTGCAGGCGCTCGGCGATCTCGCTCACGTACTCGCCCGCGTAGCCGTCCTCGGGCGGCTCCTCGCCCCGCATCCGCGCCGCGATCGAGTCGGCGAAGCCGCCGATCTGGCTGCCGGCATCGTTGACGTAGTACTCGCGCTGGACCTCGTGGCCGGCGGCCTCCAGCAGCCGCACGAGCGAGTCGCCGTAGGCGGCGTGGCGACCGGTGCCGACGTGGATCGGCCCGGTCGGATTGGCGGAGACGAACTCGACCAGGACCTTCTCGGGCGCCTCGGTCGGACTCGGCCCCAGGTCGTCCCCCGCCTCCAGCAGATCGGCCAGCGCCCGCAGGTACCAGGAGTCGGCGAGGAAGAAGTTGACGAAGCCGGGGCCGGCGACCTCGATCCGCTGCAGGTTGGGAGCGAGGCCCGGGTCCGCCTCCAACTCCCCCCGCAGCCGCTCCGCCACCGCCCGCGGGTTGTCGCCGAGCGAGCCGGCGAGGAGCATCGCCGCGTTGGAGCTGTAGTCGCCCAGCTCGGGCTTCGGCGGGCGCTCCAGGGTCGGGCGCGGCTCGGTCGGCTCACCGTCGCGCAGAGCCCGCGCGGCGCCCTCGACCGCGCCCCGCAGGGCGGCGACTGAATCGGTTGCGGTCACGGGGCAATCGTATGGACCGGGGCTGCGGCGGGGTACGCTGCCGCCTTGCGCGCAGCGGTCCTCAGCGACATCCACGCCAACCGGCAGGCCCTCGAGGTCGTCCTCACGGCGGTCGAGGAGGCCGGCGTCGACGAGATCTGGTGCCTGGGCGACCTGGTCGGCTACGGCGCCGACCCCGACGCCTGCACGGCGCTCGTCCGCGAGCGCTGCAGCCTCTGCCTGGTCGGCAACCACGACCTCGCGGTGCTGGGGGCGCTCGACATCTCGACCTTCTCCGCGGCGGCGGCCGCGGCGGTCGAATGGACCCGTGAGCAGGCGAGCGAGGAGACGACGGAGTTCCTGGCGACCCTGGAGCCGACCGCCTCGCGGAACGGCATCGGCCTCTTCCACGCCTCCCCCCGCGACCCGGTCTGGGAGTACGTGCTCGCGACCGACCAAGCCGAAGCGGGGCTTGACGCCCAGGAGGAGCGGGTGGGCCTGATCGGCCACTCCCACATCGCCCTCTTCTTCGCGCGGACGTCGGGTGCGCGCCGCGGCCACGCCCAGGGGGGACAGGCGGGCGATGGGGTCGAGATCGAGGTCGCCGAGGGGGAATGGCTGCTGAATCCCGGCAGCGTCGGCCAGCCCCGCGACGGCGACCCGCGCGCCGCTTGGCTGGAGATCGACACCGAGCGCTGGTTGGCCCGCTACCACCGCGTCGCCTATGACATCGAGGGGGCTGCGGCGGCGATCCGCGCCGCCGGGCTGCCGGAGGTTCTCGCCGAGCGCTTGGAGGTCGGCCGTTGATCGCGAAATGCAGGGCAAATATCGCTCCTCGGCCTTTCTCTAGACTCGGATCATGGCCCGGTTGAGCGCAGTTTTCCTCGCCTTCCTCCTCGGCGCCGCCAGCGCCGTGGGGCTGGTGTCCTGCGGCGCCGGCAGCGACGCCGAGCTGCTGCCGGGGACGACCGCCGACCAGATCGAATCGAACCTGGACCAGGTCAGCGAACTTGCCGGCGAAGACGATTGCATCGGCGCCGAAGACGCCGTCGCCGAGGTGGCGGCGGAGGTCGAAGAGCTGGAAGGCGTCGACCTGAAGCTGAAGGCGGCGCTGCAGGAAGGGACGGCGAAGCTGAGCGAAGTGGTCGGCCGCTGCGACGAAGAAACCACCAGCGAGGAAGCGGAACCAACGGTCGAATCCGACGTTGGTGGGGATGATTTGGAAGAAGAGAAGAAGCCGAAGAAGGACAAGGCCGAAAAGGACGAGAAGGAACCCGCGGAATCGAAGGAAGAGCCCTCCGAAGGCGAAGGCCCGACCCTGCCGCCGCAGTCGAACGGGCAAGGCGAAGAAAACGGCCAGGGCGGAGGCGAACCACCGGCCGAATCGGAACCCGAAGAAACCCCGCCCTCCGGCGGGGTAGGTCCCAGCGTGGGAGTCGAAGAATGATGGAGGCAGGCGCGGGCACCCTCTCGGGGCGATACGAGACCACTGAGAAACTCGGCACCGGCGGGATGTCGAACGTCTACAAGGCGACCGACCGCATCCTCGAGCGCACGGTGGCGGTGAAGATCCTCGCCGAGCACCTCTCCGACGACGAGCGCTTCGTCGCCCGCTTCCGGCGGGAGGCGCTGGCGGTGGCGAAACTGATCCACCCCAACATCGTCCAGGTCTACGACACCGGCGTCGACGACGGCCGCCACTACATCGTCATGGAGTACGTCGAGGGTCGCTCGGGGGCGCAGATCCTGCAGCGACACGGGGCGGTCGAACCGGAGATCGCGGCGGAGATCGGGATCCAGGCATGCGCCGGCCTCGATTACGCCCACCGGCGCGGGATCATCCACCGCGACGTCAAGCCGGGGAACCTGATGATCGTCGGCGGCCCGGTCGGCGGCGGCGAGATGATCGTCAAGCTGACCGACTTCGGCATCGCCCGCGCGATCGAGCAGACGCGGATCACCCAGGTCGGGTCAGTGGTCGGCACCGCCGCCTACTTGGCGCCCGAGCAGGTGCGGGGCGAGGAGGCGACGCCGGCGACCGACGTCTACGCGCTCGGCGTCGTCCTCTACCAGTTCCTCACCGGCCGCCTCCCCTACGAGGGCTCCTCGCTGGCCGAGCTGGCGGTGCGCCAGCAGAACGAGAAGCCGCTGCCGCCCGACACCTACAACAGCGAAGTGCCGGAGACGCTCGGCGCCGCCGTGCTGCGGGCGCTCGAGGGTGATCCGGCCCGGCGCTACGCGAGCGCCCAGGAGCTGGCGGCAGGACTGCGGCTGGGGATGGAAGGCGGCGACGTGACGCTGCCGCTGGAGGAGGGGACGTCGGCGACGCGTGTGCACGGCGGCGACACCGCCGCCACCCGCCACATGGGCCGCGACACTGGACAGACCGAGTACCGCCCGGCCCAGTCGCAGACCCGGCGGCCGCAGCCGCGGGTCGCCCCCGCTCCGGCGCCGGCGGCGCCGCGAGCGGCCCAGCCGCGCAAGCGCGGCGCCTTCTCCCGCTTCGCCCGCTTCGTCCTCGCCGCGGTGGCATTGGTACTGGTCGCCGCCGCCGTCGCCACCGCCGTCATCGTCACCACCGACAAGGCCGCCGGAGTGAAGGTGAGCCGCGTCGCCGGCGACACGATCGACAAGGTCGTCGAAGAAGTGAAGGAACTGGTGCGGAACAACACCGAATAGGCCAGCGGATCGCCCTCGGAATGCTGCACCGGGGCATCTGATCTGTTGCCGGGACACTTGGCCTGCCCGGCGTCCGACCGGCTGATGATGGGACCCCAGTCGAGGGGTCCCATCTTTCTCGATTCACATAGCGGGCGCTGGATCTCTCAGCATGTAATTCTGACCGAATGATCCCAGTGGATGATCCATGTCGTGGTCAACGATGTTGTGTAATAGGGCTGACCCTGGAGGTTCGCAATCAAGTCGAGAGATGTTCCTGTTGTTGTGACTTTGGAGAACTTCTGGACGCCGGCAAACGCACTCCGTTCAAAAGCCACGCTGTGTGTCGCCACCGCCGTATTGCAGGTGTTGGATGGTACCTCGATATGACCGATGAGAGCACCTGTCGTTGTTCTCGAGCCCGGAAAGCACCCATATGTGAGTTCAATCGCTGTGAATGCTAGACCGGGTGTTGTTCCGTCGTGCTCTAGGTTCACGAAGTGGTACAGCAAGTTGTTTGCTCGAATTTCCCCGCTTGCGGCACCGGGACTACTGCACGGGAATTGGAAGGCGGTGTTGACCTCACGACAGCCGGTGAGCACCACATTTGCCGTACCTGTCGTCGTTGTGGTGGTGAAGCTGGTATTTCCTTTGGCTTCGTTGCAGAGAAATTTTTCTCCGTTGCTCCATTCCATTTCAACCGGAGTTCCTGTGATTTCTCCTACACATTCGGCCGCGCCTTCGCAATGCGCTTCATATTCTCCTGCGGAGGCCAGCGCCGGCAGGGCGGCGAGGGCGAGGGCGGTGAGCGCCCCGGCTGCGAGCAGCGTCAACCTGTTCATGATTTGCCTTTCTCTTGTGTATCAGCGACTCACCGCGAGGCGAGGCGCCGGATCGTTCAGGCATATCCGATCACCAAGCCACCAGTCAACATGCTTCGATGGAACTGGTCGCTCAGAAATGCGGGGGCCTCAGGGTGCGGCCCTATGGCTTCTTCCTTTTTCTACCCAGGGCCGGCTCTCGGTTCTCGACAAGGACGACGCACTCGACGCCTACAACGCCTGCTTGAACGGCATCGAACCGGTGCCGCACCCGCTACGGGAATGCGGCGGGAGAAGCCTGCCAGCCGTCCTTCCCCCGGCCAACGACCCGACCCTGGCGAGCGAATCCTCGAGTCACTCAGGCCAAACCCCAGCCCCGGGCCCTGCGTGGTGAGGGCTTTTCGGCGATGGGCCCCGAATTGGGGACGGGGCCCATCTCCGACCTACGGACGCGGCGCTGAATTCTTCAGCATGTGACCTTGACGTTGTGGTTCCAGTGAACGGTCCATGTGCCCACCATCGCCACTGTTGTGTACGAGCCGCCTGCGTGATTGTCCGCGATCAGGTCTGTTTCCGTGCCTGTTGTTGTCGTCTGCGTGTACTTCTGGGTGCCGGTGGTGGCGCCTTGTTCGAAGGTGGCGGAGTGTGTAGTGACAGCCGTATTGCAGGACGCTGACTCGAGATGCCCGACCAGGCTTCCTGTCACTGTTTTCTTCGAGAACCCAGCACATTCGAATGTAATGCTGATGTCTGTGAACTTGAGGCCCGGTGTTGTTCCGCCGTGCACGAGGTTGATGAGATGATAGGTCACGCCAGACACATTGATTGTCCCGGCTGCGGCACCGGCGCTGTTGCACTGGAATGTGAAGAACGTGACGTGCTCGCGGCACCCGGTGAGGTGCACGTTGGCCGTAGCTGTCGTCGATGTGGTGGCGAAGCTGGTGGTGCCGCCCACTGCGGTGCATGTGATGGTATCTCCGTTGTCAGAGACGATCGAGGAGGGACCCCCTGTGAATTCACCTATGCATTCGGCTGCCCCTTCGCAGTGCGCTTCGTATTCTCCCGCGGAGGCCAGCGCCGGCAGGGCGGCGA
>Ga0207691_10000045_pt1 | contig 99798 bp, 109 predicted proteins | sample KBSM13metaG_FD_184327 | JGI IMG/M metagenome (GOLD analysis project Ga0207691, IMG submission 184327) | Miscanthus rhizosphere microbial communities from Kellogg Biological Station, Michigan, USA - KBS M1-3 metaG (SPAdes) (version 2) | ecosystem: Host-associated > Plants > Roots > Rhizosphere...
GGCGGTCGCGGGAGCGGAACGCCGCCGCGCGACTTCAATTGCGGCGGTTCGGCGACCTCGGCGTTCGGCACCTTCTTTACCAACGTCGGAACGTTCCACGTTGAAGGCAACCAGTTCGTGCCGGGTTCGGTGCCGTTCAACTTCGGTCCGTACAATTTCTACCAGCGCCCGGACGAACGCTACACCTTCGGCACCTTCGCCGACTATGAGATCGCGCCTGGTGCGCATCCGTACCTCGAAGCGATGTTCATGAATGACACGTCGAACTCGCGCATCGCTCCATCGGGCGACTTCTTCAACACCACGACGATCAACTGCGACAACCCGCTGTTGTCGACGCAGCAGTTCAATGCGATCTGCGTGCCGAACAACACGTTCGTGGACGCACAGGGCGTTACTCGCGCGATCGCTTATGTCGGCCGTCGAAACATCGAAGGTGGCGGCCGTGAGGACCACCTCGAACGTAGCTCATGGCGCGTCGTCGGCGGAATGCGCGGCGATTTGCTGAAGGGCGTATCGTACGACGCTTATTACCAGTTTGGTACGACGCGCTTTTCGCAGAGTTTCCTCAACGACTTCTCGGTCCTTCGCCTGATCCGGTCGCTCGACGTTGTTGCCAACCCGGCGGTCGGCGGCATTGCCGGCGTTCCCGCTGGCACCCCGGTCTGCCGGGCCGCGCTTCCCGGCAGCGGCCCGGGCGGCACGGCGCTCGACGCGAACTGCGTTCCGTACAATATTTTCCAGACCGGTGGTGTGACTCCGGCAGCCCTGGCCTATCTCCAGACTCCGCTGCTGTCGCGCGGCCACGTCAACGAGACTGTGGCTGACGTCAACTTCACGATCGAAGGCAGCGAGTATGGAATTCAGTCCCCGTGGGCGGACCGGGGCGTCGGCCTGAACGTCGGTGCCGAGTACCGTAAGGAAGCGCTCGACTTCCTGCCCGACATCGAATTCCAGACCGGCGATGGCGCCGGCCAGGGTGGCGCGATCCTGCCCGTCAGCGGGAAGTTCGACGTTCGCGAGTTGTTCGCGGAGCTTCAGGTACCGATCGTCAGCCACTCCTTCATCGACGAGTTCACCCTGACGGGCGGCTACCGTTATTCGGACTACAAGGTCGCCGGACGACACTTCAACACCGACACCTACAAGGTCGAGGCTCGCCTTGCTCCGATCGCCGACATCCTGGCTCGCGCGAGTTACAACCGCGCCGTCCGGGCTCCGAACGTGGTCGAATTGTTCGCTACCCAGGCGGTCGGTCTCGGCGGAACAGTCGATCCGTGCGCCGGCGCTCAAAACCCGACGACGCACCTCGTCAACGGTACCCCTGCCGGGCCGAGCAACTCCCAGCCGGGCTTTACGGCCGCGCAGTGCGCCAACACCGGGGTGACGGCCGGCCAGTTCGGGAACATCACCCCCAATCCGGCGAACCAGTATAATGCGCTTGCGGGCGGCAATCCCAACCTGACTCCGGAAACTGCGGACACCTATACGGCGGGCCTGTTGCTCAAGCCGCGCTGGATCCCCGGACTCGCGGTATCGGCCGACTATTTCGACATCAAGATCAAGGATCTCGTCGGGGTGCTGCCCTTCCAGGCGGTGATGAACAACTGCCTGACCACGGGCGCGTCCACCACCTGCTCGCTGATCAACCGCGCGCCGGGCAACGGGTCATTGTGGCTGTCGCCGCAAGGCTTCGTCGTCGCCACCAACATCAACATCGGCGGTCTTCGGACCAAGGGCATCGACGTCAACGGATCCTATTCGCGCAAGCTCTTCGGGCTGGGGACATTAAACGTCAGCATGGTCGGCACCTGGCTCAAGGACTTGATCACCGATACCGGCTTGCGGCCCGGAATCGCCGGCCTCGACGGCAAATATGATTGCGCCGGTTTCTACGGGAACACCTGCGGCACGCCGGCGCCGGTATGGAGGCACGCGCTGCGCGTCGGCTTCACTCTACCGAATGGCCTTGGGATTTCCGGCCGCTGGCGCTACTTTTCGTCGGCCAAGCTCGACACGTTGAGCAGCGATTGCGACCTGACTGGTGCCAATCCGGCATCGGGCCAGTGCGCGGTTCCGCCGGCGCCGGCGAACGAGAAAATCAACGCCCAGAACTACTTCGACCTGGCGTTGAGCGCCCGCGTCGGCGACCGGTACAACTTCCGGCTCGGCGCCAACAACCTGCTAGACAAGCAGCCGCCGATCGTCGGGGGCGAAGTGTCGAACGCGCCGCTCGGCAACGGCAACACCTACCCGCAGGTCTATGATGCACTGGGCCGGTTCGTGTTCGCGGGGGTTACTATCGACTTCTAAGGGAGGAAGGAAATCGATCTCCCGTCAGGCGGGCAACGCAACCATCGAACCGCAGGTGAGATGTGTCCGTCATGACCCCGAGCTGAGGAAAGCTGGCCGCTTCGGCGAACGCCCCTGGCCAGTCCTTAGCCCGAGAACAGGAGAGAAGGGGGCGTGGAACGCCGTGGAGATAAATTCCCCTTCACGCCATGCCCCCTTTTTCCTGGTCCTCAGTCCTTTTCGCCGGTTTCCGCGAGCGCGCCGAGATTGCCATAATAATGCGACCCGACGAGACCCCTGGCGAGCTCTGAAGCCTTGCCGCCGCGCGGCAAGTCGTCGGGATCGAACTTGATCATCGCCACGTTGACCGGCGGCAGGTTGGCGGCCTTGAGCTTGGCGTTGAAGCTTGCGAGGTCGCCGGACTGGAATGCCGCCCATTCGCCTTCGACATCTTTCATCTCGCGGTCGAGCGCGTCGATTCGTGCCATCTCGTAATTGGTCGGCCTGTCTTCGACGGAGTTGATGGCGCCGTAGATCTGATCGACATGCTCGCGGAGGCGCTCTTCGCCAGTGATCGCACCGCCTTCCTTGGTTGCGACCACTTCCTTGCGGATCTTGTCCGCCTTTGCGGAGAGCTGTGTGGCGGCGGCTTTGACGTCCGCAGGTGCGGCGCCCTGGGCGATCCCGCTTGCCTGACCGCGGACGGCGTTGATTTGCGCCACGACCTGGCTCATCCGAAGGAACATGCCCTTCACGCGCTCGGACGCGTCATATTGCGCCTGCCGGTCGGCGACATTGAAAGTCGCTCGCTTGTCGAGTGTCAGCGTCAGCGGCGCGGTCGTCACCTGCCCGGCCTTGGTCAGGCGGACGGTGTAATTTCCGGGCATGAAGCGCTCGCCCTGCGTCGATGATCCGGCGAGCGACGCAGCCGGGGGCACCTGCGGCGGCTTGGTCCGCATTGACCAGTTGACTCGGTTGAGGCCGCGCCGCTTGGAAGCGGGGATTTCGTCAACGACATTGCCAGCAGCATCGAGCACTTCGAGCTTCATCCGCCCGATCACGTGCCGCGCTTTCTGATAATAAGTGATGGTCGCCCCACTCGGCGGATTGTCGCCGTAATAAGAAGCGTCACCCTCGGCCCAGCCGCCATTGCCCTGGATTCGTTGTTCTACCGGGCGGCCGGGCAGCAGGGTTGCCGCGCTAGCGAGTACGTCAGGCGTTAGCTGCCGGAGCGGGCTGATGTCGTCGATCACCCAGATTCCGCGGCCGTGGGTTGCCAGCACCAGATCGTCTTCGCGGCCCTGCAAAGAAATGTCGCGAACTGCGACTCCGTCAGGGAAATTGTTGGGCTTGAACTGCGCCCAGCTCTGACCGCTGTTGACGGATACGTAAAGTCCGAACTCGGTGCCGAGGAACAGGATGTTCGGATTGACCCGGTCTTCTTTGATGACGTGCGCATAACCCCGAACGCCCACCGTTCCCTGGCCTACAATCCGCTGCCACGTCCGGCCATAATCGGTAGTCCGATAAAGGTATGGGTTCGTGTCACCCGAGGCGTGGCGGTCGTCGGTTGCATAAGCGATGGCTGGATCGAAGCGGCTTGCTTCGATCCAGCTGATCCAATTGCCCGCCGGCATTCCAAGTTGGGCGGTGAGGTTCTCCCAATGCGCTCCGCCGTCGCGGGTCAGCTGGACGTTGCCATCGTCCGTGCCGACCCAGATCTGGCCCGGCGCCTTGGGGCTTTCCGAGATCGAATATATGGTCGTGTTCATCTCGGCCGCGCTGTTGTCGACCGTGATTCCGCCCGATTCCTCCTGCCGCTGGCGGATCGGATCGTTAGTTGTGAGGTCGGGTGATATCTGGTCCCAGGTCGTGCCGTGGTCGCGGCTCCGGAACAGAAACTGGGAGCCGATGTAAATCGTGCCCTTTTCATTGGGCGACAGCGCGATCGGCGTGTTCCAATTGTAGCGCAGCTTCTCCTTGTAGCGCGCCTGCGGCTGAATAAACTTCTGCTCCAGCGTGTGCCGGTTCACCCGGCCGACGAAGCCGCCCTGCGCTTCGGCATAGGCGAAATTGGGGTCTGATGGGTCAGCGAACGCCCAGAAACCGTCGCCCCCGAACAGATTCTCCCAACGGTTATTGGTGATCCCACCCGGATATTCCTGATCGCCGACCCAGGACGAATTGTCCTGGAGCCCGCCATAGACCTGATAGGGGTCCTTATCGTCAACACTGACGTGATAGAATTGGCTGACCGGAAGGTTGTTCGCCTTCCACCATTTGTTGCCGCCATCGTAGCTCGTCCACAGCCCGCCATCGTCGCCGCCGACGATATATTTGGGGTTGGTCGGATCGATCCAGACGTCATGCCAGTCGCCATGCGATCCGCCTGCGGCTCCGGAGAAGCTCTTGCCGCCGTCGTCCGATACGATGAGGCCCAAGCCCATCTTGAACAACCGGTCCGGATCCCTCGGATCAACCACCAGCCGCGAGAAATAGAAGGGTCGCCAGACCATGCCCTGGCTGCGGTCGCGCTCCTGCCAGCTGAGGCCGCCGTCCTCCGACACGAAGAGCGCCGGGCGAGTGTTCTCGATGAAGGCATAAACCTGTTTCGGCTTCGACGGCGCGAAGGCGATTTCGAGCCGTCCGTACGGATAAGCAGGCAGTCCCTTGCGGTTCGCGGGCGTCAGCTCAGTCCAAGTCTTGCCGCCGTCACGGCTCTCGGCGAAGCGGCTGCCCGACGGCTTGTCGGGCCCATCGCCGCCGGAGCGATATTCGTAGGCCTTGCGGCGGAAGTCCCACAGGCCAGCGAAGAGATGCTCGGGATTGGCCGGATCCATTGCCACCGACGAGCAGCCGGTCGACAGGTTGCTGCCTTGGAGGATTTGCGACCAGGTTCGGCCGCCGTCCGTGGTCTTGTAGAGCCCGCGGTCGGGCGAGTCCGACCACAAGGCGCCGGGCGCGCACACGTAGACGATGTTGCCGTTCTTCGGATGGACGATGATGCGGACGATACGCTCGCTGTTGGGCAAGCCTACGTTGGTCCAGGTCTCGCCGCCATCGGTCGACTTGTAGACGCCATTGCCTACGGAGACCGAGTTGCGTGTCCAGCTCTCGCCCGTGCCGACCCACATGACCTGCTTGTTGGTTGGATCGAGCGCGACCGCGCCGATGGACTTCACCGGTTCATGGTCGAACACAGGCTTGAAATTCGTGCCGCCGTCTTCGGATTTCCACACGCCGCCCGAGGCTGATCCGATCAGCAGCGTGACCTTGCCGTCGGCTTCGCGGCGGCCGGTGACCGCTGCGATGCGCCCCGACATGGTGGCGGAGCCGATGTTGCGGACGCCGAGGCCGGAGATGGCGGCGCTGTCGGCGGGGAGAGTTTGCGCGGTGGCGGGGGCCGCCATCAATGTCGCAGCGGAGGCAAGTAGGATAGAATGCAGCATCTAACTCACTCCCCCTTCGGCTTGGACGCGGCCGGCTTCTTTACCGACGGTTTTGCGGGCTTGCCCTGCGGCTTGTTTGACGCGTCAGGAGGCTCGGGGCCTTCCTTGGCGACTGCGGCAGCGCCGCCCGGCACCGCAAAGAAGCCGGCATCGATGCCGCCATTCGCCGTGCCGCTCGCCAGGATCGTCCGCTGCCGCTGGCTGGGCTGGCCTTGTTGCCAGCTCTCGGTCGACATCGGGAAATAGACTCCGGCGACCTTTTCAAAATCGCCAAGCTCGGTCTCGGTGTTCACCTGGGCGCCGCGGATCCGCCGCGCTTCGTCGACCTTGATCTCGAGATAGGTGTCGGGATCGAGCCAGTAGGTAAACTCGTCGCCGTCCATCTGTGTAACCTTCACCTTGTAGGCGAGCGTGCCGTCGAAATCGTCGCGGCCAAGATAGGTGACCTTGCTCCCGTCGCTGCGGCTGGCGAGCAGCGGGCCTTCGATCGACGCCGCATCGGCCAGTTGCCGTGCTTCGTCTGCGGACATGCGCTCGGCGTCCTTACGGCCCTGGAAGGGGTTAACCTTCCATGCGCCGTGACCGTCAAAGGCCTGGATGACATCGAGGCCCTGGAGGCCGAGGTCGTAACGGATTTCCGGCGCCCCACCGGCGCTCGCGCGCGCTTCCTTGTAGGTCAGCTCGAAATCGCCAGGGAAGATCGTCCGGCCTTCGAAACTGACGCTCTTGATCGCTGCCAGCGCCGCGGCTCCGCCACGCGCTTCGAGATTTTTGGCGATGAGGGATTGTGCGTCTTGTGCGGACGCCGGCGTCGCCGCGGCGATGAGCAGAATCGCGGCAAAACGGGAACCAACTGGCATATGTGCGCCTCCCCTGTTGGGGTGGCGTTGTGGAACGGCCGTAGCGGCGAATCAAGCGCGCGAAAGACGGTTCATCGAACCAGCCTGCGCCTTCGTAGCCGGAGTACCCGAGCCTCCGCTGGGCTGGCTCTGATGCCAGGCGATCACCGCCTTCGTCACGGCGCGCATGATCTCCTGGGCGCTGCCGTCCGATTTGTTGGCGACGACCATGATTGCCATAGCGTAGACACTGCCGTCGGGAGCGGTCAGGAGGCCGATATCGTTCAGTCCGGCGATGCGCCCTTGTAGCTCCTGGCCAGTGCCGGTCTTGTGGTTCCAGTCCCAGCCCGGTGCCAGTGCGGCTTTGACGCGCATTCCGCCGGTGCGGGTCTGCCCCATGATCGACAGCAGTTTCTCGCTCGAGGCGGGCTGGAGCAACTCGCCCTTCTTCAGCGCCGCCAGCGCGTCCGCGATCGCGTGCGGGGACGCGCCGTCGTAAGGACTAGCGAGGTAGCGCTTGAACGCCGCCGTGCGGGTCTTCACGGGCAGCGCAGCGCGTGCGTCCCAGAACGCGCTTCCGAGCGAGTAGCTTTGCTTCCAGGGCATCCCGGCGGTCTTCGACTGAAGCGCCCGTTCGCCATTGTAGAAGCGGATCGAGCCGAGTCCCTTGCGGGCGATCATCGCGCGCACCGCCGGCGCACCCCCGACCGAGCGCATCAATTTGTCGTTGGCCGTATTGTCGCTCTCGGTGATCGCCTGGAACAGCAGCGATCCGAGCGTTGTTGTGTAGCTGCCGGTGGCGAGAACCTTCTCGCGGATCGGCTGGTGGAACAGGGTCAGGTCAGCCGGAGTGAGCGTCACCGGCTGGTCGAGGCTGACCTTGCCACGGTCGACTGCGTCCATCGCGGTGATCGCGACCCACAATTTGGAACAGCTCTGCTGTGGGAAGAGCGTGTTCGCGTTCCAGTCGATTTCCCACCCATCGTTGAGTGAGACGACAGCGATCCCGACCTTGCCGTCGAAGTTGCGGCCAAGGCCGGTGAGTTGCTGGCGGAGGTCGGCAGGAGCCGCGACCACCGGCGGCTGTGACGCAGGCTTGGGCTTGGCGGGCGCAGGTGGCGCCTTGGGTTGAACCGCGGCCGATGCAGCAACCTGAGTTATCGCCGCGCACGCCAACGCCAATCCAAACCGCCGTCCAAGTGACGTCATAACGCCAATTTTCCCCACAACTCACCCCTGATTCCAATATGTTAGACGGCTACAGCTGAACTATTGCTGTGCGGTGGACGCGCAGAATCGCATTCCCGATTCCGCTTGCCAAGCTTGTTTTGATTTGGGTCTAGCGGCCCTGCCCACCGAGCAGCGCGGCAGACTCGATCTCATCGAGCGCGCGATGCGCCGCGACGTAGCGCCGCGCCTTGTTGGTCCAGTCGTCGGCACGGGACGCGCCCGGCAACCGCATCGTTTCGGCCAACGCCTGGTCGACATCTCCGGTATTCAGCCGCGCGAGTGCGCGATTGTAACGCGCATCGGCATTCATCGCCGGACGATTGGACTTGTGTACCTCGACGACCGAGCCGAGCTCGCGTTTGAAACCGGCCCACCAGCTTTCTTCAGGACCGCCACGCCGCAGGTCGTCGCCGATCGCTTCATATTCGGAGGTCAGGTCGTTGAGCCTTACGGGCTGGTGCGACGCGGTGATGACCGTCGCCACCGCGGCTTGATGCTGCGCTCCGAACCGGTCGAGCAGTAAGGGTTCCAAGTAACCGAGCGCCACACCGCGGTCGACGGCTCGACGCGCGGCGAAGGCGACGACCAGGGCATCGGCGCGTCCGGCGAAGCTCTCGGTGCGCTGCGTCGCGGCTTCAATCCGGGCGACACGCTGTTCGAGAGTCAAGATCTTCGCTGCGTCTTCGGGGTCGTTGGCTCCGGCGGACTGTGGCAGCTGGGGGTTCATCACCACGGGCTTGGGTGTGAGAACGGCTTGCGGAGCCTGGTGCGCTGGCTGGACCACGCCGAGGAACCTCGCGGCGGGCTGATAGCGGGCGAGCCCCCACGTCGCGGCCGCCGCGCCCACAAGGAGCAATACCAGGCCAACCAAAAGGCGTGCCGTCCAGCTCATCCCGCTCCCCTGGGTGGCGCTGTTCATTACGGCTGCGGCTTGTTGCACAGGTCGACGGCGAGGGCCAGCAGCGCTTCGTCAGTCGGCTTGTCGGCTACGGCGACCGATTCCCAGCCGCCGCCGACGGTGTCGGCAGCAGCTTCGCTAATGACCGCGACGGCGATGTGCGACCGGTTTTCGACTAGCTTCGCCAGACGCTCACCGGCTCGTGGGGAATGCACCAGAATCACGCTGCCACTGACATCGCCGAGGTCGGCGTCGACGGCTCTTGAGCGATAGACGACGACCGGCGTGATCTGCTGCCTCGCGCCTGAATAATCCTTTCGGTCCGCGCCGCAAAGATGGGCCAGCCGCAGGTCAGGCTCGATCGATCCGAGCAGCCGCTCGACCCCATCACCGCCGGTCGCGGCGACATCGAAGCCCGCGTCGCGCGCGGCCTCAGCGGTCGCTTCACCGACGGCATAAGCGGGCAGGCCTCGAAGTTTCTGCAATTCGTCGCCAGCCTCGCGAACGGCGTTGGCGCTGGTCAGCAGCACGCCATCGAACGCGCCCTCAGGCATTTTCCAATCGGCGGCCTCGATTTCGAAGAGAGGTACTGCCGTCGCGTCGAGTCCTAGCTCCCGCGCCCGCGCCAACGTTTCGCTCGCGCCGGGCCCGGGGCGAAGGACGATCACGCGCCTCATTGCGCGTCGAACAGCCTCCGGATTGACCCCGGCGCCTTGGCCAGCATGTCGCGGGCCAGCTGCTCTGGGACCTTGAGGTCGCCGCAATCGAACACTGCGCGCTGCTCAACCATGTCCGCGCCATCCTCGGAGAAAATCTGTGCCCGCATCCGCAAATCGCCGTCCTCGAGTACGCAGAACGCCGCGATCGGCGACGAGCAGGTGGCGCCGAGCGCCCGCGTGAACGCGCGCTCCGCCATCACGCAATCATAGGTGATCGCATTGCTGATCGACGACAGCACGCTTTGCGTCCGCGTGTCGCCGGTCCGCGCTTCGATCCCGATCACCGCTTGTCCCGGCGCAGGCAGGATGGTCTCGGTCGGAATTGACGTGCCAGCGTCGATCTCCAGCCGCTTCAGTCCCGCCGCAGCGAGCAGGGTCGCGTCGACCTCGCCCTCTTCAACCTTCCGGAGCCGGGTTTCGACGTTACCGCGGATCGGCACGATCTTCAGGTCGGGTCGCATCCGCAGCAGTTGGGCCTGGCGGCGCATCGACGAGGTTCCGACCACTGCTCCTTCTTTCAGCGCCTCGATCGAATCCGCGCCGATGATCCGGTCGCGGACGTCGCCGCGCGGACGCACCGCCGCGATGTGGATCTCGGGCGGCCGAACGCTCTCGACGTCCTTCATCGAATGGACGCAGAAATCGACCTCATCGGCGAGGAGGGCCCGATCGAGCTCCTTGGTCCACAATGCCTTGCCGCCGATCTCCGCCAGCGGCCGATCCTGCACTTTGTCGCCGGTCGTCGTGATCTCGACGATCTTCACGTGGCCATCTGGCCAGCGCTGCGAGGTTTCGATCGCGGCGGCCACCTTACGCGCCTGGGCCAATGCCAGCGCGGATCCGCGAGTCCCGAGACGAAGCCCTTGCATGCCCCACCCCTAGTGCATCTCCCGAGGATCAGGCAAAGGGCCGGGCACGAAATGACTTTGATTCTGGGCCTTGAATCCTCATGCGACGACAGCGCGGCTGCGCTGGTAACGTCAGACCGGCGTATTCTTGCGCAGGCCGTGGTGGGGCAAAATCAGGCGCATCAGCCCTATGGGGGGGTAGTGCCGGAGATCGCGGCGCGCGCCCATGTCGAGATCCTTCCCGACTTGATTGCCAAGGTGCTCGGTGACGCCAAGCTGTCGATTCAGGACGTTGACGCCATCGCCGCCACGGCGGGGCCGGGGCTCATCGGCGGCGTGATGGTGGCATTGCTCGCAGGCAAGGGGTTGGCGCTCGCGTCCGGCAAGCCGCTGGTCGCGGTCAATCACCTTGAAGGCCACGCGCTGTCGCCGCGGCTGGTCGATCCTGATCTCGGCTTCCCGTACCTCCTGCTACTCGTGTCGGGCGGGCACTGCCAATTGCTCGAAGTGCGCGGGGTCGGCGTTTATCGCCGTTTGGCGACGACGATCGATGATGCGGCGGGCGAGGCTTTCGATAAGGCCGCGAAGCTGCTCGGCCTCGGCTACCCCGGTGGCCCGGCGATCGAGGAACTGGCGAAGTCGGGCGACGCGCGCGAGGTGCCGCTACCTCGGCCGTTGGTTGGCTCGGCCGAACCACATTTCTCCTTCGCCGGCCTGAAGAGCGCGGTGCAACGCGCAGTCGCGTCGGGCGAGTTCCGGCCGGAAGACACTGCTGCCAGCTTCCAGCAGGCGGTGGTGGATTGCCTTGTCGATCGGACCGCTATCGCGCTTGGCAAGACCGACGCGCCAGCGCTCGTGGTCGCGGGCGGAGTCGCAGCCAATAGCGCGATCCGCTCGGCGCTCGCCGACCTTGCTGCTCGCGAAGGCCGCCGCTTCAGCGTCCCGCCCGGTTGGCTCTGCACCGACAATGCCGCGATGATCGCCTGGGCCGGAGCTGAGCGTTTCGCGGCGGGCCTAACCGATCCGCTCGACGCGCCGGCGCGGGCGCGCTGGCCGCTCGATCCCGAGGCGGACAAGGTGCGCGGCGCGGGGGTGAAGGCGTGAAGCTCGCAATCATTGGCGGCGGCGCCTGGGGCACGGCGCTCGCGCAGGTGGCTGCGGCTGGCGGCAAGGAGACTCTTCTTTGGGCGCTCGAGCCCGAAGTGGTCGACAGCATCAACGACGCTCACGAAAATTCACTTTATCTGTCCGGCGTCTCGCTCAGCGATGCGATCCGAGCGACCGGCGACTTGGGCGAACTCGACTCTTGCGATGCCTGGCTCGTCGTCACGCCGGCGCAGCACACCCGATCGGTGCTTGGCCAGGCGGCGGACTGCTCGCGACCTTTGATCCTATGTTCCAAAGGTATCGAAGAGCGGAGCGGCATGCTGCTCCACGAAGTCGCGCGCGATTGTTGCCCGGACGCGAAGATCGCGGTCCTTTCCGGCCCAACCTTTGCCCACGAAGTTGCGAAGGGCCTGCCGACCGCCGTCACGCTGGCTGCCGAGGACCCTTTCCTCGCCGAGCAGTTGCGCGATCGCCTCGCCCAGCCCGCCTTCCGCATTTACGTCTCGGACGATGTCGCCGGCGCTGAAATCGGCGGTGCAGTGAAGAACGTCCTCGCCATCGCCTGCGGCGTCGTAGAGGGGCGCGGCCTCGGTCAGAACGCGCGAGCGGCGCTAATCGGTCGCGGATTTGCGGAAATGACGCGCTTCGGCCTCGCTTTCGGTGCAAAACGCGAAACTCTGGCGGGTCTTTCGGGGCTCGGCGACCTCGTTCTGACCTGTTCCTCGACCAGTTCGCGCAATTACTCGCTCGGCAAGGGCCTCGCCGAAGGCCGTGGTTGTTATGAACTTCTCTCTGACCGCCGCACCGTCGCCGAAGGTGCTTTCACTGCTCCAGTGCTCGACCGGATAGCTCGCGAACGCGGCATCGACATGCCAATCGTGGGCGCCGTCCACGCCCTCATTGCCGGACGCGCGACGGTCGACCAGGTGCTCGACGAACTGCTGTCGCGCCCGCCACGCGCCGAGGGCGTCTAGAAATCGACCGCGATGCCCTTCTTTTCCCAGTCGCCATACCGCGTGGGGTCGAGCTTCCCGTCCTCACCGGCCGGCGACTTGGTCGCGTCGATTGGCTCCGGCTTCGGCACGGGCGGCGAGGGGCTGAGATAGGCGGGGGGATTCGGGCGCTTCGGGCGTTTCATGACGTCAAGATGCGTATGAGGAGCCGCAATGCCAAGCGTTGAGGGCGTCGGAGCGCGCAAGGCGGCGTTGCAGATGCTCGATGCAGCTTTCCGCATGGGCTGGACACTGGATGCAGCCGCGCGAGCGTCATCCAAGAAGCTAAATGCAGCCGACCGCGCCCTTGCACTAGCGATTGCTGGCGAGACGGCGCGCCGCGTCCCTGAGCTCGATTCACTCATCGATAGCGCAACCAAGCACCGGCTTCCGGATGACTCCAAGGCGCGAATGGTACTTCGTTTGGCTCTCGCGCAGAAGCTGGCGATGAGCGTTCCCGATCACGCGCTGGTGGCCACTGCCCTGCCGCTTGTCGACGGGGGCCCGCGGCGCCTCGTGCACGGCGTACTCGGGACACTTCTTCGGCGCGGCGTCGCGGCGAGCGACGCACCACCGTTGCCCGATCCAGTCGAGAAACGATGGACGCGCGCCTGGGGTTCGGAGGTCGTTGAAGCCGCGAGAAGGTCGATCGTACGCCGTCCGCCTCTCGATTTGTCGTTTCGGACGCAGGCCAATGCTGATGGTTTCGTCCGCTTTGTCGGCGGCCAGCGGCTTGCTGAGCGACATGTACGAATATCCAGCGACACTCCCGTGGAGAAATTGCCGGGTTACTCCGCGGGCGAATGGTGGGTTCAAGATCTCGGAGCATCGCTTCCTGCTCGCCTGATTCCTCCGAAATCGAAAATGGTGCTCGACGCGTGCGCGGCGCCGGGCGGGAAAACCATGCAATTGGCGGCTGCCGAGCTACACGTTTCATCGGTGGATAGCTCGGAAAGTCGTCTCGCGCGACTTCAGGACAATCTGAAGCGAACTCAGCTTTCGGCCAATCTCGTCGTCGCCGACCTACTCGAATGGCATCCGAAGCCGTTCGACGCGATCTTGCTTGACGCGCCTTGCTCAGCGACCGGCACCTTCCGCCGCCACCCTGAGGTGCTTCATCGAGCCCGAGCTTCGGTAATCAAGGAATTGGCCGACAATCAGCTGCGCTTGCTCGAGACCGTACGAGATTGGCTGCGACCCAAGGGTACACTTGTCTATTCCGTTTGCTCGTTAGAGCCCGAGGAAGGCGAGCAGCTCATCGCCGACTTCCTCGCTGGCAATCCCAAGTTCTCCGTGGAACCGCCGAAAGACGGCGAACTCCCCGACTTCGTGACGCCGACCGACAAAGGTCACGTCCGAATCTTGCCCGGCCTGCTCGAAGCCGAAGGTGGGCTTGACGGGTTCTTTATCGCGCGCCTTGTCCGCCGGGGTTAATCCCGTCTAATCGGTCCCATGGCCGGACCGCTCATCGCCCCTTCGATCCTCTCGGCAGACTTCGCCAAGCTCGGCGAGGAAGTGCGCGCGATCGACGAAGCCGGTGCGGACTGGATCCACGTCGACGTCATGGACGGCCATTTTGTGCCCAACCTGACCATCGGCCCGGGCGTCGTGAAGGCCATCCGCCCGCACACGCAGAAGCCGTTCGACGTTCATCTGATGATCTCGCCCGTCGACAATTTCCTCGACGCCTTCGCCGAGGCGGGCGCGGACCGGATCACCGTTCATCCCGAGGCTGGCCCGCACGTCCACCGCTCGATCCAGCACATCAAGTCCCTTGGCAAGATGGCGGGCGTATCGCTGAACCCGGCGACGCCGGCCAAGGCGCTCGATTACCTGCTCGAGGAACTCGACCTGGTGCTGGTGATGAGCGTCAATCCGGGCTTCGGCGGCCAGAAGTTCATCTCCAGCCAGCTGCGCAAGATCGAGGCGATCGCGACCCGCGTCGTCAAAGAGAATCTCGCTACCCTGATCGAGGTTGACGGCGGCATCGATCTCAAGACTGCGCCGCTCGCCGTCAATGCCGGCGCCAACGTGCTAGTCGCCGGCACCGCCGTGTTCCGCGGTGGGCCGTCCGCCTACGCCGATAACATCCGGACGCTTCGAGGCGACGGATGAGCGCATCCGACCCTGCGGCCGAGCAGGACGTCGTTCGCAAGCTTGCCCGCGGATCGTTCTTCTCCAGGCTGAAAAGTGCGCGCCAGCCGCTGAAGCTGGTCGCCGTCCCGCGCGATCATGTCGCCGGCGATCGCCAGCGCGGTGAGGCTCTGCTCGCGGGCCGGTTCGTCGCCGGAAGCGTCGCTATTCCACTCGCCGATCTCGACTTCGCCAGCATCGGCGCTTCGGATGCGCTCGCTGAGCAGTTGCAGGGGTTTTCATGGCTTCGCGACCTCTCCGCTGCAGCGTCACGCGAAAAAGGCGCGAAGCTCGCCGAAGCCTTGGTTGGTCGCTGGCTGCTCGCACACGGGACGCGCGCCGACGATGCGTGGGCGCCGCATCTGTGGGGCGAGCGCATCCTCTATTGGACAGCTTACGCGCCCTACATCCTGTCGAGCGGCGATAGCGGTTATCGTTCAGCACTTCTGAACACGCTCGCTCGTGGCGCCCGCCATCTTGACGCCAACGCCGACAAGTCGCCTGCCGGGCTCAAACGTGTCACCGCCTGGTGCGGTGTCGTCGCCGCCGGCTTGCTCGTCCAGGGCGGCGTTCCGCGCGTTGCGCGGGGTGAGGCCGGGCTAGCTCGCGCTCTCACGACCGCTCAGTTCGACGATGGCGGGCTGATCAGCCGGTCGCCGTACGAGCAGGCGCTGCTTGTCGACCGCCTGGGGATGCTGCGCTCCTGCTATCAGGCGGCCAAGCAAACCATCCCTGACGGCATCGAAGCCGCGGCGGCCGCCGCACTCGCAGCGCTCCATGGTATCGCCATGGGCGATTCCGCCTTGTCGAGTTGGCAGGGCTGCGGCCCAGGCGAGGCCGCGCGCATCACCGCCTTGATCGAAGGTTGCGGTCTTCGCGCTCGACCGCTCCGCCAGGCCCGCGGCTGGGGCTATCAACGCATGTCTGCGCTCGGGACCGTGGTCGTCCTCGATGCAGCCCCACCGCCCTCCGCAAAGATGGCAGCTCAGGGCTCGGCGTCGACACTTGCGTTCGAACTGTCGGATGGCCCCCAGCGAATCGTCGTCAATTGCGGCGGACCCGGTCCGCTCCCGACAGAACTTCCAGACGAACTGGTGCAGGGCCTCGCGACGACTGCCGCGCACAGTACGCTCGTCCTCGCCGATACCAACTCGACCAACATCCTGCCCGACGGTTCGCTCGGCAAGGGCGTCGAGGACGTCACCATCGACCGCAGCGAGGACAATGACGCCAGCCGGATCGAGGCGAGCCATGACGGCTACGCCCGCGCTTTCGGCCTCGAGCACAAGCGCAGCCTGATGCTCGGCAATGACGGCAAGGAATTGCGCGGCGCCGATCAGTTGATCGCCAAGGGCCGCAAGAAGATCCGCGAATCCGCGCCTTACGCGGTACGCTTCCACCTCGCGCCTGCGATCGAAGTCACGACCACCGCCGACGGAATGGGCGCGATCCTGCGCTCGCGGGGCGTGCCGCCGTGGAATTTTCGCTGCCGCGGTGGGAGTCTCAACGTCGAAGAGAGTTTGTGGATTGACGGGCGCGGCCAGCCGCAGCGCACGACCCAATTGGTGGTCGTCGGCGAAGTCTCCGCGCTGGGCGGTGAAATCGGCTGGCAGTTCCGCCGTACGAGTTGAGAGGAAAGTAATGACCGACGTTGTTCCCGTTCGCCGGGCGCTGATTTCGCTTTCGGACAAGACCGGGCTCGAAGAGCTCGCGGTGGGCCTCGCTCGGCACAACGTGGAGATCGTGTCGACCGGCGGTACAGCGGCGAAGTTGCGCGAGAGCGGCGCGGCCGTGCGGGATATCAGCGATCTTACCGGTTTTCCCGAAATGATGGACGGGCGGGTGAAGACCCTTCATCCCAAGGTGCATGGCGGGTTGCTCGGCGTTCGCGACAATCGAGAACATGCGGCGGCGATGGAGGAGCACCAGATCGGTGCGATCGACCTCGTCGTCGTCAACCTCTACCCATTCCTCAACACGGTAATGGGCGGCGCGGGCCGCGAGACGATCATCGAGAATATCGACATCGGCGGTCCGTCGATGGTGCGCTCGGCGGCGAAGAACCACAAATATGTCGCGATCGTCACCAATCCTGCGGACTATGCGACCTTGCTCGAGCAGCTTGATGAGCATGGCGGGACAACGCTCGAATTCCGTAAGAAGCTTGCGGCCAAGGCTTACGCGCTGACCGCCGCCTACGATTCGACAATCTCCCAATGGTTCGCCTTTGCCGACCAGGGCGAGCGCTGGCCGCAGTCCTGGACTCGTGCCAGCGCGCTGAAGATGCCGCTGCGCTATGGCGAGAACCCGCACCAGCAGGCCGCGTTGTACCTGCCGGTCGGCCCCGCCGCGCAGGGGGTTGCCCAGGCCGAGCAGGTGCAGGGCAAGGAGCTCAGCTATAACAATCTGAATGACGCCAATGCGGCACTGGAGCTCGTCGCCGAGTTCCGCGAGGCCGATCCGACGATCGTCCTCGTCAAGCACGCCAATCCGTGCGGCGTGGCGACGCGCGGCAAGCTACTCGATGCGTGGGGCGAAGCGCTCGCCTGCGATAGTGTCTCGGCGTTCGGCGGGATCGTTGCCACCAACCGCGCGCTCGATGCAGCGACCGCTGAGGCGATCACGCAGATTTTCACCGAAGTCGTCGTCGCGCCCGACGCCGACGATGATGCGAAAGCCATCTTCGCCAAAAAGAAGAACCTCCGCTTGCTGCTCACTGGTGAGCTCCCCGATCCGAAGCGCGGTGGGCAGACGCTGGCGATCATCGCCGGTGGGATCCTTGTCCAAGACCGCGACAACGGCATGGTCGCGCAGGACCAGCTCAAAGTCGTGACCAAGCGCGCACCGACCGAACAGGAGATCAGCGACTGCCTGTTCGCGTGGATCGTCGCCAAGCACGTGAAATCGAACGCAATCGTCTACGCCAAGGGCGGCGTGACGGCCGGCATCGGCGCTGGACAGATGAACCGCCGCGACAGCGCGCGGATCGCCGCCGCCAAGGCCAAGGAAGCTGCCGAGACTTATGGTTGGGCGGAGCCGCGCACGGTCGGCTCAGCCGTGGCGTCCGACGCCTTCTTCCCGTTCGCGGACGGTCTGTTAGCCGCAGCCGAGGCGGGCGCGACGGCGGTGATCCAGCCCGGCGGCTCGATCCGTGACGATGAGGTGATCGCCGCCGCTGACGAGGCTGGACTGGCGATGGTCTTCACCGGAATGCGCCACTTCCGGCACTAGTCAGACGATCGAATCCTCGATCTGGTCGCGGGCCAGCGCGGCCTCCTCGGCTTCGCGCAGCTCCTTCACCTCGCTCTTGCGGAGCTTGAACAGCTCGCGGTCCTCGGGCCCGAAACCCTTCATCCAGAGGATCGCGAAGAAGGCGACGAGGATCGCCGGCACGCCGACGAACAGATGCCAGCTTTGGGGTAGCAGGTAGCGCACGCCAAAGCCGACGATGACGCCCGAGGCCGTCGCCCACACCAGGTCCCACCGCCAACCGCTGACCGGCTCCTTCAGCTGCGTTTTCAGAAGCCACGATTTGCTGATCGACGCGAAGGCCAGTGAAACGCAGAGCGCGATCGCGGGGCCGGTCGCCTGCCATGTCGGCGGAAAACCCTCCTTCCGCATGATCAGGATCAGGGCCGCGGCGAGCCCCGCTTCCATCGCGAGCATCGCCAGGCTGATCGCCATGTTCCGTTTGCGGGCGATGTAGATCAGCGCGGCTTCGCTGACGACCGCGGCGGCGGCGATCACTTCGGCGGCGAGCAGGAAGCTCACCATCGCCGTGCCGCCGGTGAAGCCCGATCCGACAAGCCCCATGACCGCACGGCCGGGGATGCCGAGCGCGAGGGCGATGCCTAGCTGGGCGGCGATGATCCAGTAAGTGACCTGCCGCACCTGCTTGGCGATTCCGGCCCGGTCGTCGACTGCGAGGCGCCGGACGATCGCGGGACCCAGTACCGGCTCGAAGCTGGTTTTCAGCTTGGCGGGCAGCGTCGCGACCTGCTGCGCGGCGTAATAGATGCCGACGAAGCTCGCGGGGACGAACGCGCCCAAAACGGCGAGATCGATACGGCGCGAGGCCCATTCGACCGTGTCCGCGGCGGCGAGCGGAGCATTGCGCGTTGCAGTCTTCCAGGCTGCCGGAAGGTCCGGCTTCCATCCGTGCGGCAGGCCGTAACATTTCAACAGCGGGATCAGCGAGGCGATCAACGCCGCCACCATCGACAGGACGTATGCGATGATGAGGCCGTCGCCGCGTGTCACCATGATCGGCACGTAGGACAGCACGTAGGCGGCGATGCTGATCACCCACGGCTGGACGATCGATCGCGCACGCACGGTCGCCCCGACGTCGTGGTGATAAGCGAGGCCAGCAAGCGCGATGTCGGTCCAGGCGATGGCGAGGACCGTGATGGCAAGTAGCCGGTCTAACCCGCCCACAGGCGTGGTTGGATACATCGCCTTGGGGAACACGATCAGAATCGCCATGCCGATCGCGGACCCAATCGCCGCGACCAGCAAGGCGTCGGCGACAACGCAGGACTGCGGCTTCTTCGCATTGGCGAGCAGTTGCGCCAGCCCGCGCCTCAGACCCAAAGCCGCAATCTGCGCCGCGAACTCGACCGTCAGCACGGCATAAGCGAAGCGCCCAAGCGATGCCGGCCCGTAAATCCGCCCACCGATGAACAGGAACGGCACCATCCCCAACAGCCGGATGACAAATCCGAGAATGTTGAGCCGTCCGCCGCGCGCCAGCGTCGCCATGTCTGCATCGGGCGCGGCAGCTTCCGCGCTGTCGACGGCGGCTTGTTCCCCCTTGGCGTCCGTCAATGCGCCTCGCCCCAGTTCCGGCCCCAGCCGACCTCGACATCAAGCGGCACATCAAGCTTCATCGCAGGCTCGGCGGCATTCGCCATCACCTGCTTGATGACGGCCGATGCCGCTTCCTCTTTGCCTTCGGGAACTTCGAACACCAGTTCGTCATGGACTTGGAGGAGCATCCGGACGTCGCTAAGACCCGCATCGGCCAGCGCCTCGTCCATTCGCGCCATCGCCCGCTTTATGAGATCGGCGCTCGATCCTTGTATCGGCGCGTTGATGGCGGCGCGTTCTGCCCCGGCGCGAATCGATGGGTTGGGCGAGCGGATGTTGGGCTCGAAGTGGGTCTTCCGCCCGAACAGGGTCTGCGTGAAGCCATGCTCGCGTACGAAGCTCAGCGTGCTGTGCGTGAAGGCGCGGATGCCGGGGAAGCGCTCGTAATAGCGATCGATGATCGCCTTGCCCTCGTCCTTGGGCAGGCCGAGCCGGCCGGCAATGCCCCAAGCCGAGCTTCCGTAGAGGATGGCGAAATTGATCGTCTTGGCCTGGTTGCGCGTATCACGGTCGACCCGCCCGAACAGTTCCTCCGCGGTCATGCTGTGGATGTCGTGCCCGGCGCGGAACGCTTCCTTCAGCTGCGGCACGTCGGCCATGTGCGCCGCCAGCCGAAGCTCGATCTGGCTATAGTCGGCTGAAAGCAGGACATGGCCCGGATCGGCGACGAAGGCGTCGCGGATCTTGCGTCCGACTTCGGTCCGGATCGGGATGTTTTGCAGGTTCGGGTCGTTCGAGCTCAGACGCCCCGTCTGTGCTCCCGTCAGCGAGAAGCTGGTGTGGACCCGCGCGGTTGCCTTGTTGATCACCGCCTGAAGCGCATCGGTGTAGGTGCTCTTGAGCTTGGTCAGCTGGCGCCACTCCAGCACCAATGTAGCGCAGGCGACGCCTTCGCTCGCCAGCCGTTCGAGTTCGGTCACGTCGGTTGAGTATTGCCCGCTCTTGCCCTTGCGGCCGCCCTTGAGACCGAGCCGCCCGTACAGCACTTCCCCCAACTGCTGAGGGCTGCCGATCGTAAACGGCCCGCACGCCGCTTCGTAAATCCGCTCCTCGAGCGACTGGATGTCCTTGCTGAACTCCGACGACAGCCGCGCGAGATAGTCGCGGTCGACCTTGATGCCGCGTTGCTCCATTCGTGCCAGCACCGGCACCAGCGGTTTGTCGACGCGCTCGTAGACCCGTGCGACATTCTCCTGCGCCAGCCGCGGCTTCAGCCGCTGCCACAGCCGCAGCGCGATATCGGCATCCTCGCCGGCATATTCGGTCGCCGGGCCCAGCGGCACCTTGTCGAACGTGATTTGCTTCTGACCCGTCCCGCACAGCTGCTTGTATGGGATGCATTCGTGGTCGAAGTGAGTCTTGGCGAGGTCGTTGAGGCTGTGCCCGAAGCTCTTCCCGGCATCCAAGTCGAAGCTCATGACCATCGTGTCGTCGACCGGCGCGGTGTTGATCCCGGCCTTGTCGAACATCACCCAGTCGTACTTGAAATTGTGCCCGACCTTGAGGACCGCAGGGTCTTCCAGCAAGGGCTTCAGCTTCGCCAGCACAAGAGCTTCGGAAAGTTGGTTTGGTGCCTCGGCGAACATGTCGATGCCGCTGTGGCCTACGGGCACGTAGCACGCGCGGTTCGGAGCGGTCGCGAGGCTCACGCCCGCGAGCTTGGCAATGATGCAGTCGATATGGTCGGTCTCGGTATCGACCGCGACGAAACCCTGCGCACTCGCTTCTGTAATCCAGCGCTCGAGCGCCGCTTCGTCGGTCACCGTCTCGTACTTCGACCGGTCGATCTCGATCTTCTCAGGCTCGGTCGGAGCGACGGTCGGCTTTTTGTCGAGCGCCGCCATGACGTCATTCCGCACAGTCGCGCCGGTCTGCGTCGGCGTCCCGCCCATGAGCCGTGCGTGCAGGGTTTTGAAGCCCTGGTCGGCGAGGAACTCGGCCAGCGGCTCCTTGGGGATATTCTTGAGCGCCAAATCCTCAAGCGGCTCTGGCAGCGGCTTGTCGCACACCAGCCGCACCAGCTCGCGGCTCAACCGCGCATCACTCGCATAGTCGATCAGCGACTGCTTCAGCTTGGGCTTGGTGATCTCGTGCGTCGAGGCCAGAACCGTCTCCAGGTCGCCATACTGCTGGATCAGCTGCGACGCCGTCTTCGGCCCGATGCCCGGAACACCTGGCACGTTGTCGACGCTGTCACCCATCAGGGCGAGCACGTCGCCCACTTTGTCCGGCGGGACTCCGAACTTCTCCAGTACCTGCTCGCGACCGATCCGCCGGTCGTTCATCGTGTCGAGCATGTCGATTCCGGCATCCTCGTCGATCAGCTGCATCAGATCCTTGTCGGAGCTGACGATCGTCACCTTCCAGCCAGCAGCCTTCGCCGCGGTCACGTAGCAGGCGATGATGTCGTCGGCCTCAAGCCCCTCTTCCTCGATGCACGGGATCGAGAAGGCGCGGGTGGCGACGCGGATCAGCGGGAATTGCGGGACCAGGTCTTCGGGCGGCGGCGGACGGTGCGCCTTGTACTGGTCGTACATCTCGTTGCGGTGCGTATGCTCGCTCGCGTCGAGGATCACCGCCATGTGCGTCGGCCCGTCCGCCTTGGAAAGGCCGTCGGCCAGCTTCCACAACATCGTCGTGTAGCCATAGACCGCGCCGGCTGGCTGGCCGTGACGGTTCGTCAGCGGCGGTAGCCGGTGATAGGCGCGAAAGATGTAGCTCGATCCGTCGACCAGATAGAGGTGGTTGGGGGCGGAATTGGGCGTGGCGGCGTCTGGCATGAAGGCGGCGGTTTAGCAGGGTGGCAGCGGGATTAAACCCAACCCTGAGTTAAGTGCGCTGACGGCCGATTTCGACCTTGCGAGCCAGCCGCGTTTGCATTTCGTCAAGAAATGTCCGGTAGCCGACATGACTGGCGTGGAGCGGTGGCCTGGACGGGAGCATCGCTCATGAGATTTTTCAAGGCTGGCACGACTGTGCGTATCCCCGAAGACGAGGCGGCCGCAATGCGCCTGATGGCCATCGCCCATCGCCTCAAACCGCAGGATTCGAACGACATCGAGATCGAGCCGCGCGCAGATGAGCCGGCACCGGAAACCGAGCCGGACACGCTGCGATGACCAAGCGCATCCCACTTCATCGCCTCCGCAACATCTCCAGGCCGCGACCGATCGCAGTTGCCGAAGAGCGCGGCGAGCGACGGCATGGGCCGGGCCAGGTTATCGAATGGCCGATCGGGCCCGACGATTGCCTGGAGGACAGTTAGGCCGTTTTGCCCGGGACCCTGGCGATGCGCCGATCGTGAAGCCAGATCTCGGTATTGTCGGGCCGTTGCATCGACCGGACCGCGAAAATTGCGTCATCGTCGTCAGCCGCAGTCACGGCTCGGTCGCCGTGAATCCGGCCGTTCCTGTCGATGCTGTACACTCGATAGGTCGGCATGGTGCTCCTGCTAGAAATGTCACGCTCTGATGTATCAAACGCTTCGGATTCTGTCTCATTTCGACACATCGCCACGCCAGCTAACTTTCGATAGCTATTGGCTTTCTTCCCGGCTCGCTAGCTCTATCGTCACTACCTACCTTCCCTAGAGGAGCGCCGGCCCCATCCGGCGCTCTTCTTTTTTTGGCAGCTTCATTTTGATTGATCCCGTCGGCGCGATAGAAGGGCCGCGGGCAATCAAGGGGGTCATGATGGCCACAGTAGTTGAGCAGCCGATCGCTCCGGCGACCGGCGACGAGCGTTTCTTCCTTCGCGCCGCGATCGTGATGACGATCGCCATCATCGCCGGTTTCTCGACCCAATACCTGATGGGCCGGTCGACCTTCGCCTCGCCGTTCCGCGTCCACACCCATGCCTTCTTCTTCATGGGTTGGGTCGGCATTTACCTGCTTCAGAACATCTTCATCGCGACGGGCAGGATGCGCCTTCACCGCCGTCTCGGCTGGATTGCCGCCTTCTGGATCATCCCGATGGTTTTCATGGGTTGCTTCGTGACGGTGGCGATGGTGCGCAACGGCACGGTGCCCTTCTTCTTCCGCCCGGTGCACTTCCTCGTGTTCGACCCGGTGACCGTCTTCACGTTCGCGGGTCTGACCATTGCCGCCGTACGGCTGCGCAAGAAGACCGAATGGCATCGCCGCCTGCATTATTGCGGCATGTCGCTACTGATTGGACCCGCGTTCGGTCGCCTTCTGCCGATGCCCCTCCTTCAGCCATGGTCGTGGGAAGCCGCGTTCGCGGTCACGATGCTTTTCCCCATCGCCGGAATGATCGCGGACATCCGCCGCAGCGGCCGGATCCATCCGGCCTGGCACTGGGGGATGGCAACGATGGTCGGCTGCTTCCTTTTGACCGAAGCGATCACCTACAGTCCGGTCGGAACCGCGCTTTACCAGGTGGTGACGAAAGGCTCGCCTGGAGCTGCGATCGCGCCGCTTGAATTCGCTCCGGCTCCGGCCACGCCGCTGATGACGGGGCGGAAGTAGGGCCTCAGAGGATTGTGAATAGGGCGCCGAAAGCCACGAGTCCGAGGAGGATCATGCCCTTCTCCATGTCCGAATATTCGGGCCCCCGCTTTGCGCGTCTCGAGCTGAACAGACCGTAGGCGATGAACGCCCCGACGAACGCGAAGACGATACTCATCCGGCCAAGATGGCTCGAATCGATTAATAGCCCGTCTCTCGCCGACGGCTCGTTTCGGATGCTGATGCATTGAAGCGGCGATGAAGACGGTTCTTGCCTCCTTCGACAGCTTCTTCATGGCTGGGTTCGAATGCTCGTCGCACCGGCGGCGCGACGGCGTCCGGCTCGACCTCATCCGTGCCACCGGTCACGATCGCCATGCGCTCAACGATTACCGGCAATGCCGCGATTTCGGCCTGCTGACGCTGCGCGACGGATTGCGCTGGCACCGGATCGAGAACGCGCCTGGCAATTATGACTGGTCGAGCTGGCTGCCGATGCTCGAAGCCGCGGAAGAGGTCGGGGTCCAGGTCATCTGGGACCTGTTCCACTATGGCTCGCCCGATCATGTCGACCAGGCGGGCGAGGATTTCCCTAAGCGTTTCGCCGATTTCGCAATTGCGGCTCTGGAATTGCGCGAGACGATCACCTCGAGGCCACCAACCGTCTGCCCGCTGAACGAGATCAACTTCCTCTCCTGGGCGATCGACGACGGTTACTTCCCGCACGTCGGCCCCGCCGAGCGGGGCTGGTTCAAGCACCAGTTGGTTCGGGCGGCAATCGCGTCGGCCAGGGCGATCAAGGAGCGCTGGCCGGATTCGACCATCATCTGGGCCGAGCCCCTAATCCACGTCGCTCCTCACGACCAGCGCCGCAAGACGGTCCGCGCCGCCGAAGCCAACCTTCAGGGCATGTACGAGGCCTATGATTGGATCCTCGGGCTGGCGAAGCCGGAGCTCGGCGGTGATCCCTCATTCGCCGACGTCGTCGGGCTGAACTATTACCCCCACAACCAATGGTATCTCGACGGCCCGACCATCCCGATGGGCCATCATGAATATCGCCCGCTAGGTGACATGCTGGTCGAGATGGCCGAGCGCTATGCAAAACCGGTAATGATTTCCGAGACCGGGGCGGAGGGCACCGGCCGCCCGGCCTGGCTTCACTATGTCTGCGACGAGGTTCGCGATGCGCAGTCGCGCAGCGCCCGCGTGGAAGGACTCTGCCTCTACCCCATCACCGCCTATCCCGGTTGGGATAATAGCCGGCATTGCGAGGTCGGCCTGTTCTCGAGCATCCAGTCCGATGGCACTCGCCATGTCTACGAGCCGCTGCGCGAAGAGCTCGAGCGTCAGCGCGGCATTTTCATGTCGGAACTCTCAGACGACAGGCGCTGGCTGCGGCTTGTCTGACGGCGTACCGACGAACGGCCAGCCGTCGCGCCAGTGGATCTTGTCGATCAGCAGGATCCGGCGGCTGTTGATCTCATCTTGCTGGCGCTGACGCGGCATGTTCACGTCAATCGCGTGATAAACGATCCACGTGTCGCCGACTTTGTCGGTGACGATAGAATTGTGACCTGGAGCCAGCCAGCGTTCGCTCTTGAAGAGCATCAGGCTGTGCGGGACGCCGCGGGCCTCTTCGAGCGTTTGGAAGGGCCCCGTCGGTGAGGTGGAGCGCGCGACCATGACACCATATTCGGCGTCAGGCCCGCAGCAATTGTCGCCCGAGTAGAAGAGGTAATAGAAATCGTCGTGGTGGATCACCCAAGCAGCCTCGACGAGCCGCGGGAAGGCACCCTTGATCGGGTTCGGCCAGATAATTTCAACCGGGGCGCTGTCCGCCGCGAATGACATTCGGTCAGGTCCTAGTTCCTGGACCTTGATCGGCTGGAATCCCGATCCCCAGTACAGGTAGCTCTTCCCGCTGGCCGGGTCGTCCAGGACCATCGGATCGATATATTCGAAGCCGACGCCGAGCAGCAGCGGCATGCCCATGTCGACGAATGGCCCGGTGGGGGATTTGGACGTCGCCACTGCGAGGCAATGCCCGCGATGCGGATCGTGGCACGAATCGTGAGTCGCCGAATAATACATGAAATAGCGGGCGCCATCGTGCAGCACGTAGGGCGCCCAAATGTCCTGCGTCTCCTTGGCCCAGCTCGGCTTCTCGGGAAGCGCATCACCAAGAAAATGCCATTGAATGAGGTCGGTTGAGCGCGCGACCTGCACGTTGATCCATTCGCCGTCGCGCAGCGTCTGCGTTGCATAGGCATAGTAAAAGCCGTCGGGCGCCCGGATCACCGCGGGATCGGGAAAGTCGCAGTCGAGAACCGGGTTTGTGTAAGTCGAATGCGCCAGCGTGTTCTCGCCAGCGGACTGCACGGGCGCGTCCATATGAGCCGGACGCACGGGCGTCGAACTCGGTTCCGTCAGAATTTGACTTGTCGAAAAACGATAAGAAGCATATCGTTTATCAATAAGAGATTCGTTGGAGTGCAACACATGCCCCGCAACCAATCGACGGCCCTGCCAGTCGCCTACGTCGTCCTTCGCGTCCTGATTGTCCTCAACTGGGCCTATGCGGCAATGCTGGTCGCGCTTCTCGCCTACACCTTTATCAATGAGCCATTCCTGCTTCGAGCGCTTCACCTCGGCTCGCCCGCCGAGAATCCAGCGCTGGTGATCGGAATCCGGGCGATCGCCGCGCTCGGGATCCTGACCGTTCCGCTGAACCTCGCAATGTTGCGCCGGCTACTGGCGATGGTCGGGACCGTCAGGGTCGGCGATCCGTTCGTTGCCGCCAACGCCTACCGCCTGAACACCATCGCGTGGCTGCTGTTTGCGCTCCAGCTGATCAGCTTCGCCATCGCCCTCATCGGCAAGGCTGTTTCGACGCCCGCTCATCCGCTTCACCTCGATGCGGGTTTCTCGCCCGGCGGATGGCTGGCGGTAATCATGACCTTCGTCCTTGCCCGAGTCTTCGCCGAGGGAACCGTGATGCGCGAAGACCTCGAAGGCACGATCTGATGGCGATCGTCGTCAAACTGGACGAGCTGCTCCACGAGCGCCGGATGAGTCTGACCGAGCTCGCGTATCGCGTCGACATCACGCTCGCCAACCTCTCGATCCTCAAGACCGGCAAGGCCCGCGCAATCCGCTTCTCGACGCTGGAGGCGATCTGCGGCGCGCTCGGTTGCCAGCCCGGCGACCTACTCGAGTTCAGTCCCGACGTGGACGCGGCGGAACAGTCGCGCGCCGCGTAACAAGGAGGAATCCCATGGCCACGACCGCCGCTTCAATTCCCGCAGCGCCTGCTGACGGCAAACTGTCGCCGCTGCGCCTCAACGTCATGCGCGTCATCTATTTCGCAATTGCTTTCCTGGAAGGGTCTCAAGTCGTTCCCGCGCTTTTCGTCCATGAGCCGACCGCGCGCGGCGTAATCCCGGCGCTCCTCAGTGGTTTCTGCCTGACGTGCGTCCTCGGTCTTCGCTACCCGCGTCAGATGCTTCCGCTGCTGATGTTCGAAATGGCGTGGAAGTACATCTGGTTCTTCGCGTTTGGCTTGCCGCAATATCTTTCGGGCCAGCTGCCAGCGACGTTCGGGGAAGATTTCCCGGCGATCGGCTTTGGCGTGGTCATTATGCCATTCGTTCTTCCCTGGGGGTACATCTGGCGACACTACGTAAAGGCAGCGGGGGACCGCTGGCGATGAGCGCCAGCAGGAGCTTCTGGAGGCGCGGCGACCAGGAAGTCTCGCTGGCCCGGCTTTATGTCATGCGCGCCGTTGCATTGCTCGCAATCTGGGGCCTGTTCGAAATCGTCGAAACGCTGTTCGTTCACTCGCCAATGGATCGCGGCGTGCACAAGGCACTGATTGCCGCGCTCTGGCTGCTGGCGTTCCTGGCCTTCCGCTATCCGCTGAAGATGGTTCCGCTTCTCCTGTTCGAAACGGTGTGGAAGATCATTTGGCTACTGGCGTTCGGCCTGCCGCAATGGTGGTCGGGCGTCGGCTCGCCCCGGTTGAGCGAGGACCTGTGGTCGATCGGCGCCTTCCCGATCGTCTGCCTGCTCGTGATCCCGTGGAACTATGTTTGGCGTCACTATGTGACGGCTCCGGCTGAGCGCTGGCGCTAGCCGGCGAGCAACGGCCAGAGCACCATGGCGATGCCGACCATGCTGATCGTCCAGACGATTGTTCGCACGATCGGAACCCCTGCGGCGTAGAGCGGCAGGTAGATCACACGCGCGCCGAGCCAGATCCATCCGCCAATCGTCGTTAGATTGCTGGTCTTCCCGGCAATAACCACGCCGAGTAAGGCGACGACCGCAATCGGAAACGTCTCGAGGAAATTCGCCTGCGCCCGCATCGTCCGGCCGCTGATCGGGTTTGGCGGCGGCAACGCTTCATCGCGCGCGCCGACGTTCCATTCGCGGCCATATTGCTGGGTTTTGAAGCGCGTCGCGGTGAAAACGTAGATGAACAGCAGTGCTGCGCCGAACGCCGCAATCCTCAGTTCAACAGCCATTTCATCCCCCTTTTGTTGATCTATGGAACCAGCACCGTGTCCTTCGCGTGCGGAAGCAGGTCCGGATAGTCGAGCGTGTAATGCAGCCCGCGGCTCTCGTGCCGCGACAGCGCCGATCGGATGATCAGGTCGGCGACTTCTACCAGGTTGCGGAGCTCGATCAGGTCGGGCGTCACCCGGAAGTGCGAATAATATTCGCGGACCTCGCGGCGCAACATGTCGATGCGGTGCTTGGCACGCTCAAGCCGCTTGGTCGTCCGCACGATGCCGACATAGTTCCACATGAAGCGGCGGATCTCGCCCCACGTCTGGGCGATGACGACCTCTTCGTCGCTGTCCGTCACACGGCTTTCGTCCCAGGCGCGGATCGCCGGCACTTCGGGCAGCTCGTTCCAGTTGGCGACGATGTGCTTGGCCGCCGCTTCGCCGAACACTAGGCATTCGAGCAGGCTGTTGGACGCGAGGCGGTTGGCGCCGTGAAGGCCCGACTGCGTGACTTCGCCGGCGGCATAGAGCCCCTGGGCGTCCGTGCGGCCATCGAGGTCCACGACCACGCCGCCGCAGGTGTAATGCTGCGCCGGGACGACCGGGATCGGCTCCTTGGTGATGTCGATGCCGAGGCCAAGCAGCTTCTCGTAGATATTGGGGAAATGCTCGATCACGAACTCAGGCTCGCGGTGCGAGATGTCGAGGTAGACGTAATCGAGGCCGAGCCGCTTGATCTCGTGGTCGATGGCGCGAGCGACGATGTCGCGCGGCGCCAGCTCGGCGCGCTCGTCGAACTGCGGCATAAAGCGCTTGCCGCCGCCCTTCACGCCCGGTGGTAGCTTCAGCTGCCCGCCTTCGCCGCGCACCGCCTCGGTGATCAGGAAGTTCTTGACCTCGAGATTGTAGAGGCAGGTCGGGTGGAATTGCATGAACTCCATGTTGGAGATTCGGCAGCCTGCGCGCCACGCCATGGCGATACCGTCACCGGTCGCCCCCCGCGGCGCCGTCGAATAAAGATAGGCGCGTCCAGCACCGCCGCTGGCGAGAATGGTCGCGCGACCGGTCAGTGTTTCGACCCGCTTCTTCTTTCGATTGTAGGCGTAGAGTCCGTGTACCGCGCCGCTGGTCGAGAATTGCTCGGCGTGGCGCCCGGTGACGAGGTCGATCGCGACCATGTCGGGAACGAGCGTGATGTTGGGGTGCTCCAGCGCGGCCGCTTCGAGCGCCTGACTGATCGCCCAGCCGGTTGCGTCAGCGACATGGACGATACGCCGGTGGCTGTGCCCTCCCTCGCGGGTCAGGTGGAGCGCGCCATTCTGGCTTGCGAAGGTGACGCCAAGGTCGATGAGCCGCGCGATGGCGGCAGGCGCATGCTCGACGACATGTTCGACCACCTCGCGGTTGTTGAGGCCGGCACCCGCGATCATCGTGTCGTTGACGTGCGCTTCGAAGCTGTCGCCTTCCTCCAGCACCGCGGCGATCCCGCCCTGCGCCCGCGCTGACGCCGTGTCGCCGAGCGCACCCTTGGCAATGACCGCGACGTTATGCGTCTCAGCAAGGTTGAGCGCCGCCGTAAGTCCCGCCGCTCCCGAACCGACGATAATGACGTCGGCATCGACGCTCATGCGGCTTCCTTGGCCGAGGTCAGGCTCAAGAATACGTCCTCTAGGTCCGGGTCGCGCGTCGATACATCGACGATGCCGTGCCCGTCGGCGGTCAGCGCGCTCAGCACCTCGCCCGCATTCACCTTATCCTTGCGATAGGTGATTTCGAGCGTCCGCTCGTCGACCAGAGTGATGTCCTCGAAGCAAGCGTTCGTCGGAACCTGCGTGATGTCGCGATCGAAGGTGACAACGACCGCCTTCTCCTGTGCCTTCGACACCAATTCGCGCGTCGGTTCGTTGGCGATCACCTTGCCGTGGTTGATGATCGCGATTCGGTCGCACAGCTCCTCGGCTTCTTCGAGGTAGTGCGTCGTCAGGACGATGGTGACTCCCTGCGCGTGGAGCTTGCGGACATAGTCCCACAGCTGGCGGCGAAGTTCGACGTCGACGCCCGCCGTCGGCTCATCGAGCACCAGGATGGGCGGCGAATGGACCATTGCCTTGGCGACCAGCAGGCGCCGCTTCATGCCGCCAGAGAGGGTGCGCGAATAGGCGTTGGCCTTGTCGGTCAGGTGCATCGCCGCGAGCAGCCCATCGCTCTGCCGTTCGCCCGGCGGCACGCCATACAGCCCGGCCTGGATCTCAAGCGTCTCGCGCGGCGTGAAGAACGGGTCGAAGATGATTTCCTGTGGGACCACGCCGATCGACCGCTTCGAATTGCGCGGGTGCGCGTCGATGTCGAAGCCCCAGATTGTCACTTTGCCGCTCGACTTGGTTACCAGCCCGGCGAGGATGTTGATCAGCGTCGACTTGCCGGCTCCGTTTGGCCCGAGCAGTCCGAAAATCTGTCCGCGAGGAACGTTAAACGACACATCGTCGAGCGCAAGTTTCCCGCCCGCGTAGGTCTTGCACAGGGATTCAATGCGGATCGCGGGCTCGTCCATCTTGGTGTGCCGCATAGGAGTGCTGTTTCGAGCGGACAAGCAAAGAGGGTAAATGGGCCGTTTACCCTAATAATCAGAGTGATTTTGACGTTAACCCTATATCCCGCGGACCCGTCATGACCCGTTTTGTACTCCTTCGCCTCCTGGCGCTGTTCGCGTTGCTTGTCCCGGCCACCGCTGAAGCTGCGCCGCCCCAGATCTTCTCGCCCAACAAGAATTCCACCGGCACGGCCCGGGTGATCCTGCCCGCGCAGATTACTAAGCTCTACGACATGGACTTTGGGTTCATGACCGTCACCACGGCCGGTACCGCCATCATAGATTCGAGCAGCGGCAACGTAACCACCACTGGAGGCGTGCTGTTCGCCGGCGGATTGCCGCACGCCGCGCAGTTCGAGGCAGTAAGCCCGAGCAAGACGGTGGTTCACATCCGGCTTCCCAAGAAAGCGGCGACGCTGACCCGGACGGGCGGTACGGAAACGATGACGCTCGACACCTGGACGCTGAACGGTGTGGATACGCGGAACGTCGTCGCTCACGAGATTTTCCAATTCTCGGTCGGCGGGACGCTTCACGTCGCCGCCAACCAGGTCGAGGGCACCTACACCGGCACCTTCGACGTCACGATCGACTACAACTGACTCCAATTGAATGCTGGCGAGTGCGTTGCTACCTCGTCATCATGCCAGCCCCTCCGCCGCCCGAAACGATCAAGGTCACCAGCCACCGCGTCGCCTGCGACGGATCTGGCGAGGTGTCGCCAGCCCTCGGTCATCCTAGGATCTACATCAGGATCGATCCGGACGTCGGGTTCGCCGAGTGCGGCTATTGCGACCGCCGTTTCGTCTTCACCGGGGGGCCCGCGGACACCGAAGCGGCATGACCGCGCCCGATCCCCGGCGGTTTCTGTACCGTAATCTCGACCCTGACGCAGCGCGCCGGCTCGCTGCAAAGCACCTGACCAGTTGCGACGATGGCGAGCTCTACCTGCAATATGCGGCGAGCGAGGCGTTCGGGTTCGACGACGGCCGGCTGAAGACCGCCGACTATCACACCAGTTCCGGCTTTGGCCTTCGCGGCGTGACCGGTGAAACCACCGCCTTCGCCCACGCCAACGAGATCAGTGAGGCTGCGATCGAGCGCGCTTCCGCGACCCTGAAGCTGCTCGATTCGCGCACGGGTGAAGCTGCTCCCGCGCCGCAACGCACGAACCAGTCGATGTATGGATCGGACGACCCGCTGTCGCTGATCCCATTCACCGAGAAGGTCGCCTTGTGCGAGCGGATCGATGCCGCGGCGCGCGGCCGTGATCCGCGCGTCAGCCAGGTCAGCGTCACGCTCGCTGCAAGCTGGAACGTCGTCGACATCGTTCGTGCCGACGGTTTCGTCGCGTCTGACGTTCGCCCGTTGGTACGCCTCAACGTCTCGATCGTCGCCGAACAGAACGGGCGGCGCGAGACCGGCTATTTCGGGCTCGGCGGACGCTATCTCTACGATGGCCTGTTCAAGGAAGCCGAGTGGAACCGCGCCATCGACATGGCGCTCGCGCAGGCTCTGGTGAACCTCGAATCGGTTGACGCTCCGGCCGGCGAAATGCCCGTCGTGATGGGCTCAGGCTGGGCCGGCGTCCTGCTTCACGAAGCGGTCGGCCATGGCCTCGAAGGCGACTTCAACCGCAAGGGCACATCGGCCTTCTCGGGCCGTCTCGGCGAGCGCGTCGCGGCTCCCGGCGTGACGGTGATCGACGATGGTGCAATGAACCTCCGCCGCGGATCGCTGACCATCGACGACGAAGGTACGCCGACCAGCCGGACTGTGCTGATCGAGGACGGTATCCTGAAAGGCTACATGCAGGATCGCCTGAACGCCCGGCTGATGGGCATGGAAGCGACCGGCAATGGTCGCCGCGAAAGCTTCGCTCATGCGCCGATGCCGCGCATGACCAATACCTTCATGCTCGGCGGTAAGGACGATCCGGCTGAGCTGATCGGGCGGGTCAAGGATGGCATCTTCGCCAAGAGCTTCGGCGGTGGCCAGGTCGACATCACCAGCGGCAAGTTCGTCTTCAACTGCACCGAGGCCTATCGCATCCGCGGCGGCAGGATTGCCGAACCGGTGAAGGGCGCGACGCTCATCGGCGACGGGCCGACCGTGCTCACCAAGGTCAGCGGGATCGGCAACGACTTCGCGCTCGACGAGGGCATCGGGATCTGCGGGAAGGGCGGGCAGAGCGTCCCGGCCGGCGTTGGCCAGCCGACCTTGCTGATCGATGCGCTGACAGTTGGAGGCACCGCCGCGTGACGCCGGACTGGCGCGCGGATGTCCTCCAATTCTGGTTCGGCCTGGGTTACGACCAGTGGTTCAAGGGCACGTCCGAGCTCGACCACAAGATCCGCGAGAACTTCCTCAAGCTATGGAGCGAGAAGCGCCAGCTTCCGGCGGAAGAGTTTCTCGGCGATCCGCTGACCGCGCTCGCTGCGGTGATCCTGTTCGACCAGTTCCCGCGCAACATGTTCCGCGGCGACGCCGAGCAATTCTCGACCGATCATCTTGCGTTGGCGATCTCGAAAGCCGCTGTTGACGGAGGTTTTGACGAAGAGGTGTCGGACGAGGAGCGGCCCTTCTTCTACACACCGTTCGAGCATAGCGAGGACCTGGACGAACAGAACCGCGGTGTGCTGCTCTACAGCGGACTGCCTGACCAACGGTACGTCGGATACGCGAAGAAGCACCGCGACATTATCGCGAAGTTTGGGCGCTTCCCCCATCGCAACAAGATGCTCGGCCGGGCACCGCGTGCCAATGAGATCGCCGCCGGGGACGTGTTTCCCTGGTGAGCGGACTGGTCGAACTCACGAAATTCACGACGCGTGTCCAGGCCGACCTTGCGCGCCTCTATCTTGAGGATGAGGGCATCCACGCAGTCCTGTTCGATACCGAGACGAGCAATTTCTGCGGTTTCTTCGGCGGGCCGTTCATGCCGATCCGGCTGATGGTGCTGGATGAGGATCTCGAGCTAGCTCGCGAACTGCTCGCGAAGGACAAACCCTAGAGCAGGTGTGCGATCGGCGCGACGTTGAAGCCCGCGCCCGTCACCGTCGCTTCGATATCGTCGCGGTCGCCTCCGGCCTTGCTCTTGGCCAGCGCCCAGGTCAGCGCCGAGCGCGTTCCCGACCTACAGAAAGCGAGCACCTTGCCATCGCCGGCATCCTGCATCGCCTCATGCATTGCATCGACGTCAGCCGGGCCGATTCCGCGAACGATGGGGACATGGCGGTAGGATATGCCAGCCGCCGCGGCGGCATCCTCGATGTCGCCCGCCAGCGGCTGATCATCATCCTCGCCGTCCGGCCGGTTGTTCACGAGCATCGTGATGCCGTGCTCCGCCAGCCCGGCGACCTCCTCAGGGCGGATCTGGCCGCAAACGAGGGTTCGGTCGTCGAGCTGGCGGATCATGGTCTTACCTTCCCCGTTCGGTCTTGTTGGTCGGAGGCGGCGGCGGAGCCACCGGCGGCACCGCTGCTGGAGCATTCACTCCCGAAACGTTTGCGGCAGTTCCACCCGACAGGCCGTAGAAGTCGAGATAGGGCTGGATGCTCGGATCGTGGCCGGTGAAGCCTCGGTACATTGCGGCGAGATCTTCGGTGTTGCCGCGCGACAGGACCATATTGCGGAAACGCTGGCCGTTGGCGCGAGTCAGCCCCCCGTTCTGCTGGAACCAGGCGAATGAGTCTTGCGCGAGCATCTTGGTCCACGGATAGGCATAATAGCCTGCCGAATAGCCATTGCTCCAGATGTGCAGGAAGTAGTTCGACCGGTAGCGCGGCGGAACGTCGGCGGTGTCGTAGCCGCTGGCCGCGAGCGCCTGCGATTCAAACTGGTCGACGTCTTGCAGCGGCGCGGTTGCAGCGAGCGAGTGCCAGTCGAGGTCGAGGCGCGCCGCCTCGAGCACTTCGCCGACCTCATAGCCCTGGTTGAACGTCCGCGCGGCGAGGACCTTTTGGATCAGCTCGCTCGGGATTGTCTGGCCGGTCTGGTAGTGGACGGCGTAGTGCGGCAGGATTTTCGGATCGAGCGCCCAGTTCTCGTTGAACTGCGACGGGAACTCGACGAAGTCGCGAGCGACGTTGGTGCCCTGCAGAGTCGGGTAGGTCTGCGCGGCGAACATGCCGTGCAGTCCGTGGCCGAACTCGTGGAACATCGTCGTCACGTCGTCCCAGCTGATCAACGCGGGCTGGCCCGGCGCTGGCTTGGTAAAGTTCTCGACGTTGAAGATGACCGGCTTGGTGCCGCGCAGGTAGGACTGCTGCACCAGGTTCGACATCCACGCGCCGCCTGATTTGTTGTCGCGCTTCCACGGGTCGATCATGAAGATCGCGAGCGGCTTGCCGTCGGCGTCGATGACGTCGAACACGCGCATGTCCGAGTTCCAGGTTGGAATGTCCTTCCGCTCCTTGAACGTCAGGCCGTAGAGCTGGTTTGCGGCATAAAAGACGCCGTCCTCGAGCACCTTGTCGAACAGGAAATACTGCTTCAGCTGGTCGCTATCGATGGCGTAGCGCTGTTTGCGGATCTGCTCGGCGTAGAAGTTCCAGTCGGCTGCCGTCGGCTTGAACTTGGCGCCTTGCGAAGCCGCAAGCGCACGGATGTCCGCGGCCTCCATTTTCTCTTTGGCCGAGACTGCCGGGGCAAGGCGGTCGAGGAAGCCAATTGCGGTCGAACGGTCCTTCGCCATCTGGTCGAAGAGCGTGTAGTCAGCCCAGGTCGAATACCCGAACAACGCCGCCTTCTTGGCGCGCAGCGACGCAATCTCGCGGATCGTGTTGCGCGTGTCATTGGCATCGCCATGCTCGGCGCGGTTGAGACTCGCCTCGAACAATTGCTGGCGCGTGGCGTGGTTGGTCAGCGACTCCAGCGCCGGCTGCTGCGTCGTGTTCTGCAGCGGCAGGACGTAGCCATCGACCTTGCGGCTCTTGGCTGCCTCACCGGCGGCAGCGATCTGCTCCTTGGAAAGGCCGTCGAGCGCGGCCGCGTCATTGACATGAAGCGCTCCTGCCTTGGCGGCGGCGAGCAGCTTTTGCGTGAAGGCGGTTTGCAGCGTGCTGAGCCGCTTGTTGTATGCCCTGAGCTCGGTCTGCTTGGCCGGGGAGAGCTCGGCGCCCGCATGTACGAACTGGTCGTAATAGACCGACAAAAGCTTCGCCTGTTCAGCTTTGAGGCCCAGCGACGCCTGGGTGTCGTGCAGCTTCTTCACCCGGGCGAACAGCTTCGCGTTCAGGAAAATGAAGTCGTTGTGCGCAGCAAACAGCGGAGCGGTCTTGGTGTCGGTCGCCTGAAGCGTGTCGTTGGTGTTCGCGCCGTTGACCGCGTTGAACGCCAGGTTCGCGCGCTCGAGCAGCAGGCCGGAGCGCTCCATCGCGACCAACGTGTTGTTGAAGGTTGGCGGCGCGGGATTGTTGGCGATTGCCAGGATTTCGCGCTTTTGCTCGGCCATGCCGGCGAGCAGGGCGGGCAGGTAATCGCTATCCTTGATCTTCGAGAAATCAGGCGTCTGGAACGGCAGCGTGCTTGGGCGCGCAAACGGGTTCGATGCGGACAATGTGGCGGCGCTCGCCATGTTCGACTTGCGTGGCGCCGGAGCGGCGCCTGCCGAGGTAGCAATCGCGACCGCGGCAGTCGCGAGTAGGATATTGCGGATCATGGTTTTTCCTGCAGGTGTTTGGAATCGGTTCGAGCCTCTTCAACCGAGTCGCACATTTCGCAAGCCTGAATCTGCGAATGGCTGTTGCGCGCCCGAACTGATTGCCATTAGCCTCGTGCCTGTGAGGGGTCGATTTCCGCTGACTCGACGGACCATGCTGGCGGGAGCTGGCGCAACCGCAATCGCCGCCAAAGCGACCGCTCCACGCAAGCGCAACTGGCACGCGCTTGGCGAGGATGTGCGCAATGAAATACGCTGGGCATGGAGCAACTATCGCGAGCATGCTTGGGGCAAGGACCAGATCAAACCGCTGTCGGGCGGCATCGAGAGTTTCCCGCTCAAGAACCATCACCTCGGCCTGACGCTGATCGAGGCGCTCGACACGCTGTGGATCATGGGCCTCGACGACGAATTTCGCGACGGCGTCGAGTGGGTTAAAACCGACCTCGATTTCGACGTCGATGGTGAAGTGTCGGTGTTCGAAACCTCGATCCGCCTGGTAGGCGGTTTGCTGTCCGCCTACCACGCCTGCGGCGACCCGGTTCTGCTCGCGAAAGCGAAAGATCTAGCCGATCGCCTGCTCCCCAGTTTCATCGCGTCGCCGATCGGCATTCCGCACCGCTTCATCAACCTGAAGACCGGCGCGTTGCGCGGCCCGGAGACCAACCCGGCCGAGACAGGCACCTTCATTCCCGAATTCGGCTTCCTCAGCCGAGCGACCGGCGACGACCGTTATCGCGCCGCAGCCAAGCGCGCGCTTGTGTCGATGTTCGAACGGCGCTCGAAGATCGGCCTGCTCGCTGACAACATCGACTGCATGACCGGCGAATGGAAAAGCCGCCGCGCAACGATCGGCCCGCCATCGGACAGCTATTACGAATATCTGTGGGACGGCTGGGAACTGCTCGGCGATCGCGACTGCCTCAGCATGTACCGCACCTGCACCGCCGCGATCCTGAAGCACCAGCCGCTGCAACGCGGTAGGAACCTCTGGTTCGCCAATGTCGATTTCGAAACCGGAAGGCCGGTCGATACCGAACAGGACGAGCTTGGTTCGTTCTACGGCGGGCTATTGGCGCAGGGTGGCAATCCGGCCGTCGGGCGGGCGCATACGCGTACCTGGACGAGGGTCCAGAAGCGCTACGGCGTGCTCCCCGAAAGTATAGATTCGCGCGACATGGCGGCGCTCAGCAAGACCAACGATCTACGCCCAGAGCTCGCCGACGCCGCGTTCAACCACTGGCTGATCGACGGCCGCGAGGAATGGCGCGAAATCGTTCGCGACCATTATCTCGCGATGAAGCGCTGGAACCGCGCACGCTATGGCTATGCCGATCTAGCCGACGTCACTGCGAACCCGAAGATCCAGAGCGACCATTGCCCCGGCTATTGGTGGTCGGAGCAGATGAAATATTACTACCTCATCTTCGCCAATACGCTGCGCGTCGATTATCGCAAACTCTACCTCAGCACCGAAGGCAACGTGCTCCGCGGCCTGCTGCGCTAATTGATCGGCGCTCGCACATTGGTGGCGACGTAACCGTTGTCCTTCAGGAAAAGTAGGAGCGCATCAGGATAGTTCCGGTAGCGGGGTTTTCCCGCCGCAATCAGGGACCGCAGGCGCCGCTGATGCGATAACCAACAAGCCGATCAGGATCATCCGGGATTTCATCGCTACCCCCGGCCGCCCGAGGACTACCGACGGGCTCGGATTGCAATGCTTATTCGGCCGCCTCGGCAGTCTCCTCGGCGAGCCGCTCCGCGGCCTGACGATACCACAGGTCCGCATACAGTCCGCCCTTGTCGAGCAATTGCTCGTGCGTCCCCAGTTCGGCGACCTTGCCCTGATCGAGGACAACGATCTGATCGGCGTCGACGATCGTCGACAAGCGGTGTGCGATCATTATCGTGGTGCGCGTCTGCGCGACGCGGTCGAGCGTTTCCTGGATCGCCTGCTCGGTGCGGCTGTCGAGCGCGCTGGTCGCCTCGTCGAGCACCAGGATCGGTGGGTTCTTGAGCAACGTCCGCGCAATGGCGACGCGCTGTTTCTCGCCGCCCGATAGCTTCAGTCCGCGCTCGCCGACCATCGACTCATATTTCTCGGGAAGCACCTCGATGAAGTGATCGATGGCCGCACCTCGCGCCGCGGCCTCGACGTCCGACTGGTCGGCGTCGCCGCGTCCGTAGGCGATGTTGTAGCCGATGGTGTCGTTGAACAGTACGGTGTCCTGCGGGACGATGCCGATCGCCGCGCGCAGGGTGCGCTGTTGCACCTCGGCGATGTCCTGGTTGTCGATCAGGATGCGCCCTGCGGTTGGATCGTAAAAGCGGTAGAGCAGCCGCGCGATGGTCGACTTGCCCGCGCCCGACGGCCCGACGATCGCGCAACTCGTGCCCGCTGGAATGTCGAGGTCGAGCCCCTGCAGGATCTCACGCCCGGATTCATAGCTGAAGCGGACGTGGTCGAACCGCACCGCGCCATTGGTGACATGAAGCGCCGGCGCGCTGGGCGCGTCATTCACCTCGGCCGGCGTGTCGAGCAGGTCCCACATTGCCTCCATGTCGATCAGTCCCTGCCGGATCGAGCGGTAGACCCAGCCAAGCGCGTCGAGGGGGCGGAAAAGCTGCAGCAATAGGCCGTTGATCCACACCACGTCGCCGGGCGAGAAGCGGCCGTTGCTCCAGCCCCAGACCGTGAAGATCATGGCCCCGGCCATCATCAGATTGGTGAGGAGCGCCTGGCCGATGTTGAGCCACGCCAAGCTGACCTCGTTCCGCACGGCCGCCTTGGCGAACGCCCCGACCGCTTCCTCGTAACGCGCGGACTCGCGGTCTTCGGCGCCGAAATATTTGACGGTCTCGTAGTTGAGCAGGCTGTCGACCGCGCGGCCGATCGCCTTGTTGTCGACGTCGTTCATCTGCCGTTGGAGACCCGTGCGCCAATCGCTGACCTTTCGTGTGAAGACGATGTAGATGGCGACAATCGCCAGTGTCGCTGCGACGAGGCCGATGCCGAACTTCACGAAGAAGATGATGCAAATTGCCGTCAGTTCGATGATCGTCGGACCGATGTTGAAGAGCAGGAAATAGAGCATCAGGTCGATGCTCTTGGTTCCGCGCTCGACGATCTTGGTCAGCGATCCCGTCCGCCGTTCGAGGTGGAAGCGAAGCGATAAATCGTGGACATGACGGAAGACTTTCGCCGACAACCGCCGCGCCGCGTCCTGACCGACTTTTTCGAAGATGGCGTTGCGCAGGTTGTCGGAGAGGACCCCGCCGAAGCGCGCCAACGTGTAGGCGAGCACCAAACCAGCAACGACCGCGAATGCCGCGTGCGAGCTCATCCGGTCGACGGCGAGCTTCAGCGCATAGGGACCAGCCAGTGTGACGGCCTTTCCGGCAAGCACCATCAGCATGGCGAAGACGACGCGGGCCTTCAGCTCGGCCTCGCCCTTCGGCCACAGCATCGGCAGGAATCGCCACAGCGCGCGGAATCCGGCGTTCGGTTTCACCTGATCTTCTGCGGCCATGCATCTTACGTAGGAGCGCGCCGCGCGACCCGCAAACAACGGGAGCGAAACGTCCGGAACCCATCCCGAAATCAGCGGTTAAACGGTCAAGTAATCAGGGACTTGCATCATGGGGCCAGGGTTTTTCGTCATCGCCATATTGGGCTGCGCCGACGGCGGCGCGGCGTGCACGCCGGTGACCACGCTAGAGACCCGGTACCAGACCGAAGCCGAGTGCTCGGCAGCAACCGTCCCGGCGCTCGAAGCCAACAGCAATTTCGACTACCCGACTCTCGTCGCGCGCTGCCGGCCTGCGAAAAATCTGGTCGGCATCAATCTCCAGCGCGTCCAGCCGTCGCTTGCCCGCGCGCGCCGCGGCTGAACCGTAGGAACCGCGCTCCTTCGCCACGGTTTCCCATGGCAAAGAAGGAGTTAGCGTATGTCTGACGTCATGGAGCCAATGATCCACGAGGATCAGCTTCCCCACGAAAGCCGGCTTGAGCCCAAGCCCGACTGGCGTGTGAGGACTCGAGCTACATGACGGGGCAGGTGCTTCACCCCGACCGGGGGTGACACCATGTCTAGCTGAATATTGACCGAGAGGCTGCCGCGCCCGTAGCGCGAGCGGGTGCAGGCCAACTCACGGACCGCTGAAGCAATCTCCGCATTCCGCAGGGGCGACCTCGATCGTGCGCGGGCGCTCGCGGCTGCGCAGATCGCCGCCGAGAACGGACCGCCGGATATCCATCACCTGCTCGGCCTGATCGAATGCCGTCAGGGCCGCGTCGCCAGCGGCGTCGTTCATTTGCGCGCTGCGGTCGAGGCGCAGCCCGACAACCCCGCCTTTCGGGTCATGCTAGCGCGGGCGCTAAATGATGCGGGCCGGCCCGCCGAAGCGCTGGACGCCGCCGCCGCAACAAGGAGTGCAAGCGCTGCGGACATCGCCCTTTGGCACGTGCGCGCCGAAGCTGCGCAGGCGGTCGGCAATCATGCGGCTGCCGCCGAAGCCTGGAACATCCTCTGCACGGCGCGACCGGAGGACTGGCGCTCCTGGGCCAATTACGGCGAGGCGTTGGGTGGCCTCGGTCGCTGGGAAGAGGCGGCGAGCGTGTTGCGGCGGGCGTGGTCGCTCAATCCCAACGAGCTTCCCCTCCAGCAGAATTTCGCATCGGCGCTGAGCAAGGCGGGCTTTTATGACGAAGCCGCAGACCAGCTACGCCACATGCTCGACGAGGGCACGGACGATGCCGGGACCCGCTTCACGCTGGCGAGGTTGCTCGCCGACCTTGGCCGAAACGAGGAATCCATGGCCGAGCTCGACAAGGCGGCTCAAGCCGCTGTCGGCGTGAGCCAGTCCAGCAAGGTGCCGCTCATCCAGATTGCGCTTCCCGACCGGGAAGACCGTTCGCAACCGCCGTCCGATCCGGAACTGCGGTCGGTGCGCGAGCTGGCGCTGCTCCTAGAGCGCACCAGCCGGATGGATGCGCTGAAGTCGCTGCTCGACGATGCCGAAGGTCTCGGCATCTTGCGCGAAAGGCTTGGCTATCCGGCGGCTGCGATCGCTCTTCGCGAAGGCAATGCCGGGGAAGCGAAGCGGCTGCTCGAGCTTGAAAGCCCAAACACCGACGCTGTCCGCTGGCACCGGCTGATGGCCAAGATCCTCGACGCGACCGGTGACCATGCGGGTGCGTTCGAAGCGGCCTCGCAGATGAACCGCTCGGTCCAGGCTTTCAACGCCTGGGTACAGAAGGGCGCCGATTATTGCGGGCGTATCCGCGACCTCGCCGATACGGTGACGTCGCACTGGGCAGGAAAACTTTCGCCGCTCAAGCCAGCGTCGCGTCGCTCGCCCGCCTTCCTCGTCGGCTTTCCGCGTTCGGGGACGACCCTGCTCGACACCTTCCTGATGGGCCACCCGGATACCGAGGTGCTCGAGGAGTTTCATATGCTGGGTGCGGCCGAGAACGTGCTCGGAAACGTCGCCTGGCTGCCGGAGCGGACGCCGGCTCAGCTCGAGCAGGCGCGCCGCGCTTACTTCGCCGAGCTGGACCGACACGTCGACCGCGATTTCCCCGGGCTCATCGTCGACAAGCTCCCGCTCAACATGCTGGGCCTGCCGGTCATTCACTCGCTCTTCCCAGATGCGAAGATCATCTTCGCCCAGCGCCACCCGTGCGGCTGCGTGCTGAGCGGCTTCATGCAGAGCTTCAGGCTCAACGACGCCATGGCGTGCTTCCTGACCATTGAAGGCTCGGCCGAGCTCTACGACGTGGCAATGCGCATGTTCACGGCGAGCCGCGAGGCGCTCCCGGTCGCGGTGCACACTTTGGTCTACGAGCAATTGGTCGCCGACCCGGAAGCCGCCTTGCAGCCGCTGATCGAGTTCCTCGGCCTCGAGTGGCGGCCCGAGCTGCTCGACCATCGCTCGACCGCCAAGGCGCGTGGGACCATCATCACGCCGAGCTACGATCAGGTTGTCCAGCCGTTGAGCAAGACGCCGAGCGGCCGCTGGCGACGCTACGGGGAGCAGATGGCACCCGCGTTGCCGGTACTGCTGCCCTGGGCCGAGCGGCTTGGCTACGCCGACTGACCATTATCGGACTACATTTGTAGCGCGTGTCCAATTTCGGACAGCGCAGTCGGTCGCTATGGCGGCGGTTAGTGGCGAAAAATCCCAACTGACGGCGCCAATCGCCAGCAAATCTGGCCGATTTAAATCGCCTCACATTGAAAAACAATGATAATTAGAAATTGGCACAGTCCCTGCAATGTATGTCTCATCGGGCCCGGTGGTCGGGTCCGGACGATTAGAAAAGGGATTTTACCAATGTTCGCCAATTTCGCTTCTGCTCGCGAAACCGCCACGATTTTCGCCGGCGCGTTCGTTTCCGCGCTTCTGCTCGTTTCGGCCGCCACCTCGTTGCCGATCGCCTGAAGTCACATAACTCAAGGAAACCTCGATGAACCAACGTTTCCTGATCAACCGGCGCGATGCCAAGGTCATGGGCGTCGCCGCCGGACTTGCCGACTGCTCCGGCATCGATCCGACCATCATCCGCTTGGGGTTAGTCGCCCTGACGCTGATGACCGGGCCGGTGATGCTTCTGTTCTACATCCTGACGGGGTTGCTCGCGCCCAACCAATAGGCGCGAGCCGCTCTTCCCCAAGGTCGCCTGGCATTTCATGATGGCGGCATGAGCGACCCCCACAATCTCCAGCGATTTGTCGACGCGCAGGAAGAAGACTTCAACATTGCCCTCGACGAGCTCCGCGCCGGTTCCAAGCGAAACCACTGGATCTGGTACATCTTCCCCCAGCTCGAAGGCCTCGGCCGCAGCTCCACCGCGAAGTTCTACGGCATCGGCTCGCTCGATGAAGCGCGCGCCTATCTTGATCACCCGATCCTCGGCCCAGCGCTCCGGCAATGCCTCGGTGCCATCTCGCAATGGGCCGATCGAAAGACTCCCGAGCAGATTCTCGGCACGATTGACGCGATGAAGCTGAAGTCTTGCCTGACCCTGTTTGAAGCCGCATCGGGCGATCCCACGTTCGGCCGCGCCCTCGACGCTTTCTATGGTGGTGTGCGCGACGAACGGACACTGGCGCTCCTGCGCTAGCGCTACGCTACGGCCGTTGCCCACAAGCGATAGCCGTGCGGCGCCCTCTTTGTTTGCGGGTTCACTCGCTTTGTTGAACGCGGAAGCTTAATCAGCGCACGAACCCCGATCCCAAGGAGATCGTCATGCGCAGGTTTCTCATCGCACTTGCCGCTTCAGCCCTCGTCGCTTCGCCCGCCGTTGCGGCGCTGAAAGTCGGCGCCAAGGCCCCCGACTTCACGACGACTGGCGCGGTCGGCGGCAAAGAATTCAAGCTTCACCTAGCCCAGCAGCTGAAGAAGGGACCAGTGGTGATCTATTTCTTCCCTAAGGCATTCACGAGTGGCTGCACTGCCGAGGCTCATGCCTTCAGCGAAGCGGTCGGCGATTTCAAGAAGGCCGGCGCGCAGGTGATCGGCATGTCGGCTGACGACCTCAAGACGCTCCACGACTTCTCGGCCAAGGAATGCCGCAGCGCATTCCCGGTCGCCACAGCAACGCCTGCCATCCAGAAAGCCTATGACGTTGCCTGGGCCGAACATCCGGGCCTGACGACGCGGACGTCCTATGTCATCGCTCGCAACGGCAAGGTCGCGATGGTTCATGACGACCTCGATTTCAGCCAGCACGTCGCCAAGACGCTTGCGGCCGTGAAGGCGCTCAAGCATTAATTTTCTCGCCATGTCGCTGACACGACGGAACCGTTACAGACGCGGTGCGCTTTGCGTCGGCTGTAGAAAATATAGGGGACAGTCGATGAAGATCACCACCACGCTTGCGGTCGCCTTTGGGCTCGCCGCCCTTGCCGCCTGCAACAAGCAGAGCCCGCAGGAAAATGCCGCTGACAATATCGAGGCCAATACCGAAAATGCTGCCGACAATCTTGAGGCTGCCGGCGCGAACGCTGCTGACAACGTAAATGATAGCGCTCAAAATGCGGCGGACGCTGTCCGTAATGCTGGCGAGCAGAAGGCCGATTCGGTCCGCAATGGCGCGGATGCCGACGGCAACAGCGCGGACAACAAGTAACCACAAAAAATTCGCGTAAGAGCACGCGATGAAGGAGGGCGTCTTCGGAGGAGAAGGCGCCCTTTTTCTTACGCGCGAAGGATAATTTCGGGCTCTTCCTGATTAACTAAAGTAAAGCGATTCGCTCATTCCACCGCATAACCGGCGCGGCTGGCCGTTAGTGGGCGATTAACCATTAAATAGAGGATTTCGTTTCGGAGGCATGCGTGTTCCTCTTCGCACCGGGAAACCGGCGACACGCCGCGAAGGGGAGCAAATGCGACATCCACTGCTGCTTCGAGCAGCCTTAGGGTCTGCCGGACTTGCCGCCTGCGTCGCGCTTCTCTCCGAAGTCGCAAAGGCAGCCGACATTTCTGACACGAAACCGATTTACGTCACCCGCAACATGGCCACGCCGCCGAATTTCGCGGGCACCATGACCATTCCGATCAAGCCGGACCGCTACCTCGACAATTGGGAGCGGGCTCGGCGCGATGACCGCAGGGATCCGGCGCTGCAGCATCTCGTCGCCCCGGCGCGCGAACTCTTGCCCGACCAGCAGATCTATTATGTCCAGGCAGCCGTTCCCAAGTTGATCCACTGGCGCTCTGACGCGACCGAGTGGGGCCAGCATGATTATTGGGCGAGTGCGCAGGAGACCCTGGAGCACGGCTACGGTGACGATGAGGACCGCGCGATTGTCAAGATGCAGGCGTTGCTCGCGCTCGGCTTTTCGCCGCGCGACCTGTACCTGACCATGGGGAAGGACCGGGTGGGCGGGCCGGAAACGGTCCTCGTGGTGCGCCAGAAGCTCGTCTATTACGTGCTCGACGATACCGACGGGCCGCCATATCCGACGGGTCGCCGGCCCGAATTCACGCCGATGCTGACCTTTGGTTACGGGGGCTTCTGGATTCACGGCTATCCGCACGTTGCCGGCAAGCCGGCAAGTACGCGCACCGCGGTCGCTTCGGCAGCCTCGACCTCAGTCGCACAGTAAGAGCGCCCCCAGCCGCTTCATGGCCGCGGGTTGTCCGTTCGTCGAATGGCGCTATCGCCTTAAAAACGTGCGATTAATCTGCTAATCCGTCAATTGGATGTGACGGGGTGGCTATGATCATGATTCTCGCGGCAATGATCGCGGGGGCAGCAGCCGAAGCAAGGGCGGCACCGGCGCCCGATGACGAAGCGATTGTCATCCAGGGTACCCGGCCGAGCGAGCACCAGGTCCGTGACTTCATCCGCGCCCTGACCTCGGTTCCCTCCTTCGGGCAGATCGGCCGCTTTCACGACGCCGTGTGCCCGGTCGCCATGGGCCTGCCGCAGTCCCAGAACGAGCAGATCGCCCAGCGTATGCGGCAGGTGGCGGCGGTTGCGAAGATCAAGGTCGCGCCGGCCAAGTGCACCCCCAACGCCTTTGTCATTGTCGCGCCCGACAAGGCTGCTGCGATCAGGGATCTGGAGAAGCGTTTCCCAGTATATCTGTCGCAGATGACGGCGCGACAGGTGCGCGAGCTAACCGCTAGCCCGGAGCCGGCAGCCGCGTGGCAGGTGAAGCGCTTGCTGACTTCGGACGGGCTCGAAGCGACGAAGGCCGCTGGGCACGATTATTATACCGTCAAAAGCGCCGACAATCCGTCGCACATCAAGGCCAATTCCAAGCCGACGTTTACGGCGTCCGTGGTCGTGATCGACGTGAAGGCCGCGGCCGGGCTGACCCCAATACAGCTCGCCGACTATGCCGCGATGCGCACCTTCGCCGACATGGCGCCCGCCCGGGTGAAGGCCGTGGACGTCCCGACGATTCTCGGCGCCGTCGGTGCGCCGGACGACAAGCCGGTGCCGGTCACGCTTACTTACTGGGACCTCGGTTTCCTGAAGTCGCTCTATTCGACGGACAATTCCTATCTCGCGAATTACCAGCGCGGCGACATGGAGCAGGTGCTGAGCAATACGGTCGAATCGTCGGACAACGAACCAGCGCCGAAGTAACAGATGCGAAAGCCGCCGCCCGTTGCCGAGCGGCGGTTCGCTTTCCTGTTGGATTAATTGTTCAGGCGGCTTCGAGTTCGCGCTCCTCCATCGCCCGTTCCGGCAGGCCGGCATCGGGCTCGACCGGCGCAGCCCGGTTGGCGGCGATTTCGCGCTCGCGCTTGTCGAAGAACGCAGCGCGCTTCAGGCGCTTGCGCAGCGACTGCGAAGGATTGTCGGCCGTTGGGCCGCGATAAGCGCGCTCAACCCAGGTTTCGCCATCGCGCCGTTCGTCGTTCGGGCGCCCGCCCGAATCCTCGGCTCGATTCCAGCCGAAGGCCGACTGTTCGACGGGGGCGACGACGGGCGGCTCATATTCCGCGACCGGATCGTGAAGACGCGGCATGACCGGCTCGGCCGTCGGCTCTTCCGTCATCGCCGTTTCGTCTTCCCAGACTTCCTCGCGCGCATGGCGGCGGCGACGGGCGAGAGCGAACGCCCCGGTGCCGAGCGCCAGGATGGCGAGCGCACCACCGCCAAGTTCGAGCGCGGCCTCGTTATTGGCCGGGGCTGGCTTCGCAGTGGTAGGTTGTGGGGCTGCGGGCTGGGCGGTCATGTCCACGACCGGCGGTTTCGCCACTGGTGTAGCGGCGGCGCTCCCAGGTGCCGCGGCAGCGGCTGTCGGGGCGGCGCTGTGCGAAGCGCTAGCGCGCGTTGCGGCGTGCGTCGCAGCAGTCGCGGCATGGGTCGCTTTGGTAGCGGCCCTGGTCGCCGTGCGTGCAGCCGTGCGTGCCTTGGTGGTCTTGGCTGCCGGAGCGGCGGTAGCGGTCGTGTCGGTTGCGCTCGGCGTAGCGTCGGCCGGTGCAGCAGTAGTCGGTGCTGGTTCACTGGTCGTTGCGGGCGTCGCGGCAGCCGGCGCGGGCTGCGCTTCCTGCGCGATCGCCGTGGTTGAGGAAAGCGCCAAGGCCGCGGCAATCGCGGTAGCGCTGGCTCGTGCATGAAGCATTCTGGTTGTCGTCATCATCATGACGAACCAATCGTTGGGGCGCGCAGTTGTTCTCTCGATAACGATATGCCGCACCGCTGATCCGACGAAATGAGCGGCAATTAAGTCACGGAACTATCTAAATAATCTGGAGTTTGGTTCCGTCCGTTCCGATTCAACAACGGGATGAAAATCCAGCGTTGCCAACCATTTGTTCACCTCTCGGGCCGCAAAATCGGAAAGGGAGCAGACTCGCATGGCTACAGCTGTTGAAATTACACCCGATCGTCGCCGCGCAAACCGCCTGGCGCTTCGCCTGACGGCGACCATGCGGGACGGCAGCAAGAGTCGCGTGCAGGCGCGCGTCATCGATATTTCCACTCATGGCTGCCGGATCGAATGCACCTCTCAGGTCGCCGACGACAGCTGGGTCTGGCTCAGCATCGCGGGCCTCGAGAACCAATATTGCCGGGTGGTGTGGCACTGCCAGGAGTTCACCGGGCTGGAGTTCGCCAAGCCGCTGTCTGAGGCGGTGTTCGAGCGTCTCCTGACGGATCACCAGGAGCTTCCGGAGAGCACTATCAACGACCTGCGCAAGATCGCCAGCCGCACGCACTGGCTCGCGCGCCAGGCCGCGGACAGCGAGATTGCTATCCTTGCTGATCTGTCACGCCAATGTGCGGAAGACGCCTTCGTTGAAGGTCTTCGTCGGGGCCAACCCAAGAAGAACTAAGGCTGACGCCTGACCGCCCGGTTCAGGCTGCGGCTTTCGTTTCCCCGCTCAGGATCGGACCGATCCCACCGGCAGCTTCGATCTGCTCGGCGAGCGAGCCGCGCGGCAGCTCGTTGTCGAGCGCCCAGGCGAGCACCGCCTCGAGCTGCTTGATCGTCGCGTCGTCGCACAGCCCGTTGAAGGCGAGCTTCACGACCGGTCGCATCGGCGAGCGCAGCTGGATCTTCAGGCCCTCGGCCTCGACCAGCCGCAGATATTCTTCTGGCGCGTCTTCTGCATCGAGCGCGAAATCGTACGCGGCGCTGAGCCCGTCATAGAGCGCAGCGTTGGCACGGAGCTTGGCCTGGCGGGCCTCGTCCGCCTTGGCGCGGACATCACTGAGCTTGTTCTTCAAGGGTCCCTCCAATGACACTGGGGCGGGCTGTTCCGCTGGTTCGCTGACGGTCTGCTCGACTGCGGCCTGCTCGGGTTCTGATGTGACGTCGGTAGATTCGTCGGCCGCGTCTGCGCTTTCCTCCGCAACGGGCTCTTCGACCACGTTCGAAATCTCTTCGGCCGGCGGATCGACGGCGATCAGCTCGTCGTGAACTTCTTCGACGCTGTCCACGGGTTCTTCTGAGCGAGGGTGTGCCGGGGGACCCTCGGCCGAAGTCTCCTCGGCGGCGGGCTCTTCGGCAAGGCCTGAGATGTCACCCTCATCGACCTTGTAACCGTGACCGTAGAAGCCGGTGAGGCCAACGAGATTGTCGAACAGCTTGGAGAAGCCGGGCTTGGCCTTGGACGGCTCATCGAGATCGAGGGGCTCATCGCCGATCTCATCGACAGTCGGCGCGGGCTCATCGGCGATGATTGGCTCAGCCACCTCCGAAACCGGCTCTTCGACTTCGGCAGCCGGCGCTTCGGGCTTCTCGTCGACGGCGGCTTCCTCCTCGACGGTAGCTTCCTCTTCGACGGCTGCAGCCGGCGGTACTTTCTCTTCTGCAACGAGCTCTTCTGCAACGAGCTCCTCGACAGCCGTCTCTTCGACAGGGGCTTCCTCGACCGCTTCAGGTTCGGGCGCGACGGCGTCTTCCACGACAGGCTCTTCGATTGCCTCGATATCGTCTATCTTGGAATTCTTCGTCGATTTGGCAGACTTGGCGATTGCGCCATCGACGGTGACCAGGGCGTAGACGTAATCGACCCAGGCGCCGCCCGCGCTTAGCGGCAGGAGCGTCGCCGAGCAGCGGACCGGACCGTCAGGTCCTTCATATTCATCCTCGAACGCGAGGAAGTCGCGGCTGATTGCGACGATCGGGAGCTTCTTGGCGACACAGGCGAGCAACGACGGGCTGGCCGCGTCGATGATCCGGTCGACCTTGCCCTCGAACCGCAGGGCTTCGCCCAGATGGCGGATTTCGGCGTCATGGCCGCCGCTGATCAGCTCGAGCAGGATCGAATTGTCGCCGGCGTCGGAAATCTCGAGCGGGTCGAGGTCGTGCAGCGGCGGGAATTCCTTGTCGCCGCGAATCGACAGCCAGTAATTGAGCACGCTCGCATGCTTGCGGCGCTCGGCAGCCGAAATCGTCTTGAAGGCGTCGAGCAAAGTCTCCGCTGCAGGCTGCTCGGCCGCTTCCATGCCTTGCGCAGGCGCTCCCATATTCGACTCCGCTCCCATGTCCCGGAAGGGGTTTTGCGCCTGTGACTCTTAGGAAAGCGTAACTGCGCGGTTTGCGCCGCATTCACCATAATGCGGCTGGATGGTTCTTAACGGCGTAGTTTCCATCCGAACTTACTTATGCGAGCACCTGCTTGGTCTCATTTTTCGCCTTCTGGTCGACCTCCCCTATTTCGCGGGCGATCTGGCGGCGCGTGACGGTCTACAGCCGCCACCCCCGTGTTCACGCGAGCTATTTCGCCTCCAAGAAGGATCCCGGTTCCCTGTCATTTTGGTACCCGCTTGGGACGAAGCCTCGGTGATCGTGCCGATGCTCATGGTGCGCCGCAACGTTCGCGTCCACCCGGCGTCAGCGCTCGCGCCGGCAATGCCCGCCCGGGCTCGAGCCCGTCGTCACCCTCGCCGGCGACTTCTAAAGCGTTTAGCGGCCGTGACCGCGCCAGCGCTTGATCGTGCGCTGGATGATGCCGTCCTCGTCGCCGGTCTCGCGCCACAGGCGAGCGAAGCTCGGATCTGACGAGGCGGGGCGCTTCTCCGGCTCGAGGTCGTCGAAGCGGACGCGGATCGGGATCGCGACACCTTCTCCGCACACGATGCATTCGCGGTTGCGAAGCGCCGGAATGGCATCGAGGAAGCCGCGCGCGCCTTCCGGCATTGCGGCGCGGACGCAGGCCTGGTCGCGGTCGTTGTTCAAACGCATCGAGATGATGGTACCGCACTGCGACAGCACGCCTTCTGCCAGGTCCGACGGACGTTGTGTGATCAGGCCGAGGCTCACGCCGTACTTACGACCTTCCTTGGCGATGCGCTCGAGAATCCGGCGGACCGACTGCCCGGTCTCGGCATTCTCGTCCTTCGGAACGTAACGGTGCGCCTCTTCGCAGACGAGCAGCAGCGGGCGCTGCGCCTCGGTCCGCGACCAGATGGCATAGTCGAACACCATGCGGGCCAGCACTGACACCACGACCGACGTGACTTCGGACGGAACGCCCGATACGTCGACGATCGAGATTGGCTTGCCGTGGCTCGGCAAGCGAAACAACTTCGAGATCAGGCCCGGCATCGAATCCGACACCAGCATCCCTGAAAACATGAAGGTGTAGCGCGGGTCGGCGCGAAGCTCGTCGAGCTTGGTTTTCAGCCGCTGATAGGGAAGCGTGTCGCCGGCGCGATCGAGCTTGCCCATCTCGTTGACGATGATCGTGTTGAGGTCGGCCAAGAGGTAGGGGATCGGGCTGTCGACCGTCACCTTGCCGTACTGGCTCATGTCCTTACCCTTGGTGCGGGCGGCGAGCAGGCACTTGGCGAGGATGTCGGCATCGCGCTGACGCTCGGCGTCGTGCGTCGTCAGCATCACTTCGCAATGCTCTTCGAAATTCATCAGCCAATAGGGCAGCTGGAGATTGTCGACGTTGAATAGCTCGCCGCAGCCCTTGAATGCGGCGGAATATTCGCCGTGCGGGTCGATCATCAGGATGTGACCCTCGGGGCTGAGCTGCGAAATCCGGTGAAGGATCAAGGCGACGGACGTCGACTTACCCGTACCGGTCGATCCCAGCACCGCGAAGTGCTTCGACAGCATCGGATCGACGTACAATGCACCGCGAATGTCGTCAGTCGGATAGACGGTGCCGATCTCGATATTGGCCTCGTCGCTGGCCGCGAACACCGAGCGAAGGTCTTCCGTCGTCACCGGGTGAACCTCCGCGCCCGGGATTGGGTAACGGGTCACACCGCGGCGGAAACTGCTCATCTTGCCCGACGCGTCGCGCGTACCTTCGCCGAGGAAGTCGACGTGAGCGACGACCTCGCCACTGTTGTCGGCCTTCATGGTGCGGACGTTGGCGATCAACCAATTGGCGCCGACCACGACCTTCACCTGGCTTCCGACCTGGCCCGACATGGTGACGGCCGGATCGCTGTGCGACTGAAGCTTGTGAAGCTCGACGGGGTCGATGCAGATTTGCGAGCCTGAGCCAGCGATTTCGAGCACCTTGCCGATATGCGGCAGCGCCTTGCCGGACTGGGCGGCAGCCGGCGTGCCCTGCGGCTCATCGGCGAAGCTGTTCACCTCATCCAGAAACTGGCGAAGGTTCGGCTGATCGTTCATTACTCGCTACCCCACTGACATGCGTGTCAGGGCGCTCTTACGCGCGAGCGGTTAAAATTGGCTTAGGAACGCCTGTTAGACGCGGCGGCGGAAGAAGGCTGCTGCCGCCCAGCCCATGACCAGCGACATCGCTACGGCGGCTAGCCCGTAAAGGCCCTCGTGGCGGCGCGCGGCAAGCGCGACGAAGCGCTCGAACCCCGACTTGTCGATTTGGATGTCGCGGGTGGCGGCGGCGATGACCTTGCCGCGATCCACCAGGAACGTTTCTGCAGTGTAGGTTCCGACCGGAACCTGGCTCGGGATGGCGATGGTCGCGCGATAAAGCACGCCACCGGTGATTTCGACGCCCGAGGAATTCTCGGCATAGAGGCCGTGCCGACGCCTGAGGTCGAGCAGTCCGGCTTCGAACCGCCGCTCCTTCTCCGGTAGCGCGCCGCCGCCCGGCGACAGCTGCAAATTGTGCAGGCCCATCTCATAGATCGATGCCGTGCGCTCATCGACCAGGTCGGTGATCGGGCGCGACGACGCAACCGAGTAATAAGACGGCGCCGAGCGGAAGCGGTTGGAATCCGAATTCATCCAGATGCCCGCGATCTTCTGCTTTTCGCGCACCAGGATGGGTTGCACGGGCCCGCGGAGAACCACCACGACATCGCTCGGGCGGTTCGGCGCCCTACCGCCGGGATAGATGATCGCCCCGAACAGCAGGAGTTGCGCGCCGGTGAAGCTGTAGCGGATCTCGACCTTGCGCGCGGAAATGTCGGGAACGAGGAGCGGCTTGTCGGCTCCGATCAGCAGAGGCGCGAGGGCAAGAAGGAGGCAAGAGCTCCGTCTCACAGATACTCGATCGAATAGACTTCGTCGGGATGCCAGGCGAGGCCGAGCGCCATCCGCGCCCCGACGAGCAGGATGATCACCGCGAGCGCGAGCCGCAGCAGGTCCGGCTTCACCCGTGTCGCGAGGATTGCGCCGTATTGCGCGCCGATGACACCACCGACGAGCAACAGGGCGGCAAGGACTATGTCGACTGAGCGCGTCGTCAACGCGTGCACCATGGTCGTTGCAGCGCTCACGGCGAGGATCATCACGAGGCTGGTTCCGATCACGACACGCGCGGCCATCCCCAGGAGGTAGATCATGGCAGGGACAAGAATAAAGCCACCGCCGATGCCGAGCAGAACGGTCAGGACGCCGGCGACGAAGCCGAGCGCGACCGGCGCCAGCGGCGAGACGTACAGGCCGGAGCTGTAGAACCGCCAACGCAATGGCAATGACGCGACCCACCGGTTGTGGCGGGATGCCGGATTCTGCATCGTCGGTCGCGACAGGTACCCAAGCGCAATCAGGCCGTCCTTCAACATTAACGCGCCGATCCAGCCGAGGATCAAAACGTAGAGCAACCCGATCACGACATCGATTCGGCCGGTCGCCTGCAGCAGGCGGAATAGGCCCGCGCCGACGAACGATCCGGCGAGGCCACCGACGATCATTACCCCGGCCATCTTCAGGTCGACGCCGCCGCGCCGCATATGGACCATCACACCCGAGACACTGGCTCCGGTGATCTGGGTCGTCGCCGAAGCAACCGCGACGGTCGGCGGAATTCCGTAGAAGATCAGGATCGGCGTGGTGAGGAAGCCGCCGCCGACGCCGAACATGCCCGACAGCAGGCCGACGACGAAGCCGAGCACCACCATGAACAGCGCGTTGACCGACTGGCCGGCGATGGGGAGGTAAATGTCCATGGGCAGTGGGAAGGACTAGCCGCAACAGCGGTCATGGCCAAGCGAGCGGCTGAATAGTAATGATGGCCGCGGACCAATCGCGCGGGGGCGTTGCGATGGATTTCGATACGGCAATCCTGCTGTCGATACCCGGCAGCTTTCTCCTGTTCCTGGCATTCGAGGCAATCATTCCATCAGATCGCGAGATGCCGGTGCTCCGGCATTGGCGGCTGATCGGGCTGGCGGGGTTCGCATTGACCCTCGTCGTCTATGTTGGAGCGCCGTTGCTGATCGTTCCGTACCTGCCGCCGATGGCGATCGTGGATCTCGAGCGCTGGGGCAATTGGGCGGCGATTCCGGTCTGGATGCTGACGACCTTTCTCGCTTACTGGGCGCACCGCATCATGCACTATTTCGACCTGCTGTGGCGGGTCGGGCACCAGCTTCACCACGGCGTCGCGCGGGTCGACATCAGCTCGGCGATGATCTTCCATCCGGTCGATTCATTCTTGCAGGGCGTCCTGTGCGGACTGCTGGCCGCCGGCCTGCTGCATTGCACGGCGCACGCGGCCGGCTGGGCGGGCCTCTGGGGCTTCATGGTCGGGCTCTATCAACACTGGAACGTGAAGACCCCGGCATGGACCGGGTGGATCATCCAGCGCCCGGAAGCGCACATGCTGCACCATGAGCGCGACGTGCATGCCCGCAACTTCGGCGACATGCCGATCTGGGACCGGTTGTTCGGGACGTATGGCGAGCCCACCGGAGCGCCGGTGAAGTTGGGGTTCGAGCCGGAGCGCTCGCGCCGCTGGATCGCGATGCTGGCGATGGTTGACGTCAACAAGGTCGACAAGGTGGACGGCCGGATCCGGCTTTAGAAGCGGCCCGACAGTTTCAGAGCAAGGATCGTTAGCAGGGCGAACAGTCCGGCGATGAGCAGCGCCAGATGCTGTCGTCTTTCTTCGACCCGTTCTTCTTCGGCGTGGATCGCCGCGTCCATTTCCCGGGAACGACGCTCCATTTCGGCCGAGGCCGAGAAGAACAGGTCGCCGGCGAGCGCACCGCGACTCATGATCGACATCAGCTCTTCATTGGACGTGCCTTCCCACGACATGGCTGTCGCGGGCGTTTCGCTCGGCGCTGCGACGCCCACAGGCGCGAGCTCTTCTTGCACGGTCATTGCGGCTCCCCTCTCCCAAGGAAACCAACAATTTGGCGGCAACGAACCGCCGCCCCTCGATGAGGAGCAGGCCGACTATAACTGAAATACTGCCCTAATGGCAGGGGAATCAGGCGCGTTTGGCGCCAACGTTGAGCAATTGCTTCAGCCGCGTCTTCACCGCATCGGCGACATGCGTGTCCACCACCTGCACGCTGGTGAAGCGGACCGACAGCGGGTTCACCGGGGTTCCGTTCTGCAAGACCTCGTAGTGGACGTGCGGACCGGTCGAAAGGCCGCTCGATCCGACATAGCCGATGACCTGCCCGGCATGGACGTAGGTCCCCGGCGATACCGCAATCGAGCTCATATGGCCGTAGCTGCTCATCAGCCCGCCGGCATGCGCTATACGCACCTGGCGTCCGTAGCCGCCGGTCCAACCGGCGCCAATCACCTCGCCGTCACCCGCTGCGACGATCGGGCTGCCCCAGCTCGCGCCGATGTCGAGCCCAGCGTGGAAGCGCGTGAAGTGCAGGATTGGGTGATAGCGATAACCGAAATAAGAAGTGATGTGCCCATTGACCGGAAGCCCGGTCATGCTCGCCACCTGCTGCCTCGGCTGCTCTGCATGAGCCGCATCGAGCCATTCGTTGCGGCCACCCGAAGTCCATTTGACCAGCTGAAGATCGGACGAGGCGACGCGGTCCAGACCGGCGTAAAGCAGCTCACCGCCGTTGCCCACAACCATGTCGAAGCCGTCACCCGGCCCGACGTCGCCGCCGACGTCGATCTCGGTCGACAGGGCAGCGAGATATTGCGCGGCTGCCTGCGGAGACACGCCGGCGGCTCGCAGCGACCAATAGAGGCCGTCGCCAACCCGCCCGCGAATGCGCAGCGGGCCGGTCAACACGGCTGGCGCCTCGACCTTAACCGCCTGGGGGGTGGCCAAACGCTGGATCTTGCGCACCGGCACCAAGTCGATCGGCTGCACTTCGGCCGTCGCGTCCATGCGCATTCCGGTTCGTCCGCCATTGGCCAGCGGCGCGATGGCGAGTGCCTGCCATTGCTCCTGCTCGTCGGCACGGATTTCGGGTGTCTTGGGAAGCGAGGCCCAGGCGACGCCGCTGCACAGCAAAGTCGCGACACCGGCGATCGCCCACTTTGGGCGCGGCAAGGCAATCGCGATTCCTCGCGAACGCGCGCTACCCCGGCGGCCGAAGTTCGCCGTTCCCCTCGGTTGTACGGTCAACACGAGGCCCTCAATCGCGAAACAAGGTTAAGACTGCCCTAAATTTCCGCCCATCCGTCGGTAGAACGAGCCTTGCGTTCGGCGCGTGCGCTGCCACATTCAATGCATCATGGCGCCGCGTACCGATGCGCCCGTCAGGGCGATCCTTGGCCCAACCAATACGGGCAAGACGCATCTCGCGATCGAGCGGATGTGCGGGCACTCTTCCGGCGTTATCGGTTTCCCGCTGCGGCTCCTTGCTCGCGAGGTTTACGACCGCGTCATTGCGATGAAGGGCGAGGCGCAAGTTGCGCTGCTGACCGGTGAGGAGCGGATCGTCCCGCCAACCGCGCGCTATTTCCTCTGCACCGCCGAAAGCATGCCGGTGCCGGGCGGCGACGGCCACCATGACGGTGACTTCAAGCGCGACTTCGCCTTCGCCGCGATCGACGAGGCGCAACTCGGCATCGATCCCGAGCGCGGCCACGTCTTCACCGACCGCATGCTCCGAGTCCGGGGCCGCGAGGAGACGTTGATCCTGGGCTCCGACACGCTGAAGCCGATCGTTCGCGAATTGCTTCCTGAGGCGGAGATCGTCAGCCGCCCGCGCTTCTCGACCCTGCGCTTTGCCGGCAGCGTCAAGCTTTCGCGCCTGCCGCCGCGCTCGGCGGTCGTCGCCTTCTCGGCCGAGCAGGTCTACGCGCTCGCCGAAATGCTGCGCCGCTTCCGTGGCGGTGCGGCTGTGGTGATGGGCGTCTTGTCGCCCGCCACCCGCAACGCCCAGGTCGCGATGTTTCAGCGCGGCGAGGTCGATTACCTCGTCGCCACCGACGCGATCGGCATGGGCCTCAATATGGACGTCACCCATGTCGCCTTTGCGGGGCTCGAGAAGTTCGATGGGCGTCGCGATCGCCGGCTCACGATGCCCGAGATGGCGCAGATTGCGGGCCGTGCCGGGCGCCACCAGAAGGACGGTACCTTCGGGACCCTGGGCCTCAGCGAAAACAGCGCCTCGTTCAGCGAGGAAGAGATTACGGCGATCGAGGATCACCGCTTCCGCCCGCTCGACTTCGTCTATTGGCGCAACGCAAGTCTCGACTTCACCAACGTCCGCTCGCTGATCGCGAGCCTCGAAGCGAAGAGCGACGACCCGCTGCGGCGCTCCGCGCCAGAGGCGATCGACCTGTCGGTGCTTAAACTGTGCGCCGAGGATCCATCCATAGCCGCCCGAACCGGCGCGCAAGCGCGGCGCCTATGGGCGGTATGCGGCCTCCCCGATTTCCGCAAGGTTGGGCCGATGCACCATAGCCGCATGGTCCGCCGCCTGTTCAGCTATATCAACGAAGGCGGCCACGTGCCCCACGAATGGTTCGCGGCTGAGGTCACACGGCTCGACAATATGAGCGGCGACATCGAGGCTTTGGCCGACCGCCTCGCCGGAATCCGAAGCTGGGCCTACATCGCTCACCGCTCAGACTGGCTGAAAGAGCCGGCGAAATGGGCGGAGCGAACGCGGGAGGTCGAGGCCCGCTTGTCGGACGCCCTCCACGAGCGACTGACTCAGCGCTTCGTCGACCGCCGTACCGCAGTGCTGGTGCGCGACATCGGCGCTCGCGGATCGGACGCACTCCCAGTGACCGTCGCCGCCGACGGCGAAGTCAGCGTCGGCCCGGAGCCGATTGGCCACCTCGCCGGCTTCGAATTCCGGGTCGATCCGAGCGCGAGCCTGGCCGACAAGCGCTTGCTGCTGGCGGCTGCCGAGCGCCGCCTTGGTGACGAGCTGGACCGTCGCGCCAAGGCGTTGGTCGAGGCTGAAGACAAGGCGTTCGAGTTGACCACCGACGAAGCCGGTGCGCTCGCAGTCGGCTGGGAAGGCCATGTCCTTGCCCGGCTCGCTCCAGGCCGGTCGCTGCTCGAACCGGCATTGCGGACGGCGCGGGCGCTCGACCGACTTTCGGCTCCGACCCGCGCCACCCTGCGCGAGCGGCTCGAGCGCTGGCTCGAAGCGCAGATCGGCAAGAACCTCCACTCGCTGACCGGCCTTGCCGCCACTGCGTCCGATCCGGCCAGCTCGCCCGGCGTGCGTGCGCTAGCAGCGATGCTCGCCGATGCCGGCGGCGTGATGCCGCGCAAGACGATGCTCGGCGCCATTTCGCATCTCGAACTGGCCGACAGGCAAGCCCTGCACAAGCTGAAAGTCCGCCTGGGGCCGCTCGACGTTTTCCTCGTGCCGCTGATCAAGCCCGCCGCCCAGCGCTGGCGCGCGGCGCTGCTCGCCGTCCGGATGAACCAGCCGATGCCGCAGCTTCCGTGTGCCGGGGCCTCGACGCTTGGTCCCGAAGCCGACCCTCGCGGTGCTTCGCTCGCTTACCGCCGCTTCGGCCGGCAGTGGCTGCGGATCGACCTTGCCGACCGTCTCGCTAGCCATGCTCATAAGGTCCGCTCTTCCGGCGGCGCAGACCCCGTCGACACCGCCTTCGCCACGTCGCTCGGCCTTGATGAAGAAGCGATCGCCCGGCTGATGGGCGCGGTCGGTTTCGCCAGGACCGGCGATGCCTGGCGGTGGCGTGGCCGCCGCCCGCAGCGTGACGACCGCCGGCCGCAACCATCATCGCACGTCTTCGCCGAGCTGGAGAAACTTCGTCGCAAGTGAGGATCGACCGCTTCCTCTTCTTCATCCGGCTGATCAAGAGCCGCACGCAGGCGCAGGGCGTCATCGACGGGGGCCACGTCCGCATCGATGGCAAGCGCGTCGAGAAGCCGTCCGAGGAGGTGCGCGTTGGGAGCGTTATCGCGCTGCCGCTCCATGACCAGGTTCGCATCCTGAAGGTGCTCAGTCTGCCGCATCGGCGCGGACCCGCGGCGGAGGCGCTTGGCTGTTACGAGGAACTGGGAATTGACGAGTTGAAGCCCGCGACATAGCGAGAGCCCAAGAGGGAGCTCGCTTACATGACCTATGTCGTCACCGACGCCTGCATCAAATGCAAATATATGGACTGCGTCGAAGTCTGCCCGGTCGACTGCTTCTACGAGGGCGAGGTCATGCTCGCCATCAACCCCAATGAATGCATCGACTGCGGCGTGTGCGAGCCCGAGTGCCCGGCCGAAGCGATCCTGCCCGACACCGAAAGCGGCCAAGAAAAATGGCTGGAGCTCAACGCGACCTTCTCGGCGGAATGGCCGAACGTCACGCGCAAGAACGACCAGACACCCGCCGATGCCGACGACCATAAGGGCGAAGAGGGCAAGTACGACAAATACTTCACGTCGGACCCGGGAAAGGGCGACTGAGCGGCGCGCTGCGCCGCCCGCTCACATATCGACGTTGAACGTGTAGCTAAGGCCGATTCCGGCTGACAGCTGGTTGCGCGATCCGAATTCACGAACGATCGGCGACTTGGCGGCATCGCCAACCAGGCGCTCGTAGCGCCCGAAGCCGAACATCCCGAACCGGTCATTGAACTGGTACGTCAGGCCGGTAGTCGCGGCGACGGCATGAATGCCGCCGGACGGACGGTAAACCGGAAGACCGGTAGCAAGCGCAGCTGCCGGAGTGACCTCGAAATAGGCGCGCTGGTAGTCGCTATCGGAGAACAGGAGCCGCGGACCAATGGAAAAGACGTACTTGTCGCCCTCGCGCCAGATTTTGTCCGCACCGATGGTGCCGACCAGCCCGTCATGGCCGTTGAGACCCTTCAGCAACTCGCCACGGACCCGCCACGAATCGTTTGCTTGAAATTGGGCGAAGGCGCCCGCCTCGAAGGTCGTCTTCACTCGGCCGACGGGTGCGCCGACATCCTTGTCCTTGCGGCCGGATGCCAGGTTAGCAGTTGGCCCGAAAGAAAAGCCGTTGCTCGAAATGACGGCAATGCTGGGCCCGTCGTCCGGCGCGCTGAATTTGAACTGGTTCGAACCGCGCGCGATGTTGAACTTGAACAACGGCGCGACTTCTGTGCTGTCGGCTCCGATATAGTCCGGCCGAACCTGAACCCCCAAACCGACACGGACCCGGTGGCCGCTCGGAGTGCTCTCCGCCTTTTGCGCGTCCTGGGCGAGAGCCGCGCCCGGTAACATCGCCACGGCGGTGGATGCGATCAGCAATTGTTTCATGATGGCCGTAACCGGCCTGGCAGGAGTAAGTTGCACGGCGCGTTCCCCTTTGGCCGCTCTCGTTCCCATCGGGCGGCCTTAAGCTGACAATAACGGCAGTACTGTTTAAAATGAAATCTGTGCAGTTCATGCACCGTAGTCGGCGAGGTCGATCTCTTCTATTTCGGCCCGCAAGTCGCGGCGCGCCGCGTACTTTTGCGCCATTCGAACATCCGAGGTCAGGTAGGATTTGAGATAGGGTGACGCAGCGTCCGGGTAGCGCCCTGCCGACATCTCGCTCAGTGCCAGCGCGGTCATCAGCATGCGTTCGCTCAAATAGCCCCGCCAGCCGCTGACGAACCAGCCGCGGCCGGCGCCCTCGTCGATATGATGCCCGTAGCGCGCGCTGTTGCCGAGGAAGATACCAAATCCCAGCCAGACCGCGGTGAGGTCGGTGAACAGCTCTTCGACGTCATCGCCGCCGGGGAACGGGGTTCGGTACATATGCAGCAGGTAATGCGAGATTTCGTGGGCAAAGGTTGCGACCAGCCCGGCCGGGTTCTCGAGCTGGTCAACCGAATAGCGGATTTCAGCGATTGGGCCTTCCTTGTCTGTCTGGACCAAGCGAAATGTGCCGGCTGCGCCCTTGCCATGCTGCAGGGCGGCGACGTTGTTGACCGCTCCGCGGGGAGGAGGCTTCACCGGGATCAGGGTCACCGGCCAATCGCCAATGCCGCCGATCGCTTTCACCTGCGCCATCAGCTGCTCGCCGAGCTGCACTCCCCTGGCCGAGATCGGCGGGAAGAAATCGCGCGTCGGTAGGGCCAGGCGACGGCTCTCGGCGAGTTCGGGATACTGGCGCTCAAGCCATTTGAACCCGGCGAGCAACCACTCCCATTCGTCTTCGTCGACCGGCCTCTTGGGTTTGAACAGCATCGGACGAGCGTGATTACTATGGCTGTTATTCAAGACAATCCGGCGCTGGCATCACACGTAGCCAGCGCCTAAGGACGACTCTTCCCTGGGGGAGCGGTGACCGCCGCTTGAGAGGCTCGCACGAGCGGGTGACCCATCGAACCTGATCCGGCTGACACCGGCGTAGGGAGAAGGAGAGTAAAGATGGGCGACGCGCCCGCACGCACCGAGCTTAATGTCACCACCGGACCGATCCGCGGCTCGCGCAAGATCCACGTCGGCAATCTCGGCGTCGCGATGCGCGCCGTCGATCTCGAGCCCTCGTCGGGCGAGTCGCCCGTCGTGCTCTACGACACCAGCGGCCCCTATACCGACCCGCAGCAGCGCATCGACATCATGGCCGGCCTGCCCGAACTTCGCGCGCAATGGATCCGCGAGCGCGGGGACGTCGAGGAAGTGCAACAGCGCGAGGTCCGCCCCGAGGACAATGGCCAGCTCGGCCCCGACCGCAGCGGCGGCGTCCAGCCGTTCCCCAACGTCCGCAAGCGCGTCTTGCGCGCCAAGGTCGGCGCCAACGTCACGCAGATGCATTACGCGCGGCGCGGCATCGTCACGCCCGAGATGGAATATGTGGCGATCCGCGAGAATCTCGGTCGCGAAGCAGCGCTAAACGAAGCCCGCGACGGCCAGGACTTCGGCGCCGCAATCCCCGACTTCGTCACCCCCGAGTTCGTCCGCGACGAAATCGCTCGCGGCCGCGCCATCATCCCCAACAACATCAATCACCCGGAATCGGAGCCGATGGCGATCGGCCGCAACTTCCTGGTCAAGATCAACGCCAATATCGGCAACAGCGCCGTCGCCTCCGACGTCGCGTCGGAAGTCGACAAGATGGTGTGGGCGATCCGCTGGGGCGCCGACACGGTCATGGACCTGTCGACCGGCCGCAACATCCACGACACGCGTGAATGGATCGTCCGCAACTCGCCCGTGCCGATCGGCACCGTGCCCATTTACCAGGCGCTGGAGAAGGTTGGCGGCATTGCCGAGGACCTGACCTGGGAGATTTACCGCGACACTTTGATCGAGCAGGCCGAGCAGGGTGTCGACTATTTCACCATCCACGCCGGCGTCCGCCTGCCCTATGTCCCGCTGACGGCCAAGCGAGTCACCGGAATCGTCAGCCGCGGCGGATCGATCATGGCCAAATGGTGCCTCGCCCACCACCGCGAGAGCTTCCTTTATGATCGCTTCGACGAAATCTGCGAGATCATGAAGTTGTACGACATCGCCTTCAGCCTGGGCGACGGGCTCCGGCCCGGCTCTACGGCCGATGCCAATGACGAGGCCCAGTTCGCGGAACTCTACACGCTCGGCGAGCTGACGAAGAAGGCGTGGGAACATGACTGCCAGGTAATGATCGAAGGCCCCGGCCACGTGCCGATGCACAAGATCAAAGAGAATATGGACAAGCAGCTGGAAAGCTGCGGCGAGGCGCCGTTCTACACCTTGGGGCCGCTCGTGACCGACGTCGCGCCCGGCTACGACCACATCACCAGCGGCATCGGCGCCGCAATGATCGGCTGGTTCGGCACCGCGATGCTCTGCTACGTCACGCCCAAGGAGCACCTCGGCCTCCCCGACCGGGACGACGTTAAGGTGGGCGTCGTCACCTACAAGCTCGCCGCCCACGCAGCGGACCTGGCGAAGGGCCACCCGGCGGCACGCCTTCACGACGACGCGCTAAGCCGCGCGCGGTTCGAGTTCCGCTGGCGCGATCAGTTCAACCTCTCGCTCGACCCCGACACCGCCGAGGCTTTTCACGACCAGACGCTACCGGCGGAGGGCGCCAAAACCGCGCATTTCTGCAGCATGTGCGGCCCTAAGTTCTGCTCGATGAAGATCACGCAGGAAGTGCGAGATTTTGCTCGGTTGCAGGAAGAGAAGGCCGCAGCGCCAGGCGCCGAAGCCGGGATGGAAGAGATGTCCAGGCGTTTCCACGACGAGGGCAGCGAGCTCTACATCCCGGCGGCCGAGTGAAGCACTTCCTGCTCTTCTACGACTATGTCGCTGACGTCCTCGAACGCCGCCCGCAATTCCGAGGCGCGCACCTCAAGCACGCGTGGGTCGCGGTCGAGCGCGGCGACATCGTCCTCGCTGGAGCGCTCGCCGACCCGGTCGACGGCGCGGTGCTGATGTTTAAGGCCGACGATAAATCGGTCGCCGAGGATTTCGCCAAGGTTGACCCTTACGTCACCGGCGGCCTCGTCAAGCGCTGGCACGTCCGCGAATGGACGACGGTCGTCGGTGACCTCGCCGCGACTCCGGTCAGTCCCGAGAACGCCTAGGCGCCCGGCGCCCATCCTTCCGGCGCAATCTCGAACCCATCGAACTCGAACGCTGGAGCGACGATGCACGAAATCAGCGTGTACCCCGCCGCGCCGCCGGGAGCCGGATCGGCTGACTGCCACTGGCCCGCAGGGATGATCAGCTGCGGCTGCTCGCCCTCGGTCACGCGGCCGCCGAGCCGAACCGTCTGGGTCGGCCCGGCGTTGCTCTCCGCGACCGACACGTCGATCGGGTCGCCCGAATGCCACAGCCAGATTTCGTGCGCGTCGACCTTATTCCAGTGCGACCGCTCCTCCGGCCGGATGATGTAGAGCACCGCGCTCGCCGCCGCCCGCTCGCCCTCCGCAGCCTCCGCGCGCCAGGTCTCCCGATACCATCCGCCCTCGGGATGCGGCGCCAGGTCCAGCGCCTCGATTAGTTCGTCCGCACCCATGCCCCCTCCGTGTGTCTCCGCCGCCCGGCGATCCCGAGCGGCGGAATAACACATCAGCAAGTGCAATTCTTGCAGGTGCAGGGATTGCAGCGGCAACCTTTGCGCGCGTCGAGCTCGGCGGCCTTCGTCTGCAGTTCGGTCTGGGTCGTCATGGTCGTTTCTCCTGTTGCCCGGGGCATTGATTCGCCCACGGTGAACCGTATATAGCTCCTGTACTATAGTACGGAATCAAGAGGTGATTTTGCATGTATGCCGCTGACGTCCCGCCGGGCACGATTTTCTACCACGGCACGAAGGCCGACCTTGCCGCCGGCGACCTGATGTCGCCCGGCTTCGGCAGCAATTTCGTCGACCGTGCTCTGGCCCACATCTACTTCAGCGCGACCCTGGAGGCGGCAATCTGGGGCGCCGAGCTCGCGAAGGGAGAAGGCCGCGGCCGCATCTACGTTGTCGAGCCGACCGGCGCCTTCGAGGACGATCCCAACCTCACCGACAAGAAATTCCCGGGCAACATCACCGCCTCCTACCGTAGCCGCGATCCGCTCAGGATCGTGGACGAGGTCACCGACTGGGTGGGCCATAGCCCCGAGCAGCTGCAGGCGATGCGCGGGGGGCTCGCTCGTCGTCAGGCCGAGGGCACAGCGGAGGTCCTGGACTGACCATGGCACGCGACACGATCGGGGCGCTCGCGAAGACCGCAGACGTTGGGGTGGAAACGGTCCGCTATTACCAGCGCCGCGGGCTGCTCCCGGAACCGGCGCGGCCGCCGGGGGAGGTGCGCCGCTACGGCGATGCGGACGTGAAGCGCCTGCGCTTCATCCGCTCGGCCCAGGCCGCCGGCTTCACTCTCAATGAGATCAAAGAGCTTCTCGACCTCGATGCGTCGGATGACCGCGCCCGCGCTCGGGAGCTGGCGCGCGCGCGCGTCGCCGTGATCGATGCGAAAATCGCCGAACTGCGGGAGGCCCGCGATGCGCTAGCCAGCCTCGCCACCGCCTGCGCCAGCAAGCGCGCCGGCCCATGCCCGATCCTCAAGGCGTTCGAGCGGCGCTAGCCCGCCTGCTCCTGAGGAGCTCGTCCAGCCTGTCCCTGTCCGCCTGCGCTTTCCCGAATTCGCCCATCTGCTGATAGGCATCCGCTCGCAGCCGCAGCGAAAATGCGTCTTTCGGGTCGCGCGCCAGCTGCGCGTTGAGTCCACGGATCGCGCCCTCCAGATCCCCCGCCTCCATGTCCAGCATGGCCTGGCCTCGAGCCACTGAGATTCACAAGGTGAAGCTTAAGCACGACTTCCCGGATTTGCGTTTCGTTGTGGAGTTCAACGACGAGCCCGGCCTAGAATTCGCCGATTATTCAAATGAGTTTCTGGCAGGCAGAAGATTGAACGCGGCTACCGCGCGAACCTCTTCTTCAGGTCGGCCTTGATCGACGCGCCGCCAAGGTGCGCATCGACGTTCGAATAGCCCTCGTGCCGCAGCGTCTTGCGGATTTGCTCAATGCTGCTCGCCCCGGGGGCCAGCTCGAAGGCACGTTCGATGATGTTCTGCGTACGCATGGAAGCGTTCCTGAAGAGTTTCGCCCCCGTGATGAACGATCCGCAGCCGGCTCCGTTCCGCCCGCGAATCGATCAGCCGTAGCCGGCCTTGCTATTTGAGGTGCTCGAGCCCGCGCTGGCCGCCCTTTTGCGACGGGTTGGCGGCGATGGTCTTCACCTTCGCCTTCTTGGGTTTGCGCGCCTCCTTGGACTTCCTGACCTGACCCTTGGCCATCGCCTCTCTCCTGCTGCAGTTATTGCCCTACAGCATTAGCGACGCCGCCTTAACCCCGAAGCGTCGCCGATATTCCGGCGAGCCCGCCCTCCAGCTCTTCCATCGTCGGCCAGGCATAGCCCAGCCGGAAGTGCGTATCCGGCATCTCGAACCAGTGGCCGGGGCCGACATAGGTGCCATGGTCCTGCAGCAGCCGGCGGTAGAAGGCGTCGGTGCCGCCGGGCGGTGGAGTTTTCATGCGCGGGAAGCAGACCACGCCGCCGGCCGGCCGCACCCATTCCAGTTGCTCCTCGTTCCCGATCCACTGCGCGATCCGGTCGAGCCGGCGGCGCCATTCGGCCCGCGTGCGCATCAGGAAATCGCCCTTCCGCCGCAAGATGCCCTCCGCGACCCATTCGTTGATGACGCTTCCGCAGATGTTCATCTGCTCCTTCGCCGCCAGGAACACTTCCTGCATCACGGGGTCGGTGCTGATGAGCCAGCCGACGCGCAAGCCCGGCGCGCCGAATGCTTTCGACAGCGAGGATACGCTGATGATGTGGCGCCCAAGGCTTGCTGCAATCGGTAGCGGCTCACCGTGCGCCAGCTCGCGATAGGTCTCGTCGACCAGCAGCATGACGCCGCGCTCCGCTGTGATGTCGGCGATTCTCCGCAGGTTCGCCTCGCTGATGCTGGTTCCGGTTGGGTTATGCGGGGCCGTGATGCTGACCAGCCTGGTCGCCGGCTGGATCACCTGAGCAATCCGTTCCGGGGCAAGCGCGAACCCGTCCTCGAACCTGAGGTCGATGAAGGAAATGTCGCACCCGATTGCGCGCGGGGTCTCCAGATTGGTCGCATAATTCGGCCGCACGACGACGAGATTGTCCTCTTTCCCGAGCAGCGCGGTCGCGACGATGAACAGGGCGCCCGCCGCGCCGCCGGTGATCAGGACGTCGTCAGCGCTCAGGGCAGGGTCGTCCGCAGCTATCAGCGCGCGCAATTCGGGGCTGCCCTTATGCTCGCCGTAAAGCAGGACGAGGCCGTCGGGAACCAAGAGGCCGAAGTCGGCGAGCGACTGGTCCGCTATTGAGCTTTCCGACAGATTGAAGCGGATGTTGCCGTAGCCGAACTCCTCAGGGGATTCGACCTCGATTGGCATCCGGCTGTAGCGCATGGCCGAGCTCATCTTCGCATCCCCCGCTGACGATCTTGCTGTCCTACACCGGTTCGCTTGTGCGTTAAGCTCGCCGATGAGTCGCCCTTCGCTTTCCTTCCGTCGTGACGGCTGGACTCCGCAGCGCCAGCTCACTTTTCTCGAAGCGCTCGCCCAAACCGGCAATGTAGGTGCCGCCGCCGCGGCAGCCGGCATGAGCCGCGAGGGCGCTTATCGGCTTCGCCGGCGCGTCCCCGCCGCAACCTTTGCCGCCGCCTGACCGTGCGTTCGAAAATCACTCGATTGCGACTTTCAGTGCACGCCGGATCGAGCGCGAAAAGCGCAGATTTCTCTGTAACTCGCCGGAAGGTCACAATGTAGATGAACCCCCGTTTTCATCCACTTGGGCCGCTTGGATGTAACGTTTGCCCGCTGGATTTCGACGTTCGCCCCTTTGCTTGTCGAATGGGACCACCGTCAGCCGATAAGCACTCGCCCGAAAGGTGCCATTCACGATATGAGGCGTAGCTATCGAGTGAGGGGGAGAAACGGATTGGCTGTGCTGCGTCACGCTTTGATCCTGGGTCTGGCTCTGTTGGCCGCGCCGTCCGTCGCCGGCGATCTCGCCCAGGCGCCGCGCATCGCCAAGCCCGCTCCGGTCGATCCCAATACGCCGAACGGAGTCCTGCCGCTTCCACCGGCGGTGATCGACAACGGTCTTTCCATCGGCGGCGACGACGTGAAGGCCCGCCAGGCCGACACCCGCCTAAACGTCGAAGTCCATTTGAACGGCCACGGTCCCTATCATTTCGTCGTCGATAGCGGCGCCGATACTTCGGCGGTGGGGCTGCGCATCGCCCGCGACCTCCAGCTTCCGCTCGGCAAGCCGGCCATTCTCAACGGCATGACCTCGCGCGATATCGTCGACCGGGTGAAGGTCGCGTCGCTTACAATGGGCCCCAGCACCGTCCATGATCTCGAGGTTCCGGCACTGCGCGAGATCGACCTCGGCGGCGACGGCCTTGTCGGCATCGATGCGCTCGTCCGGCAGCGCCTGATGATGGATTTCGAAAAGAAGGTCATCAAGGTCGAGGACGCCAGCATCCCAATAAAATTCTCACCGGGCGACATCGTTATCACCGCCAAGCGTCAGCGCGGCCAGCTCATCCTGACCCAGGTCCGCACCGGCAGCGTAAGGCTCGACGCGGTCATCGACACCGGCTCCGAAGTCACCATCGGCAACACTGCGCTCCGCGACAAACTGCTTCGCCGCAACAAGTTCTGGAACGTCGAGGCGATCGGGGTCACCGGCAAGGTCATGAACCTGCAAATGGCCCTGGTGCCGGAGCTTCAGCTTGGCCCCGTGACTCTGCACAATGTCCCGATCGCCTTTGCCGACGTACCGCCGTTCAAGATCTTCGGGATCAACGACGGGCCCGCGCTCCTGCTTGGCACCGATCTCCTCGAAACATTCCGCCGCGTCTCGCTCGACTTCAAGGCGCGCAAGGTCCGTTTCCAGCTGCGCAAGTGCGATGATTCCGGAGTCACCATCAGCACCGCCCCGCAGGACACCTTTACCCGACTGTCGTCGCTCGGCCCGGAGGTCTGCGCGAGGTAGCTTGCCCTCCGCTCGCGCGCGTGATTTTCTGCGGCCTCATTCGGGCTGGGGAGAACCGCGATGAGTGTTTGGAAATTCGCTTCGGTTATTCTGCTCGGGTTTGCCGCCGCTGCGATGGCGCAGGATCCGGGCGACCTCGCCAAGAAGATCATCAACGACCCCAGCGACCCGCATGTTGACGGCGCCAAGGCCAGCCTCCGCGACGACCCCGGCGTGCAGGGCGGCAAGGTGCTGCGGATCGTGATTGCGAAGAAGGGCACGAACCCGTGGGACGCGGCGGTCGGCGGGCCGGTGAACAAGCCGATCAAAACCGGCGACAAATTGATCCTCGCCTTCTGGGCGCGGCTCGAAAAGGGGGAGAATGGCGCGACTACCACCTTGCCTTACAACGCCGTCCAGCTCGCCTCGGCGCCTTACTCAACGGTGATCAGCGGCTCGAGCGACATCGGGCCGGAATGGAAGATGTATCAGATCGCCGGCAAGGCCGACCACGACTATCCGGCTGGCCAGCTCAAGGTGACGTTCCAGCTCGCGACCGCCAAGCAGACCGTGGACTTCGGACCGATCATGCTGTTCGACATGGGCCAGTGAAGTTTTTGGCTCTGGCATTGCTGGCGAGCGCCGGCGGGACGGTCGTGTTCGCCGGCGGGACCTGGGCGGCGATCGATCGTGGCTCGACCTGCGTCGCCGCCGGCCGCTCCGCCAAGATTGCGATGAAGGGCAAGGTACAGGCCGTCGCGGGCTTCACCTTCACCGCCGACCGCAAGCGCTGGGGCGAATTCCACGCCCATCTCAGCCGCGTTCCACGCAACGGCTCATCGGTGATCCTCACGGTTGGCGACCAGCCCTTTCTCCTGACCGCCCGCGGCGACTGGGCGTGGAGCACCGGCCCGGCGCAGGAGCAGGCGATCATTGTCGCCGTCCGCGCCGCGACTGGAATGCGCGTCGAAGCCCGTGATCTTGGCGGCACGCGCTTCACCGATCCCTATGCGCTCGACAGCGCTCCGACGGCAATCGACGCCGCCGCCGCAGCCTGCGCTGGCAAAATGCAGCCGCATTAACTAGATAGGCGCTCTGCCATGAGTGCCGACACGAACCTGATGCCGATTCCCGGCGCCGTAGACCCTGTGCCCGTTCGCCGGGTCGCACCGGCGCGCGCCGACGGCCGGACCGAGCTGGTTGGCCTGTCGAAGGACCAGATCCGCGCCGAACTCGAATCCGCCGGCCTCGACCCGAAACAGGCCAAGCTCCGCGGCAAGCAGATCTGGCACTGGATCTACAACCGCGGCGTTAGCGACTTCGAGGTAATGAGCGACATCGCCAAGGCGCAGCGCGGCTGGTTCGCCGAACGCTTCATCATCTCGCGGCCCGAGGTCGTCGAGGCGCAAGTATCATCCGACGGCACCCGCAAGTGGCTGCTCAAGACACACGACGGCCACGACTTCGAGATGGTGTTCATCCCCGACGCCGACCGAGGAACTCTGTGCGTGTCAAGCCAGGTCGGTTGCACGCTCAACTGCCGCTTCTGTCACACGGGCACGATGGCGCTGGTCCGCAATCTTGAGCCGGCGGAGATCGTCGGCCAGGTGATGCTCGCCCGCGACGCGCTCGGCGAATGGCCGAGCCAGCCCGAAGGCCGCATGCTCACCAACATCGTCATGATGGGTATGGGCGAGCCGCTCTACAATTTCGACAATGTCCGCGACGCCCTGAAGATCGTCATGGACGGCGACGGTCTTGGCCTGTCGCGGCGCCGGATTACGCTGTCGACGAGCGGCGTCGTGCCGATGATGGAGAAGGCGGGAGCCGAGATCGGCGTGAACCTCGCCGTCTCGCTGCACGCGGTGACCAAGGAAATTCGCGACGAGATCGTGCCCCTGAACCGCAAGTACGGCATCGACCAGTTGCTGGAAGCGTGCGCGGCCTACCCGGGCGCGAACAACGCCCGCCGCATCACGTTCGAATATGTGATGCTTAAAGGTAAGAACGACAGCGACGCGGACGCCCGCGAGCTCGTCCGCCTCATCCGCCAATATAAGCTGCCGGCAAAGGTGAACCTGATCCCGTTCAACCCGTGGCCCGGCGCGCCGTACGAATGCTCGGACGACGACCGCATCCGCTCGTTCAGCAACATCGTGTTCGAAGCGGGCATCTCCGCCCCGGTCCGCACCCCGCGCGGCCGCGATATCGATGCCGCCTGCGGCCAGCTCAAGACCGCGGCGGAAAAGAAGCGGCGGAGCCGCGAAGCCGCGTAATGCTGTCGCCGGTCCGCCGAGCGCTCGTCCGGCAAGTTCGCAGAACCTTCAACGACCAGGCAAGGGTGAGAAGCCCGTCCCGGCATCCGACGACGCGCTGTTCCCGCGGGGCTCGGTGATTCGTCGAGTGCACGGCGACGTGACATCGATGATGGTCGGCGGGATCGCCGCGCTGCTGACCCAGATGCTGCATCCCAAGGCGCTCGGCGGCGTGTGGGACCACAGCGGGGTCGCCGAGGACCAGCTCGGCCGGTTGCGCCGAACCGCGCGCTTCATCGCCACGATGACCTATGCCCAGCGCGATTCAGCGTTGGCGGCGATCGCCAAGGTGAAATCGATCCACGAACAAGTCAGCGGCACGCTACCTGACGGTGCCGACTATCGGGCGACGGACCCGTGGTTACTGGCCTGGGTGCACATCGCCGGGGCGATCAACTTCCTCGACGGCTGGCGGCGCTATGGCACGCCCCGCAGGCCGATGGTTCGAGGCGCCACGTTCGGCCTCGCCGGCACCATTCGCTGGGCCTTCGCCGGAGAGAATTACCGCGCGACCCACTGACCGGTCTGAGCCACGCGCCGCGCCGTTCGGCTCATGGTTAATCCTTTGAAAACTTTTGACTGCTTAATCGGTCGGGAAGCAACTAAGATATATCCGCCGCGCCCGAACCCGGCGCGAAACGGATGGTGGGGGAAAGATGGGGAAAGTTACGAACCTCGCGTTGGCGCCGTCGCGCCGCCGGACGTCGGCGGAGACGACGACCGAGCCGCTGGTGTCGGCGATCATTCCCTGCCTCAACGAGGAAAACACGCTCGGCATATGCATCGAAAAAGCGCTTGGCGCCTTCAATCGTCTCGGCATCGCCGGTGAAGTCGTGGTCGGGGACAATGGCTCGACGGACCGGTCGATCGAAATCGCTGAGGCGCTCGGCGCGCGGGTCGTCCACCAGCCGATCAAGGGTTATGGCGCGGCCATCAGCGCCGCGGCCGGAGCCGCACGCGGCAAGTATCTGATCATGGCCGACGCCGACGATTCCTACGACTGGAGCCAGCTCGACGCGTTCATCGAAACGCTTCAGCAGGGCGCGGATCTGGTCATGGGCGACCGCTTCGCGGGCGGGATCGAGCCCGGCGCAATGCCGCCGCTCCACCGCTATTTCGGCAACCCCGTCCTCTCCGCCGCTGCCCGCTGGCTCCACCGTTCGCCGATCCGCGACTTCCACTGCGGCATGCGTGGCTTCACTCGTCATGCATTCGCGAAGATGGGCGCTCGCTCCCCGGGCATGGAGTTCGCCTCCGAAATGGTGATCGGGGCGCATCGCGCCGGCCTCGACATCCGTGAGGTGCCGATCAAGCTCTACCCGGATAAGCGCGGCCGGCCGCCGCACCTGCGCTCGTTCCGCGACGGATGGCGCCACCTGCGCCTGATCATCGCCCATGCGCCGGACACCATGTACCTGCTTCCCGGCCTGCTCCTGCTCGCCGGCGGCCTCATTGGCCTGTCGGCACTGTCGCTCGGGCCGATCACGATTGCCGGGCATTATTTCGGGATCCACTTTGTCGCTCTGTCGTCGATGGCTGCGCTGATCGGACTGTCGGCGATCCTGCTGGGTACGCTGGCGAAGGTCGCGATTGCGATTTACCACCCGACGACCACGGGCCGGATTGTCCCGTGGCTCAAGCGCGGCCAGCCGCTCGAATGGCTGGTCTTCTCAGGCGCCGCGATCGCCTTCCTCGGTTTCGTCGCGGATGCGCTGCTCGCGCTCAAGTGGATCTTCGTCGGCGGGCAGATGGAGCTCTCAGAGCATCTCATCTTCGCCATTTCGACCGCCTGCGTTGGCGGCGTGATGATGGTGTTGTCGGGCTTCGTCCTGAAGCTCCTGCTCGACAACCTCGACGGTTATGCTGAATGACCGGTCCGGCACAAGTGCCCTGACCGACAATCCGGCTGACGTGGCAACCGACCCATACCTCTCTGTCATCATGCCGGTCCATGAGGGGCAGGACTGGATCGACGCGACGTTGCGGTCGCTTGCGGCCGAGCCGATGGATGGCGTCGAGATCATTGCCATCGACAGCAGCCCGGGCGACGCCACCGCAGCCATTATCCGCGGCTATTTCGACCGGCTGCCGATCCGAATCATCGAGCGGCGCGATCTTGACCGCTGGCAGACGAAGACCAACTTCGGCGTCGAGCAGGCCAGAGCGGACCATGTCTGCATGCTTCATCAGGACGATGTTTGGCTCCCTGGTCGCATTGCCGCGGTGCGGCGCTGGATCGGGAGTTCGCCGAGCGCTGCTCTCCATCTCGCCCCGACGATGATCATTGATCGAAACGGGCGGGGCCTTGGGCGCTGGAGCTGCCCGCTGCCTGCAGAGCGGCCGCTGGAGAGCGCGTTCGTGCTTGAGCGCTTGCTGGTGCAGAATTTCATCTCGGTGCTTGCGCCGGTTTTTCGCCGTGACACCTGGCTGGCGGCCGGGGGCGTTGACCCCGATTTGTGGTATACCGCTGACTGGGATCTGTGGCTGAAGCTCGTGGAGGTCGGACCGGTGATATACCATCGTGACGTCACCACCGGCTTTCGGGTCCACGGCAGCTCACTGACCGTAACCGGATCGCGCAATCCCGAGGACTTCCGGTCACAAATGCAGACTGTACTCGATCGTCATGTTGGCAAGATCTCCGCGGAATCGCGTCGCCGGGTCGCGCCAAGCGCGAAGGCCTCGATCGCGATCAACGTGTCGCTGGCAACCGCCGCGGCGGGCAGCCGGAAGGACCTGATGTCGGCCGCCTGGCAGATCGCCGCGCTCGGGCCGGTCGGGATCATGAATTTCCTTCGCGACACGCGGCTTAAGGATCGCGTCTTGCCGCGGCTTCGTGCGCGATTGTCGGGTGCGCTTTGATGGCTGATCGTGAACCGACAGGGACCGAGCGGCCGTTGGTCGAGCGCGGATGGCGCTACACCCTCATCGGCCTCGTCTGCGCACTCTGCAATTATGCGATCATCCTTGGGGTCGACGCCCTTGGCGGACATTACATGCTCGCCCTGCTGATCGCGTTCCTTGTCGTGACCCCGGTCGGTTACGTCCTGCACAGCTGGTTTACCTTCGCCGAACCGCTGCGCTGGAAATCCTTCATTCGCTTCGCCGCGGGAGTGGCCTCTGCCTATCCCCTGGCCGTGCTGTCGATGGTTGTCCTCTGCTCGGGGTTCAAGCTCGGTGTCGCAATCGCCACGCCGATCGCGACAGCTGTGGTATTCCTTTGGAACTTCACTGCCGCGCATTGGGCGATCCTGCCGCGCTTTGACCTGCGCGGCGTGTTTGGTGGACGCGGCGCCGCTGCGAGAACGGGGGACTGATGCCGTCGCCGGGCCAGATTGCACGCAAGATCCTGGGGCCATATTTCAAGCCCGTTGGCGATGCGTATCGCCGCGTCTTCGTCAATCTCGAAAGGATCGTGGACGTCCTCGCCGAGGCCGCGCCGAAGGGGGCCAACGTTCTCGATATCGGGGGTGGCGATGGCGCCCTGATCGATCGGCTGCTGGACCGCCGCCCCGACCTGACTATCACCATGTGCGACATCGCGCCGACTGTTGGCGCATTCCTGAGCAAAGCCAACCGCGGCAGGGTCAGGCAATTGCCGGCAACTGACTTCGCCGACGTCCACGCCAAATTCGACTTCGTGATGATTACCGATGTGATGCACCATGTCCCGGTCGATCAACGGGACTCATTCTTCGAAGCTCTTGCCCGAAGCTGCAGGGAATGGGGCTGCGAGACCCTCTTCTTCAAAGACGTCGAGCCGGGTCACCTGCGGTCCGTTCTGTCACTCTTGGCTGACTGGTACATCACGGGTGATCGGCACGTCGTGCTCTTCCCGCGCTCGCAATTCGCGGAGATGGCGGTGCGATATTTCCCGAACAGGAAGCGCGTATCGGCAATGCCCGACGCGCCGAACTATTGTGAAGTCCTTAGCTTGACGCCAGCGAGGACCGCCTGAGTTTCGGGGCCATGAGTGCGACTTGGCGATCGTCCTGGCTCCCTTGGCTCCTCATCGCATTTGCGCCGGCATTCTTCGGGCTGCTCACCTGGACCAATGCAAATCCTGTCGACCAGTTCGGTCAGGTAATAAGGTTATTCGGGCTTCCGCTATATTTGTTGGAACTCGGTTTCATGCTCGTTGCGGTTCGAGCCGGCTGGCGACCAATCGAGCAAGTCGCTTCTCAATCTTCGGTCGTCCGGGCGCTTTTAGCGGCGACGGTAGCGATTGCGTTTGCGAGCGCAGCCTTGGCTCCGAACGCTGTCGGTTCTTTGGTGTGGACCTATCTGAGCTTGCTGCAACTGCTCTTTGGTTTCGCTGCAGCGTGGCTGACCTCCCGCGTACCGACACCGATGCGCAACCGAATTTGGCCAGCCATTGCTGGCGGTTGTTTGGTTTACGCCGGGTTGGCAGCAGCTTTTGCCTTGTCGCCGCACGAGCCTGGCTTCGACTGGCAATATTTTGGTCTTGCCGTAGCCAACGTGCGACAGGTCGGATTCTATATGGTGGTCGGAACTCTGGCCGCCGTCGGCTGCGCGATGGATGCTCGTTCGACAAAAGCAATAATGCTTACCGTTGCAGCCGTCCTGATGATGACTCTTTCGTTTTGGACCGGCTCACGGGGCGCTGCGATTGCGGCGATCGCGGCAATCATTGCTGGGTGCGTTGCCTTTCCGCACCTGAGATCGATCCGAAACGCTTCAATCGCCCTAGTGCCAATTCCCGCCGGCGCGTTACTCTCATCACCCTTGCCACGACCGATGGTCGTGTTCGGAGTTGATCGAATGATTAGCTCTCTCAAAGCTTCCACGCCTGACGCGATCAGCGGCTTTCGCCTTCGTATGTGGGAGGAGGCCTGGCAGGCGTTCCTTCATCGTCCGTGGATTGGATATGGCGAGGCGCAATTTGGAATCGTCGCGCCTCAGCCCCAGGCGGCTTACCTGCATCCGCACAACATCATTCTGCAGCTGCTCGTTCAGTGGGGATCGATCGGAGCGGGGTTCGTCGCAGCTCTCGCCATCATTGCGGGAATTCGTATTCGAAGCGCCTTGAGAACCCATGACGGGGGCGTTGTTCCCGCTTTTCTCGTCTGCGTCGGTCTCCTTGTCTTCTCGTTCTATGACGGCGCTATGTTTCACACCTATCCCGTGATGATGTTTGCCTTCGCGTTGGCCTTCCTCGTTGCTTCGGCGCCGGAAGCGCGGGTTGCAGGCGTCCATTCCTGAGAGTTTACGAGCCCCGGCATGGACGCCGCCCTCACCCGGGCGCTAGACACGTCTCTTCCAACGGAGGTGTCTGAATGTCCCTGATCGGCAAGCTCGTCGACAAATTGCTGACCAAGGGCAGCATCACCCTGCTGCGTCCGGGCACGGAGCCCGAGACGTTTGGCCGCGGCGGCGGCAAGCATCTGACCGTGCGCTTCACCGACAAGAAGGTCGCGTTCGACATCGCCCGCAACCCGCGGCTGCGGCTCGGCGAGGCCTATATGGACGGGCGGCTGGTCATCGAGGACGGGACGATCCTCGACCTGCTCGAGATGATCGTCGGCGCCAACCGCTGGGAGGACAAGGGCGCCGGCCGGCAGGCGATGCGCAAGGGCAAGAAGCGCTTCTCGCGCCTGTTCAAGGCCAACAACCCGCTGCGCGCCCGGCGCAACGTGGCTCACCACTACGACCTGAAGGATGAGCTCTACGAACTCTTCCTCGACGACGACAAGCAGTACAGCTGCGCTTACTTCACCGACCCCGGCAACAGCCTCGAGCAAGCCCAGGCCGACAAGAAGGCGCACATCGCCGCGAAGCTGGACCTGAAGCCTGGCCAGAGTGTGCTCGACATCGGCTGCGGCTGGGGCGGGATGGCGCTGTATCTGCACGAGGTCGCGGGCGTCGATGTGCTCGGCGTGACGCTGTCGGAGCACCAGCTGAAGATCGCTCGCCAGCGCGCCGAGGATGCCGGCGCGTCCGATCATGTGCGGTTTGAGCTGATTGACTATCGCCACCTCGACGAAGCGTTCGACCGCATCGTCTCGGTCGGCATGTTCGAACATGTCGGCGCCAAGCATTACGACGAATTCTTCGAACAATGCCGCCGGTTGCTGAAGCCGGACGGGGCGATGCTGCTGCATACGATCGGAAAGCTCGGCACCGTGTCCGGCGGGCCCGACCCCTTCACCGATAAATATATCTTCCCCGGCTACCACTTGCCGTCGCTGTCGCAGATGACGAACGCCAGCGAGAAGGCACACCTCATCGCCAGCGACGTCGAGAACCTGCGGCTGCATTACGCCTACACGTTGCGCCACTGGCTGAAGCGCGCGACCAAGGCCCGCGCGGCAATCGAGAAGATGTATGACGAGCGCTTCTTCCGGATGTGGGAATTCTATCTCGCCGGCGGGATCGTGATGTTCGAGAGCGGCGCCGCCTGCAATTACCAGGTGCTGTATATCCGCGACCGCAACGCGCTCCCGATCACGCGCGATTACATGATCGAGACCGAGCGCAAGTATCGCGAGATCGCGGCCGGACCGGCTGCTCCCGCGAAGAAGGCGCGCAGTCCGGCGCGCAAGAAGAGCCTAGAACCTACTGGTGCTTGAGCTCGGCCAGCAGGCCCGGAGCCGGGTAGATGTGCTCCAGCGCTTCCTGTATCGCCGCCGTCGACACAACCACTGTCCGGTTCAGTACCGGATCGTAGCCGTAATTCCCGCCGATCGAGTGGATGTTGCCGTCGAACGCGGCGCCGATCACTGCGCCTGATCAATCGATCACCGGCGATCCCGAATTGCCGCCGATGATGTCGTTGGTCGTGACGAAATCATACGGCGTCTTCATGTCGATCTTTCTCCCCGAATTACGTGGGGCAAAAGCCACGGATAAGGGGCCGGCGCAAGCCGACTCCTCTTCGATTTCAACAGCTTGTCTCAAACGGGCCGTTTCATTTCCTTCATGCGCTGATGCATCTGCATTCGCTCGTCGGGCGTGATGCGCCCGTCATGATTGGCGTCGGCCATGCCGAAGTGGCGAAGCGCGGCGTCGGTCATTTCCTGCAGCGAAACGCGCCCGTCGTGATTTGCGTCGGCCATTTCGAACATATGCCCGTGCATCCGGGCGCCCATTTCGTGGAAGTGCTTCATGTCGGGCGTCGGCGGCATTCCCGGAGCGCCGTGAGGGCCACCATGCATCAACACGACGCGCCGCTCTTCGCGAATTTCCGCATGGGCATCGAATTCCTGTCGGCTGATCATGCCGTCATGGTTTGTGTCGAGGCGATCGAACATCGCCTTGTGATCCAGGTGCGGCATGCCGGGACCATCTTGCCGTTCGGCGAACTTCTGCCGGAACTCGCCGCCCATCGCCTTGTGCGCCGCGTCGGCTTCCTCGCGAGCGACGAAGCCGTCCTTGTTCGTGTCGAGCTTCGCGAACATCTCGCGGATGTGCGCGACGAGCTCGTTGCGCGTTTCCGGCATCATCATTGGCATGCGTTGAACGCGCGTCTCGACGCGAACCTGCGGGACACCGGAAATTGGTGGCGGAGTCGTGCCTTGCGCAACGCCAGGCGGTGTCGGCGGCGCGGGCTGGGCGATGGCGGGGACAATCGCGGCGAACGCAGCAACAGCCGCTCCCGCGAGCAGGAATCTGTTCATTTCAAACCCTCCCTAAAATGAAACGGTTCGGACCTAGAACGACAAAGCTGTATCCCGGTTGAATACAGCGGCGTGGGATCAAGCGCGGACATTGCAATGTGCTTCAGCCGCGTGCTCCATCAGCACGGCCATTCCGTGCGTCGGACCATGCGGCAGCTTGTCGCGGAATAGTTCGGAGATCGGAGCCAGGCGCTCTCCCGGCACGAATGCGATCGAGCCCATACGGCAAATCTGGTTGAGCTCCGCCGGCTTCAGCGAGCCTGCCAGCAACAGGATCGGGCGGTTGGTCAGGTCCGAGCGGTTGACAACTAGATCGTCCGAATAAGGCGCCGCGGCGGTATCCACGATGACAATATCGGCCGGGATTTTCGTGATCTCCCGGTGCAATGTCGCCAGCGGCGAAACGACGCGATGCGCGGTTGCGGCGTAGAACGGGAAAACCAGGAACATCGCCATCAAGCTGGTTCGGATCATCGCTGGTCGAAGATCCAGGCGCTGGTCTTCCAGGACACGCCAGCCGAACCCGGCCAGCAGGATCGCGCAGCCAAGCGCGGGATGGACGTAGCGGTATCCCCATCCGTAGCCCTGCCACGGCAAGATGAGCGCGGTGACGACGATCGGCAAGACGAAGCCGATCGCCAGCGCCCGGGCGAGCCCTTGCTTGCGGAAGGTAGTGGCCGTGCCGACGATCGCCAGGGGCAGAAGCAGCGGATGTTCCCAGCAGATGAACCGCAGCAGGTTGGCGGCCATGATCCACGGACCGTCGTGGGTCGAGTTCCTGATCACTGTCCGCAGCCGGTCGACGAAGCCGACCCCGCCAGTTCCGTGAATGGCCACTGCTGCGTGGCTGCCATGACTGCTGATCCAGATCGGCCAGGCGAGCCAGAAGGCGCCGATGATGGCGTATGCGCATAGGTAACAGCCAAGGAGTTTCCATCTCCTCTGGCCAAGCAGGATGAGGAGGAACGGGAAGACGAACATCGCATGGAAGAAGGGCTGGTGAATCCCCGTCGCGAAGAAACCGACGGCAATGACCAGGGCATGCGTGCGCGGCCGATCGATGAGGAACAGCCACAACCACAGCATGTTGAGGGCGAAGTGCATGCTCATGGAATAGGCGGTCATGCCCATCAGCAGCACTTGCGACGAACAGGCGTAAAGGAAGACGCAGACCAACGGGGTCGTGTTGGAATCAGGCCAGATCCGGCGCGAAACCTGCCACAGGAAATATCCGCCAGCCGCTGCCATCAGCGGAGAGGCGAGTGCGGGATCGGCAACATGGCTGAGCAGCGCTCGGAATTCCGCGTGCACCGGCAGGTAAGACGACACCCAATATTCGCGCGCGCCGATCGGCAGGATGAACACCAGGTTTAAGGCATCCGATATGGGCCGCCAAAGTAGCGGAATGGGCTCGAACAGATGCCCGCGCCGGAAGATCGCCGTATCGAAGTTCGCCATCTGCTCGTCGCGGCTGAGGTCGTAACCGTCGAGGATCAGATAGTGCCCGGCCCAGCAGGCGATCAGGATGAAAAATATGACGCCAGCGATCCACGGTCCCGGCCGCCTGGGCCAGAGTGATTCCTCGCTACCGACCGTAAGCCAGCGCCTGACCAGCACCGAGCTGACCAGCAGCATCGGCGCGATGTACAGGTCCTGGCTGAATGCAAGGGTCCCAGTAAGCCGCTCCCCACCGCTGATGAACGGCAGGGCGATGACGAGCACCGCCAGGATGACGATGATCCACATCGCCACCCGGTAGGCCCGGTCGAACGCGCTCGGCCTCTCCGGCTCTAGATCCGTTCCCTCGGTCACCCCCACCCCTTCCCAGCGTCGCGCTTGCATCACCCGCGGGGCTGGCGAAGTCCAGAGAGAGAAAGTAACCGCGCTCGATGAGCGAGAGGGAAGAGCAGGGGGTCACCTTTTGGTGGGAACGGCGCGCGTTCTTGCTCGTGCTGATCGTCCTTGCCGGAATTCCCCTGGTCTATCCGCCAATTCCGCCGCTCGTGGACCTGCTCGGTCACATGGGCCGCTACCGGGTCGAACTCGGCCTGACGGGCTCGCCGTGGCTTCAGCATTATTACGGCTTCCGCTGGGCGATGATCGGCAACCTGGGTGTCGATATGCTGATCAAGGTCCTGGGCCCGGTGATGGTGTTTGAGCCGGCGGTGAAGCTGATCGTGCTCGCAATCCCGTCGTTGACCGTGGCGGGAATGCTGTGGGTGGCGCGCGAGGTACATGGCCGGGTACCGCCGGCAGCCCTGTTCGCCTTGCCTTTCGCTTACGGCCTCCCGTTCCTCTACGGCTTCGTCAACTATACGCTGGCCATGGCGCTGGCGCTGCTCGCGTTCGCCTTGTGGCTGCGGCTTGGCCGGCTTGGCAGGACGCGATTGCGGGCATTCCTGTTCGTGCCGATCTCGGTCATCGTCTTCTTTTGTCATACTTATGGGTGGGGCGCGCTGGGGCTGTTCTCCTTTTCGGCCGAGGCCGTTCGCCAGCACGACAAGGGCGTCAGCTGGTGGAAGGCTGGGCTGAAAGCGGCACTCCACGCCTCGGTGATGGCGCTTCCGCTGGTGATCATGCTGGTCTGGCGCAGCGAGACCCATGGTGGTTCGACTCACGGCTGGTTCGGTTGGGCGAGCAAATGGGAATGGCTCTATTCAGCGCTTCGCGATCGTTGGCTACTGATCGATCAGGCATCGGTCTTGGTCGCGGGCATCGTCGTCGTTTTCGCGAGCATTAGTCGCCGGCTTACATTTTCGCGCAATCTCGCGTTCACGGTGCTGGTCCTTCTGCTGGCTTTCCTGACCATTCCATGGACCGTGTTCGGTTCCGCTTTCGCGGACATGCGCATCGCTCCGTACATCATCGCGCTGACCCTGCTCGCGATCCGTTTTCGTGAGGGTGTGGACGTCAGGCTCGGCACCGCCCTCGCCGCTCTCGGCCTTCTCTTCTGTGTCGTTCGCCTCGGTACGACCACGCTAAGCCTGAAATTGGCGGCAGACGACCAGCGCTCAAAGCTGGCGGCGATCGCGCATCTGCCGACCGGCGCGCGAGTGGTGACGCTCGTCGGCTATCCTTGCGAAAAGTCCTGGCCGCTACCGCGGAACTCCCACTTGGGCGGAATGGTAATCGTTCGCCGCGATGGCTTTTCGAACGACCAATGGACGATCGAAGGCGCGAATCTCCTGACCCTCCGGTACCGGCAGGCCGGCATCTTCTCTGCGGATCCGTCGCAGTTGGTGCGCCCGAATGGTTGCGCGATTCCCAACGCTTGGACTGTCGACCGGGCGCTAACGATGCTGAGCTACAAGCACGGTCAGTTCGACTATCTGTGGCTGATCGATGTCTCGCCGTGGGACCGGCGCCTGACGGCAGGAATGACGCCGGTCTGGCGCGGACCGGGCTCCATCCTCTATCGGTTACAGCCGTGACTGCATTATCGATCGTCGTTCCTTGCTTCGATGAGGAAGCCTGCCTGCCCGTCTTGCACGATCGGCTGACCAAAGCCGCGCAGTCCACGGTCGGCGACGATTACGAAATCATACTGATTAACGACGGCTCGCGCGACCGGACCTGGGCGATCATGCAGGACATCGCGGCCGCAGATCCACGGCTCGTTGCCATCAACTTGTCACGCAACCACGGCCATCAGCTGGCGCTGACCGCAGGGCTCGACCTGTGCTGTGGTGACGTGGTCCTGGTGATCGACGCCGACCTCCAGGACCCGCCTGAGTTGCTTGGCGAGATGCTCGAGATGATGCGTCGCGAAGGCGCCGACGTCGTTTACGGAGTGCGCAAGAGCCGCGCCGGCGAAACCGCCTTCAAGCGCGCCACCGCGCACGGCTTCTACCGTCTCCTGTCACGCGCGACGGAGGTCGAGATTCCGGTCGACACGGGCGACTTCCGCCTGATCAGCCGCCGCGCGCTGGAGGCGTTCCTGGCGATGCCGGAGCAGGCGCGCTTCATTCGCGGCATGGTCGCCTGGATCGGTTTCAAGCAGGCGCCTTTGCCTTACCATCGCGACGAGCGGTTCGCGGGCGTTACCAAATATCCGCTGAGGAGGATGATCCGCTTCGCGCTCGATGCGCTGACGGGCTTCTCGTCCGCCCCGCTGAAACTCGCGAGTCACGCCGGACTCCTGCTGTCACTCGGGTCGGTCGTGATCGTGCTCTATATTCTCGCCGGCTGGCTGTCGGGCCGATCCGTGCCGGGCTGGACGTCGTTGATGCTCGTCGTGGTCGTTCTGGGGGCGATCCAGATGTTCGTGCTTGCTCTGATGGGCGAGTATCTCGGCCGGCTCTACAACCAGGCGAAGAACCGCCCGCTCTATATCGTGCAGGAAATCGCGGGGCGTATCGATGAAAAGCCGGCGCGGCTCGGAGTTATCGCCTCAGGCGTAGGTCCAGCGGCGGTGAAGCCCAAAGGTCAGAAGCGGCGTAAGAACGATGTTGGGAACGACCGGCCACCAGTTCGGCCCGTGTAGCCGCTCGACCAGGAACCACACCCAGAAACTGTTCACCAGGTAACCGAAGATATTTACCGCGACGAAGCGGGTGCCGATGCGCGCATGGTCGTCGCGCTCGCCATGGCCTTTGAAACTGACCCAGCCGTGCGCGAAATATCCGACGATGACGCCTGTGATCCACGCGATGGCGATGGCGACCAAGGGGGACGTCAGCTTGCTCTCGGCAAGGCCAAGATAGATTGCCTGCCCGCCGACCGTGATCAGCGCGCCGATGATCCCATATCGGATCAGCTGGGCAAAGGTTTCACGCGCCTCGGCATCGTTGAGGACGCGCTCGACATGGCGTCTCACTTGCGGAGCCGGGCCTCCACGGAGGCCCTGACCATAGCGATCGGCTTCACGAGTCGGGTCGGGATCAGGCGCACTGCAGCGCGGCGAAGCATCCACGATAAGTCACCGCCAATCTCGAGCTCCTGGTTCAAGGGGACCTTGGCGTCCTTGATCGACTTCGTCAGCCGCTTCTGACCCGCCTTGTTGGCGTAGATGAAGCTGTTGAACCGGTACCAGGCCTTCACTTCGCGCTTGTCGGCGAGCCGCGGGCGAATCCAGTCGAAGACCTCGTAACCCTGGGCGGTGAACAGCTTGCGCCAATATTCGGGCGGCTGCTCGTTGACGTGATGCTCCCCGCCCTGATGGGGAACGGCAGCCGAGAACAGGATCACGTCGCCGTGCCGCGTCAGGTTTTCGACGAACCCCGCGGCACGGTCGCCAGGCAAATGTTCCGCTACTTCGAGGCTCTGGACCAGGTCGAACTTCCGGTCGAGGTCGAGCGGCGTCGCGAGGTCGTGGGCGCGGAAACGTTCGGGCGGAATAACGAGCTGGTCGCGCTCGACATAGTCGCCGTCGACCGCGAGCACATCCTTGAGGCCCGCCTTCATCCACTCCCCCGCCCACGCGCCGTGGCCCGAGCCGACGTCGAGCAGGCTTTTGACCTTCATCTCGCCGAGGATCAGGCCTGACACGGTCTGGGCGGACGCGCGCGAACCGGCGTCGATATAATCGTAGAAGTCGGTCGAATAGACGTGCTCGGTCATGGTGCTCTCAGCCTAGCTGCTGCGCGCGCCCCGCGAAAGGCCAGTGACAGGGCGACATTGCCGTTAGGTTAAACCTCGGCCGCTCCAGCTTGCCCTTTGGAAGCGAGCCTTTAGGACGCGAAGGCGATGGGGCAATCCGACAACTCGCAATTTGAAGAGCGTGTGCTCGACTGGTTCGGCCGGCGATGGAAGCTGGTCGCAATTCTGACCTGGCTGGCATTTTGCGGCTGGTTCATTTTCCAGCGATGGGGCGCGATCCGCTGGTTCGGTTTGGGCGATACCGACGACAATATGCGGATGATGCAGGTCCGAGCTCTTCTGCACGGACAGGGTTGGTTCGACCTTGCTCAGCATCGCCTCGCTGGTTCCAACATCCACTGGTCACGGTTGGTCGACCTGCCGATTGCAGGACTGGTGCTGCTTCTGCGGCCGTTCCTGGGCGGCGCGGGAGCAGAACGCTGGGCAGTCGCGATCGCGCCGATGCTGCCGCACTTGCTGCTGCTGTTCGCGATCGCGCTGACGGTACGGCGGCTCGTTGATCCTCGCGCTTATTTCATCGCTTTCTTTGCGCTGATCTTCGCCGGCTCGACCAATGGCATGTTCATGCCGGAACGCATCGATCACCATGGCTGGCAGCTGGCGCTGCTGGCGCTGTCGATCGCCGCGATGGCCGACCCACAGCGTCTTCGCGGCGGAATCACGCTTGGCATTGCGACTGCCCTGTCGCTGGCGATCGGGCTCGAGATGCTGGTCTATCTCGCGATCGCGGGCGTCGCGATGACACTCTTCTGGGTTACTGACCACGAGGAACGAGAGCGGCTGACCGGCTATGCGGTCACGCTCTCCGGCGCGACCGCGTTCGCCTATTTGATCTTCGCTTCGTACACGAACCGTGGCGCCGTGTGCGATGCTTTATCGACGGTGTGGCTGGCGGACGCCTTGCTCGGGAGCGCTTTGCTGTTCGGGCTGGCGTGGCTGTCGCCGGCCGACTGGAGAATGCGGCTGGGTCTGGCGGCTGGGGCCGGCCTGATCATCGCGGCCTTCCACGCTTTCATGTTCCCGCACTGCCTCCACCGGCTGGAAGGAGTCTCGCCCGAGGTCGATCGGCTGTGGCTGAGCCACGTTCGTGAAGCGCGGCCGGTCTACAAGCATGGCTGGAAGATCGCGACCTATACGCTGACATTGCCGGTAATCGGCGTGCTCGGCTGGTCGCTGCTGATGTGGATGCGCCGGAGAGATCTTGAGCAGCTGCGCCGGGTACTCGCAGCGGCCGCACCTGGTTTCGCCGCAACCCTCCTTCTTTTCTGGCAAATGCGCACGGGTCCCGCGGCGCAGATGCTCGCTGTTACCGGAGCGGCGGCGTTGGTATGGCTGCTCGTGCCGGCGGCGTGGAACTCCAAATGGTCAGCCGTGCGGGTTCTCGGCACCGTGACCGTGATTGTCTGCGGCATTGGCGCGGCCGTGCCGCTCGCGCTCGATTATCTGCCGATCGCCCAAGAGACGAAGACGAAGTCGGGTGTAGCAATCGATCGCGCCAACTCGCTCTGCAACAGCATGTGGGGATATCACCCGGTCGCGCTGCAACCGAAGGGCGTGGTCTTTACCTTCGTCGACCTCGCCCCGCGCCTGATTACTGTCACGCACCACAATTCCATTACCGGACCCTACCACCGCAATGGCCAGCAGATTGCCGACGTGATGAACGCGTTCCGGGGCAGCGAGCCACAGGCGCATGCGCTCATGCGCAAGTACGGTTCGACCTATCTGCTGACTTGCCCCAACAGCTCGACGACTACGATCTTCATGTCGGAAGCGCCGCAAGGCTTTTACGCCCAGCTCGCGCGGGGTGAGGTGCCGACCTGGCTGTCACCCGTCGACCTCGGCAAGGATTCGCCGTTCAAGATGTGGCGAGTGGTCGGCTGACCCTCAGCCGAGGACGTGCGGGAAGCTCTGCTTCAGCCCGTCGACGATGAACTGGGTCGCGAGCGCGGCTAGGATCACGCCGAGGATCCGGGTGATCATCGCTTCGATCTTCTCGCCGATCATGCGCATCAGGGGCGCTGACGCGAGCAGGGTCACGGCGGTGATCATCATCACCACGGTAATTGCCGCGAGCACGGTGATGACCTCCAGCGGGCCTTCCGCGCGCGACACCCACAGCATCGCGCTGGCGATCGACCCGGGGCCGGTGATCATCGGAATCGCCATCGGGAAGACGCTGATGTCCTCGGCTTCCTTGGTGCCCTCGATCTCTTCGGCGCGCTTCTCGCGGCGCTCCGTGCGCCGCTCGAAGATCATGTCGACGGCGATGTAGAACAGCAGGATCCCGCCCGCGATCCGGAAGCTCGCCAGGCTGACGTGTAGCGCCTGCAGCATCGGCCGGCCGAGCAACGCGAAGAACATCAATATGCCCCACGCGATCAGCGAGGAGCGAAGGGCCATCGCCCGGCGATGCGCGGGCGATCCGCCGCGCGTCAGGCTCGCAAAGATGGGGGCGCAGCCCGGCGGATCGATAATGACGAGAAACGTCACCAGGGCCGATCCGAACAGCTCGATCATTTTGGCGGCGGGACTCGGTTGTGGAGGACCTCGACGTAACGCGAGCCCTTCCACTGGAAGACGCGAAGAGTACGAATTCCGGCCTTATCGACCTTCCAGTCCCAGCCGAGCGTACGGTCGGCGGACTGGCCACGCCCATTGTCCTCTGGCGTGGTTCGAGCTTGCTTCGGCGTCAGCGCGGGCGGTGGCGCGATCGGCGCCCCCTTCGGCCGGCCCCCGCAGGTGGCGCGGTGCACCTGCGCCGTCGAGGCGGTGGGAAGCGGGCCCTCTTGCGGTCCGCCGCCGTCATAAACCCAGTGCCAATCATGCTTGGCCTGCTGCCACACGGTCGTGAAATAGCCGCCCGGCTTGCCTGCTTGGTCCCACCACGGCCCGGTGTTCACCGCAATCCTACCATCGCAAGAAACGTAAGAATGTGCGGGGCTCCAGCTGATCGCTTTGGGTGGATCGTTCTTCGGGAGTACGTCCCGCGCCCAAGCCGCCTGCGGAGTGAACACGACCGCGTCATGTTCGGCCCATTTACGGAACGCGGTCCACTGGCCGATCTTCTGCGCGTCCTTAGCGAACTGGCGCTCGGCATCGACGGCGGTTCGAACGGGCTGAGCGGCAGCGGCGGCAAGAAGCAAAGCAACAATCATAGACCCTCCGGATCAGCCAAGCCGGCGCGGCGATGCGCGGCGACGACAGTATTGCGCAACAGGCAGGCGATAGTCATCGGCCCGACCCCGCCGGGAACCGGGGTGATCGCGCCGGCGACCTCAAGCGCCTCATCGAATGCAACGTCGCCGAGCAACTTTCGAGTGCCGTCGGGCTGCTCGACGCGCTCCTGGCCGACGTCAATGACCGTCGCTCCCTGCTTCAGCCAGTCGCCGCGGACTAATTCGGGTCGTCCCACTGCCGCTACCACGATGTCCGAACGGCGAACGGCGGAAGGGAGGTCGCGTGTTCGCGAATGGGCGACGGTCACTGAGCAATTCGCCTGGATCAGCAATTGCGCCATCGGCTTGCCGACGATGTTCGATCGCCCAACGACGATTGCGTCGAGGCCGCTGAGGTCGCCGAGCTCATTCTGAAGCAGCATCAGGCAGCCGAGCGGCGTGCAGGGCACGAGGCCCTCCAGTCCAATGGCGAGCCGCCCCGCGTTCATCGGGTGAAAGCCGTCGACGTCCTTGTCTGGGTCGATCCGCTGGATGGCCTCCTGCTCGTCGATATGTTTGGGCAGCGGCATCTGGACGAGGATACCGTCGACCGCGGGATCGGCATTGAGCTCGTCGACCAGCGCCATCAGCTGACCCTGCGACACGTCGCCGGGCAGCTTGTGCTCAAAGCTTTCCATCCCGACTTCGCGCGTCGCCTTGGCCTTGGACCGAACATAGGCCGCGCTTGGCGGATGCTCTCCGACCAGCACGACTGCCAGGCCCGGCGTACGTCCGATTTGCGCCGCGAACTCGGCCGCCCGGACAGCGACGCGCCCACGCAAGCCCGCCGCGAAGGCTTTGCCGTCAATCAAGCGTGCGGTCATAGCGTCCCGGTGCTGAGACTGCCTTCGACACCGTAGAGCAGCATGTGCAGGATCTGGATGATAATGATCACGACCAGTGGTGAGAAATCGATTCCGCCGAAGTCAGGGAGCATCTTTCGGATCGGGCGATAGAGTGGCGCTGTGATCCGGTCGATCGCATTCACGAACGCATTCACGCCCGGCGACCGGGTGTTGAGGACGTTGAACACGATTAGCCAGCTCAGCACGAACTGAATGATGATGATCCAGGTCAGGATGCTCAGCAGATAGTGAACGATCGTGAATAGCGAGTGCGTGATGCCCATGGGCGTCGCTTAGCCGCGCGGCTTGCGGCGGGCAATCAGGGGGCGAAACGATCGGGCTCGGCGACCGCCAGGATTTCAGCGAAGTCGCGCGCCGGGTCGGTCCATTCGGCCTGCGGCGTCCAACCGCCGGCGAGAAGCAGGACACGACCCCCGCGCTGGCCATATTTGTGGCTGTTCTCGGTATGGATCGACGACCCTTTGGCAAAGCGGAAGCTTTCGCCTTCGATGCCGAACTCGACGTCGCATGTCGCAACGAGGTGCATTTCGATCCGCGACAGGATTTCGTTCCAACGTGCCTCGTGGCGGAACGCATCGAGCGGAATGTCGCCCCCCAGCTCGCGGTTGATGCGCGTGAGCAGGTTGAGGTTGAACTCGGCCGTCACGCCGCCCGGATCGTCGTAAGCAGCCAGCAGGCGTTCCACCGGCTTCACACGGTCCATGCCGATCAGCAATTGCGATCGCGGGCCGAGCAGGGCGCGAAACTGGCGCAGCAGGTCGGTCGCGCTGCGCGGCACGAAATTGCCGATAGTCGATCCGGGGAAGAACCCGATCTTTGGGAGGTGCTCGATCCCGCCCGGCAGCGAGAAAGGCCGCGCGAAATCGGCCACAACCGGGAGGACGTCGATTGACGGGAATTGTCGCTGCAGGTCGGCGGCGCTGGCTTCGAGATAGTCGCCCGAAATGTCGACCGGGACGTACGCCGCCGGCGCGATCGCTTCGAGCAGGATCGGTGTCTTGGTCGCCGAGCCTGCTCCGAACTCGACCACCACCGCCCCCCTCGGCACACGCGCCGCAACATCGGACATGATCGAATGGAAAATGCCGGTCTCGGTCCGCGTCGGATAATATTCGGGCAGCCGGGTGATGTCGTCGAACAGCTCCGACCCGCGATGATCGTAGAGCCACCGCGCGGGCACCGCCGGAATCGGCGCCGACAGGCCGGCAAGCACATCGTCGCGGAACGCGATGGTCTGGGTATCAAGCGTCTCGAGCAAGGCGCACTCCGGTGAATTGCCAGCGTGCGGCCGGCGGGAAGAAATTGCGGTAGGAGGCGCGGCTGTGCCCGCGCGGCGTTGCGCAGCTCGCGCCCTTCAGCACGATCTGTCCGCTCATGAACTTGCCGTTATACTCGCCAACCGCGCCCTCGGCGGTCGCGAAGCGGGGGTAGGGGGTGTAGGCACTCTGCGTCCATTCCCACACGTCGCCGAACGTGCCGCCGCCGGGTCTTGGTGCGACCGCGCCGCCGTGGTCGAGCTGGTTGCCGATCATCGGATCCGCCGACGACGCGAAATCTTCCCATTCGAATTCGGTCGGAAGTCGCGCGCCGGCCCAGCGTGCGAAGGCATCGGCTTCGTAGTGGGAGACGTGTGTCACCGGCGCGGCCCAATCGATCTCGCGCCGACCGCCAAGCGTGAATTCAGTCTCGTCATCAAGCCAATAGAGCGGAGCGGATACGCTCTCCTGCTGAACCCAGGCCCAGCCATCGGATAGCCATAGCGTCGGCGTACGGTACCCGTCGTCGTCGATGAACTCGCGCCATTCCTTGTTGGTGACACGCTGGCCCGCATTCTCGTGCGGCGCCAGATAGACCTTGTGCCGTGGCCGCTCGCAATCGAACGCGAACCCGTCGGCGGCCGCGCCGGTCTCGACCACGCCGTCGCGGCCGCGATGCCACGCCAGCGGCTTAACCGCGAAACAGGCGGCCGATGGAAGCTCGCCATAGGCGGGTTCGAGCGGGTTTTCGGCCAGCGTCGCCAAAATGTCGGTGAGGAAAAGCTCCTGATGCTGCTGCTCGTGATGGATGCCGAGCTCGACCAGTTCCAGCGCTGCCTTTGGAAGCGATGGGAGGGCCCGCTCCAGCGCCTCATCGACATGCGCGCGGTACGCCCGAACCTCGGCGAGCGACGGGCGGCTCAGCATCCCACGCTTGGGCCGCGCATGGCGCTCGCCTTCACCTTCGTAATAACTGTTGAACAGGAACGCGTAGCGCTCGTCGAATGGCATGTAGCCGAGCACGTGATCGCGCAGGATGAAGCTTTCGAAGAACCAGGTCACATGCGCCAGGTGCCATTTGGCGGGTGACGCATCAGGAAACGGTTGAATCGTCGCGTCCGCGTCGGATAGCGGCGCCGCCAGATCGAGCGTCAGCTTCCGCGTCGCAAACAGACGCTCGCCCAGCGACCAGATAGCCTGGTCCGAATCTTCCCTGGCCATGTCGGCTCCCTGACACAAAGCATAGGTCAGGTCGAGCGAAAAGTTCTCTTTATGTTCCGGTTTCGCGGCCTACTCACCCCGCGTTGCGCCCGGCCTCCAGAGAATGTCTCCGCCTTCCTTCGCAGCAACATAACGCGCGGTGACGAAGAGCAGGTCCGAGAGGCGGTTGAGGTAAGCAAGCAATTGCGGGTTGAGCGGCTCCTGCTCATGTAGCGCGACCGCCGCTCGCTCGGCCCTGCGCACGACTGTCCGCGCCAGGTGAAGCGCCGCCACCGTGTCCGATCCGCCCGGCAGGATGAAGCTCTGCAATGGCTCGAGCTCGGCATTCATCGCGTCAATTGCGTGCTCGAGCCGTTCGACCTGGCTGGCAACGATCCGAAGGCCTACTTCGCCCGGTGTGGCGAGATCGGCGCCGAGATCGAACATGTCGTTCTGGATGCCCTGCAAATGCTCAGGGAGATCGCCCGGCGCCAGGGTCGCGATGACAACGCCGAGCGCGGCATTGGCCTCATCGACCTCGCCGATCGCAATCATCCTGAGGCCGGCTTTGCTGGCCCGGCTGCCGTCGACGAGGCCGGACGTGCCGTCGTCCCCAGTCCGGGTGTAGATCTTGTTGAGCTTGACCAAACCTATTTGCCAGCCTGGCCCGCGACCACGAAGATCAGGATCACGATGACAATCGCGATGGCCTGATAGAGCACGCGCTTGCGCATGTAATTTTGCTGCTGTTCACCGCTAAGGTCCTTGCCGGACGCCATGGCGATAACGCCACGCACGAGGACGTAGGCGGTCGCCCCCATGGCGAGGACGAGCAGGATGATCAGGAGCGTGCTCATGCCGGCGCTCTACTCGTGGCGAAATGCGAAACCAAGCGGAAGCTTGCCGGCGAGCAGATCGGCAGCGAGCGCGCGACCGTCGACTCGCTCGTCGCGCATTGTCGCGAGCGTCGGTGCTAAGTCGCGCTTGGCGAGGCGTCGTCCGTCTCCATGGGTGACAAGCGGATGGTGCAGGTAGGTTGGCTCGGGCAAACTGAGCAGTGTTTGAAGGAGCCGCTGGGTGGGCGTCGAAGGACGCAGGTCCGCGCCGCGAACGACAGTGGTCACGCCCATCTCCGCATCGTCGACGACGCAGGCCAGGTGGTAGGACGATGGCGCATCCTTGCGCGCCAGGATCGCCTCGCCGATCTCCTCCGTCCGAGCTTCAAATTGCTTGCTGTCCGCTTCGGTCCAAGAAGGAAGCCCTACGCGCTTGAGCGCTTCAACTGAATTGAGCCGCCAGCAGTGGGCTGTGCTCGCTCGGCGTTCCGGATCGTCAGGCAGGTCGCGACAGGTCCCCGGGTACGACGTTGCCGCGTCGCCATGTGGGGCGGTCAACGACTGGGCGATGTCAGCTCGCGTGCAAAAGCACGCGTAGGCCAGCCCATCATTCCGCAACCGCTCTAACGCCGATTCATAGGCTCCCGTTCGCTGCGACTGCACCAGCACTGGCTCGTCGAACTCGATGCCTAGCCATCGCAGATCCTCATAGATCCCGTCGACGAACTCAGGCCTCGCGCGTGTCTGGTCCAAGTCTTCGATCCGCAGGCGAAATACTTCGCCCTTCGCGCGTCCCAGCGCGGCGCTGAACGCGTGCCCAAGGTGCAGCCGACCGGTCGGCGAAGGCGCAAATCTGGTGACAATCATCGATGGTGTTGCCGAAAGGACTCTTGACCGGAGAATCGCGAACGTGTTGTCATAGGCATGTCACGCCGGGTTGGCATCCGGTGGGCAACAAGGGAAGACGGGCCGACGCCCTCTCCTCCTTGAGTGCGACGAGGCCAGGAGCTGGAGTTCGGACCGACCGGACGAAAGGCCTGTTGCGCTCGCATGTATCATCCTGAGCTGATCCGCCATCCCGACAGCTGCCCGGCGCTTGTCCTCAACGCCGATTACACCCCGCTGTCCTATTATCCGCTATCGCTGTGGCCGTGGCAGACCGCGATCAAGGCGATGTTCCTCGAGCGCGTCGACATCGTCGCGCATTACGATCGTGAGGTGCACAGCCCGAGCCGCTCGTTGAAACTGCCGTCGGTGATCGCGCTTCGCGATTACGTCCGGCCCAACGAATATCCGGCCTTCACCCGGTTCAACCTGTTCCTCCGCGATCGCTTCCGCTGTGTCTATTGCGGGTCGGCGAAGGAGCTGACGTTCGATCACGTTGTTCCGCGCGCCCAGGGTGGCCGTACGATGTGGGAGAATGTCGCGACCGCCTGCGCGCCGTGCAATCTGCGCAAGGGCGGCCGGACGCCGGCCGAAGCGCACATGCACATCATGCGCGAGCCGATCCGCCCGACCAGCTGGCAGCTGCAGGAGCACGGCCGCGCCTTCCCGCCCAACTACCTCCACGATAGCTGGCGAGATTATCTTTACTGGGACGTCGAGCTGGAGCCTTAAGCCCGATTCACGAAGTCGCGGACCGCGGGCGCGATATCGCGGCGCTCGAAAGCCATCGCGAGGTTGGCGATCACGAACCCGGCGGCGCTGCCGCAATCGTAGCGCTCGCCTTCAAACCAGTAGGCGTGGAACGGCTGCCGGCCGATCAGCTTGGCCATCGCGTCGGTCAGCTGGATCTCGCCGCCCGCGCCCGGCTCCTGTGCATCGAGCGCCTGCATGACCTCGGGTTGGAGGATGTAACGCCCCGGTAGCATCAAATTCGATGGCGCCGTCCCCTGCGGTGGCTTCTCAACCATGCCTTTGATTTCGGTCAGGCGGCCGTTCGACACACCCGGATCGATCACGCCATACTTATGCGTCTCGCTATCCGGCACTTCGAGCGCGGCGACGATGTTGCCGCCGACGCTGCCATAGGCCTCCACCATCTGCTTCAGGCACCCGGGATTGCCCCACATCAGCTCGTCGGGAAGCAGCACCGCGAACGGCTCGTCGCCGACGATATCGCGAGCGCACCACACGGCATGACCCAGCCCGAGCGGCTGCTGTTGGCGAACCGTCACGATCTCGCCGAAGCGCGCGTTCGACGGCTCGAGCACATCGAGACTCTTTCCCTTCTCGCGCATCGTTGTCTCGAGCTCGAACGCCTGGTCAAAATAATCGACCAGCGAGGATTTTCCGCGGCCGGTGACGAAGATCATCTCCTCGATGCCGGCCTCGCGAGCTTCGTCGACCGCGTACTGGATCAGCGGCCGGTCGACGATCGTGATCATTTCCTTCGGGATGCTCTTGGTTGCCGGCAGCAGGCGCGTACCAAGCCCCGCCACTGGGAAAATCGCCTTGCGGACTTGTTTGCTCATTTGGGTGTTGCCGGCCCTGTGTCGTTGGAAACTGGCTCCGGGTCCGCGCCCGCGGGCAGGGCCGGTGCTTCGCCGCCGCTCGGCGGAGGAAGGTCGAATGGATCGACCTCGCGCGGCGTCGATTTCTTCATCAGCTCGTCGATGCGCTCCGGATGAGCGTTCGGCGGCGGGGTCAGAAGCTGCTCGGGCGACGGCGTTGCCTGGGCCATCGCTGGCTTGAGCGGAAGCGGCTGTCCCGGCGCCGGCTTCAGGTCGGCTACCTTACCGCAACCTGCAAGCAGGACACCCGAAAGGAGCAGCGCTGTACGGACCCGCATCATGCTCTTCCGCCTAGCCGCTTGGCCCCGCTTGCGCTAGCGGCGGCGAAATGCGCTTCCTCGCAATTGCAGCAATGCTCATCGCCATCGCCGGCTGTTCCAAGCCGGCGCAACCGCCCTCGACAAACAACCACGCGGAAGCCGAGGCAGGCCCGCACAAGGGCCTCGACCGCAGCCATAAGGGAGACGCCACGCCTGGCGTTGTCTTCAAGAACCCAGACGGCGGCGATATCAGCATCGCCAAATTCAAGGGGGTTCCGGTGGTCGTGAACTTGTGGGCCACCTGGTGCGCTCCCTGTGTCAAGGAACTGCCGACACTCGACAAGCTCGCCCAGTCGCACGACCTCGACGGAGCGCTCGCGGTCATAGCGGTCAACCAGGAAGACAAGCCGCACACGGCGGTCGAAGCCTTCCTGAAAGAGACAGTGAGAGTGAAGTCCTTAGGTGCCTACCAGGATCCGAGCATGGCCCTCATGGGCAAGCTCGGCCCCGACGCGGTGCTCCCGACGACTTTCCTCTACGACGCCAACGGCAAGGAAGTTTGGCGCTACGTCGGCGACCTCGACTGGACGAGCCCGGAGGCGGCTAGATTATTGTCCGAGGCCGGAGCGCCGGCACACGCCGCAAGAGGCTGAGCACCCGTCCATCGATCGCGGCGAGGCCGAGCGCGATCAGCCCGAGCCCAATGAAGTCCTGCGGGGCCAAAGTCTCGCTCAGGAACAGCGCGCCCAGGACGATCGCAACCGGCGGCACCAGCAACGTCACGAGCAGCGCATTGGTCGCGCCCGACGTCTCGATCAGCCGGAAATAGAGGACGTAGCCGAAGGCGGTGCAGAACAGCGCCAGCGCGGTGATCGCGCCCCACGCGCTGATCGGCGGGAAGGGGTGGGTCCACGGCTGGTCGACCAGCAGCGACATCGGCAGCATGATCAGCGCGCCCGCGGTCAGCTGGCCGGTCGTGACGCTGAGCGGCGACACGCCGAGCTTGCGGAAGCGCCGCGCCCACACCGCTGCCAGCGCATAGCTGAGCGATGCGGTGACGCACGCGAGCTGCGCCAGCCCGCTGGTGCCCAGGCTCGACAGCAATGACGGGCCGATCATCAGCGCCACGCCGCCGAAGCCGAGCAGAACACCAGCGATCTTGCGCGGAGTCATTCGCTCATCGTGCGTGAGGAAGTGTGCAACCACCACACCCCAGATCGGCGTCGTTGCGTTGAGGATCGAGGCGAGCCCGCTCGCAATATGCGTCTGGCCCCAGCCGAACAGGGTGAAGGGCAGGACATTGTTGAGCAAAGCGAGCAGCAGGATCGAGCCCCAGACCTGCTTCGGCAAGCCGAGCTTCTCACCCTTGAAGTATAAATATCCCCACATCGCGACGGCAGCGATCGTCAGCCGCAACCAGACATAGGTCAGCGGCGGGACGTGGCGCACCGCCACTCCGATGAAGAAAAAGGCGCCGCCCCAGATTACCGCCAAGGTGGCAAGGATGGCCCAATCGCGGCCGTTCATTTGGGTCCGGATCACTGGCTCGCCGTAGACATCCGGTGCACCGGCGGCGTCCGCGCAATTGCGCTCGAACTCGGTTGGGAGGGTCGGTTTCATAGAGCGCGGAAATACAGGCTGCAGCCATGTGCCCGCCAACAAATGCCCGGACTCGGGGCATAAGCTCAGCTTATGTGCCGTCTCACGGAGTCGATTTGAAGCCGGCGATATTGGTCTCGTAGATCTGTTGGGCCCCCACGATCAGCCGGTAGTTCTCCTGGTGCGGCTTGCCGTCTGAGCCGAGCGCTTCGGTCGCCCAGCTGCCCAGCGTGAACTTGTATTCCAGCCCCGTTCCGCGAGGAGCGGTGAAGGCGTAAACGCGATATTTTCCGTCCCTGGCCATCTCGACGGCATGCGGGTTCCATGGGCCCAGCGCCGGCGTGCTTCCGGTGATGTATACCGGGCCCGTCCCGTCGGGGACGATTGCAGCGACATAGACGGTCTGTGTGGGATCGCCTTTGAAGCCCGGAATGACGTGCTGGTAATAGAGCTGGTCGCCGATCGTCAGCGTATAGTTGTCGGTTAGTGGCAGGCCGTCTTCGCCGAGCGCCTCGCGGTCCCAGCTGCCGAGCGTAAATTTGTACGAGACTTTCGCACCTTTGGGGGCGTCGATCGCGAAGATGCGTTTGGTGCCGTCGGCTTTCATCTCCGCGACGTGCGGGTTCCACATGCCGAGCACTGGATCGTTACCCGTAATGTAGACCTTTCCCACGTCGGACGGGACGATCGCGACGATGTAGACGGTCTTTGCGACGGCGGGCGACGCAACAACGAGTGCGGCGACAAGCAGGACATAGGCACGCAGCAACAGCTTCATTGCGCCCACTCCCTTCGGGCCGGTTATGATACGCCACCGGAACGTCCGCAACCGGTCAGGCAGCATCCCCACCGGGCGTGCCAAACCACCTCCTTCCGGCATCGTTCGCCGGGGTGGAACGGATGCGCCGGACCGTTTGTACAGCTGGAGACTAGTCCCGCAGCAGCTCGTTGATGCTCGTCTTGGACCGCGTGCGCTCGTCGACCCGCTTCACGATGACCGCGCAGGCCAGGCTCGGACCGCCTTCCTTGCCCGGAAGCGCGCCGGGCACGACGACTGAATAAGGCGGTACCCGCCCGTAATGAACTTCGCCAGTCGCACGGTCGACGATCTTGGTCGATGCGCCCAGGAACACGCCCATCGACAGCACCGATCCCTGCTCGACGATCACGCCCTCGGCGACTTCGGACCGCGCACCAATGAAACAATCGTCCTCGATGATCACCGGGCCGGCCTGCAGCGGTTCCAGGACGCCGCCGATCCCCGCGCCGCCGGAGATATGCACGTTCCTGCCGATTTGCGCGCAGCTGCCGACCGTCGCCCAGGTATCGACCATCGCGCCTTTATCGACGCGCGCGCCGATGTTGACGAAGCTCGGCATCAGCACCGCGCCCGGCGCGATGTAGGCGCCGCGACGGACGATCGCTCCCGGCACCGCGCGGAAGGCGGCGCTGCCGAACTCCTTCTCGCCCCAGCCGACGAACTTGGATGGCACCTTGTCCCACCAATGGCCATTGCCGGGGCTTCCCGAAATCAGCTCCATCGGGTTGAGGCGGAACGACAGCAGCACGGCCTTCTTGAGCCACTGGTGGACGGTCCATTCGCCGCCGACCTTCTCGGCGATGCGCGCCTCGCCGCTGTCGAGCGCCCCGAGCGCCGCGTCGACCGCCTGGCGCACTTCGACCCCGGTGTCCGCGCCAATCGATTCCCGCTCGTCCCAGGCCCGCTCGATAACCGCCTGCAGCGCTTCGCTCATTCTGATTCCCCCACGATTTCGTCGAGCCACTCGCCGACGTCGGTGATGCGATAATCGACGATGGCCTCGTCATAGCCGTGATTGCCGCGCTCGGAGCCGTTGTCGACCCACACCGTCGTCATCCCGAGTTGCTTTGCCGGCGAGAGGTTGCGGACCATATCCTCAACCATCAGCGCTTGCGTAGGCTCGATCCCAAACTGATCGAGCAATTTCCGGTAGCCATGCGCCTCGGGCTTGGGCGTCAAATCGGCGGCGAAAATGTCATGGAGATGATCGATTTCCGCGGCGAGCCCGAGGCGGTCGAGCACCTTCCACGCATAGTCGGCATTGCCGTTGGTGTGGATGAACTTGCGGCCGGGCAGCTTGCCAAGCGCGGCGACGAGCCGGTCGTCCTGGGACAGTCTGTCGAGCGGAATGTCGTGGACGTCACCCATGAAATGATGCGGGTCGACGTCATGATGCTTCATCAGTCCTGCCAATGTCGTGCCACTTCCGTGGAAGTGCATCTTCTGGATCCGCCGGGCTTCGACCGAATCCACGTTCAGCAGCCGCTCGATATAAGCGGTCATCTTCTGGTCGATCAGCTCGAACAGCCGGCTGCCCGCCGGGTAGAGGCAATTGTCGAGGTCGAAAATCCAGTCGCGGATATGGGCGAAGTGAGGGTCCATGCGCGCCGCCGCCCTAGTCAATTCAACGGCTTAAGCAAAATGTACGGTTTCATAAACCATAGCGCCGCGCGGAAAACCGTGAGTTTTCAATGGCTTGAGCGAAGTGGCGACGGCGATCGCTTCGTCTTGCGATTCTCGCAGCCGCTGCGGGTCGAGCATGGCGGCTTCGCAATGACGTTTCCGACCAGCTACGATTATTCAATCGGCAGGGCGACCGACAGCCTGCCGCGCTTCTCGCTGTCCCCGAGCGGGCGCGAGGCTGATGCGGAACTGAACTACGGATCGAGCCTGCTCGACGGTGCTGGATGGCTCAGTGGGAACCTGTTCGCTCGGCGCGACCCGGGTCACATCGCCAATTCGCCGGACGACCTCGGGCAGAGCGGTCCGCTTTACGCTCGATTTCTAGCGGCGGCCGCTCTGCCGGTACTCGGTCATGGTCATAGGCATCTCGCACCCCCCGACGCGCCGATAGATGGCCATATAGCCTTTGGCGGGCGGGAGCTCGGTGAGCCTCCGCGGCTTCAAGGACTTGCCGCGGTGCCAGGCGTAATAGTTGGTGGTGCGCGGGCAATTGGCGGAGCTGGTTGCTGGCAGGCCCAGCGGCGTTGCGGCGGCCATCGCGGCGGCAAAGAGGAGCATTCAACAAGTCTCCTTTCCGCTGCGTCTGATAGCAAATTCAGCTCAGACGGTGAAGCTTTCGCCGCACCCGCACGCGCCCTTGGCGTTGGGATTTTCGAACACGAAGCCGGCGGCGAAATCGTCCTCGCGCCAGTCCATGATCGACCCGATCAGGTAGAGCACGCTGGCACCGTCGACGTAGAAAGTGCCGCCGGGCGTTTCGATTTTTTCGTCGAACGTCTGCTCCTCGGTGACGTAATCGACCGAATAAGCAAGGCCCGAACAGCCGCGGCGCGGGGTCGACAGCTTGACGCCGATCGCTCCCTCGGGCGCGCGCGCCATGAGCTCGGCGATGCGCTGCTGCGCCGTGCTCGTCAGCGTAATCGCGGCCGGGCGCGGGGCGCGGACTTTCGTTTCCTTGTTCATAACATTCCCAACTCGAGGCGTGCCTCGTCACTCATTTTCGATGGGTCCCACGGCGGATCCCAGACGAGATTGACCACCGCATCACGGATTCCGGGGACGGACAGGACGCGGAGCTCGACTTCGTTCGGTAGCGATTCCGCGACCGGACAATGCGGCGTCGTCAGCGTCATGGTGATGGTCGCATCGCTGTCCTCGCTGACCTCGACGTCGTAGATCAGTCCGAGCTCGTAGATGTCGACCGGGATTTCGGGGTCGTAGATCGACTTGAGGACCTCGACCACCGACGCCTGGATGTCGCTCCCTGGACCGCCCTCCCGCTCGTCCACTTTCTCGCCCGACAGGAAGCCCGCGAGGTAATCGCGCTTGCGCTCGAACGTTTCAGTCACGCGGGCGCGTGGCGGCGGAGCTGCCTCCTCCACCTCCTCCACCTCGATCTTGCGTTCCTCGTTCATCCGAAAATCCGCTTCA